>Ga0210386_10003627_pt1 | contig 12904 bp, 7 predicted proteins | sample IncBWH32OmetaG_FD_160091 | JGI IMG/M metagenome (GOLD analysis project Ga0210386, IMG submission 160091) | Forest soil microbial communities from Barre Woods Harvard Forest LTER site, Petersham, Massachusetts, United States - Inc-BW-H-32-O ... | reverse complement strand
GCCCGTTCACCGTCAGCCGGCTCAGGTGCCCGTCCAGCCGCTTCAGCGCCGCGTCGAGAACGGCAGTCTTACCATTGGCATCCTCAATGCGGACGCGATAGCGGCCCGCGCCGGTGCAGGCGACGCGGAGCTTGTACGGCCGGTCGTCGGCCTTCATCTCGATGAGCTGGCCGGGCTGGTGGCGCACGTGCGGGCGGCCGCCGCGGCCAGATTCCCACAGCCGGGTGCGCTCGATGCTCTCGGCCTGTTCATAGCCGTCAATGGCCGCGGCCGCCAGTGCGATACCGAGATGCTGGTGCGCCGTCAGGCGGCCTTCTGCGCGCGCACGGTCCACCCAGCCGGTGTCGGCGGTCGCTTCGACCACCTCCCGGGCTTCGAGCAGCGCGGTCAGGAAGCTCTTGTTGGTCGCCCCGCCCTCCACGATCACGGTGGTCTCCGCCACCGCACGGCGCAGCCGCGCCAGCGCCTCGGCCCGGTCTCTCCCGATGGCGATGATCTTCGCGACCATCGAGTCGAAATCCGGCGGAATGACGTCGCCTTCGACCACGCCGGTGTCTATGCGAATCCCGGGACCGGTCGGCCAGCGCAGCAGCTGGATACGGCCAGGTGCGGGCGCGAAGTCGCGGGACGGATCCTCCGCGTTCAGCCGTGCCTCCACCGCGTGTCCGCGCTCCGCCGGCCGCTGCCCCTCAAGCCGCCCGCCCGCCGCCACGTGCAGCTGTGCCTTCACCAGGTCGAACCCGGTGGTGGCCTCCGTGACCGGGTGCTCGACCTGGAGCCGGGTGTTGACCTCGAGAAACGCGAAGAACCGCTCCGTCGGGTGATACAGGAACTCGACGGTGCACGCGCCGCAGTAGCCGGCCGCCACGGCCAGCCGCTCCGCGGACTCTTTCAGCTCCCGCGTCTCCTCCCGCGACAGCAGCGGCGAGGCCGACTCCTCGATGATCTTCTGGTTGCGCCGCTGGATGGAACAGTCGCGCACCCCCAAGGCCCATGCCGTGCCGAAGCTGTCCGCGATTACCTGCACCTCGACGTGCCGCGCCCCGGTGACCAGTCGTTCAAGGAACACCACGCCGCTACCGAAAGCTCGCTCGGCCTCCTCGCTGGTGCGCTGATACGCCCCCCGCAGTTCGTCGTCTGAGTCCACGCGGCGGATGCCTCGACCTCCGCCGCCCGCCGCCGCCTTGAGCATGAGCGGATAGCCGATACGCCGCGCCTGCTCCAGTGCCTCGGCGAGGGTGCGCACCGGCCCTCGGCTCCACTCCGTCACCGGCAGCCCGACCTTCTCGGCGATCAGCTTCGCGCCGATCTTGTCGCCAAGCTTGCGCATCGCTTCCGCGGTCGGGCCGATGAAGGTCACCTCAAGCCGGTCGCACAGCTCGGCGAACGCCGGGTCCTCAGCGACGAAGCCCCAGCCGACCCAGGCCGCGTCCGCGCCGGTCTCGATCAGCGCGAACGCCAGTGCGGTCAGATCCAGGTACGGCCGCGCCGACGCCGGGCCGAGGCAGTAGGCCGAGTCCGCCTCGCGCACGAAGGTGGCGTCCCGCTCGGACTCGGTATAGAGAGCGATCGTCTGGATTCGCGAGCACTCGTCGAACGGGTCCAGCCCGGCATTGAATTCCCGAACCGCGTGAATCAGCCGACATGCCGCTTCGCCTCGGTTGACCACGGCAATCCGTCTGGGCATATTCACTAATCGCTCCCACCGGCACCTGGAGTTCCTGCGGTTCCTCGGCAATCCACCATGCAGTATTTCGCCGAATCAGTTCGGCCGGGCAGCCACGCGATCCATGGTGCCAACCGACCAGGGTCCGCCGCAACAGTACGCCGGACGGCCCGGATAGGGCGTTCAAATGATGCCCGGGCCTGGTTGAACAGCTTGCGCCGGGCACGAGTGGAGGGCTATCGGCCGTCGATAGGGCTTGGATAGCTGCCGCCCCCCGGCCAGACTATAGGCAACCGTGTTGGCTCTTCTAACTAGGCAGTTGTTGTCATGTTCAGAAATCGCGAACTGGCCGAGATATTCGGCACGCCGCTTTATGTCTACGACCTGGACCGTGTGGCCGCGTCATATCGGGATTTGCACGAGGCGCTTCCGCCCGAGTTTGTGATCTTCTACTCGCTGAAGGCGAACCCGCACCCGGATGTCGCGAGCGCCCTTGGTGTGTTCGAGGGCCGGCGAGCCTGTCGGGCCGAAGTCGGCTCGGTGACTGAGCTCGCGGTCGCGCTCGAGGCCGGGTTCAAGGCAAGCGAGTGTTTGTACCTGGGACCAGATGAGACCGAGTCTGATCTGGTTATCGCTGTCTCGCGGGGCGTGCAGACCTTCTCCGTCGAGTCGCTGTCCGATCTTGAGCGCGTGGGCAGCGCCGCCCGCCGGGTCGGGACCGTGATCGACTGCCTGCTCAGGATCAACACAGCCGGCTCCGGGACGATCTGGGAGCAGCTGCCGATGCTTCGCTCCGTGGCCGGCGTGCGCCTGGCCGGAGCGCACTTCAGCTCGCTGGGCAACGCCAGGGACGAGCAGAGTCTGATCGGCGAGCTCACGCAGACCGTCCGGACGGCGGCCCGGCTCTTCGCCGAGTTCTGCCTGCCGATGCGGCTGCTCAATATTGGCGGCGGCTTCTGGACGCCGTACGCGGTTCCAGGGAACCGTCCCGTGTACACCAACCTGCGGGTGGAGCTGGAGCGCGCGCTCGACGCGCATTTCCCTTGCTGGCGCTTGGGAACGCCGCGGATCGCCTGCGAGTCCGGCTGCTATCTCGTCGGGGACTGCGGCGAGCTGATCAGCACGGTCACGAACATCAGAGAGAGTCATGGCGGCCAGTTCGTCATCCTGGACGCCGGGATGGACCCGGTTGGCCGGATGCCAGGACTTGGGCATCCGATGCCGCTCGAGGTGGGCGACGTGATCACGGTGCCCAATGTCGGCGCGTACGGCGCTACCGCCAACTTGCTTCTGTTCCTGAGCCGCCCGGCGCCGCGCGAGGTTGTGGTGCAGGGCGGGAAAATCGTCACTGTGTCGCAACTGCGGGTGCGGCGAGACGTCGCAGGAACCGAGGCTTTTGAATGACTGCCTTAGGCGTTCAACCGTCCTCACGGCGCGGTTGGACACCGCCCCTGGGGCGCTGCTCCTGTCCCTTCGCCTTGTTGACCGCGTCGAGGCGGGACACGGCGCCGAGCTTGACGAAGATGTTCCTGAGATGGCGCTTGACCGTTGCCTCGGTCAGCCCGAGGCGGGAGGCGATCTGGCCGTTACTGAGTGCCTGGGCGACCAGGCTGAGCACTTCACGTTCCCGGTCAGAGAGCTCCCCCTGCTTAGGCCTGTGCCTGGCGGCCTGCAGGCTCTCCTGGGACACGCCGAGGACGATCCGGTCGCCATCCGCGTGCACGGCGCGGATGGCGGCCACGAGCTCTTGCCAGTGAACGGACTTCAGCAGGTACGCGCGGATGCCGACGGCGAGCGTGGCCTGCACGAGTTCTGGCCCCTCGTGCATGCTCAAGATGATGATCCGTGACCGGGGAGAGCGTTCTCCCATCCGTCGCACCGTCTCGGTGACCTCCCCGCCGGGAATCTCGACGTCGAGGAGGACGATGTCGGGCTCAGTCGCCGCGGCCAGTGTCACCGCCTCTTCGGCCTCGCCGGCCTCGCCCACCACCCGCAGGTCTTCTTGCGTCTCCAGGAGCTGTCGCAGTCCCTGGCGGACGAGCGCGTGGTCATCGACCATGAGGATGGTCGTGCGGTCATTCTCGTCGCGCATCACGAGCCCCGGAAAGCGGTATGAGAAGCTCCAACTGGGTGCCGTGCCCCGGCGTGCTCGCTACGGTCAGGCGCCCGTTGAGCAGCGCGGCACGCTCGCTCATCGAACTGAGCCCGACGCCCGCGGACGCCTGACCGACCAGGAAGCCGCAGCCGTCGTCTTCGACCCATGCGTGCAGCTCATGCGGGGCGAGAATGATGTCGATTAGCAGCGTGCGCGGGTAGCCGTGCGTCAGCGCGTTGCGGATCGCCTCCCGGATGATCAGGAAAGCCTCTCCGATGACAGCGGGCGGGGCCCAGCTTTCGTTGCCGCTCACCCGCACCCGCACATCGGCCTCGCTGGTAACAGAGTCGAGATACATGACCAGCGAGTTCTCCAGGCTGCGGACCGTTTCCTGGCGCAGGTCGGAAGTTACTACCCGGAGCCTGCGCATGGTTTCCGTGATCGCCCCCCGCACGGACTCTCCCCGCGCGGAAGGCCCCGGCAAGGGTGCCCCTCGCACGGGCACGTCCCGCCTGGACATCGCCTTGGCGCTTCCGGCGGCCAGCTCACCCTCGCTGACGAGCTCGTAGAGCTCGAACTGGCGGAGGGCCACGCTCATGCTTTCGCCGAGCTGGTCGTGGAGGTCCCGCGCGATGCGCCGCCGCTCCTCGATGTGCGCCTGGTCGACGCGCTCAAGCAAGAGGCCGGCGTAGCCGTGGGTAGCCTCCCTGATCCGCTTGCCGATGCTCTCGTTGAGCGCGACGATGGCCGCGACGAAGCACGGGAGCAAGCTCGGGTCGGAGCTGACGTGGCTGCCCAGAGATCTGACGGTCACCTCGAAGAGGACGCTCGCGACCCGCAGCAGATCCGCGGGGTCAAGGCGGATACCGGCTTGTGTCCCCCCGATCAGCAGGGCGACGGTCTCGCTGTGATCCCCGGGCCGGGCCTCGTTACCCTCCACGATCGCCGCAACGTCGGCGATGATCTCCGCGGCGTCCCGCATCGCCTGCTCGCGGATCCAGGCGTCCGTGATGATCGGGCTGGCGAGGTCTTGCAGACTACTCGCGTACGCTGTCAGGATCGTGGCGCGCTCGATCCTGATGAGCTCGGCGAACCGCTCGTGCTGCGCGTCGGCCTCCCTTGGCGGGGTCGGCAAGTCTCCGGTCACGGACCTCCCTGGCGACGGCAGTCTGGTACTAGCCGTTCCCCCGCTACGGTGCTGGACTCTTCCCGTCGGCGCCGTCGCCCGCCCGGCCGCTAGCGGCCACAAAACTTCGGCGTTGCCAGGACCTGTGGCGGTTTGCGTTGAATGTAAACATTGTGTTCCTGTATGAGGTGGGGGGTCAATGGCGGGCTACGGTGGCCTGGTCAGCCGGGACTTCCGCCCGCTGGAACCGAGGACTGGCCGAAGGTCAACCGGGGTGGCTTGACATCGAAGGCAGCTGAATCGCAATCGGGTGGCCACTGCCGGTCATCGGGGTTTAGTCTCGAAGTGTTTCGCTCATGCCATGCGCTGGCCGGCTTGGACGGGGCAAAGAGGAGATCCGGATGCGTTTCTCGCTCTTGGGTCCGCTGGTGGTGGCGGACGGTGCGGGGGGCTCGGTAGCTCTTGGCGGGCCGCGGCTGCGGGTCTTGCTGGCGGCGCTGCTGCTGCATGCGGGCATTCCGGTGCCGGCGGGTGAGCTGGCCGAGGTGGTGTGGGACGGTTCGCCGCCGCCGGGGGCTCTCTCGACGCTGCGGTCGTATGTCCGGCGGTTGCGCCGGGCCCTGGGAGATGACGCGGGACGGGTGGTGGCCAGCGGTCCTGGCTACCTGGTCCGGGCGGGCCGGGCGGAGCTGGACGTGCTGGAGTTCGAGGGGTCCTGCCGGGATGCCCGGGCGGCGTTGCGGGCCGGGGAGTGGGGGGATGCGTCGGCGTCGGCGGGCCGGGCGCTGGGGCTGTGGCGGGCGGCGCCGCTGCTTGACGTGCCGTCTGAGGCGCTGCGGGGAGAGTTCGTGCCGGCTCTTGAGCGGCTGCGGCTTCAGGTGCTTGAGGACCGGTTCGATGCCGGGCTGCGGCTCGGGCGCCAGCAGGAGCTGGTCTGTCAGCTGCAGGACGTGACGGCCAGGTATCCCCTGCGGGAACGGTTCCATGCTCAGCTCATGCTGGCGCTGGCCGGCACCGGGCGCAGGGCGCAGGCGCTGGATGCCTATCAGGCGGCGCGCCGGGTTCTGGTCGGTGAACTCGGGATCGAGCCCGGTGCTGAACTGCGTGATATTCACCGGCGGATCCTGGCAGGCGACGTCGGGGAGATCCCGGCGGGAGCGGGGGATGGCCGGGCCGGTGAGGTCTCTGAGACGAGCACCGCGGCCGCGCTTGCCGGCGTCAGCGACTCGCCGGCCGAAGAGGCACCGCCGGCGGCGAAAGAGCTGGCGGCTCGGGTGCCGGGGGCGCCGGCGGAATTGATGCAGCCGCGTCCGGCGCAGCTTCCCGCCGATATCGCCGACTTCACCGGCCGCGGCAGTCAAGCCGGTGAAGTGTGCGATGCGTTCGCTCGCGGTGAGGGGGGCAGCGGCCCTGGGGCGGTGCGGATCGTCGTGGTGGCCGGCGCGGCTGGCCTTGGCAAGACGACGCTGGCCGTGCACGCCGCCCACCAGGTGCGGGACTTTTTCCCTGACGGACAGCTCTTTGTGCACCTGTCAAGCGCCTCCGGGCAGCCCGCGGTTCCTAGTGAGGTGCTGGCCAGACTGCTGCGGGATCTCGGCGTGGACGGCGACAAGGTGCCGGCGGGCGAGGAGGAACGGGCGGCGCTGTACCGGACACGGCTCGACGGCCGGAGGGTGCTGATCCTGCTTGATGACGCGAAGGACGCCGCGCAGGTGCGGCCGCTGCTGCCTGGCAGTGCCTCGTGCGCGGTCCTGGTGACGACAAGGAACCGGACGCCGAACCTGCTGAGCAGCGAGTTCGTCGACTTGGGTACGCTGTCTGGCCCCGAGGCTCAGGAACTGTTCTCGCGGGTGGTGGGCGACGGCCGCCCGGCCGCCGAGCCGGAGGCGACCGCGGAGATCCTGCGGGCATGCGCCGGGCTGCCGCTCGCGATCAGGATCTGCGCCGCCCGCCTGGCGACGCGCCCGCAGTGGCGGATCGCCACGATGGCCGCCCGGCTGCGCGACGAGCGCCGCCGGCTGGATGAGCTCCAGGTCGGTGACCTGGAGGTCCGGGCCAGTTTCCAGGTCAGCTACGCCAGCCTGGACAGCGGCCGGAGGCGACCGGATCCGGCGCGCGCCTTCCGCCTGCTCGGGCTCTGGCAAGGCCAGCGGATCAGCCTGCCCGCGGCGGTGGCGCTGACCGGAGAACGAACCGAAGACGTGGCAGACGCCCTGGAGACGCTCGTCGACGCGAACCTGCTTGAGTCGCCGGAACCGGACTGGTACCAGCTCCATGACCTCCTCCGCCTGTTCGCCGCTGAGCGGGCACAGACGGAAGAGACGCAGCAGGCGCGACTCGGGGCGGTCACCCGGCTGCTCCAGTGGTACCCGGCGACGGCTGCGGCAGCGGCGAACATTCTTTCCCCGTACCGCTACCGCATCCCGGACGAGGAACCGCCGGTTCCCCGCCAGCCCCCGGGCTCGCCGAAGGATGCCCTGGCCTGGTACGACCACGAGTACGCCAACCTGATTACCGCCGTCAGGCAAGCGGCCGCGGCGGGTCTCCACGATGCCGCCTGGCGGCTGCCGACCGCGTTGTTCCCGCTGTTCATCCGACGCGGCAACTGGGCCGACTGCGTCACCGCGCACCGGATCGCGGTGAACAGCGCCCGCGTGGCCGGGTCCAGGCCGGGTGAAGCCTGGGCGCTGCACCACCTGGGATACGGGCTCGCCAGGCTCGGCGACACGGAAGCCTTCAGCTGCCTTCAGGAGGCATCCGCCCTCCGCAGGGAAATGAGAGACACGGGCGGCGAGGGCCGGACCGCGATGGCGCTCGCAGAAGCCTACTACTGGATTCACGGACCGCAGGAGGCCTACGATCATTCGCTGCGGTGCCTGGAATTGCTCCGCCAGGCGGAGGATCCCGCGCTCCTCGGGACCGGTCTGAACAACCACGGCGAGTTCTGCCGGGATCTCGGCAAAGCGGACGAGGCGACCGAATGCCTCCAGGAGGCGCTCGGCATCGTGACGGCCATCCGCGGAGGAAACGGGCAGGGACACGTGAGGGAGAACCTCGGCCGTATCTACCTGGAGTCCGGCCGCCTGCCCGAGGCGATCGCCAGCCTGTCCGAGGCGCACCGTTTCCACCTGGCCTCGGGCGACCTGATGGGGCAGGCCGCGGCGCTGAAGTACCTCGGCCAGGCGCAACACGGCGTCGGCCAGGCGGACCAGGCCAGGGAATCGCTCGAAGCAGCGCTAGCGCTCTTCATGGACCTGGACGCCAGGGTCGAAGTTGAAGACATTCAGGCCGTGCTCTCAGCGCTGGCGTGACTTAGATGCTCTGGCAGTGCCCCTCGAATGCCCCTCGAATGCCCCCGCCTATCAGCAGACTGCTGTTCGTGCGCCCAATGCACTGGAATTACGGGAAAGCGACGGCAGGACTCACGCCAGGGGAACCGCAGCGATCGCTTTCAGTTCGGTGCGCTCCGTGCGCCTCATTAGGGATGATAGGGCGTACACTCGGAGAGTCGAGCCTAGGCGGCCTTTCCCGAGCCTTAGTACTCGTGCGGAGCCTTCTGTGCAGTTTCGAATACTTGGCCCACTTGAGGTCGTGGCTTGTACTGAACGGCTTGAGCTAGGCGGTGCCCGTCAGCAGATCGCACTTGCTACCCTCCTGCTCAGCCCCAACAAGGTCGTCACCATGGACCGGCTGCTCAAGGCCATCTACGGTGAGGACCTGCCGCCGACATCCCGCGCTCAGGCACAGATCAGCATCTCGTCGTTGCGGCGCCTCTTCGCTACGCATGGTCACGAAGGGGTCATCACGACCCATGACCGCGGCTACGTCATCCAGGTAGAGCGCGGACAGCTCGACTCGCTGCGGTTCGACGAGTTGATCACCACCGCCCGTGCTGCCCGCGTGGAGGACAAGCTGGAGCTGGCGATCGCGCGGTACCGCGACGCGCTCAGACTCTGGCGGGGGCCAGCGCTCGACGGCATGGACAGCCAGCTCGTCCAGGTGGCGGTCAGCCGGCTCGACGAGCAGTGCATCGCCGCCAACGAGGACCGCATCGATCTCGAGCTTGAGGTGGGCAGGCATCATGAGCTTGTCGGAGAACTCGGAGAGCTCGTCGCGCACCATCCGTTGCGCGAACGCTTGCGCGGCCAGTTGATGCTCGCGCTGTACCGGTGCGGCCGCGTGGCGGAAGCCCTGCAGGTTTACCAGCTCACCCGGCGCACCATGATCGACGAGCTGGGAATTGAGCCGAGCGAGCGCCTCCAGCACCTTGAGCTGTCCATCCTGGCGTCCGCTCCCGACCTTGAGCTGCCTGCGGTTCCCGTACGAACCAATCAGGTCAAGCGGCAGGTTCCGAATTTGCTGCCGGCCGATATCGCCGACTTCACCGGCCGGGCGGATGAAATCACCCAGATATACGATCATCTAATCCCGTCAGGCGATGAGGAGAACCGTCTCGTTGCTCCGATCGTGGTCATCGCGGGGAAGGGCGGAATAGGGAAAACCAGCATCGCCTTGCACGCGTCACACGGCATGGCCAGCCAGTTCCCCGACGGTCAGCTCTATGTCGACCTCCACGGCGGGGCCTCGCGTCCGGTTCAGCCGATACAGGTGCTTGAGCGCTTTCTGCGGGTGTTCGGCGTGCCGGGTACGCAGATTCCGGAGGGCATGGACGAAAGGGCCGAGCTATACCGCAACCTCATCGCGGATCGGAAGGTCCTGGTCGTACTGGACGACGCCGCGGGCGAGGGCCAGGTCCTGCCGCTGCTCCCGGGGAACGGGAACGCCGCGGTGATCGTCACGAGCCGGAGCAGGCTCGCCGGGCTCGCCGGCGCCACCCGCATCGAGGTCGATGTCTTCGACGCTGACAAGTCACTCAAGCTGCTCGCGCGCATCGTCGGCGCGGCCCGCGTCCAGGCGCAGACCGAGGCGGCCGAGGCGGTCGCCGAGCACTGCGGTCACCTACCGCTCGCGCTGCGCATCGCCGGGGCACGGCTTGTCGCCCGCCCCCACTGGAGCATCCAGCGGCTGGTTGAGCGTCTGGCGGACGAGACCCGCCGCCTGGACGAACTCAGGCACGGCGACATGGGCATTCGGCCGAGCATCTCGCTTACTTACGACAGTGCGAGCGACGAGGCCAGGCGGCTGTTCCGCAGGCTCGCCCTGCTCGACATGCCGATCTTCTCCGGCTGGCTGTGCGCGGCTCTGCTCGATCGGCCGCTCTCGGAAGCCGAGGATCTGATCGACGATCTGGTCAGCGCGCAGTTGATTGACACCATCGGCGGCTCCGGAGCCCAGAGCCAGTACCGGTTTCACGACCTGATCCGGGTGTTCGCACGCGAGCGTCTCGCCGCCGAGGAATCGGCCGCTGACAGGAAGGCGGCGCTCGAGCGCGCGCTCGGCGCCCTGCTCTTCCTCGCGGAGGAGGCCCGCTGCCGTTTTTACAGCGGCGATTACCTGCGGATAGAGAACGACGCGGTCCGCTGGCGGCTGCCCGAGTGCGTGGTGGATCAACTGGTAAGGGACCCGCTGGCCTGGTACGAGCGGGAACGTACCACGCTCGTATCCGGGGTGCGGCAGGCCGCGCGGGCAGGCTTTGCCGAGCTGTGCTGGGGGCTGGCGTCCAGCGCGGTCACGCTGTTCGATTCAAGGACTTATCTCGACGACTGGCAGGACACCCATGCCGTGGCGCTTGAGGCCACCAGGAAGGCGCACCTGGTTCGCGGCCAGGCGGCGATGCTCTACACCACGGGCACGCTGCACATGACGCAGCAGCGCTTCGACCAGGCACGCCAAGAACTGGACGAGGCGGCGCAACTGTTCCGCGACACCGGTGACGAGCACGGCATGGCGCTCGTGATCAGGCACATAGCGTTTATGGACCGGCTGAGCGGGCGGCTCGACTCCGCCGCCAGGCGTTACGAGGAAGCGCTGGCGATCTTCGGACGTACCGGGGACCACATCGGCTCCGCCTACGTGCTGCAGAGCCTGGCCCAGGTCCAGCTGGAACTGGCCGCGCCCGATCGGGCGAAGGAGTTGCTCTCCGAGGCGCTGCACATGTGCCGCATCGCGCATTGCGGGAGGATCGAGGCGCAGGTGCTCCACCGGATGGGCGAGGCTTTCCTGCTGGACGACGAGCTAGCTCATGCCGTTGAGACGTTCGAGCTCGCGCTGACAATGATCAGGGACGTCGGCGACCCCATCGGCGAGGCATACATCCTGCACGGCATCGGGGTGGCTCAGTTGCGGCAGGGCGATTGCGGCAAGGCCGAGCAAGCGCTCCAGCGCGCCCTGGACCTGGCCGTCGGCGTCGGGGAGCGACTCGCCGAGGCCCGGGCGCTGCTCGGGCAGTGCGAGCTCGCGCTCGCGGTAGGGGACCCGCGTGAGGCGGTGGAGGCTGGACAGCACGCGGTGGAGGCCTTCCACGGGATTGACGCGCCGCTCTACGAGGCGCAGGTACTCACCCTGCTGAGCGACGCGTACTCGGCGCTGGGCGATTCAGATGCCGCCTGCGCGGCCTCAGCGGCCGCGGCCATCCTGCGGGCCAAGCTGAGTGTCAACCAGCAGGCCTGACCGCCACACGCTCAGACCGCGCCGCGTTCTCGCGCATTAGGCAAATGCCCGGACCTGACGGTCAGCCCCAGTTGTTCTCGTGGCGGGTGATCGTCAGCCCTGACGACGCTCCTGCCGCGTGGGTGCTGCCGACGGTCGCGACGACAACGGGGACGGTGAGGATTCCGCCCATGATGATTGTGGCGCCGACTGTGGCAAGGCTGTACTTGAGTCGCCATCCGGCAGCGTGCCTGCTCATATTCCCCGGCCTTTCTTGTCTTGCTTGGGGCGCTCCTTTGAGTCGTTGCTCGTAAGCTATTGCGGGCCGCCTTCGCCGCCTTATCGACTGAGGAAAGCTAACCGATAGCGGGACGCGCGAAGCTGTTAAGAGCCCGTACCACGCCGGCGTGGACGTCGGACGCGGTGCACGGGCGGGAAGGAGCAAGGCGCGGCCATGAGCGCACCAGTTGCTCGCAGTTGCCCACCCATGCGAGAGCTACAGGCGGGGGTTGTGAGGTGCGAATAGTTACGCAAGTGGTCGACGGTTCGTACGGGAAATCCGCTGCCGGAGTCCGGGCTCGCCTGTCACGCGCTAGCGGAGGCACCTGGTCGACCGTGGCGGACGCGAAGACCGACAGCGACGGCTGCGTCCAGGAATGGCATTCGCGGCACCTGGAGCGAGGTCTCTACCGGATAGTCTTCGACAGCGACGGGTATTTCGCCGAACTCGGCACCGCCAGCGCCTACCCCGAGATAGTTGTCCTGTTCAGGATGGAAGACGAATCCCGCCTGTTCCAGGTTCAGGTCACACTGTCTCCGTTTTCGTACTCCACGTACTTTGGCACTACGGACAGCAAGTAACCGGAATCCTGAGGTAGGTCCCGTGCCTTCAGTGTGACGCGCTGGCGGGAGGGCGATCATGTGTGCCGATAAATCGACCATAGTCGCGCTGCTTCAAATGCGCGCGGAACAGCAGCCGGATTCTGTTGCCTACACGTTCGCTTCAGACCGCAGCCGTGAGGCCATTACCTACGCTGAACTGGACCGCCGGGCCAGGGGAGTAGGCCGCATGCTCGCCGAGCGGCGCATGCGGGGATCGCCTGTCCTGCTGCTCTATCCGCCTGGCCTCGATTACATTGCCGGGTTCTTCGGCTGCCTCTACGCCGGCGCCATCGCGGTTCCCGCGTACCTGCCCGAGCGGGCACGATCGGAAGAGCAGCTGGGAGACCCGCACGCCCGGCTCGCCGCCATTGCCCGTGACGCCATGCCTTCCGGCGTGCTCACTTCGGCGGCGAGCGATTCCGTCCTGCCAGGACCGGCCGCGGCCTTGCCCGAGATCTCGCGGCCGCACGTCATGACGACAGACGGGCTGCCGGGTGAGGATGAGTGGCAGCCGTCCGCCGCCGGGCGGGAATCGGTGGCGCTGCTCCAGTACGCGTCCGGATTGACATCGGTTCCCAGAGGAGTC
>Ga0210386_10003624_pt1 | contig 12917 bp, 11 predicted proteins | sample IncBWH32OmetaG_FD_160091 | JGI IMG/M metagenome (GOLD analysis project Ga0210386, IMG submission 160091) | Forest soil microbial communities from Barre Woods Harvard Forest LTER site, Petersham, Massachusetts, United States - Inc-BW-H-32-O ... | reverse complement strand
CGCCGCAGGAGCAGACCAAAAAGCAGCGCGGTCGGTGCGCCGAACAGGTAGCCGTAGAAAATCAAGGCCAGAAAGCCTTCGGTCGCTTCCCGCATTAAGTCTTGCGACGATGTAACGATCATGTTCTCGCACCACACCGCCAGAACCATGAAGAAGCACCCCAGCGCCCAAGCCGCCAGGTAATAAATCAGGCTGCCGCGCCGCGTCATATGCGCCGCTGAATGTTGGGGAAGTCGAGCCAGACTTTGACGCCGCAGAAATGCGAGCCTTCCGTGCAGATGGGCGTGGAAATTCCGGCGCGAAGATGGCAGGGAGGTCCGATGTATCGCGCGAGCTCCGGAAAAATCGCGCGAACTTGTTCTACTTCTTCGATCGAGGATTGATAGATTTCTTCTTGCGCGTTGAAGCACGTGCGCATGGTCCATTTGTGCAGCAGGTGGAGCAATGATCCGGATTCCACCAGGCGAATCGCCTTGGCGTTCGGCAGCAGGTACAACGCAAATTCCGGCGCGACGCCGCGGTCCAGCAATTCGTTCTTCGCGGCCCACGCTTCTTCCATCGCCAACTGATAAATTTCCAGTGCGCGCGGATTATCGCGAATCAACATGGGTGTGATGTAGTCCGGAGAGCGCGTGTCCGCCAGCGTCAACAAGGGACGCGAGCCAGGGACCATGCGATGGCGCTGATCCTGACTATCGGCGGTGTGGCTGATTTTTTTCGCGAATGTGAAATTCGCATGTTGCAGCGGACGCATCAGCGGCGCGTGCACGCCGACATTCAAAGTTTCGCGCCGGTAAGGATTGCGTGCTGGATTCAGCATGCGGTCCAGCGCTTCCGAGTCCGGACATTCCGCAGCCGTCAAGCCCACCACGGCCCGATAGGCATCCGCCGTCACGGCGAGCGCTCCGGCCGAATAATCCACCAGCTTGGACGTTAGCCCGGAAAGCTTGGCGTCAAATTCGCGCGCGAATCCGTGGGCTAACTCGTGCACGACGGCCTCGCCCATTCGCGGGGTGCCGTGCCATTCCGGCGGTTCGTCCATCGGCGCGTTGTCGAAGCGATCGAAAAATTGCGGATCCACTTCGCGGACGCGCGCGACCATCTCGCCGATTACGTGGCGCGCTTCGCTGGGCGTATCGCTCGCGGCCTGCATGCGATACAACCGGTGCAGCACGATTCCCGAAATCGTGTGCACCATGGTGGTGAACGCCGCCACCGGCAGAACGTAGCGAGCCACTTCGATCGCGCGTTTTTCCGATTGCCGATCCACTTTCTGCAGGCGCTTGGGATGGGACATCGTGCTGATGTGCCAGATGTCCGCCAGAATTTCGCGCGCCGTCGGCTCCAGCAGCAGCGTCAACTCGCGATAATGTTCCCACGCTCTCGCCACGGCCTTTTCGTAGATAGCACGCTCTGCCGCCCCAAACGCGCCGCTTTCCGCCGGAACGTAAGCCTGCGCGCGATCCAAACGCACATACCGCTGGCTCTGCTGCTCCGAATTGTAAAAAGGATGGGCGTGCAGGAAGGACCACACAAATTGCCGGCTGATATTTTCCAGTCCAAATTCAAAGTGCGCGTGCTGGTAAACGGTGTGATGCCCGCCGAAATAAGTCGCCGAGCCGATCATCACCCGCTGCTTATCGGTGACTTCCTCGGGACCGATCAGCCGCGGCGAATAGCAGGTACGCGCCGCCGCTATCGCCGAATCGAATGCGTGCGCGAAATAATTACGCAGAGTGACGTGTGGGGCCGCCGTTTCCACCTGCGAACCGAGCGGAGCGTCGGATGAATGGGACAATCGCGTGGCCATTTCTATGCGGCATTGTACACCGCGCGGACAGATTTCACTGCGGCAGAACGGCGGAACGCAAAAAAATAAGCCCCGAGTCGCTAAACTCGGGGCCGATTTGACTTGTGTTTTAGCGCTGCAAGCGATTCGTTACTTCTTCATCGCCGCGGCTTTATCGGCGTACTTCTTCGTGAAGCGCTCCACGCGGCCCGCGGTATCGACCAGCTTCTGCTTGCCGGTGAAGAACGGATGGCAGTTCGAGCAAATTTCCACGCGGATCATCTGACCCTTGAAAGTCGAGCGCGTGTCAAACTGGTTGCCGCAAGCGCAGTGCACCTTTACGACGTGATAATCGGGATGGATTCCTTCTTTCATGTTGCTCCTCGTGGCCAGCCGGTCTGCGCGAGTGCTTGGAACGAGGCTGCACAGTCGCGTCGCTAGGCTAGCGGGAAACATTGATTATACGGCAGGCGGGGCGATTTTCCAAGTGACTGGACAAAGGTCAGTAAAACAGGCGTGCGGGTCTGAGAGCCGCCCTACAAATGCGCGAGCCAGCTAGGACACGAACGAACAGCCCACCCGCGCGCGGCTGCCTTCGATCCGTTGCGTATTGGTCTTGCGCAGCACCACGCGGACGGGCGGCAATATCGGCACATGCAGGACCGCGTGGAATTGATTAGGAACGTCTTCCGGATTTTCCATGAGCAACGCGACTCCGCCATAGCTCAGGTCCAGCACCGCCGCCGTCTTCTGATTCACGTCGGTGAGAATTGCGTAGGCCTTGGTGCCGGCCAGGGAAACGCGCTCCCATTTCCGCGCCTCGGCATACGTCGCAGCGGGGCGCGGCGCTTCCGATGGAGCCTGCGGTGGCGTATGTAACGGCGTTTGTGGCGGCGCAGCCTCGGTCTTGGCTGGCGGGATCATGACAAGTGGACGAGTCGTTTGCGGCGCCGCGGGTACGGAAACCTCGCGTTGCGTCGGCGCAGTATCGGGAATTTCGCGCGCCGCTTGCGTTTGAGGTGGGACGACTTGGGGCGCGGCATGACCGGCATTTTTGAGTTGATAAAGCCGCTGGTCGGCCAGGTTCATCAGCGCACTCTTCGTTTCTCCGTCAGGCGGATGCACCGCTACGCCAAAATCCAGCGTGACGCCAATGTCCATTTTCAGGGGCCGAATGTCGATTTCGTATTGGCTGCGGATGCGGCGGCAGAGAGTGATGGCCTGTTCGGGGTCGGTCTGCGGCAACAGCAGCGCGAATTCATCGCCACCGATGCGGAAAGCAAAATCCGATGCGCGCATCGTCTTCCGCAAAGTCGCGGCGGCGAGTTGCAATACCTGATCGCCTTGCAAGTGGCCGTGACGATCGTTCACTTCCTTTAGTTTGTGCAGATCGAGGATTACGATCGCCAGTTGATGACCGTAGCGTTTCGCGCGATTCAATTCCTTGTCGCAATATTCGTCGAAGAGACGGCGATTGTAGAGGCCGGTGAGCGCATCCGTGGCGGCGTTGATTTGCAGCTTCTTGAATTCGTCGTACTCCATCAGGATGGGCACGCGCAGGAAATTTGTGGAGGCCAGCACGTCCACGAGAGCGGTTTTCAGCGATACGCGTTTGCCCAAGTTCTCGGCGAGCTCCCGCCGGCGCAGCAGGATACGCTCCCAATAGTCGTTACTCTGCGCATCGGTGAAATCGATTTGCGCGATGGTGCGAAAGAATTGTCGTAAAAATTGACCGCGAACTGATTCGTCGAGCCCGTCCAGAGTCTCCACAAGGAGATCCAGGAACGAGTCCTCGGCCGAAGGCTGCGGCTGAGAAGCGTCGCCGGTCTGAGACATCAATGGGTTCCGCAATAGTTTTATTGTTCCCTGTGAACAGGGACACTGCGGGGGCAGAAAAGTACTAGCACGAGAAAGCCCAATCAGAGGCGGCGGCAGTGGTCAAGATGATGCCTACAAGTTATTGCAAAAAGGAGGCTTACAGCGTAGAAAACCGGCGCTGGCGCAGCAGCAATTCCGAAAAAGTACCATGGTGGCAAAACGATTCCACTTTCCGCCTGCTCTCCACCCGGTGAACAGCTGCAAACCGAGGAACGAGGCTATCCGATCGGCTTCAAGAACTCCACTCCCACGAGGTGCACGTCGCCGGCTTCCTGCTGACGCTTTACCCGGGCTTGGATTGGAGGCATGCCTGCGGGCACCAAAGCTGAAGAAGTGATCGAGGGCGCGGGAATCGTGAGGGTCACAACTTCATTGACTACCAGCGGCCTAGGACATGTGATGAAAGCCCCTAATGCGCTGATATCAAGAGTCTTAGCAAGCTCTAGAAATTGCTCGCCGTGAGCGTCTTTGCCGCGCACAAACAGCGGCACCTGCAGATTGATTCGCTGAAATCTCCGACACTCGTCGTACAGCGGCGACAATCCCGCCCGGTGTTGAAGTGCGCCTTCTCGGATGGCCATTGGTACCCCAGTTTTAGTACTCGTCCTTTGAATCGCAATTTGAATGCAAGTGTGCCTGTGAACTTTATTTTATATAAGGCATTCACTAACATAACCTTACGGAGTGTCTATTCGGACACGTTAACGTGACCGCAGGTCGTATGTGTAAATTAACTCCCTAATATTTCCAACATTGTGCAAAGTAGGACGCATTTACCATTGACACTATTTCAGGGCTTTGCGAGCATGAGAATCCACGACCTCGTCCTCGGGTAATGTCGACCGGTGCGCCAATGTGGTGTGTTTGCATCCATTTCGCGTCAGTCCTGGGAGAGCAGTTTGCCGAAAAGCGACACAGCTGAGCAACAGGCCGGTAACCAGCAAGTGCTGCAGCTTGTCTCCAGTTTATTGGATGCTTTTGACCGCCCATTGGTCGTTACGGACCGCTCCGGCAGGATTCTCTTCACAAATTTCCACGCGCAAGAACATTTGAACGCTAAAGGCTTACACAACAAGCCGGATTTGAACTTGTTCGCAGACATTCTACACACGGATAGTCAGGGAATTCTCAAGCAGCTGGAAGCGGGCGAACAAGAACTCAATATGCCGATCGATTTCGCGCCGGACGTTCATCGCGCGCGAGTTCGTTGGCTGCCGGAACCTGATTGGCTGGTCACCTACCTCGAGCCTGCTCCCGCGGAGGCTCCGGCAGACGAAGCCGAGATGCGGCAAACTGTTCAAGAGTTGATGCAAGAGCGGGAGATCACTTACCGGAACCTGCTGGCGGCTTATCTTCGTTTGCAGGAAGTGAACCGCCAGAAGACTGTGTTCCTGGCGTCAGCCGCGCATGAGTTAAAGACGCCGCTCGCGGTCATGAAAGGTTATTACGATCTTTTGCTGACCGGCTCTCTGGGAAAACTCGACGATCGCCAGCGGGACATCCTGTTGGAATCCAAGGAAAGCTGCGACCGCTTAATCCGACTGGTATCGATGTTCCTGAATTACTCGGCGCTGGAAAGCGGCAAACTGATTCTGCAACTGCGGGAAAATGATCTGCACGATTGCATTAAAGATCTTACGTGCCGCTGGCAGGACGCCTTCCAGCGAGCCAAGGTTCGCCTGGATATCCAGATTCATCCCGAGCTGGGGCCCTTCAAATTCGATTATCAAAAAGTGCAGCAGTGCGTCGCTAATTTTCTGGATAACGCGCTGAAGCACACACCGGCGCAAGGCTGTGTGACGTTGATCGCCGAACCGCACTTCTGGGAACGGCGTATCTCGGAAGCAGCGCCTTCCTCCGACCGCCGCCGCGGCCGTCGCAACAAGCCCAATAGCGTGCTGGTTTCCGTGTCGGACACCGGCACCGGAATCGCCGCGGAGTTCCACCAGGAAATTTTCGAAGAGTTTGTGCGCGTCGATCCCTCTTCTTCAGGGATGGGCTTAGGGCTGGCCATCACTAAACGCTTGATTCAGGCGCATCGCGGCAAGGTGTGGGTGGATAGCGTGGTTGGACACGGCAGCTCTTTCTCATTTCTTCTTCCGACGAACGCAGAATAAGATAGTAAATGAATCGGAACCGCATTTTTCGGCTCCTTAGGAAAAACGATGGCTGACAAAGAAAGCATCCTCGTCGTAGACGACGAACCGAGTATTCGCAAGTATCTGCAAACACTTTTGGAAGTGGATGGATACAACGTGGGCGCGGTTTCCAGCGGTAAAGAGGCCCTGGAGCGCATCGGGGGCGGCGAGCGTCCTGATTACATTGTGCTGGACGTGCTGATGCCGGAGATGGATGGCCTGGAGACGCTGCGCCAATTGATGCAGGTGGACCGCAGCCTCAACGTGATCATGCTTTCCTGCTCGAACGAAGTCACTACGGTCGTCGAAGCCATTCGAATTGGCGCACTCGATTATCTCACCAAGCCTTTTGAAAAGCCGGAGCTGGACGCGGCATTTTTGAAATGCCGTCAGAAGAAGGAGCTGCGTTCGGAAAACAAATCGCTGCGCGAATACTGCGAAGCGCTTACTGAAGACCTCTCGTTCCTCGCCGCCAGCCCGCAAATGCTGAAAATCCGCCAGCAGGTCCTGCAGATTGCCCCAGTGGACGTTCCAGTTTTCATCAGCGGCGAAAGCGGAGTGGGCAAGGAAGTCATCGCGCGCATGATTCATCTTCGTTCCACGCGCCGCGTGCAACCCTTTATCAAAGTGAATTGCGCTGCTTTGCCCGGGGAGTTGCTGGAATCCGAACTGTTTGGCTACGAGCAAGGCGCATTTACTGGAGCGGTCCGCGCCAAGCCTGGAAAATTCGAACTGGCGAACAAAGGCACGATTTTCCTGGATGAAATCGCGGAGATGAGCCCACACCTGCAGGCGAAACTCCTCCACGTCCTGCAAGACGGCCAGTTCTCGCGTCTCGGCGCCCGCGCCGTTGTGAACGTGGACGTTCGAGTCCTCGCGGCGACCAACGTGGACGTGAAAGATGCCATGCGCTCTGGGCGCTTCCGCGAAGACCTCTACTATCGCCTGAATGTGCTATCGATTCACATTCCGCCGCTGCGTGAACGCACCACCGAAATTCCTTTGCTGTTCCGCCACTTTCTGGCGAAGTACAGCGAGAAATACGCTAAGCCGGCTCCCGATCCTTCGAAACACTTGCTCGAAGCGGCGCTGCGCTATCCGTGGCCCGGCAATTTGCGCGAGCTCGAGAACTTCGTGAAGCGCTACGTTATTTTGGAGGACGACGAAGGAAGTTTCCGCGAACTTCTGGAAATGACCGGGCAGCAACATCGCACCGCTCCACGCGAAGAAGCTCCTCCGCAGAAAGAGCAGGGCTTGAAAGCTCTGGTGCGCGGATTGAAAGATGAAGCGGAGATGGAAGCGATCGCTGACGCGCTCGAGAAAACAAATTGGTGCCGCAAAGACGCGGCGAAGATGCTGGGTATCAGTTACAAAGCGTTGCTGTACAAGATGCGCCAGTTCAACCTCGATTCCGGCCGTGGCGCGCGTTCAGCGGCAGCGAAAGCCGCGCGCGAAGCCGCAGCGAAGGAAGCCACCGCGAAAGAATTGGGAGCAAAAGAAGCCGCAACGAAAGAATCCGCTCCAGCCATTCGCGGTTCCTAGTGGCGCGGCGATAAACCGACGAAATCAGCAGACGGCTGCCGTCCCTGCGCTGAAGATTGGCGAGGTCGGCAGCCGTTTTTTAGTGCCCGTAATTCTCAAAATACGACACATACTAGGCAAACGTACTAGTCCTACTACTGTTGCAAAGAGTTGCATATCTAGAGCACATTCAGCGAAATAGCACTACCCATCTACCCTCGGCATGGTCTAGTATTCGCTCCGAAATGGGGCATCGGCGATGCTCCGCGTGGGCGGTTTGCATTCGAGCCTCCCGTTCTGAAATTCATATCAACGCTTGTCACTGTTTTCAAAGGGTTTGCCACCTGTCCCAGGCTTTGCTATTGCCAGGAGTCGGGGAAATAGCGTGGCCGCGCTCAAGCGGCAGCCCTGCGAAGTGCGCGTCGCCTTTGGAAGAGCGATTGCTGCTTCAAGTTGCGGGGAAGTGTTGCACGTCAATCTTGGCATGGAGGATCAGTGGGGATGACGGAGCGTCGCATGGCACGCCGGTATGACTTATCGCTACCGGTAAACGTTCGCCTGCCGATCAATCGAGAGCCGGGTACGCACAACGGTCAGACACGTGATATCTCGACGCGCGGCGTTTACTTTATGATGCAGAAAGATCTCGCTCCCGGCACCGAAGTTGATTTCACGCTGACTCTGCCGGCGGAAATTACACGCGGCACCGAAGTCTTCGTCCGCGCGCACGGACGCGTCGTTCGCGTGGATAAAGAGGACGATCAAGCGCGTGAAACCATCGGAGTGGCGGCCGTAATCGAGCGCTACGATATTATTCGGGGAGAGGCATCGCCCATTTAGGATTTTTCTCCGCTCCAGCAGCAACGCCGTTTGTTTGCTTTTGTGCTCCATGTTTCTTGCGTTGAATGCAAATTCGCGAATCCGCGTGCGCGCCGCAGTGGCGTGCTCGCGGGTAATTCGCTCCGTGATCTCCCACCCGTCGAATATCAGTTGCATTCTCCGGTTTAATCGCCCTACCATCCGCTCCAGCCCAGCCGCCAGGAGGATCCCATGAAAGTTGCGGACTTGATTGCTTCCCGCCGCGATGTCTTTTTCGTCGCTGAAGAAACCACGGTGCATGATGCGGCTCGCTATCTGCGCGACAAGCAAGTGCGCGCCGTCGGCGTTTGCGACCAGCACGGCGTGCTTCTGGGGGTCGTCTCGCAAAGCGACGTCTCCGACAAAGTCGCGGCGGAAAATAAGTGTCCCGCCTGGATGCGCGTTTCAGAAATCATGACGCGGCAACTGGTAAGCGCCACGCCAGAAACCTCACTCGAAGACTGTCTGCGGCTGATGGAAGAGCACGGCATCTATCATCTGGTGGTTCTGGATCACACGAAAGGCTTCCGCGGCATGATTTCCGTCACGGACCTGCTGCAGCTCTTCGCTTCGGACCAAAAAGCGCGCGCGGACATGCTGGAGGCGCTGATCTTCCCTCAGCGTTGATGCCCGAAGCTCCGTTCGGCGTCTGCTCCGGCTGACGAGCCGCTTTGTCGTCGCACAGGGTTCCCGGCCCATTTCGGGAATTCCCGAAAATCGCCGGTCGGGCTAGCAGGGAAGACCAGTTCCCGAAAGTGCCTAGTATTTTCTGACGATAGTACTGTTATTCCCTACTGTGCAGCCGTTTGGTACTAGTGCGGGAAACCCTGCCGGTCAGCTTATCTTCCTAAGAAACAATCGTTTACGGAGATTTCCACATCTTCGCTCGCTCCGCCCGAGTACTAATGCTTTTCACACGTTTGGTGCTCAGTGTGCATTATTCCTGTCGGGGGCGCGGCATCAGCCCTACTCAAGTTCACGGGATATCAATGGCATCCGCCGCTGAAGCAAAACTCGTACCGCTTACCCAAACAGTCGAACTACCCCCCGCGCACATCTATTTTGGCCCGTCTGAGGCCATGCAGGCCGTCCGGCAACGCGTCGAACGCGCCGCGGGACTGAACGTTCCTATCCTTGTGCTAGGTGAAAGCGGCACCGGGAAAGAAGTTCTGGCCCGTTTTATCCATGAGCGTTCCCCCTGGAATCAGGGACCCTTCGTCAAAGTGAATTGTCCGGCGATTCCAGCCACCTTGATTGAAAGCGAGCTCTTCGGTTTTCAGAAAGGGGCGTTCACCGGCGCGCACGCGGCGAAGCCAGGTCGCATGGAGCTGGCGCAGGGGGGCACGCTGTTCCTCGATGAAATTGCCGAGATCGATTCCAGCCTCCAGGCAAAATTGCTGCACGTCCTGCAGGATGGCCACTTCACGCGGATCGGGGACCATGAAGAAAGGCGGATGGACGCACGCGTGATCTGCGCCACCAATCGCTTGCTGCATCAGGAAATCGCCCGCGGAGGTTTTCGCGCCGATCTTTTCTACCGCATCAATGTGATCACCATCACGCTGCCCTCGCTGCGCAACCGCCGCGACGACATTCCGTATTTGGTGGACTATCTCCGGCAACTTTTCAACCGCCGTTTCCAGCGCGAAGCCGCGCCCGTCTCCCGCGAAGTGCTGCAGCTGCTGCAGCAGCGCGAGTGGCCGGGAAATATCCGCGAACTCGAAAACTGCATGGCGCGCTACGTGATCCTCGGCTCGGAAGAAGCGTTCCATACCGATCGCGATGCGTCGGCGGAGAAAAAACCGCTGCATATTTCCTACGAGATGAACGAAGAGGGAAATATTCCGCTCAAAAGTATCGCGCAACAAGTCACGCGCCGCATGGAACACGACGTCATTCTGAAAGTCCTGCAGGCCAACCATTGGAACCGGCGCAGAACCGCCGAAGTTCTGAAAATCAGTTACCGCGCGCTGCTTTATAAAGTCCGCCAGGCCGGCCTGCCCGCCAAGCGGCCCGCGCGCAAGATGGACCCGTCGGTGGACGGTCTCTCCGAACCCTCGTAAAGCGATTAGCCTGCGACTTGCCGCCCAAATCCACGGTTTCAAAAGGGTTTGGAACGATTGCGTTGGCTGATTCCAGGTGCTTCTCCAGACAATCTCAGCCTGGAACAGCCCGAAATTTGTGCCGCGCGCACCCGTGTCTGGTATGAAATCCACTCCCGCATCTTTCTTGCCCCTGCGCTCCAATTCCGCTAGCCTAAGCTACGATGGTTAAGGCGACCGTTAATTCCAAATTACTAAAAGTCTGCATTCTTTCCCCGCACCCCATGGTGCTGGAGGAATTCCGCCGTTTGCTCGAGGAATCCAGTTTTCAGCTGGTGATCCGCCAGCTCGATTCCATGCTGGCGCCGGATCTGCGCAACCTGGAAGTTCCGCGCGCTTCGGTGTACGTGATTGACGCGCACGCGGCGCGGCAAGCCACCGGCGCATTGCTGGGCAATATCCTGGACCACAACGCCGCCGCCCGCCTGTTGGTGGTGGGCGACAATCTGAAGGAATCCGATAGCTACACGCTGCTGCGCCAGGGCGTAAAAGGCATTCTGAACTACAAAGAAGCACGCGAGCAGCTTCCGCGCGCGCTGCCGCTGGTTGCGTCAGGCGGATTCTGGGTGCCCCGTGAAGTCCTCTCGCGCTTCGTGGATTCGATTTTGAGCACCACGCAAGGGCGCCGCCTGCGCGGCGATTCCCCGGCTGAATTGAGCCGCCGCGAACAGGAGGTCCTGGCCGGCCTGCTGGAAAATTTGGCCAACAAAGAAGTCGCGGACCGCCTGCACATTTCCGAGCGCACGGTGAAGTTCCACGTCTCAAACCTGCTGGCGAAATTCGGCGTTCGCCGCCGCGCGGACCTGATCCTGCTCTGCTATCAACGCCGCGGCGCCGGAGTGTAGTAAGCCAGCTTTTCTTCATCGCGCTTTTGTGGTCCGCGCCCTAGCTTTCATTTCGCTGCTATAATCTTTTTCCTGCACCCTCCCTGTGTGGAGTTTGCTGCTTTCTTATGGCTACCTTTTCCCTGGAAAATTTCGGCTGTCGGGCTACCGAAGCAGACGCGGCGGCGATGCGTCGCGCTCTGCGCAGCGCCGGATGGACCATGCTCGATCAGCATGCTTCCGCGGACGTCGTGGTACTCAATACCTGTACCGTAACCTCCGCGGCCGATTCGCAAGCGCGCGATGCCGTGCGTAAGATTCATCGCGCGAATCCCGCCGCGCGCATCCTGGTCACGGGTTGTTACGCGCAGCGCGCTCCGGAAGACCTTGCACAGCTTCCGGGCGTTTCCTGGGTGGTGGGGAATTCCCATCAGACGGAAATTCCGCGACTGCTGCAAGAATTGTTTGCGACGCACGCATACCTCGCCGCGGGCTCTGCCCCAGATTCCCTGAGTGAATCCGTCGACCAACCGCCGGCGAGAGATTTCGTTCCGCTCGCGATTCTCGACACCGAGCCGATGTCTCTCGCGCGCGGCCCGGCCAAAATTCTTACGGGAGACATCTTCGCGCAGACCTCTATGCAGGTAAGGCCCCTGGAAGACAGCGCCGGAGTTCCGGCCGATCGCACCAGGCCCATCCTGAAAATTCAAGATGGCTGCAACAATCGCTGCTCCTACTGCGTTATCCCACTTGTTCGCGGACGCAGCCGCAGCCTGCCGCCACACCAGGTACTCGAAGAAACGCGGAAGCTCGTGGCAGTCGGCGCGAAAGAAATCGTGCTGAGCGGGATCAATCTCGGTTCGTACGGGCGCGACTTGTCACCGCGCGTGGAGCTGGCTGATTTAGTGCGTCACATTCTGGACCAGACCGCGCTCGAGCAGCTGCGCTTCAGTTCCATCGAGCCGCAGGATATAACCGAAGATTTCGTGGCGCTCATCGCGGCATCGCCGCGCATCGCTGCGCATTTTCACGTTCCACTGCAGTCGGGATCAGACCGCATCCTTCGCGCGATGCACCGCTGGTACCGCGCAGCGCACTACGCCGAACGCATCCAACTGATTCGCAGCGTGCTGCCGGATGCGGCTATCGGCGCGGACGTAATCGCCGGCTTCCCTGGCGAGACCGATGAAGATTTCAACGCTACATTTGATTTCATCACGCACCTGCCCTTTACCTATTTGCACGTGTTCTCTTTTTCCGCGCGGCCCGGTACGAAGGCAGCAGATCTCGGTTCACCAGTCGCCGCGGTGGTTACTCGGGATAGAGCCCGCGCATTGCGCGCACTCGGCCAGCGAAAGGCAACCGCGTTCCGCGAACTCCACGCAGGTCGTACCGTGCGCGCTCTGACGCTGGCGCGTGGCGGCGACGCTTGGACCGAAGCCTTAACGGGGAATTACTTGAAAGTACGTGTGGAAGGCCGCCGGGCTGCAAATCTCTGGTGCGAAGCGCACGTCAGCTCCGCGCCGGAAGCGGTGGAACGCGAAGAAGTCCTCAGTTCTCAAAAATAACCTCGGCAAGCGCCAAGTTCCCGCTATGCGTGATCGTAAGCGAAATATTTTTTACGCCCAGCCGCTCGGCCACTTGACCTGCCACTCCGTGCAGACGCAGCGACGGCTTGCCGCTTGGTTCGCGCATCACTTCGATATCCCGCCAGCGTATGCCCGAGCGCCAGCCCGTTCCCAGCGCCTTCATCGCGGCCTCTTTTGCGGCAAATCGTCCCGCGTACCGTTCGAATTTCGCGCGGAAC
>Ga0210386_10003623_pt1 | contig 12918 bp, 14 predicted proteins | sample IncBWH32OmetaG_FD_160091 | JGI IMG/M metagenome (GOLD analysis project Ga0210386, IMG submission 160091) | Forest soil microbial communities from Barre Woods Harvard Forest LTER site, Petersham, Massachusetts, United States - Inc-BW-H-32-O ... | reverse complement strand
CGATCGCCTCTAACGAGTCATGGTCGTCGATGGCGGTGGATAGCCGTTTGATGATGGCCAGGCAGGTGTCCTTGGCTTGCATTTTCGGCTGGTAGAAGGCGCGCCCGATGGTGAATGCCCAAGCCGAGTACGGGTAGAAGAGAGTCTGTCGGTATCTGAGCCAGGCCTCATCGAAGCTGGGCGCTTTGCCGCCCGCCTCATCGAGTGCCTCCAGGTACTGTTCGAGCAGCTCCTTCTCCCACCTGCGGCGGTCTGCGGGTTCGCATGCAGATCCAACGAAGTACGCGAAGTCGTACGCCCAGCCGCCCTGCAGGGTCGCTTGCCAGTCGGTGAGGCCCATCCGGCCGTCGCGGGTGATGTAGGTCTGCCCGACGTGGCTGTCACCGTGCAGCAGCGTGGCCGGCAAGACCTCCGTCGCGATCTCGAGGCCCTTTTGGGTGCCCGCCCACAGCCGGTCGGCCTGGCCGTGCAGGCGGGTGGGGATAACGCTCTTGGCCCGCTCCATACCGACGGCGCACCGGCCTTCGAAGTCCATGAAGTTCGCGACGTTGTTGTAGTGGTCGACGGGCTTCTTCAGGATTTCCAGTTCGGGGGCCTGCCACCACACGCCGTGGTAGGCGGCCATGTTGCGCAGGATGTCCTCGACCTGGCCACGGGTCAGCGGTGTCGTCGGCTTGATGAAGATCGCGCCCTTTGTGGCGGCGATGTCTTCCATCACAATCATGCTGCGCCAAGAGGACTCGTCAACCCCGCCCCAATAGCCTTGTGGGGCCTCCATGTCGACCTTCGGGCGAAACGTTAAAAAGAAGTGGCTTTCGCCATGCAGGACCTCACCGCCGCCGAGCACGAGACGCTGGCTAAACGCCGCGGTGGTCTTGGTGAAGAGCTCCGTCGGCAGGCCCGCCGCCTGGCCCGCGTCGTTGTAGGTCACCCGTAACGCGGTTCGGGTGGACGTGCCGACACTGCCTCCCGGAGTTGAGAAGGAGACGACACGTGCACCGGGGTGCTCTTGGCAGAGTACGGCGGTCAGCCATTCCTCGTTCAGGTCCGTGCCGTTGCGTGGAACATCTGCACGCGCACGCAGCGTGGGCGGTCGGATCCGTTCGCCGACCATGTGGGCGCCGATCTCGACAGCGCGCTTGGCAAGCCACAGCTTGTAGTTCATCAGCCTCCCAGCCTCTTCTCGTCGCGTGAGATCGCGTTCAGAAAGACGATGGACATGACGACCATCCAGACGAAGAAGTCAACGGCAACCAGCCAGAAGGACAGCAGGCCGTTGTAGGCGAGGGGGCCGGTCTTGAACAGACCCATGAGGCTCGCCGGCGCCATGGCGAGCGCGGCGTAGATGTTGTAGTACCCAACCCAGCGCGGGAGGATCGGCGCCGGGTTGACGTCGCGGAAGACGGCCAGGGCGATGATGATCATGAAGATCGCGAATGGTGGCCAGGTGTAGAGGAACAGGAAGAAGCCCAGGTCGTTGAATGCTTGGACGATGGTGGGGTTCTCGGCGCGGAATGCCATGACGGTCCACGCGACGGCGATTGTCGTGATGACCGCCGCGCCGCCGCCGACGTTGGCAAGGGCCGCGACGGTGAGCAGGGGGACGCGTTCCATCCGGCGGATGTAGAGGACGATTGGTGCCGCCCAGGTCACCCAGAAAGACCAGAAAAACGTCACCAGAGCCGCGCCGATGAGGATGGAGGTTTGATGCTCGTGCACGCGTTGGAGAAGTTCCTGCGTGCTCAGCGATGGTGAGGGCGGCGGAACCATGTGCATCAGCCACCCGAAGCCGACGATCGTCGCTGCCACGAGCACCAAGCCAGACCACACGAAGAGCCGCATCAGCAAGGGGTCTATCCGGAAGGTGGCCAGCCATCCACCGTGCACGGGCTCTGCCGTTGTCGAGCTATCGGTTGTTGTCATGTTCGCCGGTGTCCTCTCTTGTGCATCTGCATTCGGGTGCCATACGCCCTAGATCTGTCTGCCCGCTCCGAGTCGCTGGCTGCAGGTCGCGATTTGCTCATCGCCGCTGTCAGGCCAGCAGAAACACGAGGACGACGACTGTGCACACGATGGCGCAATACGCTTCGAACAGCCCGCGGAGTACCGTCGGCGCCCCGCGTAGCTCCATGAAGTACAAGCCGACCAGTCGCACTTTGATGAATGCGATGAGCAGTATCACCACACTGGCCAGGGTGTAATTGCTGAACCCGTGCTGAGTGCCGAGCGTCCAGGAGACGACGGTGGCGAGGATCAAGAAAATCCAGACCGCACTGGCGGGCGTGCGGAGCAATCTCGTCACCGTTGTCACCTGACCAGGAAGATCAACGGGAACAGCACCAGCCACAGTGCGTCGACCATGTGCCAAAAGCACGCGCCTCCTTCGAAGAATGCCCATTGGCCTTGCGACAGATCAGGTTTAGTGGCCATGGACCGCAGGACGATGAGCACCACCAAGCCGATTACCAGGTGGAAGAGGTGCAGGCCGGTCAGCACGAAGTAGAGCAGGTAGAAGTTGTTGACCGACGGGGTCTGGTGCGCCGCGATTCTCTCGTGGTATTCGAATATCTTCACCAGCACGAACGCGATGCCGCACAGAAACGCTGCGATGACAAGGCGTTGCGCGAGCGGTCGCTGCGCCGATCTGATCGCCCGCACCGCCAGGACGACGAACAAGGAACTGATCAGGAGAAACACGGTGTTGACCGCACCGAAGCTCTTGTTCAGTGTCGCCTGCGACGCATCGAACAGTTCGGGCTGTTTGCTTCGCTGGACCAGGTAATAGGTGAAGAAGACGGCGAACACCGACATGTCGCCGAGGATGAAGATCCACACCCCCGCCTCGCCGGGAATCTTCTTCTGCTTGTTCATCTTTGGCGACGTGCGCGCGTCGACGGTGGCTGACGCGGGAGTGAGTTCCTCGCCGCTATTAATGACGGCGTTCCTCGGTGCCGTCATACGGCTGCGGGAGTCCGGCTGGCCTCGACCTCCCGACGCGCCTGGTAGCGGTTGATCGCCTGCAGGGTGGTGACCGACATGGTGATCATCCAGCCGAAGAAGATCGCGAACGGCATCCAGAACGCTCCGATGCCGTTGTAGGCGAACAGCCCGGTGTGGAAGAACGCGATCAACCCGGCCGGGAAGATGAGGATGGCGCACCAGAAGTTGAGGTAGGCGACCCAGCGCGGATACAACGTGGGAACGTTGTGATCCTTGATGATTGCGATCCCGAAGATCGCCATGACCACAGCAAACGGTGGCCAGGTGAACAGGAAGTCGAACCACACCCAGTCGTTCATGATCTGCATGACCGACGGATCCAACGTCTCGGGCCGAAAGGCAATGACCGCCCAGGTCATCGGGATCAGGATGAAAAAGACGTACCCGCCACCGTTCAGCGCGATCGACGAGTAGGTCAAGATCGGGAAGCCGCGTTCCATCTTGCGGACAAACAGCGTGATCGCCATGCTCCAGGTGGCCCAGAACGACCAGAACATGCACTGGATCAGACATCCCAACCGGATCTCGTCGCGTCGATCGATGAACCGCTGCGCCAGGTCATGGGCCGACAGTGCCGGAGAGGGCGGCGGGATGAAGTGCATCATGAACCCCTGCGCGACGATCATCGCGACGATGAGCGCGATCCCGGACCATACGGCCGCTTTCATCAGGCCGGAGTCCATCCGAATCTGTTTGGTCATGTGCTCTAGCTCCATCGGTCTAAGTGCCGTCGTGCACTCAAATGCCGCGCCTCAAGCGGTCTGGTGCGTGCAACGAGCCTATGGTCTTAGTATGTGGCACTAGCTTAGATCATGAGTGCCACTTATGATAGAGGAGATCTCGAAAATCCGAAGAGCCTGCGTAAGTGAGGGTTCGCGGACCAACACACAGCCGCCGCGTCGTACCGCACGATCAATGCAAACCTTGAAGCAGACCGCCGCCTTGGCCAGCAAGTGACACATGCTTCGATCATGAGTGGCACTTATCATAAAGGCCACACCAGGATCAGCAGGCCCGCCGGCGTTACGCTGATAGGGAAAGTTCGAACCAAGGAGGCCGCGGATGGGTGTTCGGCGTTGTCGGGGTGAGTGGCACTGACTGCCGACACCACCGCAAAGCGCGGGAACGGGCGCCGTGCGCCTGACGTAGTCAAAGACCTGGTGCTGCAGGCCGCGCATCGACTCTTCTCTACGCAGGGTTACCACGGCACGAAGACCCGTCAGATCGCCGATGAGGCCGGGGTGGGGGAGTCGGTGATTTTCCGGAACTTTGGGTCAAAGGCCGAACTCTTCGAGGCGGCGATTCTGACCCCGTTCACCGATTTCGTCGATCGATGGGCCAAGACCTGGGATGTAGACGCCACCTCCGCCTCGGATCCGGCCGAGGTCGCGCATTCCTTCGTAAAGGGTTTTTACAATCTGGCTGTCGAGCACCGGGAGCTGTTTCAGACACTTCTCGCCGCCCCGATCCAGGGCGGTGACCCGGCGCTGGCCGAGGTCGCCGCCCGGGTGAGCGACAAACTCGCCGACAGCCTGCGAGGCGTCCAGGATGTCTTGCTCGAGCACAGCGAGGCTCGACATTTCCGCGATGTCGATACCCCGGTGACCGTTGCGTTTTCCGTTGGGTCGGTGATGTCGCTGGTGCTGCTCGACAGCTGGCTTTTCCCGCCGAATCAGCGGCGCCCCGGCAAGGCGCGACAGATCGACGAGGCGACCCGCATGTTGCTCTACGGCGTTACGGGTGGCGCTTGATCGGGCCATCTCCACACTCGCGGCGGATCCGGTCGAGCAACGCTGCGAGTCCTCGTTCGAATCGATCGTCGGAGAACCGGTCGGCGTAGTCGGCGGCGACCGCCCGGAGAGCCGGGTAGCTGCTTTCGTCGAGCTGGCTGAGGCGGATGACCTCGTCCTCGCCCGCGTGCGGATGTGCTCGCTCCAGCAGCGCAAAGCCGAACGCGTAGGTCTGTACCTCCGTCGCGGCGGCGACGGCGAGCGTGCTGGGAAAGCCGTTCTCGAGCAGCGGGGCGAGCATGCGCTCACGCAATGGATCGAGCGACGTGGCGGAGACGTCGCGGACGGCGAGCAGGACCTCCAGCGTGCCGGGCTGTTCTCGCATGCGTCGTCGGATCGCGGTGGCGGCCGACCGCAGCGCGCGGGTCCAGTCGCCGGTGGTGTCCATGTCGGCCAGGAGCGCGCGCAGGACGCCTTCGGCGACGCGGTCGATCAGCTCGTCCTTCGTGCGGGCGTAGGTGTAGAGGGTCATCTGCCCCACGCCGAGCTGCGACGCGAGCCGGCGGGTCGTCAAGGCTGCCATCCCGCCGTCGGCGATCACGGTCAGGGCCGCGTCGACGATCTGATCCATGGTCAGGCTCGGTGGGGGACCGGTGCGGCGGCGGGTCGTAGCCCTTGTGTCGGTCATGCGCGGCATGGTACATATTAACCCCGTTCAGTCGAACGAGGTTATTCGACGCCGGAGGAAACCCATGGGACGACGAGTGATTCAGTGGGGCGCCGGGTCGGTCGGGACGCAGGCGATGAACTACGTGCTCGACCGCGACGACCTCGAGCTCGTCGGCGTCCGCTGCTACACCGACCGGAAGGTCGGGCGCGACGCCGGCGAGCTGGCGGGACGCGACCCGATCGGCGTGGCGGCGACCACCGACTCGGCGGCGCTGCTCGCGCTCGATGCGGACTGCGTGTTGTTCATGCCGGGCGACGGGCTGCTCGACCCGACCGCGCCCGGAAGCCCCTCCCGCACGTGGGTCGACGAGGTGCTTCCGATCCTCAGAAGCGGCAAGAACGTCGTGAGCTCGCTGGCGGCCGGGATGCATTGGGCGCACCTGGCCGACGGCGAGGCCCTGCGCGACGAGCTCGACGGCGCGTGCGCCGAGGGCAACGCCTCGATCTTCTTCACCGGGATCGACCCGGGTTTCATCACGGACTGCCTGGCGATCACGATGACGACGGTCGTCGGGCGAATTTCGCAGGTGCGGACATTCGAGCTGATCGACTACGGGCCTTATCCGGGCCTCGCGCAGATGGACGCGCTCGGCTTCGGCCGCCGGCCGGACGACGTGGACTCGGCGACCTTCACGACCGTCGCCCCGACGTGGGCGTGCGCGCTCTATCAGCTCGCCGACGCGACGGGGGTCGAGTTGTCGCGCACCTCGCTCGACGCCGACTTCTACATCTCGCCCGACCGGTCGACCGCGCCGAGCGGGATGGTCGTCGAGGCGGGGACGATCGGCGCGTTGCGGTGGACGCTCACCGGCTTCGTCGGCGACCAGCCGCGGTTCGTCATCAACCACATCAACCGGATGGGCGCGGGCATGGCGCCCGACTGGCCCAAGATGGACGGGTACGAGGGCGGGTACCGGATCGAAATCGACGGCTTCCCGCCCTACCGCGGTGATTTCCCACTCGGCCTGCCGGGAGGAACTGGGACAGCGCTGAAGGACGCGGTCGCGATGACGGCGGCGCGCTGCGTCAACTACATCGAGGCGGTCGTCACGACCTCGCCGGGCTACAAGACCACCATCGACCTTCCCACCGTGGGCGCCCGGTACGGACTGCAGCTGATTCAGGAAGCAATCGAGGAGGCAGTGGTATGACCGATGTCGTCGAGGACCTGAGCGCGTTCGTGATCTCCGGGCGGGTGAAGAGCCACCTACACGGAGACCCCGAGCACGAGACGTCGGAGCGCACGCCCGCTCAAGGTATCGCCGATGGTGTCGAGGCCGAGCGGCTCGGCTTTGCGCGGGTGTGGCTCGCCGAGCGGCCCGAGCTGAAGGAGCCCGCGACGATCCTCGGTGGCATCGCCGCGCGCACCTCGTCGATCGGGATCGGCACCGGGATCGTCGCCGCTGGGGCCCGACACCCGATGTTGACCGCGTCCGTCGGAGCGACGATGCAGGCCGCGTACGGCCCGCGATTCACGCTCGGGATCGGCCGCGGCGCGTCCCGCTACGGCTACGGCGGCAGCCTCAGCTTCGAGGCGTTCGGCGACTACTGCACCATCTTGAAACGGATCTGGGCCGGGGAGCAGTTCGAATATGACGGTCCCCTCGGCAACCTCGGCACGTTGGGGTTGAAGGACATCTACGAAGGACCGAGTCCGTCGATCGTGGCGGGCTGCTTCGGGATGCCGGGCGCGGCGGCGTTCGTCGCGGCGAATCGCGTGTTCGACGGGCTGATCATGCCGTCGATGGTCACGCCCGGCGCGGTGGCCAAGGTGAAAGAGAATCTGCGGGTCGCGTGCGAGAAGGTCGACCGGGACCCGGCGACGATCCGCCTCTACGTCGAGGTCGTCACGACGCCGGAGTTGAGCGAGGGCGAGACCCGCCAGCTCACCAACGCCCGCGCCGTCACCTACCTGCAGCCGCCGGACTGGGCCTGCTGCTACTCGGAACTGAACGACTGGGACGCCGCCACGATGGACCGCATGCGCGAGCACGCACAGCTGACGTCGGTGAAGGCCGAACTCGCCGATCTCAACTTCCACCGCCGCCAGCTGACCGAGCCTGCGCGGCTCATCCCGGACGAGTGGATGCGCGAGGCGTGCGCGATCGGCTCGGTCGAGGACTGTGTGCGCAAGCTCCAGGAATTCCGCGACGCGGGCGCAGATGAGATCTGCACCTACGGCAGCACGCCCAGCCAAAACGCGGGCCTGCTCGAGGCATGGCGCGCGCGGGCAATGACGAACGCATGACCGAACCCACCGGCCCGCTGCACATGCACAGCGGGCCGGACGTGCTGTGGACCACGGTCAACGTGTCCGAGGCGGCGCCGGGCGTCCACACCCCACTCGGTTGGAGCATCTGGGGGGACCTGGCCGAGGCGGCGACCGCGGCGTCGACGATCGACCTCGGTGCCTGGCCGCGGAACCGCCCGCTCCTGTCGCCGGCCGCCGACGATCGGTTCGGCGCGGTGTTCTTCGGCCGCTACGCGCTCAACGTGAACACCTTCAGGGAGCTCGGGGACCGGATGCCCGGATCCTCCGGCGACGCGGTCGAAGAGCAGATGTTCGGCGCCAAGCGGTCGGCGCTCTCAAACCGGCGAGTCCGTCGCCGCTACCCGCTGATCGCGGCACGACTGCCGGTGAACCTTGTCCGGGCGCCACGCGCCGTGCATCGCTACCGCGTTGAGAACGAAACATGGTGGCGCGACCGCGTCTTCGGCGCGCAACCGGCCTCTCTGCCGGAGGCCCTGGCGCTCTTCGACGCCGCCGCCGATCGCTTCGTGCCGGCCATGCGCGCCCATCTGGTCGTCACAATGCTCGCGCAGGGCGCCTTCGAGCAGCTCGCGCAACTGTGCGCCCGCGCCGATGCTCCCGGACTCGAACGCGCCCTCGTGGGTGGTTACGGCGGACTCGAGGAGGCCTCGCTCATCACGGATGTCCGGCGACTCGCCGCCGGCCAGCTTTCCGAGCCGGCGTTCCTAGCCGGACACGGCTACCACGGTCCCACCGAAGGCGACGTGTCGAGCCGGTCGTGGCGGGAGGACGCCGGCCCCGTGCGCGCGCTCGCTAGCCGCTACCGCGAGGCGAGACCGGAGCCGGTCGAGACCGCGGCGCGTACCGTTCGCGAGCATGCCGAACAGGAGTTGCGCGACCGCTCTTCGCTCGCCGGCGCACGCGGCCTGGGACTTCTGCTCGCGCTGACCCGGCGCCTCGTGCTGAGCCGGGAGATCGGCAAGGCCGCCTTCCTGATCGCAATGGACGGCCTGCGCGCCGGGGCGCGCGGGGCCGGCAGCGAACTCGCGCGACGCGGGCTGCTCGACCAACCCGACGACGTCTTCTTCCTGGAGCTCCAAGAGCTTCGCGATCCGGGACCCGACCGCCGTCAACTCATCGCCGAGCGGCGCGCGGCTCATGCACGCTACGCCGAACTCGACCTGCCGGAGACCTGGCGCGGCACGCCCCGCGCCACTCCCTTGAAGCGATCAACGGAGACCGCGACCGAGCTCTCCGGCCTCGGCGTCACGGGTGGCAAGATCACGGGAACCTGCCGCGTCCTGCTCACCGCCAACGCCGACGAGCTCGAGTGCTTCCAGCCGGGAGAGATCCTCGTGTGCCACGTCACGGATCCGAGCTGGGCGCCGATCTTGTCGATCGCCGCCGCCGTGGTGATCGACATCGGCGGCCCGCTCAGCCACGGGGCGATCGTCGCCCGCGAGTTGGGCATCCCCTGTGTGATCAACACGAAGCGCGGTACCGCCGTTTTGCGCACCGGCGATCTAATCGAGGTCGACGGAGACATCGGCGCGGTACGCATCGCTTAACGAATCGCCAACGGTGGCAACGGAACTGTTCGCCGTCAAGGAACCGGGCCCGGCTCTGTCAGAATCGACCGCATACCCTGACGAGGACCCTCTGCAAGTTTCAACGCTCAGCACAAGAAGGAAGACACGGCTTTGACACTGGATGATGACTTCGCGCAGCTGGAAAGCAAGCTCCACGCGAGGATTGGTATCGCCATCAGCGCCGTGGGCAACGGGCAAGCCCCGATCACACTGGGGCACTGGCAGGATGGACCTGCCTGGTCAACGATCAAGGTGCCGTTGGTCATTGCCGGCTACCGTGAAGAGGACCCGCCCCATATCACCGACGAGATGACCCTCGCCATCACCGAATCCGACAACGCGGCAGCCGAATCAATCTGGGAGCGTTTGGGCGATCCGCTCACCGCCGCGCACAAGGTCGAAGACGTCTTGAGGCAGACCGGCGATCCAACGATCGTTCAGTCGCAGCGGGTGCGGCCAGGGTTCACCGCTTTCGGTCAGACCAATTGGTCGCTGACAAACCAGGTTCGGTTCACCTCTGGTGCTGTGTGTGACAGCCAAAACGACCCGATATTCGAGCTGATGGGCCACATCGACCCCGACCAGAGCTGGGGCATCGGCCGCATTCCAGACACCCGATTCAAAGGCGGTTGGGGGCCGTCACCCCCCGGTAGTTATCTGGTGCGACAGATCGGAATCCTCAAGGCCTCGACCGGGAGGGTCGCCGTTGCGGTGGCAGCGCAACCCGAATCCGGCTCGTTCGCCGACGGCACGCGCGACCTCACGAAAGTGGCCAACTGGCTGAAGGACCATATCGGAGCGCTGCCCGCCGGCCAATGTGGTTGCTGACATGATCGCGATAGCTCGGCTACCGCCTGCGGTGTAGCTTCCTTTGCGGCGGCCGACTGGTCATTCCGACTCCACGCGCCGAAAACCAGGTTTGCGGCCTCCTCACGCCTAATTCCCGCCGTACGTCGGCCCTTGCACGCCGTCGCGCCAGGTAGTGCATTTCTGCGCGACGCAACAGGTCTCGATCAGGCTGGGGGCCTGACCGAAGTGAGGTGACACCTGCTGCGACGTGTACTGGCCGCCGGAACTCGCACACTGACCCTGAACATCGGGGTCAGCGTGGGCAAAAGGCGCGGCCAAGATCGTCACCGCCACCGCAATTCCGAAAGTGGCCGCAGGCCTGGCCCTTAATACAGCGCGCTTCATGTTCCTCCGTAGCTGGGCGTGATTCCGAGGCCGTTCCTGACGGCGACAGTTTACCGGCTTGGTGGCCGACCCCGGCATCGTCGGCCTCCGCAGCGGTCCGCGAACGCAGGTAAACTACAAGAATGTGATTCGGCGTGACGCGGGCGAAGATCGCCCTCGCCGACCAAAGGAACGGCCCATGGACCCACTCAAAATATCCAGTGTTGAGCTCGATGATCAGGATCCTTTTCGAGCGACCTTCAACGTGCACCTGTCGCGCGACATGACCGACTTTGAGCGCCAGACACTGCCCCCTCTGCTGTCCGGGAGTTTCTCACCGTCGGAGACTCGAGGTGCTGCGGTGGTGGCCATCAGAAACGCGACCATCGCGATGATCGAAGACCACCGGGACCTGCTCAAGCAGATTGTCGCGGAAGCCGAATCTTTGGCCAGAACAATGGAAAACGATCAACATGGGGTTGCCGCCCAGGTCGCGGCCAGAGTGGAGGACGTCCCGCAGCGCGCCGCAGCTATCGACTGGAGCTGAAGTCCGCGGCCGCGGAAGGGCAGACTTGGACGCATGGCCGTAGCGAGGTTTCTGGCCGCGGTGCTCATCGCGGTGTCCGCCCCCACCTGGGCTGCCCGCGCCAATGCCGACGTGCCACCGCTGAGCCCCGAGGCACGCACGGCGGGATTTGTCGATGCGCGCTCCGTCGTTCCCAGCGCGGTCATCGATCTGCGCTATGCGACGCCGAACAATTTCACCGGTATGACGTTGTATCCGGCCGATGCCCGCTGCCTGGTGCACGAATCCATGGCTCCCGGGCTTGCCGCTGGGGCAAAGGCATTGGCTTCGCACGGCGAGGTACTGGTTTTCTGGGATTGCTATCGACCGCACGATGTGCAGGTCAAGATGTTCAACGTTGTACCGAATCCCGCCTGGGTGGCCAAGCCTGGTCCCTATGCGCGCAGCCATGAGGCGGGACGTTCGGTTGACGTGACGATCGCAAGCGCACAACAGCAATGCCCGCCCGCGCGCCAGTTGGCCGGCCTGTGCCTCGCCGATATGGGAACCGACTTCGACGACTTTTCGCCCCGCGCAACTGCCTTCGCTACCGACGGCGTCAGCGCCGACGAGCAGGCAAACCGGGCGCGGCTACGCAATGCGATGAGTGCCGGCGGATTGTCGGTGTACTCCGGGGAGTGGTGGCATTTCGACGGCCCGGGCGCCGGGGTTCAACGCCCGATCCTCAACGTTCCGGTCGACTGAGCCGAGGTGTGTTATCTCAATATATGAGATAACAGTTTCGGATCATGGAACTCCCGACGGTAGCCTTTGGTTCGGGCATGGTTCGATCGCAAGGAGTCGCAGGATGAATACCAAACCTCAGGCCGTCTACACCCACGGGCATCACGAGTCGGTGCTGCGCGCGCACCGCCGGCGCACCGCGAAGGACTCCGCCGGCTACCTGCTGCCGCACCTGCGGCCGGGGATGTCGGTGCTCGACGTGGGCTGCGGCCCCGGGACCATCACCGTCGACCTTGCCGCACTCGTCGCGCCCGGCCAGGTCACCGCCGTCGAACTCACCGATGCGGCTTTGGATTTGGCTCGCGCCGAGGCGCGTGCACGCAACCAGTCGAACATCTCGTTCGTAACATCCGACGTGCACGCTCTCGACTTCCCGGACAACACCTTCGACGTCGTGCACGCGCATCAGGTACTGCAGCACGTGGCCGATCCGGTGCAGGCGTTGCGGGAGCTGCGGCGGGTGTGTATGCCGGACGGAATCGTCGCGGTCCGCGACGCTGACTACGCCGGATTCATCTGGTTTCCACTCCTTCCGACATTGGAGCGTTGGCGGGAGCTTTACGACGAAGCGGCCCGCGCGAATGGCGGTGAGCCCGATGCCGGGCGGCGTCTGTTGTCCTGGGCGCAAGAAGCGGGGTTCGACGACATCACGCCGACGGGCAGCATGTGGTGTTTTGCGACGCCGGAGACCCGCGACTGGTGGGGCCGGATGTGGGCGGACCGGATCGTCGAGTCGGCCCTGGCCCGTCAGCTGGTGGACTCGGGGATGGCCACCACCGCGGAGCTCAACGACATCTCGTCGGCATGGCGGGATTGGGCCGCCGCGCCGAACGCCTGGCTGGCGATCCCGCATGGCGAGATTCTCTGTCGGGCGTAGCAAAGCCTCCGCTGAGCCGTTCGAAGGTATCGGCGAACATCAGCACGGTCACCTCGTCAACCGGAGCAGTCACCGTTTGCACTGGTCAGGCGCATGGTATTGGCATTCTCTTTTTCTGCAAGTACGTTATCCATCGATGGATGACATGGCCCATACTCCGTCCGGCATCCCGCTGGAGCCCGTGTACGGGCCGGGGGAGCGTGGTAACGAGCCGCCGCCACCGGGCACCTATCCGTTCACTCGGGGTAATTTCGCGTCCG
>Ga0210386_10003619_pt1 | contig 12927 bp, 19 predicted proteins | sample IncBWH32OmetaG_FD_160091 | JGI IMG/M metagenome (GOLD analysis project Ga0210386, IMG submission 160091) | Forest soil microbial communities from Barre Woods Harvard Forest LTER site, Petersham, Massachusetts, United States - Inc-BW-H-32-O ... | reverse complement strand
ACCGGGACTTCTCTGCTTGAAGTGAAAAATCCAACTGGAAGAGAATACAACTTCTCACTCTCCAGAAAACGTCGGGTGGCGGTGTCGCAGAGCGCGATTCACTAAATTGGCCGGTAATTTTCGGCCATACGGAAACTATCTCCGAATCCTCGTCGCAGTGGGAAGCTCACACAGTGTAGTGAACCAATTCGCTGCGGAACGGAATATTCAAGAATTGTCTATTCGGTACGTATCGGGCCCCCGCAACCATGAACGCCACTGCCGAAATGCAGTGGCGTTCGCCTGTTTAAAGAAGCGTCATTTCCCAGAAGCCGTCCTCAGGTTCCCACAACTCCCTTTCAGGAAAGCTTCCGGTTCGCCCGACAATCTTGGAACTAGCCCATTCGTGGACGCAAGCGCGTTTGTGAGGACTCATCTCGCCTCGTTCGCGAAAAGACGAGAGCGCGCCTATTACAGTCATCGCACTTTCACCACCTGTGCCGTTTCATCTCTTGGGAAAGTGAAGAGCTCGACGAGTGCCCTCACGCGCTCTTTCTGACGGCTGTGCGTAAATCGCTTGGTTCTTGTTAGCTCGGCGATACCATGGAGGCTCGCCCAAAACACTTCCGATATAACCTCTGACTTCGAGCTCTGCCCCTGAAACAACTCCAGGAGTTGGGAAAACGCGAATCGCATCTCCGGAGGAGTAGCCGCGTCATCGAATGGTATGCTCAGGCTGAGCGAAAACATCACTTCATACAGTGCGGGTGAAGACGCGGCCGCTGCCACCGTCACCGATCTCCGGTTCCAACGGGTACTGCCTTGCAGGATCAGGAACTCATCCACGTCCTGAAGCCGAACACTCGCCAGGCAAGGATGCCTTTCGGCGAACCACGCCAGGAATCGCGAAGCCTTCCACCGATGTGAACGCATCGACAGCGGCGATAAACGTGCTCCTCCTTCATCCATTGCGCAAAGTCTTCAAGATGATCCGTGAACCATGTGCGTGGCGCGTGCGGCGAGTGTAGCTTGCCCGTGAAGCGCAACCACTTATTCGCCACATACTCGAAGTAGCTCTCGGAGCGAACGTAAGAGCGGTCCTTAGGATTCGAACGCTGCTCTTCACCCTAACGCCGAGCGGCCGTCTTGATCTCAACAACCTCAACATCACGCAGTGTTTCCAACTTGAGCAGACGAATGACATGCACCAACTGCCCAGACACGTTGCGCAGTGCGGTGCGGCTTGTTCCTTGTTCCTGCAAATACTTGAGAAAAGATATCCGCTCCGAAAGCAACGGAGCTTCACGGTGACGGTTGAGAAAAAACCGACGTTCCCAAAGTGTCTCCAGCATGATCGGGGTCTCCTTGATCCCGGCTCATGCTAAAGCCTCAACTTATGTTGTCTTCAAATCGGCCAAGCCTAATTTTCGCAGCTGCAACTTCGAAGCGATTCGCAGCATCTCAACTGACTTAGCAAAGCGATCGATATTGATGAAGCGCCTACCCACGACTCTGGCCGTCGCCCTTTGCGCCTGCGCCCTCCTTGCGGGCCAGGACCACCACCATTCCGGCCCCATCCCCAAGCTCGGTGCGATTTCGTTTCCCGTCTCCTGCTCAAAGCCCGCCCAGAACCGAATCGAGCACGGCCTCGCTCTGCTGCACTCTTTCCTGTTCGACGATGCAGAAGCCGAGTTCCAGGCCGCCGCGACCGAAGACTCCACCTGCGCTATGGCATTCTGGGCCGAGGCCATCGGGCTCTACCGCCCGTTAGCCTATCGGCCTGGCGACGCTGATGTGAAGCGGGGATGGGAACTGATTCAGCAAGCCCAGGCTCTCGACGCGAAGACGCCCCGCGAACGCGACTACATCAATGCCGCCGCAGCCTTCTATCGCGCCGATGTTCCCAACCACGGCCGCGACTACGACACCCGCAATCATGAATATTCCACGACTTTGGAAAAGTTGTACAAAGCCTATCCGAACGATCCCGAAGCCGCCGTGTTCTACGCATTGTCACTGCTGACCTTCGCCGATAGCCAGGATCCCGTCGCCGACAGTGAGAAGGCCATTGCCATTCTGACTCCAATCTTTCGCGACAATCCCAATCATCCAGGCGTTGCGCACTATCTGATTCACGCCGCCGATTCCCCACAATTGGCGCCGAAGGGCCTGGAGGCGGCCCGGCGTTACGCTCAAATCGCGCCCGCTGCCCCTCATGCCCTGCACATGCCGTCGCACATCTTCGCCCGGCTGGGACTCTGGCAAGAGGATATCCAATCCAATCTCGCCTCGCTCGACGCCACCCGGCATTCTTCAAACGTGCATGTCGGCGCGGAACATCAGTTGCATGCCATGGAATTCCTGGAGTACGCCTATCTTCAAACCGGCGAGGACGCGAAAGCTGAACAACTGGTGAAAGAGCAAACCGAGATCGGCTACGAGCACGTCGACAAGAATCTCATCGATTACGTCAACCAAAACCGCGCCAATTCTCCCGCCATGTTCTATCTCGAAACCCGGAATTGGCCAGCCGCGGCCGCGCTCAATCCCGATCCCAAGGCCGAACCCTACAATCAGGCAATCACCTACTGGGCGCGGGCGGTTGCCGCCGGACATCTGCGCAACCTCGGCGGCGCTCAGCAAGCGGTCCAACAGTACGACGCTTTGCTGGAAGCCACTCGGCAGGGTCCGCGCCCCTCGATCGCCAGGCGCATGAGCACCAAGCACGATGAGGCGCACGCCTGGCTCGCCTTTGTCCAGGGAAAAGACGACGAGGCTTTGGGATTGCTTCGCGCGCTCGCCGCCAAGCAAGACCTCGAGGGCAAGGGAGAAGTCGAATTGCCCGCCCACGAAATGCTCGCCGACATGCTCCTCGAGATGCGCCGCACCCCCGAGGCCTTGGCGGAATTCGAGAAATCGCTGCAAGTCGACCCCAATCGCTTTAACGGCTTGTATGGCGCCGGCAAGGCGGCGGAATCGCTCAGCCACAACGACGAAGCCCGCGGCTACTACGCGCAACTCATAAAAAACTGCGCCGCCGCGCCCTCGCAACGAACGGAACTCACGTCAGTCCGCGCCAGCCCCGTGATGAATCACTAGGGAGAGTCTGAAGTGCGTCTGGAGTGGCTTGGACGTCCGGGGCTGAACGTGGGTTGCTGATAGCTCTCCGCACCAGAACGCAAGACTTCCTGAGTCTGCTGGTCAATGCGCTGCTCGAGAATGACCGTCCGGCCACCTCGGATGGATTGAAAGAGGACAGCTTTGCTGTCTCGGGTCCAATCAAATGGCTCGTTGTCCCACACGTCCGGCGTCAGGCGCCGTGGATTGAATTTTTCGGCTCCGAGGTCTACGTTGCCCACATTTACAGCATCGTTGCTACGCGTGGACAAGTAGATGCCCCCCTATGTCCAGTATCGTGGTGTCCGCTTTGATCCTGTCTACATCGCTCACTGGCTCCGCGCTCGTACCGTGCGGTAAACTACTACTCTGTTGCCTGAAGAGAGTGATGCACTCTCAGCCTTTCTACGCCTCGTTGCGAAGTCGAAGCACGAGCGCTCTGGAGTTTGGGTCGGCACGGGCGAGTCGCGCACTGATGAGAGGTCCGAGCGAAATCAACGGGGGAGAATCTTGATCTCGGATTTGAATTCGTGATAGTTGCGGAAGTCAATGATGTTGTGGCTGCAGTAGCTGGTACCCCGTGCACAACCCAAGGCCTCGGCATGGACCGGAAGCAGAAACGATGTCTCGCCAAGCCTCACGTTCGAATAATCAAGCGCGGTTTCGACCGTATCCATCGGGAAATCTGACGGTAGGTTGCGGGCCTGCATCTCGATTCGCAGGACGCGCGCGGTGTTCGGATCCACCCATACGGAGCCTACGTAAGCCGCAGCCAGACTCTGAGAGCCGGCATGCAACGTCCAGTGTGAATTTTCACTCTGCACTTGAAAGTCGTAAACCTGGGCACTGAAACCCGAAATAGTAGACGCACCACCGGCCCGGAACTGCGCGTGTGTATCGGGGTGAAAAAGTTCCAGCAGTATGGACGCAAATTCTCCGGTGGACCAAGACCCATCGATCTCCTGCAGGGGCTTGTCCGTGGGGCGGTTATCGATCTTGACGTTACGATAACTTTCGTGCCCGTCCTCGTAAATGATTTCTGCCGAAACCAAGTCCAGGGGCGTTTTCTCCTCGCGGCCTCGCTGGGTAAACCGCGACATGAACTCCTGGCAAACAAAATTGGGAAGCTTCTGTGAAAACTGGAACGCCACCTCTCTGGCCCTTTCGATCAAGGATTCGGCGGGAGTCTGCGAACGAGTGGGTACGGAGTCCGCAGGGCGCGACGCGGCCGGCGGCGGGTCAGGACAGGGAGGCGGAGCCGGCTCTGTGCCTCGTTTCAAAATGGGAGGAACGTCGGAGCAAGGAAGCGTACTCTGTGCTTGCGATTGGGCTGCGGGTGGCGTGGCCAAAGCAAGCGCTAAGGCGACTACTGCGCCAGCCAAGCGAAGCCAGCGGCCCGTAGGTTGAAGGTTGCATCCTTTCACAGACTCACTTCCTCTCGAATTTAGCACAAGTAACGGGAATTTTAGGCCCCGAAATCACCCACATGCTAAGCAGCATGGTAGTACTCGCAATGCCAAGCCACGGTCTCTGATGAAAAGTGGGCCGATGCGTGCGATGTTGAAGCAGCGACGCAGATTGTTCGTTCAAAATGTTCGTCGAACCGGTGGCGTGCAACGTGATCTAGAACTGAGGCAGAACGCTTCTTAATCAATACCGATATGGTGGTGTGCGAATCAAGCAACTGAATCCGCTCCTGCGTTGGGGGCGTGGAAATCATCCTTGGAGGGGGGAAACTGACCACACGTCCCGCGGACGACTCGTTGAATCTCGGGATTTACCAAGGCTCGCATACTGGCAGGGTTGCGGAGTCTGTTTGCGAAGAATGGACTGCCACCGTGGACTGCCAAAATCGCCTCGGCAGCGTCTCAATGAACTGGACTTGGAGCCATTATCCATTTGAAACTGAGCTATTCAGCGCGTGAAGGCCGACTGACCGTTTCGATCTTATTCTGTGCGGCTTCTTGCCATGGTCAAAGCGCCGCGCAGACTCAAACATCGGATCCTGTTCAATCCGCCCAACCGCCTGCGACCAGTCCTCAGAAGCAGGACAAACCCGCAGACCAACCGTCTGCCGCGAGCAATTCCCAGGATCAAAACAGCCCCGACCAACAAAATAGGAAAAAGAACAAGGACGACCGGATGTTTTACGTGATGCCGAACTACTTGACGGTAGATGATCAGTCGCAAGTGAAACCGCTCTCCTGGAAAGAGAAGTTCGCCCTTACAGCGAAGGGTACTTTCGATCCATATGAATTCGCGATAGTGGGTGTTGTGCCGGGCATCCGTCAGGCGGAAAATGCCTATCCGGCGTTCGGACAGGGGATGGCGGGATATGGGAAGCGGTATGGAGCGGCGTTTGCCGATCAACTGGATGGCAATATCATGGCGGGTGCTGTTTGCCCCTCGATCTTAAGAACAGATCCTCGCGATTTTCGACTGGGAAAGGGCCGGTTGGGACACCGCTTTGGCTATGCCGTCAGCCGCGTTCTCGTCGCCCGAAAAGACTCCGGCGGTAATGTGTTCAACATTCCCGAGTTTGCGGGCAATGCAACTGCGATTGCCATTTCCAACGTCTACTATCCGCTTCCGATCGTAGTTTTACGTCGAGTCTCTCCGGTTTTACAGTTCAGATGGGCATCGACGCCTTCGGGAATGAGCTGAAGGAGTTTTGGCCCGATATTCACGGCTATTTGCAGAGGAGACACGCCCGCCACCAGAAAAAAGCAACCGATTGACGCCTTCCAATCCGGAAGTCGCACCGACTCGTTTTCTTCCGCTGCGAGGTGGCATGCATCCAAACGCCGGTTCAAACAATCTACCTTTGAGAGATCAGCGGGAACTGCGTGGAAACCAGAGCAGATAGGGCGCGAAAGGGAATATACGGATGCGGGGGAAGATTTGAAAACGATTCGACCGTTTTGCATGGTGATCGCGCTGGCGGGAACGTTGGGAGCCGCAGCTGTTCAAGCCCAGGAGCCAACGAGCGCGCTGGAACAATCACAAGGAGGAGCGCAGCGGGACGATGTTGCGGTGCTCGCCCAGGCCCAGCAACCGAGCGCCACGACGGATGGAAAGTCCTCCGTGCCAGACGCACCCACGCCCAGTGTCCCCCGCACAGGCCAATAACCCTAATGACCAGTTTGGCAAACAACCGAAGAGAATTCTCGGGATCATCCCGAATTACCGGGCGCTCGGCACCAACACGCAGTTGCCTCCGCTGAATTTCAAGGGTTACTGGCTGGCGACGCAGGATACGTTCGACTACTCTAATTTCATTTTCGTGGGAGCGCTCGCGGGAATTGACATGGCCGGCAAATCGCAGCCGACCTTTGGGCAAGGCGCTGAGGGCTTCGGCAAATACTACTGGCACGCCTTTGTCAATGGCGGCATAGAGAACTACATGACGGAAGCGGTCGTCCCGCTGGCGACGAAAGAAGACCCGAGATACCACACCATGGGCAAAGGCGGATTCTTCAAGCGGACCGGTTATGCGGTAACTCGGCTGTTCATCACCAGGGCCAACTCGAGAAAGAGTACGTTCAATCTGGCGGAGGTCGTGGGGCCGGAGCGGCCGCGGGCATCGGCGATGCGTATTACCCGGCACAGAACAACCAGTGGGTGAAAACGTACCAACGTTGGGGGAACGCAGGGTGGGCTTGGACGGCGCGTTCAACGTATTAAAAGAGTTCTGGCCGGACGTGAATAGGCGATATTTCACGGAAAATACTAATTCCGGCTTAAGTCGTAGACTGCTGTGCACCGGCAGATAGACCTTCATGCGAACGGGGCAAATGCGGGTGTCCATCCTCTCAACGATCTCCCTGTTTACCTTGCTCTGCTTTCGTCGGAGGCACGGTTCGAGGGCAACAGTCGTGCTCGGTTACCCTGGCGCCGATTCCAACCGCCGCTCAGATTTTTAGCATTCAGCAAGAACGGACACTCGGTGATATCGAAGCAGAATGGGTGGAAACCGATTACCACGTCGCTCAAAATGAGAAGTTCGCGGCACACCTCAATGCGATCGCGGGTCGTGTTCTTTCTCAGTTCCCGCGCGAACCAGCACAGGTTCACGTCATCTTAATTGATTCCCCTGCTGCGGAAGCCTTCAGCACCGGCCCCGAAAGAATCTATATCTCGGGGAAAATGGTCGCGTTGCTCAGAAGTGATGATGAACTTGCCGGGCTACTCGGCCATGAACTGGGGCACATCGTAACGCATCAGAACGCCGTCATCATGAGCCAGTTGTTTCGCGAAATTCTGGGTGCTCGGCGATCGGAAGGACATTTCGGAGAAGTTAAGAAGGATGTTGGACAGCATCGATCGCGATAAAAAATTGTCGAGAAAGGCTACTAATATCATAGAGCGGCACGAAGGGATCAATCAGAATGGGGCCGATCGCGTGGCCCTGTATGCGGCGGCGGGCCAGCGGGTTTTCGCCACGGGCCTATGTGGAACCTTTGACCGTTCGGCGGAAACGAATGGAAATAGGGGGAGTGTTCTCAATGATTTCTTCGGGACGACAACCTCGAATCTAAGGCGCCTTCGGGAGATCAAAAAAGCTCTCAAACAACTCCCGCAAGCATGCCGGGAAATTGTACCTGCTGCTTCGGCAGAGTTCCGCACATGGCAGGCCGGGGTGATGTCGGACCCTGACTTGGCCCGCCGATGAGAGATGCAAGCAGGATGAGCACAGATGAACAACGTCATTCCTGTCCTTTGATTTGTTCGGCGCCCGGAGATGTTCGTTGTCGCCCATCGACTTTGAGGATACCCGCAAGCTCGTCAGCTTTTGTCTGAAACTGTGGAGCACCGCGAGATCACGATTGTCGGAGATGCCAAGGCGGTATCCGATTTGTTCGCGCCGCTGGTCGACTTCGAGGCCGGATTTCCGGTTGTCGAGCCCGGACGTTGAACGTCAACGTGTCAGCTTACCTGGCCTAAACTTTATAGCTCTTCTGGTATCGGGTCTGGATCGAACGAGTGAGCCAAACGAGCGGCAGCGAACCATAATGCGAACGGCTGCCAGTCCGCGGGCCGATCGCGGTGCGGCCCCTGGCCCCACGGACTACGTTTGCGTTCCAGCCCGCGATCGTTTGCATGGTTGGTCCCAAATATCAGCGCTTCAGCTTATCTGGAAGCCATCGAATATCAGCAATATGGATAGGTAACGTGAAGTCGGCACGGCGGCGGGAATCCGGAAGCCAGTGCAGGATGAGGAACCCTCGATGCGGGGCGTTTCTTGGTACCAATCGCTAGGCATTTAGTTCCCAATTCCCATAATTCCGGAAGCTACTGGGCTAACACCTGGGTTTGTGAACAATACGACGTTATAATGTCCTCATGTCGGTCGCGCATGACTCTCTCCTTTATTCACGCGTCGAAACAGTCCTCGCCAACGAGATCACCGATGGAGAGCTGAAGGTCGGCGACCAACTGCCGACCGAAGACAGCCTCATTGCTCGATTCGAGGTCAGCCGCATTACCGTCCGCCGGGCTATTCAGAATCTTGTGAGCCGCGGTCTTGTCGAGATTCGTCGCGGCAAAGGCACGTTCGTCGCTGCGCCAAAGCTCACGCAGGAGCTTAGAGAACTCAGCGGATTCGTCGAGGATATGCACGCCCTTGGCCGAAAGCCGACGGCCCGCGTGATCGGCAAAGAAATTGTGACTGCCGACGCGACCGTAGCGGGCCAACTCGTGCTGACAAAGGGCGAGCGCGTCGTCAGAATTCGTCGCGTGCGCCTGGCGGATGGGGTTCCCCTCTCCTTCGATGAGACCTTTCTCCCCCTGGAGATCGGCACGAAGATCATCACCAACAACCTGAAGGTCGAGCCGATTTTTTCGCTCCTTGAACGCAAATACAATGTCCCGCTGATTGAGGCCGAGTATAAGTTGGACGCGGTGGCGGCTGAGCCTGAGGTCGCCGCGGCTCTAAAAGTGAAACAAAGGAGCCCGATCTTTCGCATTGAACGAACCTCCTACACGACAGCCACCCGTCCAGTCGATTATGAACGGCTGTACTACCGAGGCGATCTCGTCCGGTTCGTGACCCGCCTGGTCCGAAAGGCTTCTCATTGAGCCAGCTTCTGGCGGCGTATCCTGCGCCACGCATGGAAGCCTCTATTGCTTCTTCCTGAGATAGTTGTCGATCGCCATCGGACCACAACCACCGAGGACGAGCGCCGCAAGGCAAGCGAGATAGAGCAGGTTAACTTCGTAGCCTGGCGGCCCGAACTGGGGCCGGCCGGACGTCACGGTCATCAGCTTGATCGAGCTGAACCCATAGGGTAGATGGACGGTAAACATCGCTACCAAAAGAAGCGCAGCCATCGGCAGACTAACAAGCGAGACGAAAGCTCCGAGCAAGACTGCGAGACCGCCGATAAGCTCGATCAGAACGGTAAGCCATGCCATGAGATGAGGCGCGGGCACACCGATAGCGTGAAGGATGGCGGCGAAAACTTCAGGTCCCTTGGACAGCTTGGCATAGCCGTGCTCCATGAAACCGTAGCCAACAATCAGCCGCAGTGGAATAGAAGCCCAACGCGCTACTGAAGGTCGTTTTAAGAATGCAAAATGGCTGCTGCTTTCCCGTTCCGATGTTCGGAGAAGTTCGTTCATATTCAAAAGCTCCTTTTTTTGATCGTTGTCGAACGCCGGAACGCGCGAAGCAAAATAGAGCGAACTGCAAACGCGTTCGGCTAACACTCATTATGATGTTATAATGTCATAATGGTTACAAGTTCTCAAAAATTCTTTTTGCGACATATCGATCTAGCTCTCAGGATGCCGCGGATGAAGGATTCCGCTGGGGTGCAGCTCCTCTCCTTTAGGGCAGCGCTGCTTTTCTGAGTTGGACACTGGGTTCGCCAGAGGAAAGTAACTCGCTGGAATCTACTTTGATTCCGTAACGCGTACCCCGCACATGCCAGGAAATGATGTCAGCGAACACGGGATAGAGTTCGTTGCGCGCAAACTCCAGACCGCCGATATACACGAGGAAAGCGCGAGGCGACCTCGAAAAACAACAGAGTGGCGTCGACCATGTTGTATTCCGGTGTTTCGCCCGTATCCGGGAAACGCTTCGGCAGCATTCCTTTAATCTACGTGTTTGGCGAAAGTGCGCAGAATGCTAAGCGCGACGCCATGCTCGCTAGTCGAGAGGGCTTTGCCAACCCCGCCACCTGGAAGCGGTTCGGCTTTCCGGGGAATACGCTAATCGCTTTCGTTTCAGTTTCTCCTTATAAATTTAGCCTGCGGCTACCGAGGCAACCGCCGGTTCAGTTTTCTTACGTTCGCGGGACTCTCCGCTCTGTTGCAATAACTTAGTGACCACACCTGTCCATCCGGTCTGATGGCTAGCCCCTACTCCGGCTCCCGAGTCACCATGGAAGTACTCGTGAAAGAGGACCAAGTCACGCCAGTGTGGGTCGGTCTGAAACTTCTCGAGATTCCCAAACACCGGCCGGTGACCTCTCTCATCCTGAAGGAATATGTTCGTCATACGGCGCGACACTTCTCCCGCTACCTCCCACAGGGTCATCACCTTTCCCGATCCGGTTGGGAACTCGACTTTGAAGTCGTCTCCCAGGTAGTGATGAAACTTCTGGAGCGACTCGACGAGCAAGTAGTTCACCGGGAACCAAATGGGGCCGCGCCAATTGGAATTGCCGCCGAGCAGCCCGCTCGAAGACTCACCCGGCTCATAGTCGACGCGGTGCTCCCTACCCTGTACGGTAAGTTTGTACGGGTTATCGCGGTGGAACTGTGACAGGGCACGAATGCCGTACGGCGACAGGAACTCGCGCTCGTCCAACATGAACTTGAGAATGCTGCGGAGTTGATCACCGTCAGCGATGGACAACAATCTGCGTTCACCCATGCCCTCGGTGCGCATGCAGGCCAGGTTTTCCGTGAGATCGGGACGGTTGTCGATGAACCACTCAAGGCGTCTCTTGAAGTCCGGCAGCTTGTCCAGCACTTCCGCTTCCAGCCGAAGTTCGTTTTAATAATGCAAAGCGCATGCTGCCTTCGCGTTCCGATGACCGCCAAAGCTCGTTCGTATTCGAAAAGCTCCTTTTTGGTCGTTGTCGAACACCGGAACGCGCGAAGCAAAATACAAGGAACTTCGAACCTGCCGGGGCGCCAGTCATTATGATGTTATAATGTCATAATGTTACAAAATTTCGCAAGATTCTTTTGTCCACATATCGATCTCGCTGTTACGACCCGGGATGCTGCCAGATGAACGATTCCGCTGCGGTGCAGAGACCTTCCTTCATGGCGGCGCTAGGGTTCTGGTTCAAGCTGGGATGGATCAGTTTCGGCGGTACAGCCGCTCACATCGCCATCATGCATAGCGAGTTGGTCGAAAAGAAGCGATGGATCAGCAATCGAAGATTCCTCCATGCGCTGAGCCATTGCATGATCCTTCCCGGGCCTGAAGCACAGCAGCTCGCGATCTATATCGGGTGGAAGCTTCACGGCAAGCAGGGAGGCGTTGTTGCCGGAACGCTCTTCGTGCTGCCTTCGATGTTTGTTCTGCTGGCGCTGAGCGTGGTCTATGTCAGATTCGGCAGCCTGCCGTGGATTGCCGCCATGTTCAGCGGGTTAAAACCCGCGGTCATCGCTCTGGTGATGGTCGCCTTGCTGGGAATCGCCAGAAGAGCCCTGCGCGGCCCCGTGCAAAGTGCCGTTGCGGTGGCTACGTTTGCATCGATGTTTTTCCTTGATGTCTCGCTGCTCGTGGTGATGCTCGGTGCCGTTGTTTTTGGAATCGTCCTGGGGAACTTGCGGCCTGGCCTTCTTTACACCCCTATCGACGCAAGCGCCGAAGAGGACGAAGAAGGCTACTATATCGGCCGCAGTTCAGTGGCGACGGAACCTCCCCCTTTACTGAAGCCTGCGTTGAAGTTGACTGCGAGCATCCTGCTTCTCTGGCTCATGCCACTGATGCTTTTCTACTTCCTTGCCGACGACTTCCATTTTTGGCGAGACCTCGCGCTGTTCTTCACCAAGACCGCCTTCGTGACTATCGGTGGCTCCTACACGGTCATACCTTACGTGGCACACGTTGCGGTATCGAAGCTGCACTGGCTGACCAAGTTCCAAATGATGGACGGTTTCGCACTGGCCGAGACAACTCCAGGCCCTCTGATCATAGTGGTAGCTTTTGTCGGGTTCCTAGCCGCCTACAACCACTTCCACGGCTCATTGTGGATGGGCACTCTGGCTTTGCTGGCAACGACTTTTTATACGTTTCTGCCATGCTTCTTCTTCGTCTTTGCCGGCGCGCCGCTAGTGGAGCGGACTCGGAACAAACCCATGATTGAAATTGTCCTGGGGCTAATCACCGCTGTCGTGGTCGGAGCGATCCTTGATCTGACTCTCTTCTTAGGGAAAGCGGTAATCTTCCCATCGGGAGTTGTGGCTCTCAAGCAACTCAATGCGATCTCTCTGGGCTGGGCGATCTTGTCGCTTCTGCTGCTCCAGAGATTCAAACTGAAGATTATTCCTCTGATCCTGCTGAGCATTGGGTTCGGTTTGATTCGGTATTTTATCGGCTTGTGAAGGACGTTAGACAAGATTCCCGGTTGGTCCGCTAGTGCGGGAAGCTATCCGGCTTCCCACGGCGGGATTGCTCCTGTCAAGTCGGCTTGTCGGAAGTTTTGCTAGCGATCGCGGCCGGATCACGGCAAGTCGATAGTTATGCTCCACGAGAGACTCTTCAACCGCTGGCGAGAAGCCGCTTCGAGGAGACTGGGCAGATCAGTGCCAGCCGGATTCGGGTTTGCGATCTTCTGCCAAAGGTTTCGCGCGACCATCAACGCA
>Ga0210386_10003618_pt1 | contig 12927 bp, 12 predicted proteins | sample IncBWH32OmetaG_FD_160091 | JGI IMG/M metagenome (GOLD analysis project Ga0210386, IMG submission 160091) | Forest soil microbial communities from Barre Woods Harvard Forest LTER site, Petersham, Massachusetts, United States - Inc-BW-H-32-O ... | reverse complement strand
ACGTCGCGGCAGGCGGCCTGGTGACGCCAGTCCGTATCGGCGGCGTCCCGTCGCTGGAGAAGGTCCTGGCTCGCGATACTCATGGGACCCGCCACCTTTCCTGCTGGGAAGCCTGCGGCTCTGGCGTGATCACGCTGGCTACCCAAGGATTTCGCGCGGCCAGGCACGTGCCATCATGGCGAACGCCCATAGTCATCTACCGGCTAGCGGTAATGGCTGAACCCCTGCTAGCTGCTATACACGGCGCGTGAAGCTGGACGGAGAGCCAGGTGCCATGGGCCCGGCTTCACGACGCCTGGCCGAGGATCTGGCTGATGCCGTGTAGTGAGAGGTCGGATTTGGCGAGGAAGCCGGCGGCGGGGCTGTCGTCGATCATCTCGGCGTAGTCTTCTTCGGCTCCTGTTGAGATCAGGATCACTTCGGCGTTCAGGCCGTCTCGGGCCAGGAGCTGGGCCAGGTCAAAGCCGCTTTCGTCGCCGAGCCCGATGTCGACCAGGATGAGGTCGGGCCGCAGCGCGCGGGCCTGCCGCAGCGCCTGGGCGATGGTCGAGGCCACGCCCACCACCGTGACGCCTTCCCGCTGGAGCAGCAGGCTCGCGGTCTGCAGGAAGGCGTCGTTATCATCTACTAGTAGGCACCGTGACGGCATGCGATCAGATTGCCCCCCGGATCGCGCCGCCGCATTGCGGCTAGCAGGAATTCCGCCGCGGCCGGTGTCAGCGGGCATCCAGGAACCGCAGGACGGCCAGCACCCGCCGGTGCTCGGTGTCGCTTTCGGGCAGGTCAAGCTTGGTCAAGATGCTGCGGACGTGCTTTTCGACGGTGCCCTCGGTGACGTAGATCCGGCGGGCGATGCCCGCGTTGGAGGCGCCCTCGGCCATCAGGGCCAGCACCTCGCGTTCCCGCGGCGACAGCACGTCGAGCGGGTCCCGCCGCCGCCGGGCCCGGACCAGTTCCTGGACCAGGGACGGATCCACCACCGAGGCGCCCGCGGTGATCCGCTCGACCGTCTCGATGAACTCCGCCACGTCGGTCACCCGGCTCTTCAGCAGGTAACCCAGGCCCTGCCCGCCGGTCAGCAGTTCCATCGCCTCATCCACCTCCACATGCGCGGACAGCACGATGATCGCCGTGCCCGGCAGTTCCTCGCGGATCACCCGGGCCGCCTGCAAACCCTCGGTAGCGTGCGCCGGCGGCATCCGGATGTCGATGATCGCCAGCTCCGGACGGGCCGAACGGACCAGGGCCAGCAACTCGGTCCCGTTCCCCGCCTGGCCCAGCACCTCGAACCCCGAACGATCCAGCAAGCTGGCCAGGCCCTCACGCAACAGCACGTCATCATCGGCCAGCACCACCCCGGTCCCCCGCCGGCCCTGCGGCGCCGTCCCCGCTACCCCTGACCATGCCAGCACCCCACGATTATGGACCACGCGAGCACCGGCCTACAGCAGGCTCTGCCGCACGGCGGTCATCAGGAAGCTTCCCGCTGTAGCCAATCCGCGCGCTCCGTGCCGGTAATGCCCGCATCCCAGGCATCGTCCGGGGCCACCCAGATCGTGTTGATCGTCGCCAGTGCCCAGCTCATCCTGGCTACCGCGGTGTCCGGGTGGTCGCCGAACTCGCCGGCCACCCGGGCGGCACAGCCGCGGACGCCCAGCCGCTGCAGCGTCGCCGCGACGGCGCGACGGACCTGGCCGGGAGAGGGCGACCCGGAGGGCTGCAGGGCCGACACGAACAGCGCCCCGGCCCGGACCGCCTCGAACGTGCCCGGCACCTCGTATCCGGCAAGCGATGTCTTCGTCGCCACCATCATCGTCGTCCCTTCACCTGTACGGCTTACTGACGCATACTGTCCAGCTTCCCGCCCCGGTCCGCTTATGTCGTCAAGGCCAGTGTCCAAATCGAGTACCAGCCAGCAGGAATCAGGAGAGTCCGGTCAGCAGCAGAGGATGACGGCCAATGACAACGCTGCCAGTCAGCCGGGATCAGCGGGCCGCGGCGGGCAGCCTGACGTCTACGCTGGTGCCGCAGCCGGGCGGGCTGGTCAGCTTCAGCGTGCCGCCGAGCGCTTCGGCCCGCTCCCGCAGGCCGGTCAGCCCCGAGCCGTCCGGGTCGGCGCCGCCCACTCCGTCGTCGCGGACCGACAGGTGAAGCACGCCCCGGCCAGCCTCGACGGAAACGATTACGACCTGGGCGTTCGCGTGCTTGGCGACGTTCGCCAGCGCCTCCGAGACGATGTAGTACGCTCCGAGTTCGACACGGTCTGGCAGCCGGCCCGCGACCCGCACGGTGAGGTCCACCGGCACGGGCGAGCGCCGGGTGAGGGCCTTCACGGCGGGCTCCAGGCCTCGCTCGGAAAGGATCGCCGGGTGGATCCCGCGGGAGACCTCCCGCACTTCGCGCAGCACGTCCGTCAGGCCATCGGCCACCTGCGCGAGTCCCCACTTCAGCTCCGCGGCGGCGGCCGGGACCGACGCCTCGGCCGCGCGCACCTGCAGGCCGAGTGTCACCAGCCGCTGCTGCAGCCCGTCGTGCAGGTCGCGTTCGATCCGCTGCCTGGTGTCGTCGACGGCCGCCATCGTGCGGACTCGGGCGGCGCCTTGCTCGATGACCCGGGCCAGCTCCACCTGGGACCGGACCCCCAGCTTGCGGAACACCCGCCGCAGATGCGAGCGGACCGTTGGCCGGGACAGTCGCATGCGATCCGCCACGACCCGGCTGCTGAGACCTTGCGCGGCCAGGTGAGCCACGGCCCGTTCGGTATCAGTGAGGCTCAGCCAGCCACGCGCGGGCAGGTGGCGCGGGTTCACGCCCTCGCAGAGGCGCTGGCTGATCTCCCGGGCGGCGCGCTTGGCGAACGGGAGCAGCAGCGGGTTGAAGTCCTCCGCGGCGCAGGTCAGGTCGACCACGCCGATCATCTCTCCCGCTCCGTCGGTGATCGGGGTGGCGGCGCACGCCATCGAAGTCAGGGCATCGGCGAAATGTTCGGTCCCGGTCACCACGGACGGTGCCTGCTGCGCGATAGCGGTGCCGATCGCGTTGGTCCCGACCAGGCTCTCGCCGTACAGGAATCCCGGCGCGAGCTCGATGTGATCGAGCCGGGGCAAGATGCCGATGCCGGCCCTCCGGTCGACGACCTGGCCCTGCCCGTCGGTAAGCAGCAGACCCACGCCGGTACCTTCGAGCTCATCGGCCGCCTGATCCAGGATCGGGGCCGCGGCCCAGCGCAGCGGGCCGTCATCGTCGAAATCGGGCCGGTAAAGCACCTCGAAGCGGTCGGGACGGAGCCCGGCGACCACGCACCGCTGCCATGACGTCAGGATGTCCTCGCGGACCGGGACGTTGAGAGTCATGACACCGCCTGATTGCAGCACCCCGTCCGCACTTTAAGGCGTTCCCGGCGCGGCGCCGGCCCTGCAGGCTGCCAACTCCGCTACCGGCTAGCAGGTATCCGCCAGACCCGGCTAGCAGGGGTACGGGCTGGATCCCTCTTTACCGCCACCAGGGGTCCACGCACGGTGTCACGGTTCGTGGCCGAGGATCTGGCTGATGCCGTGTAGTGAGAGGTCGGATTTGGCGAGGAAGCCGGCGGCGGGGCTGTCGTCGATCATCTCGGCGTAGTCTTCTTCGGCTCCTGTTGAGATCAGGATCACTTCGGCGTTCAGGCCGTCTCGGGCCAGGAGCTGGGCCAGGTCAAAGCCGCTTTCGTCGCCGAGCCCGATGTCGACCAGGATGAGGTCGGGCCGCAGCGCGCGGGCCTGCCGCAGCGCCTGGGCGATGGTCGAGGCCACGCCCACCACCGTGACGCCTTCCCGCTGGAGCAGCAGGCTCGCGGTCTGCAGGAAGGCGTCGTTATCATCTACTAGTAGGCACCGTGACGGCATGCGATCAGATTGCCCCCCGGATCGCGCCGCCGCATTGCGGCTAGCAGGAATTCCGCCGCGGCCGGTGTCAGCGGGCATCCAGGAACCGCAGGACGGCCAGCACCCGCCGGTGCTCGGTGTCGCTTTCGGGCAGGTCAAGCTTGGTCAAGATGCTGCGGACGTGCTTTTCGACGGTGCCCTCGGTGACGTAGATCCGGCGGGCGATGCCCGCGTTGGAGGCGCCCTCGGCCATCAGGGCCAGCACCTCGCGTTCCCGCGGCGACAGCACGTCGAGCGGGTCCCGCCGCCGCCGGGCCCGGACCAGTTCCTGGACCAGGGACGGATCCACCACCGAGGCGCCCGCGGTGATCCGCTCGACCGTCTCGATGAACTCCGCCACGTCGGTCACCCGGCTCTTCAGCAGGTAACCCAGGCCCTGCCCGCCGGTCAGCAGTTCCATCGCCTCATCCACCTCCACATGCGCGGACAGCACGATGATCGCCGTGCCCGGCAGTTCCTCGCGGATCACCCGGGCCGCCTGCAAACCCTCGGTAGCGTGCGCCGGCGGCATCCGGATGTCGATGATCGCCAGCTCCGGACGGGCCGAACGGACCAGGGCCAGCAACTCGGTCCCGTTCCCCGCCTGGCCCAGCACCTCGAACCCCGAACGATCCAGCAAGCTGGCCAGGCCCTCACGCAACAGCACGTCATCATCGGCCAGCACCACCCCGGTCCCCCGCCGGCCCTGCGGCGCCGTCCCCGCTACCCCTGACCATGCCAGCACCCCACGATTATGGACCACGCGCTTCGAAGCCGCCCTCCAGCCAGTCCGCGGACTCCATGCCGACCTCCTGCCTGCCGTCCGCTTTCGGCCAGCATCGCCCGCTATCGGCCATGCCGCATCACAGCCAGCGCCCGTCCGTCGTAGACGCTGGTGGCAGTCCCGCGGTAAAGCTAGCCGGTATGCGCCACGGCCGAAGTTCGCGCCGCCCGCGCCCGTTAACCCGTGCCCGGGCTGCCGCCTAGCTCCCCGGACTGGCAGGTTCTGGAAGCTGCTCTGGCTCGGCCTGGGCCAGGCTGCCGAACAGTTGCCTGGTCTCGGCTTCGAGCTGACGGATGAGCGCGAGGTTACGCTCGGCGTGCCCGTATGACATGAACCTCTCCTAGCTCGTTACTGCGTCGGCCCCCAGGCGGCACCCCAGGCGGCGCTCAGGAAGTTGCTCAAGAGCGGCTGACCGCCAGCTGCGGATGTGACCGCGGCTCGGTGACCCCGTGCGACGTGCGGTCGAGTAGCGCGGCGCCGCCGTACTTAAGCAGCCGGTGAGCCAGCCGACGGCCGAGCGCCTCGCCGTCGGCGACCGCACCGGTCGCCTGCGCCCGGATCACCGAGGAGCCGTCCGGGGCGGCGATGAGGCCGGACAGGCGCACCGCCGGTTCGTCTCCGGCCTGTTCGGCCAGCTCGGCCAGGGCGCCGACCGGGGCGCCGCAACCGACGTCGAGCGTGGCCAGGAAGCTGCGTTCGGTGATCGCCGCGGCCCGGGTCGGAGCGTGGTCGAGGGTCCTGAGCTGGACCGCCGTAGCCGGGTCGTCTGCGCGGCACTCGACGGCCAGCACGCCCTGCGCTGGGGCGGGCATGACCAGCAATGGGTCAAGGGGCGTGGCGACTGCGTCGAGCAAGCCGAGCCTTGACAGCCCGGCCATCGCCAGTACCAGGGCATCTACCTCACCGTCGGCGAGCTTGCGCAGCCTGGTGTCGACGTTGCCGCGCACCGGCACGATCTGCAGTTGGCGGCCGGTGCCGCGCAGCAGGGCGGCCCGCCGGGGTGACCCGGTGCCGATCCGCGCTCCGGGCGGCAGCGCGTCCAGGCTCGTCCCGCGCGGCCCGATCAGCGCGTCGCGCGGGTCCTCGCGAGCCGGGAACGCCGCCACCTGCAGCCCCGGTACCGGCGCGGTCGGCAGATCCTTGCAGGAATGGACGACGAAGTCGACCGCGCCGCGCAGCAACGCCGCGCGCAGGGTGGTGGTGAATACGCCGGTCGTGCCCAGCCGCTCGATCGGCGCGGTCGACTCGTCCCCGGGCGTGACCATCGTGACCACGAGGCACGGTTGGCCGCACCGTTCACGCAACTGCCGGGCGATCCAGTCGGCCTGGGCCAGCGCAAGCGGACTACCGCGGGTGCCCAGCCGCAATGGACGGTGGTGCAGGGAGTTCATGCGCTGGCCTTATCTGTTCTGAGGTCGAAAAGCTGCGTTAGCACGTCGAGGTAAACCGGCCCTTCCGGGCCGGCGGAGAACTCCTTGGCCCGGATGGTCGGCCGGTGCAGGACCTTGCGGAGGATGCGGTGAACGGTGGCCGCCGTCTCGGCACGTTGCTCCTCGCTGAGGTCCGGCAGCCGGTGGTGCAGCCGGGCCAGCTCGGCGTCTGCGAACTGCCTGATCTGGGCGTGCATCGCGGCGATGACGGGAGCTGCTGCCGCTTGGTCCCGCCGGTTCATATACCCGGCGGCCTCGGCGGCGATAATGGCGCGGACCTGGGGGATCTGGTCCGGTACGGCTCGGTCGGCCAGGTGCCGGCCGAGTGCGGTGAGGTCGACGAGTGTGACCCCGGCCAGCCGCCCCACGGCAGCGTCCACATCAGGCGGCAGGCCCAGGTCGAGCACGAACAGCGGCCTGCCGGCCGCCTGGGCCCGGGCCGCCCGCACCGGCCCCGCGGCCACGACGGGCGCGGGGGCCCCGGTGGCGGTGACCAGCAGGTCGGCGTCGGCGAGCGTGGCCGGCACGTCGCTGGCCGGCAGATGGCTGGCCTGCAGCCCCGCGGCCACCTCCGCGGCTCGCGCCGCGTTGCGGCTGGCCACTGACAGCCGCGCGACACCGGAATCGTGTAGGAGCTGTGCCGCGAGCCTGCCCATGCTTCCCGTCCCCACTACCACCGCATGGCGGTCGGCGAGGCCGCCCAGGTGCGCGGCGGCGACGTCCAGGCCGGCCCGGGCCAGCGAGATGCCCTCGGTGCTGATCGCGGTCTGCGTGCGGGCCCGCTTGCTGGCCCGCAACGCCGCGTCGATCAGCCCGGATATGACCGGGCCGGTGGTTCCCGCCGTGGCGGCCGCGCGGGCCGCGGTCTTGATCTGGGCGACAATCTGGTCCTCGCCGATGGCCATCGAATCCAGCCCGCAGGCAACCGAGAACAGATGCTCGGCGGCCGCGATGCCGACTCGGGTGCGGGCCATCCGCAGGACCTCGCCGGCCCGGAGCCGCCCCCGCGACGCCACCAGGCCCGTGACCGCCTGGGTCACCTGTTCGGCCGGGCCTGACGCGGCCGCGTAGACCTCCACCCGGTTGCAGGTGGACAAGACGAGCACCTCGTCGATGGACGGCATTGTGTGCAGCCGGGTTAGCGCGTCGCCCAGCTCTGCCGACGGCACGGCGAGCTTCTCGAGCATTTCGGCGGGCGCGAACCGGTGGGACAGGCCGACGTTCACAATCGTCATCGCGGTGACCGTTCAGTCTCGGGAACTTCGCGTTCGGGTCGCCGTCGGAACTCGGCCGGTGACCTCACGATCAGCTCGCAAAGGCAAGCGATCGCCGCTGCAGCGTGGCCGCGACGGCGCGACGGACCTGGCCGGGGGAGGGCGACCCGGAGGGCTGCAGGGCCGACACGAACAACGCCCTGGCCCGGACCGCCTCGAACGTGCCCGGCACCTCGTATCCGGCAAGCGATGTCTTCGTCGCCACCATCGCCGTCCCTTCACCCGTGTGGCTTACTGACGCATGGCGTCCAGCCTCCCGCCCCGGGTCCGCTGTGTCGTCAAGGCCAGCGCCCAGACCGACTACCGGCTAGCAGGAACGACCACCCGTCGACAGCGGGGAAGGCCGGGCGTAGGCTGGTTCGCGTTCGTCGAAGCCCGGTTGCGCCAGAGCGGCCTGCGGGATGGGCTCCGGCACGCGCCGAGTCGGTCCGCCGGGCCAGAACGCGGCTGTCTGGGTAAAGGTGAGAATTTGGATACCGCCGGACACACCCCGAACCTCACCGGGAAGTATGGCCATATTTGCGCCTTCTTCAACAGCATCGACGAGCAGCACCGCGTGCTTCGCCCGTTCATCACCGATGGTTTCGATCAGGGCGACAAGGCTTACCACTACGTTGATCCCGAGCTGCGGGACGGACATCTGCGGTGGCTCGCCGAAGCGGGCATCAACGTCCAAGAGGTGATGGCCTCCGGCCAGTTGGAGGTCCGGCCGTGGCAGGACAGCATCCTCCGCGGAGGACGCTTCACGCTGGACACCTGGCTGGCCACATTCGAGCAAGTGCTCCAATCCGGGCCAGCGGCGGGGTACGCGCAGACAAGTTTCCTGGGTCACATGGAATGGGCGCTGGCCGACTTGCCAGGCGTCGGCGACCTGGTCGAGTACGAGACACGGGTCAACTACGTGATTCCCAAGTACGAGGGCCCAGTGATCTGCACGTACGATCTGACGAAATTTGGCGCGAGCGTGGTAATGGACGCCTTGCGGACGCACCCAGCCGTGATCATCGGCGGCCTGCTTCGGGAGAACCCGTTCTTCGTTCCTCCTGACCAGTTGCTGCCCGAGATCCGGGAGCGGCGGTCAGCCCGCGAGAGCGCGAGCACGGCGAGGTGAATGTCTGTCGATACCGATGCCGAGATCCGCGTCCTGCGCACCGCACTCAGGGATCTGGTGGCGCTCTCCGCTATCCCGGCGGCTTTGGCCGGCCGGGAGCCGGCCGCCGTAGCGGCGGGGCTCGCCGACGTACTGATCGAATTGCTGCAGCTTGACTTCGTGTTCGTTCGCTTGTGCGTTCCCAGTGCCGCTGACGCAGTCGACGTCATGCGGGGCACGGCATGGAAGACGTTTCCGGCCTGGCTGGAAAGTCATCTTGCTGACAGCGGTCGGTTCTCAGGAATTGAGGTCATTCCGGACGTCGACGGCGGTCGCGGGCCCGGCCGCGGTGTTGGCATTCCCATCGGTGTCAATGCCGAGGGCGGTGTCGTTATCGCGGCCTGTGGTCGCATCGGCTTTCCCACGGAGATCGACCAGCTCCTGCTCGGCTTGGCTGCGAACAGCGCTGCGACGGCCTTTCAGGACGCCACCTTGACCCGCGCGCGCACGAGGGCTGAAGAGGAGCTTCGCAGGGCCCGGGACGTGCTGGAGACCACGGTGGCTGAGCGGACCGCCGAGTTGCGGCGAAGCGAGGCCTACCTTTCCGAGGCGCAGCGGCTGATGCATACAGGTACTGCTGCTCTGGACGGCGTGACCGGCGAGATAACCCACTCCTCTGATGAACACTCTCGCTTGTACGGCTTCGAACCTGAACAAGGAGTCCCCTCTTTCGACGAGTTCCGGCAGCGCGTTCATCCGAAAGACCGGGCCGGGTGGACCGAAGCGCTCATGGGGGGAATCAGGCAAGCGGCGAGCGTCGAAGGGGACTTCCGAGTCGTTCCTCCCGGAGGGCCGCTGAAATACCTCCACGCCATCGCGCATCCCGTCTTCACCGCGTCCGGCGAGCTCGAGGAATTGATGGCCACCGTCGTGGACGTGACCGAGCGCAGGCGTGCTGCGCGAGAACAGCGGGCCCAGCTGTGGTTCTTCGAAAGCATGGACGTGATCGACCGCGCCATCCAGGGCACCAGCGACCTCGAGCAGATGATGGGCGATGTTCTCGACGCCGTGCTGGAGATCTTCCGATGCGATCGGGCGTGGCTGCTCTATCCCTGTGATCCGGAGGCCGACTCCGTGCGGCTGCCAGCCGAGCGTGCCCGGCCGGAATACATCGGCGCCTTGGACGCCGGCGAGGACATCCCGAACGGGCCGGAGGTCGCCGACATGGCCCGGAGCCTGCTGGCCTCGGACGGTCCGGTGCGCTTCGATCCCGAGTCGGACGGTGCGCTTCCGTCAGAACTAGCGGAGCGTTTCGGCATCAAGTCCATCATCGCCATGGCTGTATACCCGAAGGTAGACAGGCCCTACGCGTTCGGGCTGCACCAGTGCTCTCGCCCGCGAGTCTGGACGCCGCATGAGGAGCGGCTGTTCCATGAGATCGGACGGCGGCTGGCCGACGGGCTGGACACGCTGCTGATGTTCCGTAACCTGCGCGAAAGCCAGCGCAAGCTCGAGGGGAGCCGGATTGAGCTGGCTGCCTCGCGGGCGCGGATCGTCGCCGCCGCCGACGAGACGCGGCGCCGGATCGAGCGGGACCTGCACGATGGAGTGCAACAGCGGCTCGTCTCCCTCGCGCTGGCTCAGCGGCAGGCGGCGATGATCATCCCGCCTGAGCTGGGCGAGTTGCAGGCCCAGTTGTCCGGGGTGGCGGACGGACTCGCGGGCGTGCTGGAGGAATTGCAGGAGATCTCGCGCGGTATACACCCGGCCGTCCTCACCCGGGGCGGCCTGATGCCCGCCCTCAAGACCCTGGCCCGGCGGTCAGTCGTACCCGTCGAGCTCGACGTGCGAGTGCAGACGCGGCTGCCTGAGCCGGTGGAACGGGCCGCGTATTACATCGTGTCAGAAGCGCTCACGAATACCGCGAAGCACGCGCACGCCTCCACGGTGCATATCGACCTCGAAGCCCGCGACGGAGTCCTCGGGCTCTCGGTCCGCGACGACGGTTGCGGAGGGGCCGATCCAACCCGGGGTTCCGGACTCATCGGCCTCACCGACCGCGTTGACGCGCTCGCGGGGACGATCCAGGTGGCAAGCCCCATCGGAGCGGGCACGACGCTGCTGATCACGCTTCCCCTCGAAGAGGGTTAACTACCGGCCAGCACCGTCTGGCGGCTTGCCGCAGTACCGGATTTCTTGCTAGCCGCTAGTCGATTTGGTGGCCTGCCGTGAAGACCGCCGCACGCCCCATGCGTGATCGTGGACGGTACGCGGCACAAGCGTCCGGCTTGTGGCGTCGGCCCTCCGGGGCCTGACCGCGGTCGACCCTAGCCCGATCGAACGAAAGACATAAGCCATGCCATGGACACTGCCAAGGACCGCTCGGCTCGGAGCCGCCAGCCCGCAGATGAACCGCGGTGCCCGCGGCGGCTGGCCGCTGCCGGATCTGGGTCATCGCATGCGCGCGTACGTTGCCCTCGCGACCATTGCGGTTTTCGCCGCCGTCTCGGTGCTGGTCTCCGGGTGCGCGTCAAGTAGCGCGGCGCCGCTGCCTGTGTCCCTTCCGGTGCCCAAGACCGGTGAGGTCACCTTCTACCTGTCGTTGCCCGCCTCGACGGCCGGGCTCGACCAGGCCGCGGCCCAGGTGGCCATGCCGGGATCATCGACCTACCGTCAATTCACGTCGCTGGCCACGGCGGCAAGCCGGTTCGGCGCCACGGACGCGCAGATCAACGCCATTGCCAAGTCGGTCCAAGGTCTCGGCCTGCAATTCGCCGCCGATCCGACCCGCTTGTTCGCGCGGGTGATCGGGTCGGCCAAGCAGTGGCAGACAGCGCTGGGCACTCCGCTGACCGAACAAGCGGCCACCGCGTCGAATCCCTTCACCACCTACAGCCTCCCGGCCAAGACGCCCGCCGCGCTGCAGCCCTCGGGCACCGCTCTCGTGCTGCGCAGCGCGCAAGTGTATGACCCTGCTGCGGAGGGGCGACATCCGTCCCCCGGGGACGGGCTGGTAGCGGACGTGGGAACCGCTGCCCCCGCAAGTCACGCGACGTCGGCCAAGCCGTGGCCGCTCAACACCGGCACCCCGTACACGGCCGGCTGCACCGCTCCGGCGCTGCAGAAGGACGAGGTCTACACCCCGCAGCAGGTTCAGACCGCGTACGGTGTCAGCACGCTGCGGGCCAGCGCGTCCGGCACGCCGGTGATCACGATCCTGGACCTGGGGGGCGGCTGGCTGCCGAGCGATCTCAAGCTGGCGGGGGAGTGCTTCGGGTATACCGCGCCGCGAGTGGACCAGATGCAGGGCGACGGCGTCGCCACCGCGATCAAGAACGCGGACCCTGAGACATCCCTAGATCTGCAGACCGCGGCCGCAGTGGCCCCCAAGGCACAGTTCCGGCTCGTGCAGAGCACTGCCCAAGGGGGCGGGATCCTGGACGGATTCAGCCGGGCACTGGGCGACCCGGACGGCCTCCCGGACGTCATCTCGCTGTCCTACGGCGGATGCGCGGTCGCGGAGAACACCGCCACTCCCGCGTTCACGTCCACCATCGATGGCGTCTTGGCCATGGCCGCGCTCACGGGCGTGTCCTCGTTCGTGGCGGCGGGCGACTCCGGGTCGACGACCTGCGGGTCCAGCGTGGACGGTACCTCGCTGTCCTACCCGGCGGTGTCGCCCTTCGTCACCGCGGTGGGCGGGACCCGCCTCACCCTCGGCCAGGGCAACGTCCGCGTCTCTGAGACGGTATGGAACGACTCGGTATACGGCGACAATGGCGCCGGCGGCGGAGCCCTGAGCCGCCGGGAACCCCGGCCCGCGTACCAGTTTGGCTTCGTCCCGCAGAATCACCGCGCGGTGCCCGACGTCAGCGCGCTGGCCGACATCGTGCCCGGCTGGCCGGATATCCTCGACGGCGAAATGCTCCCGGTCGGCGGAACCAGCGGCTCGACGCCCTTTACCGCCGCCGCCACCGCCCTGGTCGACGGTTCGCAGCGTGCGGCGGGCCGTCCCCCGATCGGGCTGGCGAACGGATGGTTCTACCGGGCCGCAGCGCATCCCGGGGCGTTCTACGACATCACCACCGGCAACAACGACCTCTCCGGAGTCGGATGCTGCCAGGCCACCGTCGGCTACGACCTCGCCAGCGGCCTCGGCGTGCCGAACTGGGCCGTCCTGCCGGCCACCCTCCCCTCGCCCGCCTGACCGAGAAAGGCTGACCGAGAAAGGCAGACCGCGATGACGCAGGCTCAGGCCGGTACCGGGGGCACCCTGACCACGCACGCGGCCCGGCCGCTGCTGATCCTGGCCGCGGACGACCGCAACAGCCTTGAGCGTGACCTGTACGGCCTGACGGCAGCGCCAACGCCGGAACAGGCCGCCCGGATCAGCGCCGACAAGATGCTGATCTACCAGGCGCTGCTGGACGGCGCGGCACAGCTTCCC
>Ga0210386_10003616_pt1 | contig 12937 bp, 11 predicted proteins | sample IncBWH32OmetaG_FD_160091 | JGI IMG/M metagenome (GOLD analysis project Ga0210386, IMG submission 160091) | Forest soil microbial communities from Barre Woods Harvard Forest LTER site, Petersham, Massachusetts, United States - Inc-BW-H-32-O ... | reverse complement strand
GCGCCCAGCCAGGCAAAAAAAGGGTTTCAGCGAACGTTCGCGGTTGACAAGCGTAGCGTCGGCGAACCCTCTCTCGTGTTTGAGGAAGGTCAGGAACTGATGCAGGTGGTGGTTGTAGGGTAACGGCTCGCCTTGTGCAGCGTGTATTGATCGGGACATGTTGGTTCTCCTCGCGAAAGAAAATCCACCAAGTATGCCCCTTGCCTTTCCACAACCCCGCGCGATAATGTCGCAACGTTATGCCCCTTCATGCCCGTGAAAAGATCGGAAGAAACGATCCCTGTCCCTGCGGTAGCGGCAAGAAGTACAAGCACTGCTGCCTGCCCGGCTATGCTCCATCTATCGACCACATGTGGGCGCGGCAGCACGAAGAGTCGGACCGCCTGACGGGGGAGCTCACCAGGTTTGCCTTGCGTAAGTTCGGGGAACGGATCTATGAAGCGTGGCAAGACTTCAACATGCGCGACGTTCCGAAGCCGCTGGAAGAGGCCGCAGACGAACGTCAGATCTTCATGCCCTATTTCTTGTTCCAGTGGAATCCGGACGCTCGGCGGACCACCGCGCGCGGGCAGGGCGGCGTGGTGGTTCGCTGGTACATGCTGGAGAAGTCGAAGCAGCTAACCGCGATGCAACGGATGTTTTTGGCGCAGGCTACAACACAGCCGCTGAGCTTCTACGAGGTCGTTTGGAATGAACCCGGTGAGCGCATGAGGGTGTGGGACGTTCTGATTGGCGGAGAAACCGAAGTCATCGAGCGATCGGGGTCGCGACACTTGCGGCCGGGAGACCTGCTTTTTGCCCAGATCTGGCACCAGCCCGAGCTTGCCGTGTTCGGCAGTATGGCACCCATCTGCATTCCGCCGGACAAGAAGATCGAAGTCATCGAACTCCGAAACAAACTGAAGAAGAGAATCGCCAAAAAGAATCGTTATCTGGCGCCGCACGACCTGTTGCGATATGCGGATCTGATTCGCGCCACCTACCTGGACATTCGGGACCGGCTATTCGCTCCGCCGGTGCTGTGCAATACGGACGGCGACCCGCTGCTGTTTCACACGCTGACGTTTCGGATCGAGTCGGCGGAAGCGGCGTTCGACGCGTTGGCCCCATTGGCAGTGGGACATTCCCGTGAGGAGTTGCTCGACGATGCGGAACTGAGCGACGACGGGAAGCTGCGGAAGGTGGACATCGATTGGATCAAGGAAGGCAATCGTAAGTTTAAAACTTGGGACAACACCATCCTGGGCCACATCAAGATTTCCGAGGGACGTGTGATCGCGGAGGTGAACTCGGAGAATCGCGCCAAACGGATGCGCAAAGAGATTGCGAAGCGGCTCGGTTCGCTGGCGGTCCACGAAAGCACCATCGCCCAAACGCTGGAAGAGATGCGGAAGAATACGCCACAAGATGCAGAGGAAGCAGAACTGCACGACGCCGAGATGGAGGCGCTGTTGGCCGATCCGGAAGCCAGGAAGTTCCTGCAAGCCACCATGCAGAAGCAAGTCGAAAGCTGGATTCACCAGAAGATCCCTGCGTTGGGCGGGCGCACGCCGTCGGAAGCCGTTCGTGATCCAGACGGCAAGGAAATGGTGGAAGCACTGCTTCTCGATTGGGAGCGCCGCGATGAACGAGATGTTTCTCCGAATCAGATACGCCCTGACATTAGTGTGCTTCGCCGCCTGTTGAACCTGGCTCCCCAGGCATCCTGAGTCTCTCACCTGACTCTACTACTCCACAATTATGTGGCGCTAGTCTGCCGTGATCCACCCGTGTTTATGTACGTCCCCGAGGCGGACGCCACATAAATCTCTGCGCCACATAAAAAGTAGAGGTCGTGAACCATACGTGCGAGATAGTTCCGCGTCCGCCAACTTGCCTTCCTACCCCTGCGCCAATAAGTTCCAGACATGCATGGAAGTCGCTTGCCGGTTTGACCACGCATGGTAAGGAATGAATGTCAGCAGAACGGAGCGCGCTTTCGATGATTCCCCAAGATAACGGGCGTAGAGTTGCTTCTCTGAAGTGCCGCCTCATAAGCCGGTATGGTGCAGCACCATCGTCCCACCGGCATGTCAGTCCTAAATTCGGGGTGAAATTGGTCCGCGGGATGACGTCCGGGATTAATCGCGACATCTGTCAAGGACACACCAGCAGGCTGATCGATCTCTTCCAGCCAGTAAATTAAGAGGTAGGCGCTGAAGCGCAACCCGCCCACTGTCGTCCGCTACATTCGCCGCAATCATCTGCGGCACCACCTCCAGGCTCAGGCGAATCACATCACCCTTCTTCGAGCGACGCCGAATGGGAACATACTCTCCGAAGGTCACACCTGCCACCGCCTTCCCATTCACAGACAGTTCCGCGGCTCGGCCCAGCCGGGAACCGCACATAGAAGGTAAACTCCGTGTCTTCGGCAGGGGCAACAGTCATTTCGAGGTCGCCTTCCCACGGATATCTGGTTTTCTGTGTAACCTTCAGTCCGATAACATTCTCCGGACGCCAGTCTAATTCCGAACTTTCGTAGAAATGTACGTAATTCCATCAGCACTGGTGCTGTAGAAATACGCCGGCAACGATCCAAACGTACGCTCGAGGTTCGGCGGACAACAGGTTACGTCGTACCACGGATTCCGTATCTTGTCTCAGTCGACGAATCAAAACGCAAGCGGATTGCGGTAGCAGTCCGACTCCGAGACAAAGGCCGACGACAAACACTCGGGAATACACCGGACAGTGATCAAAGTCGGGGTGGCCGACTTCAACAATTCCACCACACGGCAAGCGTCGATCAGATTGGAATCGCCTTAGCCAGCTTTCGAGACGGGCGCAGTATGAATCGCTTCCCGGGTCATCTGCCCGTCAAGCATGCGCCAAATGCTAAGCGGATTCGCGTCCTGCAACTCCTCGGGCAAGGCATAATCTGGGAAACTTTGATAGCAGACTGGCCGAGAGAAGCGAAAGATGGCTTGACTTCCCACCGAGGTGGAACGGCCATCGGACGTCGCCGGGTACGGTCCTCCGTGCACCATTGCGTGGGTGACCTCGACTCCTGTGGGAAATCCGTTCAGCACAAGGCGACCAACTTTCGATTCGAGAATCGCAATGAGATCCGCGTAATCGCGCAGATCGCCTTCTGTGGCATGAATGGTCGCGGTCAGATGCCCCTCGAGGTTGTGCGCAATTTTAAGCAACTCTTCGCGCTCGCAATGCTGCACCAGGAGCGTAGTCGGACCGAAGACTTCGTGCGCGAGATCGGGATTCCCAAGAAATGACGCAGCATCCGTCTCGAACAAAACGGCGCCGACGCCGAGTTCGGATCCTTGATTCGCGGCAGCCATCACAGACGTAACAGCGGTCTCATTTTTTCTTGCCGACACGGCGGAACGATACGAAGAGTGGATACCAGCAGTGAGAAGATGAAAATCCGCGGGCTCGTTGACCAGGTCGCGCAACTTCTGCACGAACGTGGTCTGATCCGCGACCTGCGGGAGGAAAACCATTCCAGGCTTGGTGCAAAACTGCCCAGCACCCAGCGTGAAGGACGCGTGCAGACCGGAAGCGATCTTCTCGCTCTGCTCGCGCAATGCGCCAGGAAGCAAGAAAACCGGGTTGGTGCTGCTCATTTCGCCGAAGAACGGAATGGGCTCTGGGCGCGAAGCCGCCAAGTCCATCAAAGCCCTTCCTGCATTACGCGAACCGGTGAAGCCCACGGCCTTGACGAGCGGGTGAGTCACTAGCGCGACGCCTATCTTCACGCCGCTGTCGAAAAGCAAAGAAAAAACGCCTTCGGGTAGACCGCTCTCCCGTACGGCGGCCCGAATCGCCAGTCCGGCAAGTTCGCTGGTCCCAGGATGTGCGGGATGGGCTTTCACGATGACGGGATTCCCGGCCGCCAGAGCCGAAGCCGTGTCTCCCCCAGCAACCGAGAACGCCAAAGGAAAATTGCTGGCGCCAAACACAGCTACCGGGCCGAGAGGGCGCAGCAGGGATCGAATGTCGGACTTTGGAAGCGGCTTGCGATCCGGATCCGCGCGGTCGATCCGGGCAGCAACCCAGGAACCTTCTTCCGCCACTTGTGCAAACAAACGCAGCTGGCCGCAAGTGCGCGCGGCCTCGCTCTGCAGGCGCGGTTTTGGCAAGGCCGTTTCAAGGTGAGCGCGCTCGACAAGCTCGCTAGTGCGCCCCTCGATGTTCCCCGCAATGCGCCGGAGAAATGCCCCGCGCTCGCGCCCCGAGGTTCGAGCATAGGTTAAAAACGATTCGGAAGCCAGATGAGCTGCCGATTCCACTTCGGCAGGCGTCGCCGGAGAGAAAGCCGGATCCAAACGTTCCCCCGTTGCGGGGTTGACGGCGTAGAAATTCTCGAGTGCTGCCATGCCTTCCCGGAAGCCGAGGAGCGATCGTCCGTTCAATGTAGCCATCATAAGAGACCTATTTTTGGTCAGGCAACGCATAGCTGACCACTGACTGGGGCCGATGCTGAAGGGCATCACGGATGATTTTGAGGGTCTGCTCGAGTTCGGCCCCTACCAATTCCAGGCGGGGCGGTCGCACACGTACATTGCCCATTCCGACCTCGGCTTGCACCAGCTTAATCAACTGCACGAAATTGGAGACGGTATCCATGCGTAGTAAAGGTAAAAACCAACGATACAGTTCGAAAGCTTTATCTGCTTCACCGTTGATACCGTAAGTGAGCAGATCAACGGATTCGCGCGGCAAGGCATTGGCCAGCCCGGCAATCCATCCGGTTGCCCCCACGCCAATCGCCTCCAGCACCGCATCGTCGACACCGACAGAAATCTCGAGACGCTGGTCGATGAGTGCGCGAATCGCAGAGACGCGCCGCACGTCGGTGCTCGATTCCTTGACGGCCTGAAAGTTCGGGTGCTCGGCGGCGAGCTCGCTGATGTGTTCGGGGAGGAAATCCGTGCCGTAGGCAATCGGGTTGTTATAGAGCATGCATGAGAGCGGGGTCGCACGGAAGACAACGGCGACATGAGTCTTCATCTCGCGCCAATCACCCTTGTAGAGGTAGGGAGGCAAGACCATGAGGCCGTCGCAGCCTTGATCCGCCGCAGCTTTGGCGAGAGCAACGGCTTCTGACGTGGTAAGCGCCGAGATGGAGGCCACGACAGGGCCACGGCTGCCCACTGCATCGACACAGGCGCGTAGGACCTCCAGCTTCTCGTCGAAAGACACCGTCGAGCCTTCTCCGAGCGAACCGAGCGCCACGATCCCCGAGCATCCGTTATCGAGTAACCAGCGGCAGTGTTCGGCCATGAAGGCACGGTCGACGTGCAATTCTTCGGTGAAGCAGGTAGTGATAGCGGGCATCACACCCTTCCAGTTCATCAGTGGCCTCCTGGGACCAATTGTTCGTGGGCTCCGGGCAATTCGCGAACGCAGCCAGAGCTTCCAGGCGAGCGGGAAAGATTGGAGGTCGCACGGAATCCGGATTCCGGTTGAAGAGAAATTGGATTGCGGGACCGCGCCCCGGGCAGGTCTCTCCGGCTAGTCATCGGTTCTCACATCCATTCCGGGCTCACACAAGACCTGGCAGCTTCTGCGATGCCGAGTGCCGTTGATTGTCACGCGACACTCGAAGCAAATCCCCATTCCGCAGAGTGGACCGCGGGAAGTGCCGCTGACGGAAGTCCGGCATGGCATGGCCGCCAGCATCGCGGCCACCGCCACGCTCGTGCCGGCAGGGACTTCCATGGTCACGCCGTTCATCTTCAGAACCAGAAGATCAGACATGGACGTGCACCTGCTGGACCCTAGATGGAAGATACGGAGCAACGGGGATCTCCGGTTCCCGACCAGTCAGTTGATCGACAAGAATTCGAGCCGTTCCAAGTGAAGTGGTAATACCGAGCCCCTCGTGCCCAGTGGCCAGCCAGATGGAATCGTCAAGGTGCCACGGTCCAATCAATGGCAATTTGTCGGGGGTCGCGGCCCGAAAGCCGGTCCAGCAGCGCACCAGCGAGAGACGCCCGATGCCCGGCATGTAGGACTGCGCTCTCTGCAACATCCGGGCCAGCATTCCTGCATCCACTTCCGGGTGGTCGGCTCCATACTGACGCGACGATCCGATCAGCATCTGGCCAGTTCGGCGGGGCTGCACGTTGAAGGCGACTGAATCGCTGGTCATGGAATGAGCGCTCTTGAGATAACCGAGTTCCACAAGTTGATGGCGCACGTATCCGGGATAGCGATCGGTGATAGCCAGGTGGCCCTTGCGTTTTCGGATGTCGAGTTCCGGTGTCAGCTCGGGCGCCCATGCACCAAGGGCGTTCACAACCGTATTGGCGCGGACTTCTGAGCCGTCGTCACAAGTTACGCGGCCGTGGCGAATCGCACGAACGGCACAACCCAAGCGAATCGTAGCTCCGCCAAGTTGAGCCCGCTCCATCAGAAACCGTGCCGCACAGGGCGGGTAAAGCACGGCGTCCCCGGGGACGAGCAAGCCGCCTTTCATACCTTCTCGCAAATTTGGTTCGAGAATGTGGAGGGTTTCGGCGTTCAGGATTTCCGTTACAACTCCTCGTTCACCATAATATTTGTGCTTGCGGTGGATTTCCTCCATCTCCTCATCGTCGACCGCGACCCAGATCGTGCCGCACTTGTCGTATTCCACGTCGGCGGGCAACTCAGGGCGCAGCGCCTGCCATAAGCGCTGCGAGAAGTGGGCCAACGCAAACTGGGCTTCGGAGTCGTCCATGACCACGATATGGCCCATCCCTGCTGCTGTGGCCCCCCCGCCCACTGTGTCGCGGTCGAGCAAAACAACTTTCAGTCCGCGCCGTGTACACTCGTCGGCACAGGCAGCGCCCACGATACCGGCTCCGACAATGGCAACGTCATAGCTTGTTGCGTTCACGCGCGGATGCCCATGCAAAGGGGATCGCGAGGATCAAGCACAAGATCGGCTTCGGCATTCACGAAAGCAGATCCTTTGATGCTTGGGTATACCTTTCCGTCCCGAACCGTGATTCGGCCTTCAAACACACTCCCCACGATGCTTTCCTGTTTCCAGACCTGCTCTTCATGGAGCTTGCCGTCAGCATAGAGGCAGGCCAATTTTGCGCTGGTGCCGGTCCCGCAGGGAGAACGGTCGTAGGCTTTGCCCGGACAGAGAACGAAATTCTTACTATCGACGCCCGGTTTCCGGGAGGGTCCATACAGTTCGATGTGGTCGATTTCCTGACGATCGTCCCCAGTGATTCCGGCATGGCGCAGGGCCTTGCGAATCTCCCATGTGAATTTCGTCAATTCGTCGATGTTGCTCAATTCCAGCTTCATAGGATGGTCGTGAACCAGAAAGAACCAGTTTCCACCCCACGCGATATCGCCCTGGATCGGCCCGTAACCGGGCACCTTGACGTTCACACCAGTCCGGCTCCGATAACTCGCGACGTTGTTCACAGTCACTTCGCCGGTGTCGTGCAGAATCGCGCCAACGATTCCAACGGGTGTTTCAATAGGGTGCTCGCCCGGTCGAATTTTACCCAGATAGTGCAGAGTGGCGACTAGGCCGATGGTGCCATGTCCGCACATGCCGAGATAACCCACATTATTGAAGAAGATCACGCCGGCGGCGGAGGAAGTCTCGGTTGGCTCGCAGAGCAGAGCACCGACAATCACATCAGATCCCCGGGGCTCGTTCACGACTGCCGAGCGAAAGTCATCATATTGAGCCCGAAAACACCCTAAGCGGTCGGCCAAAGATCCGCTGCCGAGGTCAGGGCCACCGCTTATGACCAGACGGGTCGGCTCGCCACCGGTGTGGGAGTCAACGACTCGAATCCGTCGGGGAGTCCGCGAGGTCATGCAGTGGTTTCACCTGTAGGTCAGAGGTCGTTGAAGTTCCAGCGTTAACGCCTTACCCTCGACGATTTCGCACGCGTGGCCGTATTTTATGGATACAATATGCAATCGTCAAATTCGCATCGGGGCGGCAGCCTGCTTGTTACACATCCCCGAAAACCTCACTCCCGAAGTGTGCACCGTCGATTGCGCGTCAAACAGCCCGAAGCACACCCCTCATTGGACGCCGGGATATTCAATGGTGCCGTCGTTGTACATTTTTGGTGGCCAGCGTCATTGAAGTGATCCTGTTTGCGTACCGGTTAGGAATTTCAATTTATGTTGGTCTGCGAGGCTGGGACCGCCGTAGGACAGACCCGCGCGTGGAGGTTGCCGATCTCCAGAGGGCTGAGTGAAGAATGAGGGTCCTAAGCTATTCCGACTGGGACGCCGCCGACTGGTTTCTTTGGAGAAATGCTCGAAAGAGTCGCGTAACGCGATTAGGGAACGCTTTCCTGCCTGTATACAATACAGACTGTAGTTTGCCCTAGCTGTTGTTGGGAACGGTTTCCATCAATACTTCCGATGAGCTTAGGAACGACACCCGAATCTGCCATTCCGCGTATGTCTCTGACATTGGCGGTCGCCGACAAGCTGCGCGATCAGATCATTCGAGGGGAGATTGCGGAGGGAACGCAGCTCCGCCAGGATGCGATCGCAACGCAGTACCGTGTAAGCCGAATTCCGGTTCGCGAGGCGCTTCGACTGCTGGATGCGGAAGGCCTCATTACAATTGTTCCCAACCACGGCGCAATTGTGCCGGCACTGTCGCCCGACGACATTGAGGAATTATTTTCCATTCGCGCCCTTCTGGAACCACAGGTCCTGAAGCGCTCGATCCCGCAGCTGACGGAGGAAGATTTTTCAGAGGCAGAAGAAATTCTGCGCACCTATATGAGCGAACTGCGGAGGGAGGATCACGTATCAGGCTGGGGCCGCCTCAACTGGCAGTTTCATTCCGCGCTGTACTCGCGCGCGAACCTGCCACGATCGATGGCCATCATTCGCAACGTCAACAACAGCGGCGAGCGATACACGCGTCTGCAGCTCTACCTGACGCACGGCATCAAGCGTGCCAACGAAGAGCACCACAAAATCCTGCACCTATGCCGCCAGCGCGATACTGCGGCGGCTTGCACACTTTTGCGCGAACATATCGAGAACGCAGGACAATCGTTGAAGCAGGCACTGCTGGAGCGCAGGGACTCAACGCAATCGTCGAAGGACAATCACCGTCCGCCAAAATCCTAGGTAACGCCGAATTTTCCGGCGGCATTAAACATCCCAAGAGCCAGGTACGCCTCAAGAGACCCTTCGTCTAGCTTGATGACTCGCGAGAAATGGGCGCTTGCGTACTCCCACCGCCCGGCCTGCCGCGCCGACTCCCCAAGCATGAATTCCGCCGGGCGCCCTCGGGATCGATCTTCAGCTCTTCCTCAAATTCCTTGTTGGCGCTGGCTTCGTCGGGGGGCGACGTCGCCAGAAAGATTCGCCCTAATCGATAATGAATTCCACGCGCGGCCGAGTTCTGCTCGAGTATCTTCCTTGTATTGCGCTGTTGCTTCGTCCCACTTGCCCTGCGATTCGAACCCCTCAGCCTCAACCTTTGCGCCTGTTGCGAAACCGGAGCTCGCGCCGCCAGCTCTTGCAATGCACGCGTCGCGAGTTCCGAGAAGAAGTGCGTCGTCGTGAACAGGACTTCGGGGTCTCCTTGAAAATCGCGTGCAGTCGGAACAACGCAGCCGCGGCAGCCTCAGAGTCGTCGAGGCTCATGGCACACGGAGCAGTAGCCATACTGACACGATATTCCGGGTCCTTGTCCGCGCGATGCGCAGCTCCGCCCTCTCAGCGTGGAAGAACTTCTCTACACCGTCCCCAACACGAAGAGTACTTAACCGCGTGGTGTCTGAAGATCGGGCCGCGCCCCGTGAGATGCTCCTGCACCGTCAGGCCTCTCGGTATTCAACCCTGAACTCGCGACAAGCGTTGATCTCCGAAAAGGACGCCAGACGCGTTCGTCAAATACTGTTCATCACTAAGCCTCTCCACCAGTTCGTCGGGAAATGGAGAGATTTCGCTCTGCAAATACGTGGCCAGCTCGCGATAGATTTCGCGCCGCGCGTAAGCGGCTAGTTCGTTGCGGCGGCGCAGTGCATCTTGAATTAGAGTTGCCAGTTCCGGCGTCGCGGCTCGGCGAAGCTTCATCGCGATTGCAGGATAATCCATGAAGGAGTTGTACTTTTGCCGCATCCAGAATTCGTCCGGGGGCGCAGCCAGCGGCGTTTGGCGTACGACGAGGGTTCCAGCTACGCGGTCACCGAAGCGCTGCATCAGCGGACTGGTTAGTACGGACAGTCCTCCGAACAAATAGGCGAACGGCAACGCATCAAAAACGCGCATCAGATTCCGTACCCACGCCTGTTCCATCTTAAGGGGAAGGCCGTCCTGGTCAATCACGCGCAAATGGAAGAGGCGCTTTCCAATCGTCTGCCCGTTCCAAAAGCCTTCGAGCAATGCACTATAGGCGAAACCGATCGCAAACTCCGCGAGCGTAATCACCATGAAGCCAAAACCGGGGGCTTTGGAGAAAATCCAGTAGATGAGCAGCCCAATCCCGTTCACCGTGCCCAATACGATCGCGGTATCGAGCAGCATGGCGTAAAGGCGGCTCGGGGGGCCGGCCAAAGGCAAACGAAAGAAGACGCCTTCCGGAGTCAAGATGGTCAGCTCGGCAGCTGTCGACGCACGCATTGACTGAGTATCTTTCATCTGTTCTCCGAGGGAACGGTCGAGCGCGCTGCCTCACCGATCTTTCTACGTCCGATCAACAGTAGGTAGATCGTCAGCAGCACGAGTTCTGCCGCGGCAACCGCAACTCTGAATGCATAGGGCAGGACGGGGGCGTGATGCTGGGAAAAGAAGGCTTCCATGAGTCCGGCCCAAACCAGCATCATCGCCAACCCGGCGACGAGCACCAGCCACTCGCGCATCGATTGACGGACATTGCGATCCTCACGCCGATGCAGCAGCAGGCGCGCCAGGTAAAAGCCCGCTTGGCCGGCGATCAGGATTGACGGAATCTCAAAGACGCCGTGAGGCAGCAGCCACGCGGACATGAACAGTCCGAAGCCCTGCTGCGTGTAATGAACCGCTACGGCTCCGAGCAGCACGCCATTTTCAAATAGAAGAAGCGCCGTCCCGATGCCAAACGTTACCCCGAGAGCCGCGGCGAGCAACGCTACCTGGATATTGTGCCTGATCAGTTGCGCCGAGAATGCTGCTTCGGTCTGTGCGGAGTGCAGGTGCCGCCCCTGTCCTTGCTCTTCTTCATGCACGCGCTGGCCGGGATCGCGGAGATAGTCGGCCGGAAGCAGCACATCGACCGAGGCAGGATCGTAGTGGACGGCGAGTCCGCCCAAGGCGCAGCCGAGCAGCGTGATGAGCATAGCCAGCGCGAAATAGCGGGAGTGCCGGCGGAATGTTTCCGGAAACGCCGTGAAAATCCTCAGCCAGCTGCGCGGCTGCCAGATCTCCGAGCGCGTCGGAGGAGCATAGTACAGCTCCGCATAGGCTCGCGCCACGAGCCGCTCTAGATACTGTCTGAGTTCGTGCGCCATGGTGCCGTGTGTGACGCGATTCAAATCCGCGGCAGCCTGGGCGTAAAGCTCTTGCAGTTGTTCGGCCTCCGCTGGATTCAGCCGACGGTCCGGCCGGCTTTCTAGCGCGGCGAGCAGCGATTCGAGGTCGCGCCAACGTGGCCGCGCCTGCGCCTGAAATCGTTCGAGATCCAAGATCACAGCCGTTGCTCCCGCTTGCTTTGGAGATATCCTTCGACGGCGGTTCGCAGGAACTTCTCTGCAGGAATGTACCGGAGCTGCACGTCGAGTTGGCGCAGTTGCCGCGCCATCGCGGCGAGCCGCTGGTTTTCTCGATCGCCCGCCAGCGCCGCGTATACATCCTGATCCGTCTTCAAATGCTCGCCTGGCGAGAATGCCGGCCGCACATGAGCCGGCAAGATGCTGGTCATCAGGAGGGCATGGGACGAGCGGACGAGGCCAACGCCGCGCCGCAACGAGTCCGAAATCGAGCGCTCGGTCAGGTCGGCGAGCAATAAGAGGTAGGCGCGCCGCCGCAGGCGAACCCGAATGTCGGCGAACAACGCCTCGTAATCCGCCGTCGTCGGCGACGGCTCGACGTTCAGCAGGCGATCCCGAAACTGGTGCAACTGGGATTGGCCGCTCCCCGCGCGCAGCCAGGACTTGGCTCCATCCGCGTAAGTGACCAGACCAAATTCATCACCGAGTTCCAGCGCGACGGTCGCTCCCACCAGCGCGGTTTCCACGGCGAGATCCAGCATGCGTCGCGGAGCACGTTTTTGTGGAGCGGAGCTTTCGGAGTTCGTGGCTGGATCGAGTGCAGTCGCGGATGCTCGGGACTGGTCTACGACAAAATAGACTTCCTGCTTTTGCTCCCATTGGAAAAGCCGGGTGACGGGAGCGGCCCGGCGTGCCGTCGATTTCCAGGCGATCTCGGAATAGGTGTCGCCGGGCTGATATTCGCGCAAGCGCTCAAAGTCGCGGCCGTGCCCGGTCCAGGGCGTCTGCCGCGAGGCCACGAGCATGCGGTAAACCGGGCTGCGCAGAATCTCCTGTCGCCCGGGCCGCAAATTCGCCTCGATCCGTAAAGGCACGGGCACATCAAACCATCGCCGCAGACGCCAGAGCCGGAAGTTCGACTGGCGCTCGACGCCAATCCGCGGTCCGGGCCACAGGCCGCGACGAAGCAAAGCGATTTCCGCCGTCCATGGCCAGAGTTGAAGGTGCGTCGCTGGAGTTGATCCATCTGCGGGGGAATCGGGCCGCGCGAGCCTCAGGCGTTGCGGATCGTTTTTCACGCGGAAGGCGGTTTCGCTATCTGGTGTTGCCGGCATGATCGCGACGCGGATGTCGTTGCGCAGCGAGCTCCGCGCGGAGCCTGTGATCGCGAATGAAACCTGGATGGTCTGTCCTTCGCGCCCTCGGAGCCCTTTGTCGGGCTGCAGGAAAACCGGAGCCCATGCGTCGCGGGT
>Ga0210386_10003615_pt1 | contig 12939 bp, 10 predicted proteins | sample IncBWH32OmetaG_FD_160091 | JGI IMG/M metagenome (GOLD analysis project Ga0210386, IMG submission 160091) | Forest soil microbial communities from Barre Woods Harvard Forest LTER site, Petersham, Massachusetts, United States - Inc-BW-H-32-O ... | reverse complement strand
AGCGCCCCGGCCAGGACGGCCGCATACGTCGGCAGCACCCGCTGGAGATGGCCCTGCGAGTTCTCGGTTGAGTACTCGAGTTCCTGCGCGGGGTCATCTTGCCCGGCGCCGACGCCAACCGCGTAGAGCAATGCGTTGTCGGAGGTCCAGCTCCTAGTCACCTCGTCGGTCCGCCGTCCGATGCAGTCCAGATCCACGGTGATGGTGTCCTCTCTGACGCGCGGGCCATCAGGCCGGCCCTTCGGTGGGCTAAGCATTGACTTTCCGATTTAGCCACGGTACAAAGTCAGTCAACTGTGTGTCTACTAACGGTATACAGATAATCCTCCATCGGTACTCCGATGGGTGACCGGAGGTCGCTCGTGCGAACTCGTTCCCGCCGTCGTGAACCAGATGAACCGCCTGAGGAGCGCCGATGACCGAGGTGCCATCGCGGCTCGAGCCGATCTCCGTCCCGCAGGCCGTGCTGGCCGAGGCCGGGGCCGGGGCCGTGCCGGTGCACACCTCGTCGCTACGCGGCCCGGCCCGGAACGACCGGCCAGTCTGTGCTGCCGTCGGTCCCCCAGCCGCCATCGAACCCGACGTCGCCACGTCGTCGAGCACTCCAGGGAGAACACCTCATGAATGAACTGTCCGGACGGGTCGCCGTCGTCACCGGAGCCGGCCGCGGGATCGGCGCCGGCATCGCCCGGCTGCTGGCCCAAGAGGGTGCCGCAGTCGTGGTGAACGACCTCGGCGCCTCCGGGGACGGGGTTGGCGCTGACCTGACGCCAGCCCAGGAGGTCGTGGCGGAGATCAACGCGGCCGGGGGGAAGGCCCTGGTCAACGGCGCTGACGTCGGCGACCACGAAGCGGCACGGGAGATGATCGAGACCGCCATCTCCGAGTTCGGCCGACTCGACATCCTCGTCAACACGGCCGGCATCCTGCGCGACCGGATGATCTTCAACATGCCCGAGGAGGACTGGGACGCGGTAATCCGTGTTCACCTCAAGGGGCACTTCAACACGATCCAGGCGGCCTCGCAGCACTGGCGGGCCCAGCGAGACGAGACCGCTGACAACCGCATCATCAACTTCACCTCGGTCTCTGGCCTGCACGGCGCGCCGTCGCAGCCGAACTACGCGGCCGCCAAGATGGGCATTGTCGGGCTGACCATGTCCTGTGCGAACGCGCTCACCCGCTACGGCGTGACGACGAACGCGATCTCGCCGGGCGCCAACACCAGGCTGTCCGAGACGGTGCCGCCGGACCAGCGCCAGATGTCCGAGGAGGACTGGGCGGCGATGACGCCGGACCGGGTGGCGCCGGTCGTCGCCTATATCGCGCGGCCAGAGTCACGGTGGCTCAACGGCCGGATCGTCGACGTCCGCACCAACCGGGTGGCGCTCTACAACATCCCTGAGCAGGTCCGGGTGCTGGAGTCCGCCCAGCCGTGGACCACGAACGCCATCGGCGCGGCGATGCGGGCGAACTTCGCCGATCAAGCCGCCGTGCCGATCCGGATGCCGCTGTAAACCGGGGCCACGATGAGGAGGAACCAGCACCGATGAGTGCCGAACCGACGGCCGAGGAGCTCGAGCGCTACCGCGAACGGGCGCTTGCCTGGCTGGACGCCCACGCCAAACCGCGTCGCCCGGGCGAGGAGAGCTGGGCCGATACCGCGACGGCCAAGGCCTTCCAGGCCGAGCTCTACGCCGCCGGCTATGTCGGGATCCAGTGGCCGCGTGCCTATGGCGGCCAGGGGCTAACCGAGACCCACGCCCGGATCTTCACCGAGGCGTCGCTCAGCTACGACCTTCCCTTCCTGCACTTCAGCATCGGGCTCGGCATGTGCGCTCCGACGCTGCTCGACCTCGGGACCGAAGAGCAGAAGCTGCGCTACGTGCCGCCCATGCTGACCGGCGAGACGATCTGGTGCCAGATGTTCTCCGAGCCGAACGCAGGCTCGGACGTGGCCGGCCTGCAGACCAGGGCCGTCCGCGTTGATACGGGCTGGCAGTTGGACGGCCAGAAGGTATGGACGTCAGGCGCGCACTACTGCGATTTCGGGCTCGTCGTCGCCCGGACCGATCCTTCGCTGCCCAAGCACCAGGGCATCACGATGTTCGTGCTGGACCTCACGACGCCCGGCGTGACGATCAGGCCGCTGCGCCAGATCACCGGCAACGCGCACTTCAACGAGATCTTCCTGGACTCCGTGGTCATCCCGGCCGACGCGGTCGTCGGGGAGGTCAACGCGGGCTGGGCCGCGGCGGTGCTGATGCTCGGCTACGAGCGGACCTCGGTCGGCGGCTGGGACTGGTCCAAGCCAGCCAGCCTGACCTTCGCCGCACTGCGCGAGCGGATGCGCGCGCAGGGACGGCTGGACGAGCAGGTGGTACGGCGGCGGCTCGTCGACGCGTTCACCGCCGAGCGCCTGGTCGAGGACCTCAACCTGCTGCACAAGGCGGAGTGGGACGCCGGGATACCGACCGCGCAGCGGGGTTCGGTGGCCAAGCTCGCCGGGTCGATGCAGCAGGACCTCAGCGCCGAGATCGCCTATGAGCTCGGCGGTCCGGAGCTGATCGAGTGGCCGGCCTCCGATCCGGACGGCGGCGGGCTGGTGCTCGACGCGTTCCAGGTCATCTCCTCCGGCATCGCCGGCGGCTCGAACGAGATCCAGCGCAACATCATCGGCGAGCGCGTCCTGGGCCTGCCGACCGAGCCGCGGGTCGATCGCGACCTGCCGTTCCGCGAGCTGCGGGTCGGGGGCGGGACGCCCGCATGAGGCGGCCGGATGTCCGCGCGAGGCAGTCGGTCAACGATCAGGTGGAGGCGTGATGTCGATCCTGCTGAACGAGCAAGAGCTGGAACTGCAGTCGACCGTGCAAGCGCTGTGCGCGGACCAGTCCGTCGGGCGGGAGGCGCGCCGGCTGCTCGACGCGCCCGGCAAGTACGACGACGCGCTGTGGAAGCGGATCTCGCGCGAGATGGACCTGGTCGGCCTGGCCGCCCCCGGGTCCGCCGGCGGGTCTGACGCCGGTTACCAGACCCGCGGCGTGGTGCTCACCGAGCTCGGTGCGCGCCTGGTTCCCTCTCCCTACTTCGCCACCGCGGTCCTCGCGGTCGACGTGCTCGCCGGGATCGACAGCGACCCCGCGCGCGTGGTGCTGGGCCGCCTGGTGGCAGGCACGGCCACCGCCACCGTGGCCGCCTCCGAGGCAGGCACGGTCGCGTGGCCGGCCAGCAGCCTGGCGACCGAAGCCAGCCAGACGCCCGGGGGCTGGACACTCACCGGGCACAAGTCTCTCGTCGTGGACGGGGCGACCGCGACCTACCTGATCGTGACGGCCAGCTCGGCGTCTGACGGCCGCCTGGGCTTCTACCTGGTCGAGGCGGAGGCGCCGGGGGTGGACCGGGTCCCGTCCGGGGGAGTGGATGGCAGTCGGCCGCTGGCCACGGTCCAGTTCAGCGCCGCCCCGGCCGTGCCGCTGCCGGCCGCGGACGCCACCCGCCTGCTCGAGCACGTCCGTGACCTCGCCTCGCTCGCGCTGTGCGCCGAGCTGGTCGGCGCCCAGCGGCACTGCATCGAGATGACCGTGGCCTACGCCAAGGTCCGCTATCAGTTCGGCCGCGCCATCGGCTCCTTCCAGGCGGTCAAGCACCGCATCGCCGACATGTACACGCGGTACGAGCTGTCACTGGCGTCGGTTCGGCGCGGTCTTTCGATCGCCGACGGCCACGAACCGGACCCGAACGGGCAGGCCCTGCCGATCGCCGCGAGCACCGCGCACGCCGAGATCGCCCGATACTTCCGCTGGACGGCGGACGACACCATCCACGTGCACGGCGGGATCGGCTTCACCTGGGAGCACGACGCGCACCTGTACCTGCGCCGGGCGGTGTCCAGCGAATGGCTGCTCGGACCGCCGTCGTACTACCAAGACCGGCTCGCCGGCCTGCTGGCGCTATGACCACGACTGGCCCGGCCACGACCACGACTGGCCCGACCGCGACGGCCACGACCCCCACCGGGCCGGGGCAGGGCCGCGGTCCGCTGCGCGGGCTGCGCGTCCTGGAGCTCGGCGGCATCGGGCCGGTCCCGTTCGCCGGAATGCTGCTGTCCGACTTGGGTGCCGACGTGGTGCAGGTCGCGCGACCTGGCACCGCCGCGACGGCGGCGCAGGCCAGGTTTAACGTCATGAACCGCGGCCGGCGGTCGGTCGCCCTCGACCTGTCCGAGGCCGCCGGCCGCGACCGTGCCATGGACCTGATCGCCGCCTGCGACGCGGTGCTCGAGGGATTCCGTCCCGGAGTGGCCGAACGGCTAGGGGTCGGCCCCGACGCGGCGTCCGGCCGCAACCCGGCCGTCGTGTACGGCCGGATGACGGGATGGGGCCAGGACGGCCCGCTGGCCCTTCGGGCGGGACACGATATCAACTACATCGCCCGCTCCGGCCTGCTGCACGCGGTCGGCCGGGCCGGGCAGCCGCCGACCGTGCCGGTCAACATCGGAGGCGACTTCGGCGGCGGCGGTGCCCTGCTCGCGCTGGGCGTCATCGCGGCCTGCTGGGAGGCCGCCCGATCCGGCCTGGGCCAGGTCGTGGACGCGGCGATGACCGAAGGCTCGGCGCTGCTCATCACCATGGTGCACGGCCTGCTGGCCGCCGGGCAGTGGGCCGACGAACCCGGGGTCAACCTGATCGACTCCGGCCGACCGTACTACGACGTCTACCCGACTGCGGACGGCCGCTACATGTCGGTCGGCGCCCTCGAGGACAAGTTCTACGCCGAACTGCTCAGCCAGCTCGGCTTGGCCGACCTGCCCGGACGCGATGACGCAGGCAACTGGCCCGCCATCCGCGCCGCTCTCGGACGCCGGTTCGCCGAAAAAACCCAGGCCGAGTGGGAGCAGGTCTTCGACGGCGTCGACGCCTGCGTCGCGCCGGTCCGGTCGCTGGCTGAGGCCCCGGCCGACCCCCAGCTGCGCGCCCGCGGCGCGTTCGCCAAGATCGGCGGGGTGCTCCAGCCGCTGCCCAGCCCGCGGTTTAGCCGCACCCCGGCCGCCGTCCCGGCGCCCCCGCCGCAGCCGGGCGCCCACACCGACGAGGTGCTCCGGTCCTGGCTTGCCCGCGCGGAGGTGGTCTCGTGAACGTCCTGGAGAACCTGCTGGTCGTCGACGTCAGCGGCGGCATCGGCGGCCCGCTGGCGGCCCAGTTCCTGGCCGACTACGGCGCCGAGGTCATCAAGGTCGAGCCGCCGGGCGGTGACCCCGGACGGGCCCGCCCGGGCTTCGCCTGGCTGCACCGGGGCAAGCGCAGCGTGGTCCTGGACCCTGCCGTCCCCTCCGACCGGGAATGCTTCGCGCAGCTGCTGGCCCGGGCCGATGTCTGCGTCAGCACCGATAACTCCCAGCTGGCGGCCTGGGACGTGGACCCCGGCGGCCTCGAAGCGGCGTACCCTCAGCTGGTCCTGCTCGAGACGCCACTGTGGGTGGGCGAGCCCGACCCGCTGACCGAGATCGACACCCTCGAGCTGCTCGCGGCCCGGACCGGGCTGGCCTGGAACCAGGCCTCGTTCACCGGCGGGCCTATTGAGCTGGTCGAGCAGCAGGTGCTGTACGTGCAGGGCGCCTGGGCGGCCTGCACCGTGGTCGCCGCCCTCGTCGACCGGGTGGCCTCCGGCCTGGGCCAGCGGGTCTGCGTGAGCGGAGTGCACGCGTTCGTTGAGTTCGGCCCGCACCTGCTGGTCTTCGACCCGGCCAAGCCGCCGGGCCGCCGGAACTTCGGGCCGGGCGGTCCCAACCCGACCTACACGAACTACCAGTGCGGTGACGGGCTCTGGCTGCTGATCGGGGCGCTCGGCCACAAGTTCATGCGCCGGGTGATCCACCTGCTCGAGCTGGACGACGTGCTCGACGACCCGCGCATCGGCCAAGATCCCGATCGCCTGTTCACGCCGGAGAACTGCGACTGGGTCCGGGACGAGATGGCCGCCGCCTTCGGCCGCCGGGACCGGGCCAGCTGGCTAGCGGCGCTTGAGGAGGCCGACGTGCCGTCCTCGCCGCTGCTCGAGCGCGGCGACTGGTTCGACCACGAGCACGTCCGGGCCATGGGCCTGCACGCTGAGCTCGACGATCCGCAGACGGGGCGGCTCGCGCAGGTCGGCGACCCGATCCGGCTCAGCGCGACGCCCGCCCGGCCGGTGCGCCCGGCCCCGCAGCCGGGCGCCGACCAGGCTGGGCTCGACCGGATGCTCACCGGCCAGGCCCCGCAGGCCCTGGCCGGGACCCCGGTCAGGGCGACCGGCGCGGACGGCCCGCTGACCGGGATCCGGGTGCTCAGCCTGGGCGCCTACGTGGCCGGCCCGTACTCGGCCCGGCTGCTCGGCGAGCTCGGCGCCGAGGTGATCAAGATCGAGCCGCCGGCCGGCGACCCCTGGCGGATGCACGGCTTCCAGGTCAACCTGGGCATGCGCGGGCTGGCCCTGGACATCGCCGCGCCGGCCGGCCAGGGGGCCCTGACCGAGCTGATCAAGTCCGCCGACGTGGTGATGGACAACTTCAGGCCCGGTGTCCTGGAGCGCCTGGGCCTGGACGACGCGTCGCTGCGCGCGATCAAGCCCGACCTGATCACCGCGTCCGTCACCGGCTTCGGCTCGATCGGCCCGCTGTCCCGGCGGCCGGGATTCGACCCCGTGCTGCAGGCCATCAGCGGGATGCAGATCGCCCAGGGCGGCCCGGACGAGCCGGTCATGCTGTCGTTCGCGGTCAACGACACGGCCACCGCGGCGCTGACCGCGCTCGGCACCACCTTGGCCCTGTTCCACCGGGCCCGGACCGGCCAGGGCCAGCGAGTCGAGACTTCGCTGGCCGCGACGTCGCTGTTCTTGCAGGGCGAGGAGCTCGTCCGGGTGGACGGCCGGGCCCCGGCCAGGACCGGCGGCCGGGACTTCCGCGGCCCGGACCCGTGGCACCGCTACTACCAGTGCGCCGACGGCTGGATCCGGGTCGAGGGCGACCCGGTCGAGCCCACCGAGCTGGCCGCCGCGGGCCTGGCCGTCGGTAACCCGGGCGACTTCGCGCCGGATACCGCAGCCACCCTGGCCACGGCGCTGGCCGCGCTGCCCGTGGCGCAGGCCCGGAGCAAGCTGCACGCCTGCCGCGTGCGGACCATGCGCGCGTACAACGCGCAGGACCTAGTGGCCGATCCCGTGCTCATGCGCCTCGGGCTCGCTTACCGGCACGAGAACCCGGACGGCTACGTCTACTACGCGCCCGGGCGGCTGGCCTGGCTCAGCCGGACCATGCGGCAGGGCCCGGAGGTCCCGCCCGGCGTGGGCGAGCACAGCATCGAGGTGCTGACCCGGGCAGGCGTGCCGTCGCAGACCATCGATGACCTGATCGCCGCCAAGGTCGTCGTGCAGGGCAGCGCGGTCCAGCCGCGCGTGCTCACCGCCTACCGATGAGAGGACCACGCCGATGAGAGGAACACGGTGCCGAAAGTAACGGCCCTGGGCCGGCCTGCTGCCGAGGTCCAGGACGACCGGCTCGCCAAGCCCAGCCCCAAGCCGTCCGCGGAGTCGGTCCCGTTCTGGGCGGCCGCCAACCGCGGCGAGCTGATGATCCAGCGCTGCGTCACGACCGGCCGCTTCTTCTTCTACCCGCGTACCTACTCGCCCTTCGTGACCGGCGGCGCCACCGAGTGGGTGACGGTGTCCGGCCGGGCCACGCTCTACTCCTACATCATCGACTTCCGGCCGCCGCCCGCTTTCGGGCCCGGACCCAACGTCATCGCGGTGGTCGAGCTGGCCGAGGGGCCGCGGATGATGACCAACCTGGTTGGCGTGGAGCCCGACCCGGAGCAGTTGCCGCTGGACATGGCGCTGATGGTCGAGTTCGAGCCGCGCGGCGAGCAGGCCGTGCCGGTGTTCCGCCCGGTGGCAGCCCAGTGAAGCCGGGCACGGTCGCCGTCGTCGGCTGCGCCGAGAGCGACTCGCTCGGCAAGATCCCCGACCACTCTGCTCTCCAGCTGCACGTCGAGTCGGCCCGCAACGCGCTGGCCGACGCCGGACTGGGCATCGAGGACATCGACGGCGTCGCGGCCACCGGCAACTTCGCCGTCGAGGTCGCGCACGCCATGGGCATCGCGCCGACCTGGATCGACAACACCAGCGTGGGCGGCTGCTCCTACCACCTGCACCTGCGGCACGCAGCCGCCGCCATCACCGCCGGGATGGCCACCACCGTACTGATCTCGCACGGGGAGTCCGGCCGGTCGCAGAACGGCGCCCCCGGCTACACCATCGAGGACTTCAGCCCGTGGGGCCTGTACGAGCTCCCGTACGGGGTCGGCGGCCTGTACTCGATGTTCACCGTCCCGGTGCTGCGCTTCATGCACGACTACGGCGTCACCCACGAGCAGCTGGCCTCGGTCGCGGTGGCCCAGCGGATCTGGGCCGAGGGCAACCCCCGCGCGCTGGCCCGGGACTCGCTGACCGTCGAGGACGTGGTGAACAGCCCGTTCATCGCCTACCCGTTCCACCGGGCGGAATGCTGCCTGGTGACCGACGGCGGCGGATCGGTGATCGTCACCACCGCCGAGCGGGCCGCCGACCTGCCCCGCCCGCCGGTCTACCTGCTCGGTACCGGCGAGGCGGCGGAGAGCCCGATCATCTCGCAGATGGCCGACTTCACCTCCTCCCGCGCCTTCCGCGCGTCCAGCGCGCTTGCCTTCGCCCAGGCCGGCCTGACCACCAACGACATCGATCACCTGATGGTTTACGACGCATTTGCCCATCTCCCGCTGTACGCCCTCGAAGATCTCGGGTTCGTCGGCCGAGGTGAGGCCGCGGCCTTCATCGAGGCGGGCCATACTCGCCCCGGCGGATCGCTGCCGATGAACACCAACGGCGGCGGCCTCTCGTACACCCACACCGGCATGTACGGGATGTTCGCCATGCAGGAAGCGATCCGGCAGCTCCGCGGCGAGGCCGCGGTGCAGGTGCCGGACGTTCACACCAGCTTCGTCCAGGGCGTCGGCGGCATGTTCATGGCCGCCGCCTCCCTGATCTTCGCTAACGCACAACCGTGACAAGCGCGCATCCCGCGCGAATTAGATCGCGTCGACTTTGCAGAGGGGACAATAAATGAGACCTCGAACGAAACGTCTCGAGATGAGTCTGGCCGTCCTGGCCGTGCTCGCGGCAGCGGTGGCAGGGTGTTCGAGCAGCGGCGGAACCTCGAGTTCGGCCGGCTCGCCAGCCTCAGCCGCAGCAGCAGGAGGAGGGGGAGGTCCCTCGGCGGCTGCCATTGCGCAGGCGAAGGCGGAGCTCGCTAAGTATGCGCCGACGGGCGACCCGGTCATCGTGCCGGAGAAGCTCAACAGCCCACCGCCCAAGGGCATCAAACTCACCCTGATCAGCTGCTCCGTCCCGGCGTGTACGTCCTTCGCCCAGCAGACGGCCGTGGTGACCAAGGCGCTGGGGTGGACCCTGAACGTGATCAACGAAGGAGTCACCCCGCAGACGATCATCAGCGCGTTCAAGCAGGCCGACGCGAATCCGGGCGACGCTGTCATCGACATCGGCCTGCTGCCGATCGCCGCCTACTACCCGTACGTGCAGAAGCTGCCGGCCAAGGTGCCGTTCGTACTGGTGGCCCCGGGTCAGGACACCTCGCCGTACCCGCGCATCGGGTTCACCGCATCAGGGATCAACGAGCTCGAACTGCAGGGAAAGGTCATGGCCGACTGGGCCGTGGCGACATCCGGCGGAAAGGTGATCCATTCGGCTGACGTCGAGGACCCGACCCTGACGGGCGTTTACCCGACCGTCACGGCCTATACGGCCCGGCTACAGCAGCTGTGCCCTTCGTGCACCAGTGCCAATGTGCAGGTTTCCACGGCGCAGAACAACAATATTGCGCCGACCGTGGTGAACTACATGGAGAGCCATTCCGACACCAATTACGTGGTGTCCGAACTCGGATCACTGCTGAACGGAGTGCCTGCGGCGCTCAACCAGGCCGGGATTCACGTCAAGATAACGGCCCGCGCCGAGGACGCCGCCAACCTCGGTGACATCCAGGCCGGGCTGATGACATCGGTCATCACGTCCGAGGTCAACGAAGAGCCGTGGCTGGCGGTCGGCGGGGTCGCGATGCTGCTCAATGGCCAGAAGCCCAACCCGGTCGACCCGATCGGTGTCTTCCACCTCATCACGAAGGCCAACCTGCCGGCGAACACCAGCCAGGTCTACACCGTGCCGGGATACGAGCAGGAGTACCTGAAGGCCTGGGGGCTGTCGTCGTAGTCCGTCGCGCCGGCGCGCACCACGCGTCCCGACCACGGTGAGCACCAGATGCCTGTCGTGGACGCCTCAATCCGAGCCGGCCCGTGCGAGACCCACTCGCACGGGCCGGCGGAAGGGGTAGCTGACCAGTCGTGAATGACGTTCTGAAGCTCGAGGGCGTGACGAAGTCGTTCGGCGCCTATAAGGCGCTGGACGACGTCAGCGTGGACTTCCGGCAGGGCGAGGTGCACGGCATCCTCGGCGTAAACGGCTCGGGCAAATCGACCCTGCTGAAGTGCGTCGCCGGCTATTACGTGCCCGACAGCGGAAAGGCGTCGGTATCCGGGATCGAACTGCCCTGGGGAAGTCCGGAGACGGCCGCCAAGCTCGGGATCCGCTTCATTCACCAGGACCTCGGCCTGGTGAATGAGATGAGCGTGATCGACAACCTGGCCCTGGGGACGACGTACGAAGGACGTGCCTGGGTCAGCGACCGGCGAGAGCGGCGGCGGGCGCTTGAGCTCTTGCAGCAGGTCGGTATCCACGTCGACCCGTCGGCCACGGTCTCGGAGCTGACCAAGACCGAGCAGACCATGCTGGCGGTCGCGCGGGCCCTGCGAAACGGGTTCGGCGAGAACGACGTGCTCCTGCTGGACGAGCCGACCGCGTCGCTCTCGAGCGGCGAGGTCAGGATCCTGTTCGAGCTGCTCCGTTCGCTGTCGCGGCGCGGCGTCGCGATCGGGTTCGTCTCGCACCGGCTCCGCGAGGTGCTCGAGATCTGCGACCGCGTCTCGGTGCTGCGCAACGGCCGCTGCGTGGCGAGCCGGTCCACCGAGGGGCTGTCGGAGAAGGAACTGGTCGACCTGCTCGTCGGCGCGCCGCTGAGTGAGGTGTACGGCAGCAACAAGCCGCCAGTCGCCAGCCCGCGCGTGCTGCTTGAGGTGCGCGGCCTGCGGGGCGGCGCGCTGCACGAGCTGGATCTGACCCTGCACGCCGGCGAGATCCTCGGCATCGCCGGGCTAGACGGATCCGGCCGCGAGCTGGTGTCGCGGCTGCTGATCGGCGCGGACGCCTGGGAGGGCGGGCACGTCGTGCTGGACGGGAAGACGTTCGACCGGCTGACCCCCGACGTCGCGGTGCGGAACAAGGTCGCCTACGTGCCAGCCGACCGGAAGTCGCACAGCATCCTGCCCGGGTTCTCGCTCCGGGAGAACCTCACCCTGGCCAAGATCGGTACCCGCCGCAAGGGCTGGCTCAGCCTCCGGGACGAGAAGCGCGACACCACGCACTGGCTCGACCGGGTCAGCGTGGACCAGCGGAACGTCGAGCTGCCCATCAGCCTGCTGAGCGGCGGTAACCAGCAGCGGGTGGTCATCGCGCGCTGGCTTCGGTTCGGGGCTCAGGTGATGATCCTCGACGAGCCGACTCAAGGGGTCGACGTGGCCGGGCGAAGCGCCATTTACGACTGCCTGACCGACGCGTCGCAAGCCGGCACCGGTCTCATCATCGTCTCGACCGATTCCGAGGAGTTGGTGTCTGAATGCGACAGAGTTCTCGTTCTGTTCGACGGCCGCGTGACCCTGGATCTGGACCGGACTGCGCTACTCGCCGGCGGCAGCACGGTGCTGGACCGCGCGATTCTCAGCGGAGCCCCGAAACGGAAGGCATGACCAGTGAGCATTGACGAGGGGGTCGAAGGCGTGCCCGGTGCCGTTCAGGAATCAGCTGAGGAACCAGCCCCGCCCGGGCGGAGGGGGGTGTGGGACTCCGTGCGCTGGGGTGCGGGGAAGCTCCAATTCACCCGGCTGAGCGGGCTCTACATCCTCGCCCTGTTCATTCTCATTTTCGCCCTGTGGATACCGGACACGTTCCTGCGCGTCTCGACCTTGAAGAACATCTTGACGGCGCAGTCGATCACCGGGGTCCTGTCTGTCGGCCTGGTGTGCGCCATGGCGGCGGGCGCCTTCGACCTCTCTTTCGCGCAGGCGGCCGGGACCGGCTCCGTTCTGGCGGCCCTCCTCACCACCAGCTTCCACATGGACGTGGTGCTCACCGTGGTGATCGTCATCGCCTACGGCATCGTGGTCGGAATCGTCAACAGCCTGCTCGTCAACCGGATCGGGCTCAGCAGCATCGTCGCGACCCTGGGCACGTCGTCGGTGCTGCTGGCCATCGACGAGAAGATCACCAACGAGAACTACATCGCCGGCATACCGAGGTCGTTCGTAACCGCCCTCAACGGGACCTGGGTCGGCATCCCGGAAGTGGTCATCATCATGGTCGTGGTCGTGTTGCTCGGCTGGTACCTGCTGGTGCACACGCCCCCAGGACGGCGGATGTACGCCACCGGGCACGCGGCGGAAGCGGCCCGCCTGGCCGGCGTGCGGACGTCCCGCTCGATCCTCTACGGCTTCCTGGCTACCGGGCTGGCCGCCGGCGTGGCCGGCCTGATGCTGCTGGGCGTGGTCGGTACCGGCGACCCGACCGCCGGGCCCTCCTACCTGCTGCCGGTGTTCGCCGCGCTGTTCCTGGGCACCACCCAGGTGCATCCTGGCCGGTTCAACGTCTGGGGCACGGTCATCGGGATCTTCTTGCTGGGCGTCGGCGTCCAGGGCCTGCAGCTGGCGGGGTACGGCGAGCAGTGGATCTCCGACCTGTTCAACGGTG
>Ga0210386_10003614_pt1 | contig 12939 bp, 9 predicted proteins | sample IncBWH32OmetaG_FD_160091 | JGI IMG/M metagenome (GOLD analysis project Ga0210386, IMG submission 160091) | Forest soil microbial communities from Barre Woods Harvard Forest LTER site, Petersham, Massachusetts, United States - Inc-BW-H-32-O ... | reverse complement strand
TCTACGGAAATGCGCCGCGAAGTGAAATCCGGATCGAAAATTACTGTTAATCCTGCAAGTTTCCCGATGGCATCGAAAACCGCTTTAGAATCATTCGTGGCCCGCATGTTTATGGGAGCGCGTGACATCGGCTGAATCTGTGGCGGTCCGGTCATCAGCTTTGGTTCAGACGATGATCTTCCGGATGGTGCATTGTCCTGCGTGATCCCGTTCTTGGCGTTGATCAAATCCATCGTGGCTTTCACTTCCTGTGGCGCCACGGCACTCGCCGGATCGATCATCTGTGCTTTGCGAAACTCCGCTAGCGCCAGCTCCAGATTCCCACTTTCACGGAAGTGTCGCCCCTGATCCACGTGCCACGTGGAAGCCTCAAATCGAGCCCTGGCGGCCTTTAATTTATATTCAGTATTGGTGGGAGAGGCTTGGAGAGCTTTGTTGTAATAGTCGAGCGCGGTGTCGTAATCCTGCAGTGCCTCGGCTTTTGCCCCTGCGTTGTTATCCTGGTGGCTTTTGGGGCAACCAGATAGCAGTGCGGCGATTGAAATTAGCGCTAGTCCAGACAGTCTCCGGTAAATCATCCACTCTCCACTAGGCTTGTTTCAGCCGAATCAGTCTAGCATCCACAGAAAACGGTAACAAGGTGCGAACTTGCTTCTGGTAACTGCGCGAAGCTAAGATAGCTTCCCGTGCCGAAACCACCCAAAAAACAGGAAAAAAAGGTCGAAGAGGTTCTCGTAGCCCAGAATCGGGCCGCCTCTTACAATTACCACCTTCTTGAGAGGCTGGAAGCAGGCATGGTGTTGCTTGGCACGGAGGTAAAATCCCTCCGCGAGAGCAAGGCCAACCTCCGCGACGCCTATGGCTTGATCCGAAAAGGCGAAGTTTGGCTCGTCAATTTTCATATCGGCGAGTATCTTCCCGGCGGTCCATTTAACCACGGACCGCTACGAACTCGTAAACTTCTCCTTCGCAGGGAACAAATCGCGAAGCTGGAACGAAAACTGGACGATAAGGGGCTGACCCTCATCCCTCTGCGTATTTATTTTCGCGATGGCATCGCCAAATGCGAACTGGCGCTCGCCCAGGGGAAGAAAAAATGGGATCGCCGCCAGACGGAAAAAGATAAAGAATCCAAGCGCGAAGTCGGCGAGGCCATGCGCAAGTTCAGCCGCCGCTAGCCGGCAAACCATTAAGCCCTAATGATAAGCCAGATTCGAGGCATGAAGACATTGGCCCGAAATATGTACCACTGATCCCGCTGGGCGCAGAAATGTTTACTGGCCAGCAACAAGTAATGGACCCGATTCAGGTTACAGTTGCGTTTCATGAATTTGAATTTTTCGCGTTTCCCGTAACGCCAGCCTTCAGGCGGGCATCCGGATAAGGCTGGAATACCAGACAAAATGCGCGTCTGAAGGCAGGCGCTACAAAATACAAGATCGGCTCGTTGCATTTCAAAGTTTAGTACTATCACGGTTCTGTTGATATTGTGGGTCTGACGACTGGATTTTCATTTCGTTCTGGCCAGTTGCTGTAGCCCGCCTCTTCAGAGGCGGGGGTTTTGGCTATCGGTGGCAATGGTCAGCCCGTTGGCCCTAAACCCCCGACTCTGAAGACGTGGGCCACAGCAGACTAAACCACATTGAAGATGTCAACGGAGCCATCTTTCGCTAGATTTTTAAGAATGCGTTCTCAATTCACCACAAAGGGGATTTATGGAACTCACAGTCGATACCCAACCGATTGCCAGGATCGAAGCCGATGCGCTGGTCACCTACGCGTTTGATCAGGAGAAGCCCACGGAAGGCATCCTTGCGCAGCTTGACGCAGCGACTGGCGGCGCGCTCGGCAAGCTTGCAGCGTCCGGCGAGCTGACGGGAAAAATGCTCGAGACGACGCTGCTCTATTACCCGGCTGGCCTGGCCGCGCAGCGCTTGCTGGTTTTGGGCGCGGGGAAGAAGGGAAAATTCGGCACAGCTGAACTCCGCAGGATTGCCGGGGCGGCGGTGCGCACGCTGAAATCGCGCCAGGTGAAGACCATTGCGTTCCTCGCGCGCGAAGATGACCGCAGCACAGCCGCGGCGCAAGCCATTGTCGAAGGCATGCTCCTCGCGAATTTTGACTCTGACAAATACAAGACGGACAAAAAGCCCGGAAACGAAATTACCGCTGCCGCGCTCGCAGGTTGGGAAGAATCCGCGCGCGCCGATGCCGACCTCGGTCTCGCGCGCGGCCGCATCATTGGCGAATCGCAGAACTTCGCGCGCGAACTGGGCAACGAACCCTCCAACAAACTGACCCCGCGCCTGCTTGCCGACCGCGCTGCGGCCATGGCTCGCGAGGCGGGATTGTCCGTCGAAGTTTTTGACGAAAATAAAATAGCGGAACTGAAAATGGGCGCGCTCTTGTCGGTGGCGCAGGGAAGCGCTGAGCCGCCGCGCATGATCATCATGACGTACATCCCCGCCACAGTTAAGGAAGGCGCGCCAGTATTGGGTTTAGTGGGGAAGGCGATCACGTTCGATACCGGCGGCATTTCCATCAAGCCCGCGAACGACATGGAAAAAATGAAGTATGACATGTGCGGCGGCGCGGCCATGATTGGCGCGATGCGTGCCATTGCCGCGCTGAAGCCTCAGTGCAAAGTGATCGCCGTCATCCCTTCCAGCGAAAATATGCCAGGCGGACGCGCGCAAAAACCCGGCGACGTGCAATTCTCCATGGCTGGGAAATCCATCGAGGTCATCAACACGGACGCCGAAGGCCGCCTGGTCCTTGCCGACGGCATCGCCTACGCCAAGCAGTTGGGCTGCACGCACCTCATCGACGCCGCCACGCTTACCGGCGCGGTGGTCGTAGCCCTCTCCAACGTAAACGTAGGCGTCTTCGGTTCCGACCAATCCTTCACCGATCAACTCCTCGCCAGCGCCAAAGTAGCCGGCGAAAAAATGTGGCCCCTCCCCATCGACGATGACTACCGCGAAATGATCAAGTCCGGCATCGCCGACATCCAAAACGTAGGCAGCGGCAAAGGCGGCGGCGCCATCACCGCAGCCATGTTTTTAAAAGAATTCACCGGCGACACCCCCTGGATTCACCTGGATATAGCCGGCACAGCCTGGCAGGACGACGTAAAACCGTGGAACGCCAAAGGTGCTACAGGGGTAGCAGTCCGCACGCTGGTAGATCTGGCGATGAAGTTTGGGGGAAACGGGTCAACGTCCAAATAGCAATGGAACTGCGGAAAATTTCCGAAGCCTTTCTTTCGGCGTGGTAAGTTTCAGTGTTGCTGGAGTTTCTCAATGGCTTTGCGTAGCAACTCTTGACGGACAGGCCCATGCACTTTCGCTGCCTCCAGCACCGACTCTCCCTTTTTATTGCGGATACTTAAATCAGCGCCATGCGCAATGAATATGGGTATTGCATCATCATTCACCGTAGTGAATAAAGGTGATTCGCCCTCGTTATTCCGCGCGTTAACATTCGCGCCAAGCTTCAACAATTCCATTTCCACATCGGTCAGGAACGTTTCGTGCAACGGAGTATTCCCTTTGTTATCTGAAGCATTGACATTGGCGCCCGCCTGGACAAGAAGGCGCACGCATTCCACTCGTGCGCCATTTTTATCTCGGTAGCGATATTCGCCGGCAGCAAACACGGCAGTCTTTCCCTCGCGATCTTGTGCTTCTAAACTTGGGTGGTACTGAAGAATTTCGCGCACCATCTCAGGATCCCCAGATTCTGCGGCGTGAATTAGTACTGTGCCGAGACGTCCAAAACCTTCAGTTTTTTTCAGACTGCTGAAATCGAAATTTGGATTTGCCCCATACGCGATTAGTGCCCTTGCACTTACGACATTCCCGGAGCTAGCCGCGCCTATCAGTGCCAAGTCCTTATCACTCTGATCGTCCTTACTCGCCCCAGCCTCAATTAACCGCTCTACAATTTCTGTATGATTACTAGTCGCGGTAAGCCAACCTACTGAATTAAGTGAAGGTTCCATAAATTTCTCTTCGGGTTTGGGTGCGGAAAGAGGTATCAGGGGAACACCTGCTTTCAAGAACGCGCTCACAGTGTCAGCCTGACCGCGATTGGCGGCTCTTTTCAGCATAGTCTGTGCTTCGAACGATTGAAATTTGAAATCCTCTTCCTTAAGCACTTGAACCAAGCCGTCGCTACCCTCAACCCATCTTGAGGTACTCGCAAACTTGTCGACTCCCACTTCCAAATCACTGATGACGGCTGGCATCCCTTTCCACGATCCAACGTAATCCACAACTTTCTTCGTACGGCCATCAACTGTGATACTAAGCGTAAAAGTCGGATTATCCGTCACGGAAGCAACATACGTGGAGTCCATAGAATAGAAGTCCGCAGCGATAAAACGCTTTGCGAGATTACGAACTTCATCTGCATTTACTTTGTCCTTGTGTTCTCCAACGGCAACCACAAAAGCGCTTCCATCAAATACTATGCCATTTGTGCTAACAGTGACCGTATATGAAGGACAAGTTCCGAAGCATCCTGTCCTCTCAAGTGTAATCAGAACATTAGAATCTGCGTGGAGATTAGGAGGAGGTGTGTGAATCTGAGGCAACCGCTCCGCGGGGACTAAATCGATATACTCTTCAACTTCCGCCGAAACGGCGATTCCATTCATTTGAAAAGGTTTGAACTTCCACTTAAATACTTCACTCTTTAATCTCGGCCAGAACTTTAAAATTTTAGCTTCGCCATTAGCGCTTGCATTTACAACGTTTCCAATAGGGGAAACGATGAGAGATAAATGGAGTTGATTGAAACCGGGAGATACCCCAGTTTGCGGAATGGTACGGCGATGCGGCTCTAATTCATGCTCGCGAGCGACATCGTAATCGAATGTAGGAACTTTCCCCTGCTTTTCGTTCTGCGCAAATAGGGATCCACTCCACGACACAAGTAGAATGGCAGCAATCATTCGATTCATGTTTACCATCATATATCATAAGCTGATGACTATCTCCACAGGACCGGGGGATGGCAAAGCCATTGAAGTCTCTTAGAACTTTCGGGTGGCTGCTCCTTCGCGGGTATTCAAAGGGGTGGAGGTATTTAATTTCCCTCTAGGCGCGTCTTTGCAAAAAGCAATGCAGGCTTCTCCTTGGCGATCATTAACAGGTGAAGCGCGGTTCGGTTCCGGGTGCGACTGCCTTGCTCCCAGCTTCGAATGGTGCCGGCGCTCGTGCAAAAAAAGTCGGCGAACTCCGGTTGGCTTAGTTTCAGGCGGGTTCTAATTTGGCGAATTTGAGCGGGCTTCATTTTGATGGGCTCGAAGGCCAAACGCGATACGCGCAGCTTCGCTTTGCGTCCCGCCCTATATTTCCTCGCTTCGTCAAATCCGGCGATCATGTCATTAAACAAGTCTTCGTTCATTTCGCGTCTCGCATTTCTGTCCGGAGTCCCGGAGGGGCGTCGTATTGTAATCCAACGTTTTCAACTGTGGGAACTCGGAACGTAGCGGATTGAAACATAGGCCCTCGCTTATTTCTCCCGGTTGACCTTCCTATCCGCTCGGAATAGACTGCGCGCACCAATCCCGTGGGCGAGGAATACATTCGATTGAGGAGGAATGTCCGATGACTAGGTACAAATGGGTTTGTGCGGGTGCGTTCGGGCTTCTATTTGCTTCTGCGTTTTTATTTGTTAAGGGGCCTGCGGCACAGGCGCCTGCGGTTCCTAAATTCAAAGTCGATTTGTCATGGCCGAAAGTTTTGCCGAATAAGTGGAAGATGGGCGGCGTCACGGGGCTGGCCGTGGACAAGGACGACAACGTTTGGGTGTATGACCGGCCGGAAGATCTGACATCGATTGAAGTGGAAGCGGAACTGAATCCTCCGATCGCCGATTGCTGCGTGCATCCTCCTTCGATGATTCACATCGCGGGGCATGATAGCCCGGATTACAAGGATGGAGAAGTGATCGGTTCGTTCGAAGCGCCGCAAGGGCATGGCATGGCGGTGGACAAGCAAGGGTTTCTCTACCTCGGGCAAAATGACGTGCGCAAGTACGATCCGAAGGACGGCAAAATGCTGATGGCTGTGCCGCACGTGCCGGAAACCCCGGACGGAAAACCGTTCCTCGAACCGAAGCTTCCGGTTCGCGCGCCCGGAGAGGGAACTGCCGGTCCAATTGCAGGATTCCTTACGATTCCTGGCACAGAGAGGCGCGCGCGTGGCGAAGCGGCTGGCACGGCAGCAGCACTGCAACGCACCGCCTTCATCGCCAAGTATCCGCCCACCACGCCAATGATCGTCGGAGGCATCGAAGAGATTCGAACGGATGACGCGGCAAACGAAATCTACATTGCGGACAACGCTTTCGGCGGCCGCGTGATGGTTTTCTCCCTCGACAAGTTCGAATTCAAGCGCGGCTGGGGCGCCTACGGACACAAGCTTTCGGAAATCAGCACGGCTCCCGAAGACCATGCCTATAAACCGAACGGCCCGATGGCGAAAGAATTTGTCGGCCACCTGACATTTAATTTTTCGAATGACGGGCTGGTCTATGCGGCGGACCGGGGCGGCAACCGGATTCACGTCACCGACAAGCAGGGTAATTTTAAACAGGAAATTAAAATGGCCGAATGGACGGGCGTTGGCGGCTCGACGGGCGGCGTCATGTTCTCAAACGACAAAGAACAAAAGCTGCTGTACATCTCCGACCTCACCAACAATCACATCTGGTTCCTCGATCGCAAGTCGGGCAAAGTGCTGGGCACGATGGGAAGCATGGGCCATAACGCCGGGGAATTTTTCGGCGTGCACATGGAGGCTACCGACTCGAAGGGCAACCTGTATACCGGCGAAGTTTTCTACGGAGAGCGCGTGCAACGATTTTTGCTACAGAAGTAGCACTTAGTTCGCGGAGCAGGTTTTGGTGGCGCCCGCGTCTCGCCGGCGGATTTTGTAGCGCCGGCATCCTGCCGGCAGGTTTTAGTTTTGGGATGTCGCGAAACTAAACCTGCCGGCGGGATGCCGGCGCTACGAAACCGTTCCTGCTAGCAATTCTGATATTTCCAATTGAGCTGCTTGCCTTCGGAAATCCACTTCACGGCTGTGGCGATTCGCTTGTCTCGCGTTTCGGGGCGCTTGGCGTCCGCGACCCATTCCACATACTCGCGTTTGCCACTTGGGCTCAACGCCGCAAAACCGGTTGCAGCTTTTTTATTCTTCTTTAATGTCGCAGCGAATTCCTTGGTCATGTTGACCGTGGGCTTTTTTTCGGCTTTCGCTTTCTGATTTCTAGCGGCGATGGGGCTGGTGTAATTTCCGCTTTCAATCATCACGGCAGCCTGACGAACGAAATCGATCATCCGTTTGTCATCCGGAAGTTCATTGACTTTGGTGAGGCGCTCAAACCAGCCCGACCCGTTCATTCCGTCGACTTTGGCTTCGCGCAAAACGACGCGAATTTCCTTGCCCCAGAAACCAAACCGGCAGTGTTTTTTAAACGCAGCCATGCAGCACACAATCTTGCCGCGAAATTCAAAAAACGGCATCCCCCACTTGATCGATTCCTCAACCTCGGGACACCCTTTGTGCACGGTTTCGCGCAAATGATTCAGGATCGGCTGCGCGAACTCCTGCGCGCCGCCAATGTACTTGTCCACTTTAGGGTTGTAGTGTTCCGTCGCCATTTTGATTTTCTCCCAAAATCCAAAATGTACCGGTTACTAATCTCCCCGGAAGCCTACTTGAATTTCCCTTGCTTGCAAATCGAAATTAAGGGGAGGCTTTTGTAGCGCCGGCGTCCCGCCGGCGGGGGTCCGTTGTGTAGCAACACTCAATTAAAACCGCCGGCGAGACGCTGGCGCCACAAGAATTTCAAGCAACGCAATCCTAATTTGCGGGACCGAATCCGTATTCACGATACACGGCCTGAGCCTCTGCTGTGTTTAAAAAAGCCACCCACGCGCGCGCTGCTTCCGCATGCGGAGCATTGCGCAATACCGCGGCGCCATATGTCCCGGTGATGTTTTGATCCGTTGGAATGGCTATGCCCGCGATTGGATTGCCGATTTTTTCCTGAAAGCGAACTTCGGAACTCCACGTAACCCCAGCGTCCGATTCGCCTTTCATGATTCGCATGGCCGTTTGGCGATGATGAATTTGAGTCAAATAGCTTGATCCGTCCTGAACTTTTTCCTCGTAAACGGCGTGAAACAATGCTTCGCCACCCGCCTTGCGTAAGGAGTCTCCGATCTGCTTCGCAATACCTTCCCATTGCGGATTCGGCATGGAAAGGCGCACGTCAGGACGACCGAGATCCTGAAGCGAGCGAATCTTTTGTGGATTCGAAGCCGAGACCATGATGGAAAGGACGTTCGTCGCATACGACACCGGTTTTTCCACAAGGTTCTGGCGGTCCATACCCGCCAAAACATCAAAGTCCGCTTCATAGACGTCAGACTGAATTTTCAATGTGAAATTGCCGAGCGTAATGGTGTTGTTGCTTTCCATCTGCTTGCGCAGGATTCCGGGCGGCAGAGTTTCGTAGAAAATATGCCCGCGCAAATCTGGATGCAGCTTTTCGAAGGCAGTGATCAGTTCCGGCAAAACAAAAAACTGATTGCCGCCAATAAAAAGTACGAGCTTCGCGCCTTCAGGATTCCCGTGCAGGTCAGGCACGTTGTCAATGTCCGGGACCTGGAACACGTAACCCTTATCCGCTGCTGGATTATTTTCTCCCTTGCTCCAGGGTGGAGTGGATTGCGAAAAGAGGGAACTGGAGATTGCAGACGTCAGCGCAAGAGCAAAAAGAAATTGCCGTGCCATCCGAAAACCATTTGAATTGCGCCATACTCCGCAATTAAACCGTGACATACGTATAGTGCCCTTCGCTTTGTAACAGGGCGATGGCAGAAACCATCGCCGCAACCACCAGCACGCCGGGAATGGTATGGGCGAGTAAATCCTTGACGATTTCTTCCGGCTGCTGCGCAAGCCCGTATTGTTTAATCAGCGCTCGTGCCTGCTCTTCCGTGGCCGTATGGCAGCAGAGAAACTGCACTTTGCGTTCTTGCAGAGCCTGGATGCTGATGTCCTGGTAAAAAGAATTTTCATCGCTGGGATCCTGCGCAGTGTTTTGCGAGGCCAGAGCGGACTTCCTGACGAGGAACGGATTGCGCACGGCCGGCTGTCCCGTCTGGGGATCGTCAACTTTCAGCCATTCACCGATGCGGTATTTTTTCCAGACGTAGTCGTCGAAGTTAAGCATGTTCGCGGGACCGTGCATGGCGGAAACAATTTTGATTTGTTCCACCGGAATATTGAAACTGAATTGCAGCCCGTTCAGCGAATTTTTGATGTTGTTCAGGAACCTTCCGCCGCCAATTTGGATTTCGTCAAACACCTGCTTGACGCGGGCGCGATGCTTGATCAGGAGGTCGAAGTCCGCAATATTCCAGTCAGTGGATTTATAAACGAGTTGCGCATCCGCCGGCGCACTAGCTGCGCCAAGCGTGGCAACGCCGAGCGCAACCTTTCCAAAAAAAGATCTTCGGGTTAGGGATGTCATTGTCGCTCCTGTCATCGTCACATTTTTTCCGGCGATTCGATTCCCAATAATTCCAGCGCGGCAACGAGTTGCACTTCGACGAGTCGACTGAGCTGCAACAGGAACTTTTTCTTCGCAGCGTCGGATTCGGTGAGGATGTGGTGGTGGTGATAGAAAAGATTAAAGGCTTGCGCCAGTTGAAAAGCGTATTTGGCCACGAAGGCCGGTTCTTGCGCGTTTACGGCGGCGTCGATTTGCGTATCAAGCGAGGCTGCGAGAAACGCCAGCTCCCAGAAGGCGTTTCCTTCCGGGCCGGCGAATAATTCCGCGGCAGCGGTTGCGTCCACACTTTCCAGCGAGGACGCGTCGAAGTCGGGCTGCTGTTCGCGCAGCTTGCGGAAAATATTTCTCGCGCGTACCACGGCGTATTGGCAGTAGGGGCCAGTTTCGCCTTCAAAGCTCAGAGCGTCTTTGAAATCGAAAGCAATGGTAGCTGTACGCGTGAATTTCAAAAGAAAATAGCGAAGCGCTCCGATGGCGATGGAGTGCGCGATGGCGGCGCGTTCCACATCAGGAGTGTCGGGGTGGCGCTCATCGACCTCCGCCCGTGCGGCAGCTTCCAGTCGGTCGAGAAGATCGTCGGCCTTCACACCCATCCCCTTGCGGCCGCTGACTTCAACATACGGTTTCCTGGCGTCTTCCTCGCTCAGCGTATAGCCGAGTTCAGCAGCGCAGCGCGGCGTGAGCGACACAATCTAGTAGGAAAAGTGAATCGAGCGCGCAGCCTGGTCATCGAAGCCGAGCGCGCGTAATCCTGCGTTCACAACGTTTTGCAGATACGCTTGACGCGCGTCGATCACGTTGTACACAATCGCCGCTCGTCCGAACGCGGGCGCTGAGGAATCTCCTGCCGCAGCCGTGCTGGACCACAATACTTCTCCGGCGGGGTAGGTATAGAATTTCTCGTAATGAAAATCGCGTCCCAGCAGCCCGAATTTCCAGAGCTGATAGGCGATGTCTTTTCCGACGTACGTAACCGTTCCGTTGGAGCGCACAATTACTTTGGCATCGTCATCTTCCACGGCAGGCCCACCCGTTGCGTCACCGGGTGCATCGGCCCCATCCTCATCGCTCGCTTCGGCAACATCTGCGCCTTCATTCATGCGCATCACCCAGCAGCCCGAATTTTTTCCTGCCGCAGCCAGATGAATCGCGTTGCGCTTCTTCAGCAGCTCGAACGCCGCATCCCAAAATTTCAGATGCAGAATTTCGCTCTCGCGCGGCAGTAGATCGTATTCAATTCCGAGACGCTCCATCGTCAGCAAGTGGCAGCGCACGATGGCGGGAGCCACGATGCCGGCCATCTCCGAAGCCTCGCCCGATCCCTCTTCAATCGATTTCAGCGTTTCGCCGCGCAAATTAAGGCGCGTCTTGTCCTCGTCGAAAAAGCGCGACACGCTCGCGTATAAATCCCAGCAGTAATAATCGAATTTCGGTTCGGTGGCGAGCGCGCGCACTTCCGCCGCTGATTTTTTTGCGATGTGCAGAAACCCGATCACCACATCGGCGACTTGCACCCCCGTATTGTCGATGTAATTTTGAACTTCTACGCGTTGCCCGTCGCGGCGCAGCAGGCGCACGAACGTGTCGCCCAAGACGGCATTGCGCAGGTGTCCTATATGCGCCGCTTTGTTCGGATTGATATTAGTGTGCTCGACGATGCACTTTGGCGCGCCGGCCGCGAATCCGGCTCGCTCTGCGTCGACTTCCTTCAGAGAGCCGGCCAAAAACGCAGTGCGCGAAAAATAAAAATTCATATAGCCCGCGCCTGCCACTTCCACGCGTTGCACACCCTCGATGGACGGAAGCTGCACGGCAATTTCCTGCGCAATTTGTCGGGGAGCGCGCTTCAGGCGCTTGGCCAGCTCAAAGCATACGGGCGTGGCGGCTTCGCCCATCTCGATGCGGGGAGGTTTCTCCGTAACGATGGTTACATCCAGCTTGTAGTGTTTCTGAATATGGGCCGCGAGCGCGGCGCGAACGCGGGCTACGAGAACGTTGACCAAGTGGCTCCCATCTGAATAGAGAAAAAGCAATTATAGGGAACGCGCGACGAAAGTGGAATGCGGAATGTGCGTACGGCGGGCTCGAAAAGCTAAATGCGAAAGGTTTTAACACAGAGGACACAGAGAAAAGAGGAGAAAACCGGAGAAAAGTGGAGAGAAACTTAGAAAAGCGGAGCGCGACGAGTAAATGATGACCGAATCAAATGAAAATGCGTCGGTTGAAATTCAAAATGACTCGAGCCCAGTGTCTCTGATTTCTCCGCCTTTCTCCTCTTTTCTCTGTGCCCTCTGTGTTAAAGCCTTTCGTTCTTGTGTTGTCGCTCTCCGGATCGGTCGCACGGACCCGTTAATTCCCACCCTGCCTTCCAGTGTATGTGACCCGCCAAACGCTGTTCGACGCATCATCCGTAAAGACGAGTGCGCCATCGTTGGCAACTGTAACGCCCACAGGCCGACCCCAAACGTTTGCGTCATCCACGACGAACCCGGTGACGAAATCCTGATACTCACCTGTCGCTTTTCCGTTCGGCGTATAAACCCGCACCACTTTGTATCCTGTACGCTTGGCGCGATTCCACGACCCGTGCGAAGTGACGAAAAGATCGCCGCGATATTCAGCAGGGAATTGCTTGCCTTCGTAAAAGGTCAGCGTCAAGGGAGCTGAATGGGATTGCAGCAAAACATCGGGAACGATGACTTTCTCTTTCAGTTCCGGATGCTTTCCCGCAAAGCGCGGATCCTGGTTCGGTCCAGTGTAATACCACGGCCAGCCGTAGAACCCGCCTTCCTGAATGTGAGTGACGTAGTCGGGCACAAGGTTGTCGCCCAGCGCGTCGCGTTCATTTACCGCCACCCAAAGCTGTCCTGTTTGCGGATTCATAGCCAGGCCCGAGGCATTTCGAACGCCTGCCGTGTAAATGCGCTGGCCGGTGCCGTCCGGATTAAATTCGAGCACGTCGGCGCGATTCTTTTCCGATTCATCGTCACCGACATTCGCCTTGGAGCCGACGCCGACATAAAGTTTTTTGCCGTCATTCGAAAAAACCAGGCTGCGCGTCCAATGCCCGCCGCCGTATCTTGCCCCGCCCGGGATGCTTGCGACGACCACCTGCACCGGGCCGCTGGCCTTCAGGTCGCCATTCTTGTACGGGAAGCGGACGATCGAGTTTGTGTTTCCGATGTAAACAAATTGCGGATTTGGCCCTGGTGGATAAAACGCGATTCCGTAAGGCAAGGTCAAGCCGGTGGCAAAGACTTCGTTCGTCACTACCTTGCCGTCGCCGCCAAATCCGCGAAGAACACGAATGCGTCCTGGACCGCTTTCCGCGAAGAAGAGATC
>Ga0210386_10003613_pt1 | contig 12941 bp, 10 predicted proteins | sample IncBWH32OmetaG_FD_160091 | JGI IMG/M metagenome (GOLD analysis project Ga0210386, IMG submission 160091) | Forest soil microbial communities from Barre Woods Harvard Forest LTER site, Petersham, Massachusetts, United States - Inc-BW-H-32-O ... | reverse complement strand
CGGTGGCCTGCATCTCCATACTGCGCAGTGCCGACTTGCGGGCGACCAGCCGGGCGGCTTCCCGCCTGTCGCCATTCAGGAAAATAGCCACCGCCAGGCACAAGCTGTCGAGCACCTCGGTGTGCATGGCCGCGATGACGTCGATTTCCGCGACGGAAAACGGCTTGCTGCGCCTGAGCCTCTTTACGCCGAACTCCATCAGGCTATTGGCCACAATGTTGCTGACATGCTCGAGATTGATCACAGCGGAAAGGATTTCCTGAGCGCGAGCCCCTTCTTGCTCGTCATCGAGAGGCTGCTCGTTACCGAGATCGGCGAGGTAGCCTCGGATAGCGCTGCCCAATCGCTCGACGGTCCGGCCAGCTCGAGAGATGTCGCTGGCGCGACGTCGGTCGCCTTGGCGGAGCACCTCCAGCGCACCGCGCAGCATGGCATCCACCATATCGGCCATTCGTAGCGTTTCACGGGACGCATTGGTCAGAGCGATACTCGCGGCATCGAGCGCAGTGGGTTCCAGATACAGCGGCGCTGCCGGGTCGGTTGGCTTCGGAGGATCTGGAAGCACGCGAATCAACAGCTTGGCCAACCGGTCGGTGGGCAGGATGAACAGCACAGCGAGGCCTACATTGAAGGCGGTATGAAAGTTCACGACCATCCTGGCCGGCGATGGATCGAGCCGCGTGAGGACTTGGACACAGAAAGGCAACAACGGTAAGGCGATCGCACAACCGACGAGCCGCACGAGGACATTGCCCAAAGGAAGCCGTCGCGCAACCGATGATCCGGCTTCGAGGAGTGCCGGCAGGGTACCGCCAATGTTGGCTCCCAGCACCATCGCAAAGGCCGGGGTCGGGTCAATCACGTGCGTCGCCGCGAGCAAGACGACCAGTAACACCACCGCCACACTGGAATGACAGCCCCACGTCAGGATCGCGGCGACCAGGATCGCGAGAACCGGTTCATTTCCCAAGGCGCGGAGAACAGTGACAAGTACCGGGGCATCCTCAATCGGACGGAGCGCATGCACCAGACCGCCGAGGGCCGTCAGCATCAAGCCGAGACCGATCGCAATCCGCCCGAGATTTTTTAGGCGATCGTCGTCAGACCAGCGAAATGCCAGAACCCCCACCAGAATCATGGGCGGTGCGATGGCGCCGATGTTGAAGGATAGGACCTGAGTAATGAGCGTCGTGCCGACATTCGCTCCGAGCATGACCGCGAGTCCGGGACCGAGCGCGATCAAGCCTGAGACAGTAAACGAGGTCGCCATGAGGCCGGTAGCGGTGCTGCTCTGCAGGATCGCAGTCACGCCGACACCCACGAGAAATGCACGCCAGCGTTGCTGAAGGTTGCGTCCCAGCCAGCCCCGTAGCTCGGCACCAAAACCGCGCTGGACGCCGCTGGTTACCATGTGTGTCCCCCACAGCAGGAGTCCTACATGGCCGGCGAGTTCGAGAATGACTAAAGTGCCTGACACTATTGCTACCTATGCCTTCTCGGCGGGAACCGCGCGCGGACGCAACAGGCAATGAGTCAAAAACGCAGCCATGACAATCTCCTCGTGGCCCGGCAGTGGTGCAGAAGCCTGAAGAGAAGTGGCCGCGAACGATCAGCGCATCAGCGCCTCCTGTCCGTCAGTGGCTTGTCCGCAGGCCATGATCCAAACCCTCGATGTGCAGCCACTCATCAACACGGATTGACAGCCTGCATCGGGGGTCGGGGTACGACGGTCAGTCGCCGATAAAACAATTCGCGTCAAGTGCTCCTGCCGGATTGGGCACGCTCTCCCAGACAACACCGCGTACCAGCGCCTCATGTTCGAGTCGACCCATCACGGCCATCACGGTGCGGCGCGAGGCGTCATGGCAGCGCACGATCACCTCGAGCTCCCGGAATTGCTTACCCGATGCCTTACTTACGCGCTCTCGCCGTTGGGCCATCAGGTTCTCTCCGAGTGCTGCTCGCACCAGAGTGTCAACCGTCACCGCGTCGTTCGACGCACACCGCACGGTCAATTGGAAGAGGCTGACCCGTTCGTCGGCCCGCTTGAATGCTCGACGTACCAAAGCGCGCTGTGACCGATCGCGCTCGGACAACGGGGTTCGAGCGCGCGGGTGCTGTGACCCGTGGCCGGCGGCATTGGTGTGCATGCGTTGCCCTCCGAAACGACTCAATCCCAATTGATCTCGCTCGTCGCGTGTCATGTTAGGACTACGGTCGTGAGCACCTAAGATTGCCGGTGCACGATCTGCACGAGCAATATGGCTATGGTAGGAGTTCGTCCGAGCTGCGTTTCTGAAGATTTCTTCAGAGATGCGCGCCTTATCGAACGATGCCTATAAGGATCTACAGCCACTTACCAAAACGGTGGAATCGCGACCGCACTGTGGACGGTTGTCCGATGCCTGCGGGAATGGCGGCTTCACTGCCCTCTCCCCTCGCCTTCGGGCTGTCTCGTGCTGCGCTATTCGATTGGGCGTATGGGGCATCTGTGTGCCGATCCGCGCCTACGGCGCAAGCAAGAACTGTATGGCCATCGAAACCGGGTGCGCCGCCGCGAGCGTTGTGGTGGCGGCCAGCGTCGGAAGCCCACTTGCCCCGAGCGTGTAGCAGTTGATGCTGCCGCCGATACCGGCATTGCCGCCGGTTCCATCATTCGAAGTCAGGACATAGAGGGTGTCGACATACATGATTTGCGCCAGCGCCGCGGGTCCAATGCTGAGCATGGGCTGATTAGCAGCGGTCAGTGCACCAGTAAGGCCACATATTGCGGACCAAGCGCGGATGAGCGCAATATCGCGAACTCATCGACACGGTAGCGGAGCAGGTATGTGTGAACATGACGATCTGGATGAATTTGCGCGACGATCGAGCGATCTGACGCGAAGGCAATTCGGTGCGATGGCACTGGGCTCCGGAGTCGTGGCGGCGTTGCCGAGGCTTGCAAATGCCGCCGAGACTAAGGGAACGGATGTTGAAATAAAAACTCCGGACGGAGTTGCCGATGCCTATTTCGTGCATCCGGCGAAGGGCAAGTACCCCGGTGTGCTTATTTGGCCCGATATTTTTGGGCTTCGTCCGGCCTTTAAGGAAATGGCCACCCGACTCGCCGAGTCTGGCTATTCGGTCTTGGTCATCAATCCTTTTTATCGCACGAAGAAGGCACCGACAGCACCAGCTAACCCCGATTTCGACGATCCCCCGACGCGCCAGGCACTGATGACCCTGGCGCAGACATTAACTCCCGATACTGCCGTGACCGATGCCAAGGCATTCGTCGCGTTTCTGGACAGTCAGCCTTCCGTCGACAAGAAGCGGAAAGTGGCGACCACCGGATATTGCATGGGCGGACCCTTCGTGCTGCGCACGGCTGCGACTGTTCCGGACCGCATTGGCGCAGGAGCCACGTTTCATGGCGGCGGACTCGTAACCGACAAGCCGAATAGTCCACACCTCCTGATCCCGCAGATGAAGGCGCACTATCTGATCGCCATAGCTGAAAATGACGACCAGCGAGAACCGCGAACCAAGGACGTGCTACGCGACTCTTTCGCCAAGACCCATTTTCCGGCGGAAATTGAAGTGTACGCGGGCACCCTGCACGGTTGGTGTCCACCCGACGCGCGAGTCTATAACCACGACCAGGCGGAGAAGGCGTGGAGCCGCATGCTGGCGCTGTTCAGGAGCTCGCTGGCATAAATTCGCCGCCTGGGTTGCGGGTTGCGCGCATGTTCTGTCCCTTATTGAAAGGTCGCTTGGTGTGTCGAACGAGCCAATAATACGTTACAGGACCGCCTAGTTATTGCGCCACGGGTGGTTGCGGGAAATGGCGCGAGTGCGCGAGCTGCTGAAGTCGACAGCCGCGCTATCCGCCGCAGGTGATCGCTACTCGACTACAACGGTCACGATCATTCGCGGATGAATGGAACACGTGCAATGATAGGTGCCGGGTTTGTCGAATGCGAACGTGATGGTCTCGTCCGTGTCCACCGCTGATCGAGTCGGCCCGCGGTCGCTCCGCACGGTCCGCGGCTCATCGTCGGTGTTGGTCCAGGTCACGACGGCGCCTGGCTTGATCGTCAAGAACATGGCCATGAACAAGAGCTCCTTAATCACATTGTCCGAAATCTGATCGAAAGCCGAGCATCCCGCAATTGCGACAGTACCCGCGGCGGCGAATCCGCTAGAGAATAGACTCCGAGACGGACCGGTTTATTCCCATTGCGCCATGAAAATCTCGGTCGCTCCTTTTTGGGCGTGGGAGGACGTCGTTCCCTAATCCGGCTGTCTGGATGTAAGGACTCCCCTCATTCGGCCCGAGACCAGCGGCGCTGTGGTTGCGTATTCGGCTAGAGCTTGGGATAGGGCGTGCCATCCTTGTGCACGAACCGACCATCGGCGTTGGAACTCATCATGTCGATGTCAGAGCAGATGGTAATGTCGGCGGGCGAGCGCGCGCCGACTTCCAGATAAACGGCCATTGCACCCGATTTGTTGATCAAGTGATGGCCGTTGCCGGAGCCTTTCGGAAAGGCCGCGCAATCGCCGGCGCGCAACGCCGTTTCGCCGCCATCTTCAATCAGTGTCAGTTCGCCTTCCAGCACATAGACGAATTCGTCTTCAGCCGAATGCCAGTGGCGCTGGCTTGACCAATTGCTAGGCGGCAGGCGCATGAGATTGACCCCGAAATCAGTGAGCCCGCCAGCGTTGCCCAGCCGCTGGCGCACACGTTCGGCGCAGGGTGCGTCGAAAGGCAGCGGATAGCCCGAGCCTTTGCGTTTCGGCACAGCCGGGATGTCGATCTTGGGCATGGCGGACTTCCAAGTGATCAGCGACCGAGCTAATCAGTCTGCCTGATCCCCGTCATGCCCATTGCCGCAGGACGCCCCATTGCCCAAATAAAACTGCTCATAAATCCCACCGCCATCCCGAAATGGCACGAAGATCGGCGCGTTGTTCCTCAGCTCGCTGAACCGGATCGGTGTAGCTCTCCTGAGATCCTTCGCCTTCGTTTGCCCCGACGCAATACCAAGGGTGCCCAGGATGTTCGGCGTATACACCGGGCCGGTGGATGCAAGCGCTCCGACGATCAACTCGATCTTGCCGGTGCCATAAATCGCTATTTGTAAGGTATTAGGCTGCGTCGTGCCGGCCGCCGGTACACCCGAATAAGTGACGACCACTCGGTTGTTTGCGGCATCGAAATAAGCGAATACACCGCCGCCCGCCGGCGCCGCGGTGCTGTCCAGATCTTTCATCAAGGCGCCAATCGTGAATTCATTGCTCAGCAACAACTGGCCCTTCATGTACCAAGGGGAGCCGTTGTCGTCCACAGTCGAGTAATCCGGCGACGTTCGGGTGGTGATAACACCGTCCTCATCGACGATGAGTGTACTGATAGGCGAATCCATACCCGGTACCGGGAAGGAAAAGCCCGGATAACTCAAGGTGGTGCTGCCGTCCCCGCCGACGCTGAGCTTCGTTGTTCCCTGGTTGAGAAGAGTAGCGCCCGAAGTAACGCTCACGCTATAGCCCGCATCGCCGACCGGCAGAAAGGTAATTCGGTCCCCCGTTCGCAAGTCGATCGGATGTGCCACCACTTGCTCGCAGTTGGCAACGAATTTGACCAGCGGGTTGATTTGCCGATTGTCCTCCGAATCGGTCAGAAATCGATCGTAATCATCGTCGTGCTTCAGCGTTTTGTTGAAAAATGACACTGCATACCAATTGGCCAGTCGTGTCGTTTCGGCAATGGAGACCTCCGGTTTCAGAGGCATCAGATTTTGCAGTTCATTCTTCACCGTCGGAATCTGGGAATTGCCGTATAGCACCGCCTCCAACTGAGCGTCGCTGATGCCGTTGAAAACGCTCGCATCGCAGTAATCGTAAATGCCCGACTCCCGCGCCCCCGAATAACTGAAATAGAACGTAGCATCGAATACAAAGTTGACGATATCCGCCGGACTCAACGACGCGGGGTTGACGAAGACCTGCGGAAAGACGCTGGGATTGACGGCGACCATGGAATTATGGAAATCCTGACACCAGCTGGTTTGATAGCCGCCGGTATGATGGTTGATGCCGCCGATGTCGACCAAGTATTTGGGGTAGCTGTGGGTGAAGGCATTGAAGTTTTCATACGCGATACCGGTATCATTTCCGTAAAACAGCATCGGAACCTGCGCGTTCGCATAATCCGTCGAGTTGAGCAACAACCCGTAATTGCTTCCGGCGCCCATGAAGGCTGCTTTGACTCGGCGATCCGCAGGCAGTTTTTCCGTCTCGATTCCCGCCACCGTGGCAAGCGTGGTCTCGCCGCCAAGCGAATACCCGAGCACACCGATTTCCTCGGGATCGATATGCGTCGAAAACGCTGGGCCGCTCTTGCTGTTGACGACACCTTGAAGGATGGCCGTTATGACAAAGCTCACATCCTTCGAGCGCTGATAAATGACGCTGGGTGAAGAAATGATCGGATTCGGCCCTAACGGCAATCCGAGATATGTTTCAAGGAAGTACGCCTGATACCACGCATCGTTGTTTCCGGTGTGCTCGACCGAGGCCACGATGTATCCGTGACTCGCCAGCATTTCCAAAGTATCGGTCAGGTTCTTTGCCGCCGTTACTTCATCCCCATGGGTAGCCACCAACAGCGGAAACTTTCCATCCGCCAGCGGCGCCAGCTCCGCGACGGGACTAAAGGAAGAACTCCCGGTAAAGCTCAGCGCCGGCAGATTCGGAAGACCCGGGTAGACTGAACCCCCTGAATTGTGATTGTAGATCGGATTGTTCCAGGTATACGTGATGTGCTGCGTCGTCTTGCCCGCCGTCGGATACCAGATGTGCAGGTAAAGGGGCCGACCCGCCGAAGTAACGGGCGTAGAACCGTCCGGATTGCGAGACGTATCCGTGATCACGACGGTCGTATGGCCAATCGAGTAAGGCCCCGGCTTGTCAGGCGGATAATGCGCTTCGTCCGACCCGCCGGAGCTCGCCGGACTGATTCCCGACAGCAACCCGCTCAGTACGAACGCCTTGATGAGCACAGATCCCGTATGCGCCACATGGAAGTTATTCGGCACGGTTTTTCTCCCCTCGGTATCTAGAACGCGCAGTGTTGGCGGATACTCGCCGCCTCGCACCGGGCCCGCAGTTTAGATCTTCTTATCGCGCGAATATCTATATACCGATGCGTGCGGGTTTACAACCCATTGTGGCGATTGGAACCGTCAAAAATGATGGGCTCTCACGCGATCCACTTGTCGACATCAGATATTTATGTCACCTGAAACAGGTCAAGTATGTTCAGGCTGACTAAGACTAATCGTAAGGATACTATTGAATGTTGGCCTGCCCACTATTTGCGGGCTTGGAAGTAGGCAATCTCAATATGCGGATATCCGGATTTGGCCATGCTCTGTTCGGAATCGCAGCGGCAGGCCTCGCCATACTTAGCTTGGTCTACGGCAACTTCGCGCCAATATGGGAGCCGTTTCCTGCTTCGCTTCCCTGGCGGGAGGTTTGGGCATATGGATTGGGGGCGATCTTGCTGGCTGCAAGCGCCGGCTTGTTCTTTGCGCGCACAGCTTTGGTAAGCGCGATAATTATCGGAGTGTACGAATCGGTCTGGGCCGTGGCACGTGCGCACGCCGTTCTGCTCAAGCCTCTGATCATCGGCACCTGGTACGGTATTTGCGAAGCGCTGGGACCACTGCTTGGTGCATGGATTCTCTACGCTGTGCTACGCCGCCAATATGATGCGCCTGCGGTGACGGTGATGACCGGCGATCGAGCGCTACACGTGGCGCGAGTTCTTTTCGGCGCGGCTTGCGTGGTGTACGGCGCTGCGCATTTCGGCTACGCAACGCTGACGGCGACTATGGTACCGGCGTGGCTTCCCGGTCGGACGGGGCTCGCGTATCTCACTGGAGCGGGTCACGTTGCCGCAGGCCTCGGCCTTCTCGTTGGGGTTCTTCCCCGCTTGGCTGCGACGCTGGAAGCCATCATGATGAGTCTTTTTGGTGTTTTGGTCTGGTTACCGAGTTTTTTTTCGCAACCCGCGCCTGAATGGGCGCCTTCAACGCAAATTCAATGGTCGGAGACCTTCCTGAGCTTCTTGCTGGCGGCGTCGGCATGGATCGTCGCCGCATCGCTGCGCAGCACCCCCTGGGGTTTCGCGCCGACAGCGCCGCCTCCCAACTGTATTTCCCATGAGCGTAACGCGTGACAGCGAAACGCGTTACGCCACGGAAGCCCTGATGCTGGGAAGTTTTCGCAGCGAGAGGATGTTTAGGCTACAGCAGCAATTTGATCGCGGCCTGAATGCCCTCGGAATCCAAGCCCTGATGTCCCATTTGTTGCCACAAGCCGCCGCTGCCTTCTAGGTGGGTGCCGATGTGATTGAACCTTCCTCTGAAGCCAGCCTGCAGCAGGTAGCTGCCGAATCGGCTGCCCAGGCCGGTCTTCACGTTCCATCCCTCGACGACTAGCACGAATGGTGCGGCCGCGAGCGTCTTCATCATGGTCGGGTCGACGACGTTCAAGGTCGGCTTGTTGATGAGACCGACATTCACGCCGTTTTCCTGCAACGTGATGACAGCATCCAATGCGCGATAAACGGCTTCGCCCATCGCTACGACGTAGCCTCCTCCGGCTTTCGGCTCCCGCACCACGTAATCCTTGCCGGGCTCGAAGGGCTTGCCTTGGTAGAGCGGCTTACCGTCGCCATCGAGAATGTCGGGTACCGGCGCACGCGTCGTGAACACGAATCGCAGACCCGGGTCGCCATAGATGCGCTTGATGCATGCGGCGAATTGGTGCTGATCCACCGGGAAGTATAGACGCGTCGTGTCCTGCGCATGGCTGGGCTTCACCCCGCCGTCGGCAAACATGCTGTTGATCCCGAAGTGACAGGTGTTGTCGGCCATATCATCGACACCGCTATGGCTGAAGTGCGCCAACACGTTGGAAAAATTCAAGCGGGCCATGGTGATTTCGCTGACACACATTTCCAGGAACGCGCTGAACGTGCCGTAAATGCCCTGCTTGCCCGCGCTGGACCCAAAGCCGGCCGCGGCCGAAAAATTGCCGCGTTCCATGATGCCGCCGCGCACGAAAATTTCAGGATGCGCCTTCCGAATGTGATGCAGACCGCATGAACCCTCCAGGTCGTTGTCGAAAACTCGCACGCTCTCCAGCCGCTTCGCCTCGGTCATGCCGTCGAGTATGCCGTTGATGATCTTGCCGAAGTCATCGCGATTCCTGCCCACGCCAGACGATCCCTTGAAGGTCAGTGGACTCTTTTCTGGCTTTGCCGCCTTCAACATCTCGACGGCTCGGTCATAGCCGCCGCGGCTCTCGAGATATTGAATCGCCGTCGCAGCCTTGAGGACCTCATGCGCGCTGGGGCTGCCCTCGGCTCCCTGGATTCCGGGCGCCATGAGTCGCTTGATCACCAGTGCGTGGGGGACAGGGTCGCGGAACGCACGGCACAAATCGATGTACAAGGCGTCCAGATCTTCACCCATGGTCGTCTCGGTGGTCAGGCCGTATCCGGACAATGTCCTGCTGAGGTCGTACCCGGCCATGTATTCCTGGGGATGGCCGGCAATGGTGACATTATTGTCGTCGACCAATACTTTGACATTTAGCTGTTTGCCGACGGTAAGGCGGGCCGCTTCGGCGTTATCGCCTTCCATCTGACTGCCATCCGAACCCAGCAGTATCACTGCCTTTCCGGGATTCGCCAAAGCAACACCATTGACGAAGGCCCACATGTGGCCGAGACGGCCCGAACTGTATTCAACGCCAGGAGTCAGCAGCTTCTCGGGATGGCCGGGGAGTCCACTGTCGTATTCGCGATAATGCAGCAGTTTTTCCGCGGGCATGGCGCCGTTCAGGACGCTCAACAGATACTGGGTGGCGACTCTATGACCGGCCTCGTCGTAGAAAATAGGCACGATGGGGGCGCCGTTCGCAATGAACGCGCGGATGATCATGACCTCCGGCACCGTGTCGTAGGCGCCGCCGGTGTGACCGGACAAACCGCGGGCACCGGCCAATGCCGTGAAGAAAACGATGACATCGCGGCACAACTGGATGTTGTGTCGGAGGGTGGTCTTCTGGGCGTCGGTCAGCGCGCTGACCAAAGGGTCGAGCTTGAGGGGCTCGAGTTTGTTTAGATCGATCGGAAAGGTTTCAGTATTCATAAGCTCAGTATAGGGCCGTGCTGCTCGATGACAAATGAAACTAATCTAGCCGAATTACGCGGAAGCATTAAAGGTGCGGTCCGCCTCTCGGCACTGCCAACTGTAAGACGGGTCCTACATTCCTCCGTCTGTTCTATCCCAAAGGTGCGAGACGGGTCCTACATTCCTCCGTCCGTTATCCCAAAGGTGCGCGGGGGCGCTGCCCCGCTCGAGACCCCCGCCACTTGCGCCCTCCTCGCTGTGTAATTGCAGCTTGGCATCAGTTTGCAATTACCGAAATGTAATCGCGTTGATCGTGGCGTGCAATTGGGCGGTTCATAACATGGTAGTCGTGAAAACATTTTCCATAGCAGCGAGATCGATATGAGTAGGTCCAATCCATCTTTATTGGCTTTCGTCCTCATCCTGACAGTCGCCCTTCCCGGATGCGCGACATTTGCAAAATGCGGGTTTTCCGGGTGTCCCGGCGACGCGAACATCACGGAGAACGTACATGCGCTGTTCGATCAACATGCGGAATTGGAGCCGCCCAGTTCCATCGACGTACAGACGCTCGATCATGTCGTGTATCTGTACGGTCTAGTCTCTACTGAGTTACAGCGCGAGACGGCTGAATCTGTCGCTCTTGAAGCTGGGGGCGTGACGCGGGTCGTGAACTCGATCGCCGTCTCGAATTAGAGGGGCAGTCGCTTGCTAGGCCGGGTCACCGGGAAAGAATAGACTGAATCGCGTGATCCCGCCGAGGCTCTCCACGGTCGCCGTGCCCTGATGCAAGTCCATGATGGAACGGACGATGGCCAAGCCTAAGCCGGTAGAGTCGGATGAGTTGCTACGCGCTTCGTCGCCTCGATAAAAGCGCTCAAAAATCTTATCGAGATGCTGCGGCGCGATGCCCGGACCTGGGTTGGTGATATCGATCACTGTGCCGCGATGTGCGCCCGCCGTCGTCAGCTCGATCGCTCCGCCACGCGGCGTGTAGCGCAAACCGTTTGAGAGCAGATTGCTGATGGCGCGTCGAAACAACACTGCATCGGCCTTGATGGTACCGCTTGCCTTTACCCGCAGCGATACGCCGCTTTCATCGGCCAAACCCTCGAAATACGCCGCGACCTGTTGCAGCTGTTCATGCAGATCCAGGTTTACGCGATGCAGTGCAATCTGGGTATTGCCCGCCCGCGCGAGAAACAGAATGTTCTCGATCATACGGCTCAGCCGCCCGTACTCCTCGAGATTGGAAGCGAGCAAGGACTGATAATCCTCCGCACTTCGCTTGCGCGATAGCAGGACTTCGGTCTGACCGCGCAAATTGTTGATGGGCGTGCGCAGATCGTGCGCCAGATTCTCGGTGTAGTCGGACAAAAGCTCGAATCCACGTTTCAGACGGGCAAACATGCCGTTCAGCGAAAGACTGAGTTCGCGAAGCTCCGGCGATACCTCGGTGGCGTCGAGCCGGACATTCAAACCCTCCATGGTAATGCGATTCGCTTGGTGGGTAATTTGGTGCAATGGGCGCAGCGCCCCACGCACCAGGACATAACTCAGGGTCATGGCGACGAGTGCGCCCAAGGCGACCGAGCGAATGATGGTGTCGCGATACCGCTGAAGAAGCAGCAGGATCTCGTCGAGTGCGAAACCCACGATGACAGTCGCGGAATCACCGTCGTGAAAGTGCGCTTGAACTGCGATGCCCCGTATCTTTCCGCCCGACGCCGATTGCCACTGACGAATGGCGGAGTCTGGTATCGGCTCTCCATCCGGGACCACCGGAGTTGCAACCACGTCCAATCCGGATGGGTTAAAATTAATCAATATTCTATTGTCGCTCGAACGGATCTGCGCAACGAACGCATTGTTGGCCGTGCTTTGTCCCTGGAAGCGAGAAGCATGATTGAGTAACGCAGCGACCGAATCTTCGTCGGTCACGAGACTACGCAGGTGCTGCGCTTTGACGACAATGTCTCCGGTGTTCACGCTTAGCAATTGCATGAATAGGTTGTTGTACAGGTAGCTCCCCACGAAGTAGAACGTCAGCAGCGTGATCAGTGTAAATGCTCCGGCCAGCTTGGCCGTCAACGACAGGTGCCGCATCAGGCCTCCTCGATGTCGAGCACGTAGCCCACGCCGCGCACCGTATGAATAAGCTTCACGGGGAATGGATCGTCCACCTTGGCACGAAGACGCCGTACCGCAACGTCCACCACATTCGTATCACTGTCGAAATTCATGTCCCAGACGTAGGATGCGATCTGCGTCCGGCTCAGAACTTCGCTGCGCCGGCGCGCCAGCAGATGCAACAGCGAGTACTCCTGCGGGGTCAACTCGATACGAACGCCTGCGCGGCGCACGCGCCGCTTGAGCACGTCGATTTCGAGATCGCCGACCACCAGATTCTCCGCCTCCCGCACGGGCCCGCGGCGCAGCAAGCTGCGGATTCTGGCCAGCAATTCGACAAACGCGAAGGGTTTTACCAAATAGTCATCGCCGCCGAGCTCCAGTCCGCGGATCCGATCATCAAGGTTATCGCGCGCGCTGAGGAAGAGCACCGGCGTACCTTTACGTGCGCGCAGCTGCTCGACGACCCTCCAACCATCCAGGCCCGGCAGCATCACGTCGAGGACCATCAGATCGTAGTCGTCCGTCAGCGCCAAGTGCAGCCCGTCGACGCCGGTACGCGCAGTGTCAACAGTGAATCCGGATTCTTCCAAGCCCTTCTTGAGATAGGCGACCGTCTTC
>Ga0210386_10003611_pt1 | contig 12945 bp, 13 predicted proteins | sample IncBWH32OmetaG_FD_160091 | JGI IMG/M metagenome (GOLD analysis project Ga0210386, IMG submission 160091) | Forest soil microbial communities from Barre Woods Harvard Forest LTER site, Petersham, Massachusetts, United States - Inc-BW-H-32-O ... | reverse complement strand
TAATGTATCAGTAATTTATTAAATTGAGAATCGAAGAGATTGGAGACTCGAAAGGAAACATTCTTACTGCATCGTAATCATGAAATTATAGCTAGGCGCATCGCCAGAAAATTCAACGATGATCTTGGTAGAGGTGCACAAAGCCATTTAGGGAGAGCTGTCGGTGACATTTTTTTGTGGCGCCGGCGCCTCGCCAGCGAGTTTACCCAGGGTCGGCACAATACAAAACCGCAGGCGAGACGCCGGCGCCGCAAAAAGCGCGAGCCTCGCCGCGTGGATATGCGATTAAAATCCCTCTTCGATCAGCTTTGCGATGCTGAGTCTTGACACGGGAGATTCCTGGCGAGCTTCCAGGATGCGGTCGACATGTTTGGCGAGGATGTCGCACTCTACGTTTACGGCGTCGCCTGCTTTTAGGGCGGACAAGTTGGTGTGCTCGTATGTGTAGGGAATGATGGCGGTTTCGACGATGCCGTCATGCCATCCGGCGACTGTGAGACTGATGCCGTCCAGCGCGATGGATCCTTTCATGGCGACGTAACGCGCGAGTTCGGCGGGAACTTGCACGCCGAACCACCAATTTGCGCCTTCAGGTTCGAGGCGCGTTACGCGGCCGACTCCGTCCACATGACCTTGCACGAAGTGGCCGCCGAGTTCTTTCATCGCGGTCAGCGGGCGCTCGAGATTAACGTGCATGCCTGGTTTCATGTGGCCAAGGCTCGTACGTCGCAGCGTTTCACCGGACAGGTCGGCGGAAAATGTGGCGGCGGAAATATCAATGGCCGTGAGGCAGCAGCCGTTGACGGCAATGCTTCCCGATTTTTCGAGGCCCAGAATTAGCGGCCCGGCGTTCACACGGATGCTGGCGCCGATCTGATCGGAGCGCGTGCCGCTGAAATCGGAACGTGTGCCGACGTCGCACAGCTCGACCGATTCGATGGTGCCGACGTGCTCAACGATTCCTGTAAACATCGCGCAAATACCCCTCGATGGCGAAATCCGGTCCAGACGGTTGGATCGTTACATCCTGCAATTTTTTTACGGACTGAATTTGCCGAGACGCCGAACCAGCGCGGGGCGATTTCCCCGCCGAGCCGGCAAATTTCGGTGCGAAGTATACGCGCATCTTGTCCACAATGCCGGCCGCGACGGCAGCCGAATTCAGGATTGCTCCAGCTTCCAGCAGCACACTCAAAATATTCCGGCGGCCAAGTTCTTCGATGGCCTCGACCAGATCGGGCTGCGATCCACGTCTTGTAAGACGCACTACCTCGACGCCAGCACGAAGCAACGCGCGCGCCTTCGGCGAATTTTCTTTCGAGCGGGTGAAGACAAGAACATCGCCATCGGCTGTGCGCACCAGGTTTGAGCGCAGCGGCAAGCGCAGTTGTGAATCCATAATCACACGCAGCAATTTCCGGCGGCGCGGCATCTCCGTGCGATCGGTAAGAAACGGATCATCCAATAGCACGGTGCCGATCCCGGTCATCAATGCGTCCGAAGCGTGGCGCATGCTTTGCACTTCAGCGCGCGATTCGGGAGACGATATCCAGCGGTCTTTTAAGGGGATACGTGGGCCCTTGCCCCTACTTTTTTTCGCATGGGGCAGCACGAGCTGGCCGTCGAGCGTAAGCGCGGATTTAAGCGTGACCAACGGTTTGCGCGAAACAATCCATCGCGCGAACGCTTCGTTCAGAAGTTTCGCTTCCGCCTCGCGCAAACCGGTGCTGACTTCGATACCGGCAGCGCGCAATTGTTTGAAGCCGCGGCCAGCGACTGCGGGATTCGGGTCCGGCATTGCCGCTACGACGCGCGCCACTCCCGCGGCAATTACGGCCTGCGTGCATGGGCCGGTGCGGCCTGTGTGGCAGCAAGGTTCCAGGTTGATGTAAAGCGTTGCGCCTCGTGCGGATGCGCCCGCTGCCTCCAACGCAAGGACTTCGGCATGCTTTATGCCGTCATAGGTATGAAAACCTTCGCCGATTACGATTCCGTCGCGCACCAGAACGGCGCCAACCATGGGGTTTGGACTGGTCAGCGCAATCCCGCCTGCGGCCAATTCAAGTGCGCGTTCCATGTACACAACGTCGGGGGTGGCTGTTGGCACGTTGGTCGTAGACGCGGGAGTGTTCACTGTCATCCGTCCGGTTAATTCAGGATCGATTTTAGTGGCGCTGGCTTCAGCCTGCGGGTTTTAAGTCTTGCCAGGACCAAACCCCACAGGCTGAAGCCTGTGCTACTTAAATCGCTGCAAGCTCAATCAAAAAGGGAAGTGACAAAAGTTTCCGCGTCGAACGGCACGAGATCGTCGATCGATTCGCCAGTGCCTACATATTGCACGGGAAGGCCAAGTTCGCGCGTGATGGCCACGACGATGCCGCCCTTGGCTGTGCCGTCCAACTTCGTCAACACAATTCCTGTGACACCTGCGGTGGCCGTAAATTCTCTGGCTTGTAAAAGACCGTTCTGTCCCGTGGTCGCGTCCATTACGAGCAGGACTTCGTGCGGCGCGCCGGGGATGACTTTTGTGGCCGTGCGTTTCATTTTGTCGAGCTCGGCCATCAGGTTTTGTTTGTTGTGCAGGCGTCCCGCGGTATCGACGATCACGACGTCCGCATTTCGCGCGCGAGCGGAAGAAAGCGCGTCATAAACAACGGCCGCCGGATCTCCCCCGGATTTTGTTTTCACAATTTCCGAACCAGTGCGCGTCGCCCACACTGCAAGCTGTTCAATAGCGGCGGCGCGAAATGTATCGCCCGCGGCGAGCACAACATTTTTGCCATCTTTGTGCAAGCGGTTGGCGAGTTTGCCGATTGTGGTTGTTTTCCCCGTGCCATTTACGCCGACAACGAAAATAACAAGCGGATGGGGCGCCTTCGCGGCAGCCGCATTTCCATTGGGCGACGGCACAGTACGCAGAACATGCAGAAGCTGATTTTTCAGTTCCGCTTTGAGGTCTGACGCGCTGCTGAGCGCGTGGCGTTCCAGTTTCTGTCGCACCGCTTCCAGAATTTGATGTGTTGTGCGCGGGCCGAGGTCAGCTGCAAGCAGGGCATTTTCAAGCTTTGTCAGCAACTCGGGGTCGATTTGTTTTTCGCCCGAGGTCAGATCCTCGACCTTTGTCGAAATCTGATTGCGTGTCTTCGAGATGGATTGCTTCAGGCGGTCGAGCAGCGACCCGCCCTCTTTGGCCTTTTTCTTTTCGTCGTCTTCCTTGTTGTTAAAAAGTGAAAGCATGTAATTTTTCGCGCTCAGAAAGCCCACGATCCGCGACTGGCGCCGAAGGCTGTATTCTAGCAGAAGAAAACGTCCTTACGCGGCGGGGCCGTTTTCCGACTGCGGATCGATTTGAGTTTAAATCAAAGAAATTCGCCCGCTCATAAAACGAGCGGCCTCTACGCAACCAAAAGCAATGCGGCAGGGTTTCGTGGTGGACTCTCCGTCCCGTTCACGGTGAACGTTCTTTGTGAACCGCGTTTTTCGGGACGGAGAGGGCACTTTGTTGTACGCGCGCAAACTTGCACGCCGGAAAGACCGAAAGAAAGTCGCCCGGCCAAAAGACGGCCGGCCTCTAGGAAAGCAAAATCAGGTCACTTGTTGTATGATGCCGCCAATTAGTCCGGTTCCGGATTCAGCCATGGCGAATCAAATCTAATTTCGAGAGGTGCGTGATGATCCGTACGCAAACAAGAATTGTGATAGCGGCGCTGCTGTTTCTGACTTTTTCCGCCGCGGGTTCCCGCGCGCAAATGGCTGCGAACCGTGAAGCGGACACAGCCGCCATCAAGCAATCCGTGGCCTCATTCGAGGATACATGGAATAGCCATGACGCGCATGCCGTCGCTATGCGCTACGTGGAGGACGGCGATTTTTCAAGCGTGAAGGCCGAGCCAAGCCATGGCCGGAAGGAACTGGAAGATCATTACAGCACGATCTTTACCACTTTTTTGAAGAACGCACATACAACCGATACGGTCAGGAGCATTCGCTTTCTTGCGCCGGACCTCGCGTCTGTGGATATCGATTGGCTGGTGACGGATCCTGCCGCGCCGGGAGGAGTTCTGCGCAAGGGGCTGCTCACGTGGATCATGTCCAAGCGCGGCGGCCAGTGGATGATCGTGATTTACCATGAGCAGGCTTTTTAGCCGAACCCATTTGAATTTCGTTTGAGAATCAGGAGGACATTATGTTTTCAATTCGTGCCAAGTCCGTATTTGCGTTGTTTTTGTTATCTGCATTCGCCGGCCCCGTCTGCTGGGCGCAGATGCCGGCCAAAATGGACGCGGATTCGGCGGCGATCAAGCAATGCGTGGCCGCGTGGGAAGATGCCTGGAACCGCCATGACGCGCACGCCACGGCGACAGCATATGTGGAAGACGGAGATTTTTCGAGCACCACAGGTGTTCCCAGCCATGGTTGGAAAGACCTGGAAGCGCATTACAACGAAATCTTCACCACCTTTCTGAAGGATGCGCATCGAACCGACACAGTGAGAAATATTCGCTTTCTCACTCCGGATATCGCTGCCGTCGACATTGACTGGCAAATGACCGGCGCAAAAACGCGAGACGGCAAAGATATTCCCGTACGCAAAGGGCTGCTCGATTGGGTTGTGACCAGGCAGAAGAACGGCCAATGGATGATTACGATTTACCACGAATCCGCATTCTAAATTTTGTGGAAGATTTAATTGGCATAGGCTTCAGCCTGTGGCTTTTGGTCTTTGCCAGGACTAACTGCCACAGGCTGAAGCCTATGCCACTTTAAGGAATGAAGATCTCAGGCTTCGACAAGTACGGCGGTCAATCGTAGTTTTCCAGCCTTCACAACGCGGCTCAGCGCATCCACAACGGCAGCGTCGAATTTGGTATTCGCCAACGCAACGATGCGGTTCATCGCAAATTCAAGGTCCATTGCGGTTTGGTAGGGGCGATTGGTGGTCATCGCATCCAGCGTATCGGCAACGGCGATGATACGGGCCATCAGCGGGATTTCGTCGCCTTGAATGCCGTGCGGATAGCCGCCACCATCGACGTGCTCATGATGCAATTCAATTCCAGGCAGCATTTCCTTCAGCTGTGCGACCGGACGCATGATATTCGCGCCCTTCAAGGGATGCTGCTTCATCAATGCAAATTCTTCTGGCGTGAGCGCGCCCGGCTTTTTGAGCACGCGATCGTCGACGCCGATTTTTCCTACGTCATGCAACAGCGCTGAAATGCGAATTTTTTCAAGCTCCTCGGCGCCCAGCCCAAGTTGTTGCGCGATCAGGATTGAATATTTGGCCACGCGCCCGGAATGGCCGCGCGTATATGGATCTTTTTCGTCGATGGCCGCGGCGAGCATGCGAATCGAACCGAGAAACAGCTCATGGTTTTGATCCGCGGCCTGCCTCAGTTGAACGACAAATTCTTCAATGTCGCCAGCCATGTGATTGAAAGTTTCAGCCAGTTCGCTGATTTCCGCGGCGCCTTGTACCGGAGTGCGCTGGTGAAACTCTCCGCGACTGATAGCAAGTGTCGAGGCGGCAAGGGCGCGAATCGGCGTGCTGATGCCAACCGCAAAAAAATATCCGAGGATCAATGCCGCGAACGTAACGACGACCACGAATTTAAGGGCTTGCGCGTTGAGTTCCTTCACACCCGCATCTTCGCGCGCCTTGTCCAATCCCCGCTGCGCCACAACGGCCCAATTCAGATCCGGAATCGTGCTGTAGGTGCCGACCATCTCGGCCTTATTGCCATCTTCCGTGCTTACAAATCTGCGAAGCGTTTCCGTTGTGCGCAAACCTTTTGGCAAACCGGCTACTTGCATGACGACAGGAGAGGTGGGTTTTGCATCCGATCCCGGAACGAACTGACGCATGTCCGGGTGCGCCACGATGTGGCCGTCATGGTCCACTACAAACACGACTCGCCCGCGCACGCTCGTTTCCTGCAGCCTTTTGAGGATGCCGTCCAGTGACACGACAGCAGCAAGCATTCCCGAAAATTGATCGTTCACTTGCAGCGGCACGGCCATGACGATTGCAGGCCGATTTTCGGGCCCGATCGCCAGCGGATCGCTGCGAAACACAAGCGACTGCATGGTGGTTGAAAAAGCGCGCTGCAAGGTCTTGGAAACGAATGGGTCCTGATTCGCCTGGAAATTTCCAGCTCCGGTACCTTTGGCCTCTTTGCCCACCGCGGTCAGGTACAAAATATTGGGATTGCTGGCCACAAAGTTTTCAAGAACGCGGGAAACCTGCGGCGTGTTTTGGGAGTTGTCAACCTTATCGATCAGGTCGGTGAGAGCTAAAATTTGGCGTTCGCTGATCAATTGCTGGTACAGGTTGGCGTCAAACTGCTGAATTTCCTCGCCCAGGGATCGGGTAACTTCGGTCTGCTGGACGCTTTCCGTATCGGTCAGCTTGGTCTGGCTAAGTTGAAGAACTTCAAGGTGATAAAGTGTCAGGGGCAGGACGCTGACAAGCAGCATGGCGCCAAGCACCAGCCAGAGAATCCTTGGCCGGTGAGAAAACATCGATTTGAATCTACTGAGGTCCACTGTGGGCAGGTCCTAACCCCTCCATTTTACGATTCTGGATGATTCATTAGAAGGAAGGAAAAACGTTCTGCTACGCATGAATTAAGGGGTCGGATTCGATTGATGGGTGCGGATTTGCTGTCTTGGAAGCTCCTGAGTGAGGAAACATTACTCCTGCTTGAGGCGGCGCTCCATCAGGTCGCGGATAGCGTCGCGCGTGACGCACCCTGCGGTTAGGACAGCGTGGACTTGCTCGGTTATTGGCATTTCGACTGCCATGCGCCGTGCCAACTCCAGCGTCGCCGCCGCGCTGCCTACGCCTTCGGCTACCCTGCGGGTTGATCCGAGAATGTCTTTGAGGTTGCGGCCCTTGCCCAGTTGAATGCCCACCGAGCGGTTGCGGCTGAGTTCGCCTGTGGCTGTTAGAATCAGGTCGCCCACACCCGCGAGGCCGGCGAGCGTTTCGCGACGGCCACCGAGGGCAACGGCCAGGCGCGTCATTTCCGCAAGTCCGCGCGTGACAAGCGCCGCCGCCGCGTTTGTGCCTAGATCCAATCCCGTGCAAATGCCTGAGGCAATCGCGATCACATTTTTTACGGCGCCGGCGATTTCCGTGCCGGTGACGTCATCGTTGGTGTAGAGGCGGAATCGCGGGCCGGAAAATTCTTCTTGAATTTCCGAAGCAAGTTTGGCGTCGGCGGACGCGAGGACCACAGCGGTCGGATCTCCGGCGGCAACTTCCTGCGCGAAACTCGGGCCGGAGAGAACGGCGACGCGGGCAGAATTTTGCAGACTCATTTCTTCCGCGATCACCTGGCTGATGCGCGCGTGAGTCGCAGGTTCGAGGCCTTTGGTGGCACTGACGAACACGGTGTCAGTGCTGACGTGCGGGCGCATCGCACGGTAGATATCTCGCGCGTGAGCGGATGGCATTACACCCAATATAATGGTTGCGCCAGAGAGCGCTGCACTTAGGTTGCCGGTAACTTCGACGCTTGCGGGCATTTCATAACCGGAAAGATAGATCTCGTTGATGCGCCGCGCGAGAATTGTTTCCACGACGTCCGCGCTGTGCGCCCATAGCGAAAGATTGTGCGCGCGTGAGGAGCGAGTCAGCGCAATGGCCAGCGCTGTTCCCCAGGCTCCGCCTCCAATGATGGCAATTTTTTTCATGAATGAAGCAGCCCTTGCGGGTGCTTTCCTATCCTTCACGAAGCATAAATTTCAAATCGCAAATCACAAGTAATTTCAAATCAAGCCATCTCATTAATGATTCCGCCCAGGCACCTCGAACTTCAAGGACTAAAGCCCTTGATTTTCACACCCTGAACGTTGCGGCTGAAGAGACTGCGGAAAAACGCAAACTCTGTCATTCTGAGCGAAGCGAAGAATCTCTCCTTGTTTCTTTTCCTATGCTTAAATCCAAGAGAGATTCTTCGCTTCGCTCAGAATGACAGAACAAGGCATTTTTCTCGCGGCCTGTGAAGACGGGACCCACAAAACACATTTATAAGATCCCCCGATTTCAAATCTTGAATTTCAAATTTCAAATTACAATTCACAAATCACAATCCACAAATCGCAACTCACGTCTTCTTCCTGCCCATCTCGAAGCGCGGCTCCGTCCCTGCCAGAAGCCTTTCGATGTTGTCACGATGCTTGGCGATTACGATAACCGCGGCTAGCAGCGTGCAGACAGAAACAGCAGTCGGCGGGGCATGTCGTGGCGCGTAGAGAATGTAGATGAGCAGTGGCAACGCAGCTGCCGCGGAAATCGATGCGAGAGAAACGTACCTGTAAAAAAGCGCGACTAGAATAAAAAGAATTACGGCTGCCCCTGCGGCTGGCCAACAGATGGCTAGAAAAACGCCGAGCGCCGTGGCCACGCCTTTGCCGCCCTGAAACTGGAGCCACACGGGGAAAACGTGCCCGACGATTGCAGCCAGCCCCGCAAACATCATGATGCGAATGCTCCCACCTGAAAAATGGCCGGAAATCCAGACCGCGAGAACGCCTTTCGCCGCGTCCAGAAGCAGGGTAGCGACGCCGACGGACCAGCCTGAAGTTCGCGCAACATTTGTGGCGCCAATATTTCCGCTGCCGATTTTGCGGATGTCGCCTCCGCCTGTGGCACGCACGAGAAGGTAGCCGAACGGAATGGAGCCGAGAAAATATCCCAGAACGACCAATCCCCACAGGGTTGCGGCGGTGGTCGACATTTCCAGATTCACTTGTATTTACTCCCAGAGAACGAAAAAGTTGCCAACCGAGTATATTCCGCCCCGCCCGGTTTCAAAACGCTTTGATAGAGATGAAATTCCGTGGCGGTGGCGCAGCCAAATTTTAAGGGGCCGGCTTTTTCGATGGCGACTTGAAGAGCGTCCACTCCTGCGGACTCTTTGAATCGAGCGAGCGTGAGATGCGGGGAGAAATTACGGTCCTCTTGCGGAATTCCCGCAGGCCTGAGCGCATTTTCAACCGCCGCAGCGAGTGAGGCAAGCTCAGGACCAGCCTCGACTCCGGCCCAAAGAACGTGCGGACGGCGCGCATTTGGAAAAAATCCAAGGCCGGAAAAAACAATGGCGATGGGATCGCGTGTGGGAATGTTTGCCAGGGCCGTCTTCAAGTCTGCGACTCTCTCCGACGGAGTTTCACCGATAAATTTTAGCGTGACGTGCAAGCCTGCGACGCGCACCCAGCGTGCGTCTCGGGAGGTATCGCGCAAACTTTTCATCAGATCGCCGAAGGCGAAGCGAACGTTTTCCGGAATATCAATGGCGACGAAGAGGCGCAAGATTTAAATCCTTATGTGGCGCGGGCTTCAGCTTGCGGGGTTTAGGCCTTCCAGGGACTAACCCCGCAGGCTGAAGCCCGCGCCACTAAATCTCACGCTCCTGGTTTTGGCTTGGACGCGTACAGGAAATAGCGACGTACGAGGTCGAGCGCGGTTTGCGAAGCTTGCCAGCGAATGCGGTCGCGTTCGCCGGGATAGTGAACGCCGCGTTCCTTGCTGCCCGATGCGTCGGCAATGGCCACGTGCACGGTGCCCACTGGTTTTTCAGGAGTGCCACCGGTCGGGCCGGCGACGCCGGTAATTCCCACGCCTAACGTGGCGCCGGTGCGGCGGCGAATTCCGTCGGCCAGTGCGATGGCCACTTCGCTGCTGACGGCGCCGCGCGATTCTATGATTTCCGCGGGAACGTCCACCCATGCGGATTTTAAAGTGTTGCTGTAGGAGACGACTCCGCCAAGAAAATATGCGGAACTTCCCGAGATGCGCGTAAGCCTCTCAGCGAGCAAACCGCCGGTGCAACTCTCCGCGGTCGCAATCGTGGCTTGATGCTTGGTGAGTTCGCGCGCGACCACTTCTTCCATCGAGTGGCCATGCGTCGTGAAAACTGCTTCACCCAGCGCGAGCACAATGCTTTCCTGAATTCCTTGCAGCTGGCTTTCGGCGGCCTGCGCGTCGGCGGACCATGCGCGCAGGTGAATCTGAATTTCGCCGGGCGCGGTGAGGATTGTGGTTTGCACCTCGGCGTGCCGCGTGTAAATCGGTGCGATGCGCTGGTCGACATCGGATTCGCCCATGCCTGCAACACGAAGCTCGCGAGCGAACAGCCGCACTCCCGTTGAGAGTCGTGCGATGCGCGGTTCCACTTGCGCGGCGAACATGGCTTTTAATTCATGCGGCGGTCCCGGCAGCAAAATAAAAATGCGGCCGTCCGATTCGAGCCAAAGTCCCGGCGCGGTGCCGCGATCGTTGTTGAGCACCGTCGCGCCTTGGGGGACCATGGCCTGCCGCGTATTCACTTCGGACATCGTGCGGCCAAGCTGGCGAAAGCGCGCTTCGATCTTGCTCATTACATCGGGATCGCGCGACATTTTTCGACCCAGAAGATCCGCGACAGCGTCACGTGTGCGGTCATCTTCCGTAGGACCAAGCCCGCCACTGGCAATAATCAGCTCGACACGCTTCGCGGCGTCCTCAAATGCGCCGCGCAGGGGAGCAAGATCGTCGCCCACTACGGTCTTGCGCGTGACTTCAATCCCAAGGCGGTTCAACTGCGCCGTCATAAAAAGGGAATTAGTGTCGACCCGGTCCGGCGTCAGCAGTTCCGATCCAACCGCGATGATTTCAGCTTTCATTTTTTTAATTTTGGCTCAGCGTGGAAGCGGTAGGCCTTCCACTTCCCAATCGACGGTGAAGAGCGCGTTCGTTGTGGCCAGGATTGCGCGATGGCCCGGCAGAAGCGCGAGACCCACGATGCCGGTGCCGCCCAGGACCAATTCTGCGCGCCCGTCCGCAGAAATTTGCACGATGCCGCGACGGCCTTGATAGGACGCGGCCACGAAAAGGTTTCCCTTGCGATCGAAAGCGAGGCCCTGCGGACGGCCGAGACCTCGGAAAAAAGTGCTGACCTCGCCCTTCTGGTTGATGCGCAGGATGCGGTCAAAACTCGACGTGGTCGGGCCGGTGACAAACAGTTCGCCGGTGGGGCTGAACGCAAGATGGTAGGCCGCGACGGATGGCTCAATCATCGCGAACACAAAAATCTGGCGATCAGGATTAATTTTAAAAATTGTGCCGCTGCGATCGCCTACAAAAAGATTTCCTATCGTGTCGAACGCAATTCCGGTGGCAACGCCCATGCCTTCCACCCAAAGCTGCGAGCGGCCGTCGGGAGCGACGCGGTGAATCGTTCCATCATTGCGGCAGGAAACGTAGAGATATCCGTCGCGATCCAAAGCCAGGCCCGTGGGATTCACAAGCTCGGTGACAAAGGGTTTCACTTCGTAGTTCGGCGTAATTTTGTAAAGCGAGACGGCAACCTGTTGTCCGCGATGGCCACTATAGGTGACGTATATATTCCCCTGAGCATCCACGGCGGGATTCGCCACGGGGTGCAAGTTGTCGGCAATCTGAACGCCAAGATGGAAAGGCACAGGCTGGCTCGCAGCGCGCGAGGTTTCCACGCTGATGATGCTGCCCACGGCGCCATCCGGCACTCGTGCAATCAGATAATTTTGAGTGGAGATCAGCACGCTCGCTTCGGTTTCGCCGAAACGCACATGCGGCCGCGTGTTGGGACGAGGTACGAAGCCCGCGCCGTAAATGGTGACGTCTCCGCCGGGGATGCCCGCCCTGGGCTGGATGCGATCGATGCGCGGTATGCCGTTGGTTTCCAAATTCAGTCTCAGCGAATTAAACACAAAAAATAAAAATCAAATTTTAAGCACGCTGTTGTAGCCCGCCTCTTTAGAGGCGGGGGTTTAGATTCCCCGGCGGCATGTGCGACGTGTGGACTCTAAACCCCCGCCTCTAAAGAGGCGGGCTACAGCAAAACTTACATCCCGAGCGCGCGCACGATCCACAAACCGAGCGCCGCGTAAATTCCAGCAATCCAATCATCGGCCATGATTCCCAAGCCGCCGTGGAGTGATTCGGCTTGCCGTGCAGGAAACGGCTTCCAAATATCAAAGACACGAAAAAGTATAAAGCCCAGCAATAAATATTTCCAGTTGACCGCAAACGTGCGCGGCGTGGCAAGGCCCATGTAGGCGATTAATTGGCCGGCCACTTCATCGATTACCACGATTTGCGGATCTTCCCGTCGCATATATTTTTCGGTGCGATCGGCGGCCCAGACGCCGATGAAGGATACGATGACGATCATCGCGAATTCATTGATGGCAAAATTAATCCACCAGGAGGACGCAGGATTGGAGAGTTCTCCTGTGGCTCCGATGCGTGGCGCAAATTGCAGACGGCTGATGGTCATCGCGGCCCAACCCAATGCGACTCCCGCGAGTGACCCGAATGTGCCGGGAACTTTTGGCAAATAACCGAGGCCCAGAGCTGTGGCGATGGCAAGAGCTGTACGTGGTTTTTTTACTTCTGCTGCGGGAGGGCGCGCGGCGCTATTCATCTTCGTCTTCGAGAGGTTTGGGCTTGGTTGGTTCGTCAGCCATTAATTCCTCGAGTTCGGATTCGTCCATGATGGGCGCGGCGACTTTATATTTTCCCGTGGCCCAGTTTCCCAGGTCATGTTCGCGGCAGCGTTTGCTGCAAAAAGGGAACTCCTCGGTTGTTTCGGAATCTGTTGGCTCTTTGCAGATGGGGCATTTCAATTTCATGGCTGAATCTCAAGTGTGGGATGGTTTTTAGTAGCACAGGCTTCAGCCTGTGGGTCTTAGTCCTTGCAAGGCCGAAACCCCACAGGCTGAAGCCTGTGCTACTAAAATCAAGACAAAATCCTCAGGGCGGCGCCAGTCAACAGGCGCTGCACGGGTGCTACGGCCGGGAGCTGCGCCGCTGCCGGTGCCGGCAGATTTAAAATCTCCACGACGCGCCCAATTAAATCGTACTCGTGCGTCTCGGTGACTTCGACGATGGCGATATCGCCAGTCTGCGCGGAAATT
>Ga0210386_10003610_pt1 | contig 12946 bp, 11 predicted proteins | sample IncBWH32OmetaG_FD_160091 | JGI IMG/M metagenome (GOLD analysis project Ga0210386, IMG submission 160091) | Forest soil microbial communities from Barre Woods Harvard Forest LTER site, Petersham, Massachusetts, United States - Inc-BW-H-32-O ... | reverse complement strand
CAGCCGGGACGGCAGCCGGCACCGAACGGATGGCCGTCGAGCACGCGACCACGGTGCTGACCATGGAGATCGCCCGGCTGCAGCACCTGGCCCAGGCCGAAGCCCGGACGCGGATCAACCTCGTGCTCGACCTGGCCGGGGACGCGGGCGCGGAGCCGGCCACGCTGCTGAACCGGGCCCAGGCCCTCGGCTACGACCTGGTCCGGCCGCATCGGGTCGTCGTTGTCGAAGCCGCCGGGACCCGCCGCGACGACGACATCGACCTGTTCTTCCACGCCGTCGGCCGGGCGGCCCGGGGCGCCGGAGTGGGGTCGCTGCTGGCGCCGCGGCTGCACGACGTGGTCGTGCTGGCCGATGCGGAGGTGCGCTGGGACCTGTTCTGGGCCCGAGTGGTCACCGAGATGCACGGTGGGCGATGCCGGATCGGGGTGGGCGGCCGCGTCCTGGAGCTGGACGGGTTCCCGAACTCCTGCCAGGAAGCGGAGCTGGCGCTGCGGATCCAGAAGACGGCGGGCGGCCCCGAGCGGATCACGGTGTTCGACAGCCTCGGCATCTACAAGATCCTGGCCACGGCGGGCGATACATCGGCCATGGAGCGCTTCGTGACCGAGTGGCTCGGCCCGCTGATCGACTACGACGCCGGGCATGGCACCCCGCTGGTGCGGACGCTGAGCGAGTACCTCGACTGCGGCGGCAACTACGACGCCTCGGCCAAGGCGCTGTCGGTGCACCGCAGCACGATCAAATACCGCCTCCAGCGCATCCGCCGGGTGTCCGGCCACGATCTCGGCCTGCCCGACGTCCAGTTCAACCTCCAGGTCGCCACCCATGCGTGGCGGACCTTGCAGGCGCTGCGCCAGTCCTGACCTCGGCGTCCTGGCTGTCCTGCCGGGGTAACGGAATTGCCCGGGCAGGTCGATGCGCCCGGCCCCGGTCCCCGGCCAAGCTGGCCTGGAGACCACGGGGGACGAGAGGAGGCCCGATGCGACCGGAAGCCGACGTCCGCGCTTACGTCCAGGATCTCGAGAAGCACCTGCAACTGACGTTGTTCGGCGACGGGGTGGCTGACCCGGAAGGCGCCGTGCTGCTGGTACGCGGCGCGCTCGCCGACGGCGACCGGGACCGGGCGGCCGCGCTGGCCAGCCAGACGCAGCGGCTGGCCACAACCACGCCGGACAACCCGGATGTGGCGGCCGCCGCCGCCCACGCCCGCGGGCTAATCGACCAGGACCCCGGCGTCCTCCAGCGGGCCGCTGACCGCTACGCGGCCGCGCTGACCCGGGCCGGCGCGCTGGAGGACGCCGGGAACGCCTGGGCCGGGCAGGGCGATCCGGGCCGGGCCACGCCCCTGCTCAGCCAGGCCTACGCTCTGTACGAAGAGCTCGGCGATGCCGACGACCTGGCCCGGGTCCGGTCCAGCCTGCGGGCCGCAGGCACCCGACTCCGGCACTGGGCCCATGCGGACCGCCCGGCCTTCGGCTGGGACAGCCTGACCGACACCGAGCGGCGGGTCACCGACCTGGTGGCCCAGGGGCTCAGCAACCGGCAGGTGGCGAACCGGGTGTTCCTGAGCACGCACACCGTCGCGTTCCACCTGCGCCACATCTTCTGGAAGCTCGGCATCACCTCCCGGGTTCAGCTGGCGCGGATCGCCGCGGAGCAGGGCGCCGAGGACGCCTCGTAGCGGTCAGCCTGGCAGGTGTCAGTTCGACACGCAGCGGGCGGAGAAGCCGGACACCTTCTGCCAGCCGTCCATCGCCGCCTCGGGCTGGTACATCGGGGTGCGGCAATAGAAGAAGCCTGGGCGGCCCCGTCGTGACTCAGCCCTCCGTCGTATCCGTCTTCCTTAGTTTCCTAGCATGATGAGCAGTGCCGAGGACAGCGGCATCTTCGCCTTCCTGCGGGCCGCGGTGAAGGTGATCTCGCCTACACGGGCAACCGTGACTTACGACATCCTCATCGACGGCAAGCCACCGACGGGCTGCCCGCAGCACTGTACGTGTCCGCCGGGCTGGCGCTGGCCGCCGGGCTGCTCGCCTTCTTCACCTAGCGCTCACGTCCAGCCGCCGCCGAGACCTTGGCCTTCCCGCTCAGACCGAGCCATCGAGATAGCGGACAACCGTAGGGCCCCGACCGCTTCAGGCACCTGCAGCGCAGGGACAACCTCACCCCGAGCTCGTGGCCGAGTGGAGCCGACATCGCAGCCCGCGCGACTGAGGTCGGCCTATGTGCTGACCCAGCAATGCACATCTTGGGGATGGCGGCCGAGGGGCGGGCTGCCATGGTGGCATGAGACCCGGCCACTAAGGGAGATGACCACGATGATGCCTGCTCACGAGCCGATCCCGTCGGCTAAGCAGCGACGCCAGGGGCCGGCCAACGACCTGCTCCCACTGGGCGACTGGGTCCGGCACCATTCGCTGCGCAGCTGGCCCGTGCTGCTGTTCCTGGCCCTGATCTGCGTGCCTTCGATCGCGCTGGTCATCTTTGGGCGCGAACCCGAGCGCAAGCACGTTCGACCACGTCGCCTGGATCTTTGCCGCGTACTTCGCGGTAGCCTGGGTGCTGCTGCTGGGCGTCATCATCCGCCCGCAACACGTGACCAGGCCGATGCTCTTTGTGGTGACGGTGATCGCGCTGGTGACGCAGGTACCACTGGCGATCACGCTTGAGGTCTCACTGCACGCCAGCACCGCGAGCCTGGGCCCGAGCATCTACAGTGTCGGCCTATCGGAAGAACTCGCCAAGGCCATACCGGTGCTGGCCGTCGCGCTGATCTACCGGCGCAGCCACGGCCTGACGCCCAGGGACTACCTGTTCCTCGGCGCGGTCAGCGGGCTGGTCTTCGGGGCCAGCGAGGTAGTGCACTACTTCACGGTCAACGGCCTCGCCGAGTTCTACCTGACCGTGCAGTCGGCCATTCCCTCGAGCGAGCAGCTGATCAGCACCGGGCACTCCGCGCCGGACGCGCTATTCGCCGTGCTGATCGGCCCGGTGCTGTACTTCATCCTCGACTTCGTCTGGCGGTTCGTCACCGATCCGATCACGCATGCCTGCTGGTCCGGCCTGACCGGCTATTTCATCGGGCTGGCGGTGACCGGACGGTACAGGTGGTACGCCGTCGCCTGGATCGGGCTGGTGGTCGCCGCGATCTTGCACGGGCTGAACGACTGGGGCCGGGTGAACGGCCACCCGCTGTGGATCCTGGTCGTCTTGGTCAGCGGCATTTTGTTCCTCGGCTACGCGAAGGTCGGGTCCCGCGGCGACCTGGAGGTTCTCGAAGGCGGGCCGTCGGCTCTCAGGCTGCACGGCACGCCGGCCGGGCACGCTTCCGCAGCGCCAGGCGGACAGCCCGGCGGAACGTCGGCCCAGCGTCCGCCCGTGACCGTGGCCGGTCGGCCCGCGCTTGGCGATCGGCCCGCAGACCGGCCGGCCAGACCGTGGTGGGTGCACTGACGGCGGATCCTGTCCCGTTGCTCACAGTGCATCTGCTCGGTATGGAGGACCAGGCCGCCGAGAGTGAGAACGGCACCGGCCATGCTCGCGATATGGGCTGCCAGTTCGTCAGCGCGCGCCACGACCGCTTTTTGCGGTCGCAGCGCTATGACGAGATGCCGCGGCGGCCGTCTGGTTGAGAACATCAGGCCCTGGGCGATAAATCCGTGGCCGACGACCAAGGCCACGCACAGCGCGATGACCCCGCCACCCCCAGCGCTACTGGCTGGACATTCGTGCCGTCGAGCCAGGATGCTGGCCAGGTCGCGCCTAGTCGCGGCCGTGCTGACCGGGACGCTCGACCGTTCTCGATTCGCTCAGGCCAAGCACCCGCGCGGGCTGATCGCCTACCGAAGGGCCACTGGGCGGCCGCGAACCACTCGGGAAGAGGGGCGGGCACCGGGCGCGGTGCCAAGCCTCATACCTCCTTATGAGCTAGATCGCGACGGCCCGACCACCGCCGAGCGCGTTCCCGCACCCGAACCGGCCGACTCCTCCGGACCGCACCAGCCGTCCGACGCCGTACAGGGCGGCTCGGGTGCGGGCGCGGTGCCGAAGGTGCGCAGGACCATGACGAAGGCCACCGCGACGATGGCAGCGGCCAGCCCCGAAACGTAGGCGCTGGCGTCGACCGGACCCACCTGAAGGGAGATAAGGCCGATGAGGACTGCGGGCAAGCCCAGCCCGATATAAGCGGCGACGAAGAACGCGGAGACGACAGCCGCCCGGTGACGCGGCTCGGCCAGCCGGTTCAGCTCGCTCAGACCGCCGCGGAAGATGAACCCCACCGCTATGCCGCCCGCGATCGTGGCCACCACGAAGAGCCACAGCGCCTTGCCGAAAAGCGCCGCTTCGAGCGCGGCGAGGCATACGAGCAGCAATGGCAGCCCAGCACTCACGCTGCGGCGGCTGGGCAGCCGAGCGGAAACCGCCTGGCTGATCGCGGCGATGATGAAGATCAGGAAGGACGCGGCGCCGATCAGGGCGAGGTTGTGCACGCCTAGTATTCCGTGCAGGAAGGTGGGCACCAGGCTGCTGAAGAGCCCGAGGACACTGAACGCCGCGAATACGCCGAGACCTGCCCCGAGCATGACGACCCGTAGCCGCGGCGGAACGCCGATACGCGGACGGAGGCTGATCATGCCGTCGGGATTCGCGCCCGTCTCGGGGATGGCTGTGAGCGCGGCGGCTGCCAGCGCGCAAAGGCCCAGGTAGGCCCAAAACACGCTACGGGTTGGCATGGCTACGTACTCGGCGAAGATGCCGGCGGTCAGCGGCCCCAGCCCCAGCCCGGTCATGTTGCTTCCGGAGGCGACCACAGCGGCGGCCCGATGATCCCCGCGCGGCTGGAGCTCGGCCAGGGCCGCGGTGGCGGTACCGGTGGCGAATCCCGCGGCCACACCGCTCACGACACGCGCCGCGACGAGCACCCCGATGCCGGAGGTCACGAGAAACAGCGCGGTGCTGGCCGCCGCGCAGGCTACGGCGATCGCCAGCACCTTCCTGCGGCCGATATGGTCGCTGAGGTCACCCAGAGCGACCAGAGCGAACAGCGTGCCGGCGACATAGGCGGCGAAGACCACGGTGACGCCGAGCGGCCCGAAGCCCATCTGCTTCTCGTACAACACGTAGAGCGGGACCGGCAGGGTTCCGCCCAGCATCATGACCAGCAGAACCCCGGCCGTGAGCCGGTAGCCGCGGCGCTTTGCCGACACCTGTACGCCGCTACCGGCCAGACCAGTCATCACTCCACCGTCCTAGTCCGCGCAGAGAGCCGCATCCTCAGTCCTGTCAGTCCTGGCCTCTGCACTCTCTGCACGAGGCCAGCGTTGTCCCGGGCCGTGGCCGCCGCGCCCGGCGTGGCCGTCGTCGAAACCACCTGCGAATCTCCTCCCTGAGGGGCACCCGCTGGGCCATGCCGCTCCACGGGTCGGCGGGCTCACGGATTGCTGCTGGTCTTTTCGTCCGTGCCCTCGACCGGGACGACGGTGACCGGACACCGGGTCTTGAGCAGGACATACTGGCTGACCGTTCCGGGCACCACGGTCCTGCCCGGGCGGGCCGCGAGCACGATCAGCTCCGCTTTCGCCTCGCGGGCCGCCTCGATGATCATGCGCCCGGCAAGTCCTTCGGAAATGCGCAGATCTGCCTGCCCTGATTGATCACCGAGTTCATCGCCGACGGCGGCGCGGAGCGCCGCCTCGGCGGTGGCCCGCTGCTCCCCTTCCGTGTGCTTTGCGGCGATCGGGTAGCCGCCGGCCGGGCCGAGCGGCGGTTCGTATGCGGTCACCGCGACCAGGGGGATCTGCCGCCAGCGAGCTTCCTGCGCAGCCAGCCGCAGGGGCGCCCGCGAGGCTGCTGAGTTATCCACTCCTACCACAACGGTCATGTTCGTCCCCTTTCAGTGTCCTCCCGCCCTCGCTCACTGGGAGCCGACCTCGGTCAGGGGCGCGGCGATGTCTTCCAGGGGCTTGCCCTCGGCATCGATGCCGAATGCGATCTCGACCAGCCCGCCGATGATCATGATGCCGCCGCCGACCAGGTATCCGATGGCGAGACCGGCGCGGTTGGTGCCGTTGCCGATCAGGAAGCCGTAGAAGGCGGGCCCGACCGCGCCGAAGACCTGGGCGATCGCGAAGAACACCGCGAGGGCCTCGGCCCTGATCTCGATCGGGAAGATCTCGCTGACCGTCAGGTAGCCGGCGCTCGCGCCGGCCGAGGCGAAGAAGAAGATGACGATCCAGATGAAGGTCTGGCCCGCCGCCCCGAGTACCCCCGCGGCGAACAGCCAGGCGCTGAAGGCCAGCAGGGCCCCGGACAGCAGGTACGTGCCGGAGATCATCTTCTTGCGCCCCACGCTGTCGAACAGCGGGGCCAGCAGCAGCGGGCCGGCCAGGTTGCCGACCGCGAACGCCAGGCCGTACAGCGGGACCGCGTCGTTGCTGATGCCGTAGAACTTGGTCAGCACGAGGGCATAGGTGAAGAAGATCGCGTTGTACAGGAAGGACTGGGTGATCATCAGCGTCGCACCGAGGATCGCCCGCTGCGGATACCGGCGGAACGCTACGCGCAGCAACGTCAGGTACCCGTATCGTTTCTCGGGCTTTATGACGATGGCGGCGCTTTCCGGGACGGACTCGAGGCGCTGCCCGTCCCGCATCGCGATTTCCTCGATGCGCCGCATCTGCTCCTCGGCCTCTGCTACTCGGCCGTGCGCGATCAGCCACCGCGGGCTTTCCGGCAGGTTGCGCCGCACAAAGATGATCAGGACCGCGAGAGCCGGGCCGCACAAGAACGCCACCCGCCAGCCTTCGGCCGGCCGCAGCGAGTTCAGCAGCAGGAAGGAGGCGAACGTGCCGAGGATCGCGCCGAGCCAGTACGTGCCGTTGATCCAGATATCGGTGCGTCCGCGGTAGCGGGCGGGCATCATCTCGTCGATCGCCGAGTTGATCGCCGAGTACTCCCCGCCGATGCCCGTGCCCGCGATGAACCGGGTCGCGAACAGGTAGATGATCCAGCCCGATCCCCTCGGGGTCAGCGCCGTGAGGCCGGTGCCGACCAGGTAGATCGCGAGCGTCCACATGAACAGCGAGCGCCGCCCGAGCTGATCCGACAGCCTGCCGAACACCAGCGCCCCGACGACCTCGCCGATCAGGTAGACGGTGCCGATGGAGGCGGCCTCCGTCGTCGTCAGATGCAGCGTGTTGGGCGCAGTGAGCTTGCCGGTGACCGAACTGGCGATAGTGACCGACAGGCCGTCAAGGACCCAGGCGGTACCGAGGCCGAGGACCAAGCGGGTATGGAACGGCGACCAGCGCAGCCGGTCGAGGCGGGCCGGGATCGTGCTGCGGATCGGCTGCTGCCGCATGGTGGTCACGGTCATGACGATCAAGCCTTCCTCGCTCGCCCCGGGCTGGCGTGAGGCGGAGGAACTCAGTGACGCTGGCGCCAGCCAGCCAGCTGCGGCGCAGCGACCGTCGTTCCTGCCCGACCAGCCCAGGCCACCCTGCATTCCGTGAGCACCGATACCGTGGGCGTGGCCGCAGCGAGTGCTCCAAGCAGTCCGGCCTTACCGGGCACGCGGCACAGGCGGCGATGATGCCAGCAGCCTGGTCCCGCGCCTGCATGATCGCCACCAGGAAGGCCAGTCCGATGGTGAGCGGGACGAACAGGAAGTGGTAGGTGATCGTGACGCCGAACTGCCAGCGGTCCAGTAGCACCTTCATGTACGACGACGCTCCCCGCCTGGGCGGACGGGCACATCCTCAATCCGGTTAGTCCGCGAACTACCCGATTTGCTGATGTGGCCGTGAGCCCGCGCGGCAAGCCTGGGGAGGTCCGGCACACTCACCTGGGGAGGTACCGTCATGAGCGACATGATCGTCATCGGCTACCCGGACGAGGAAACGGCCGAGAAGGTCTGGGACGAACTCGTCAAACTGCAGGCGGACTATCTGGTCGACCTGGAGGACGCGGCGATCATCAGGCGTGACCGGAAAGGGAGGCTGCACGTCACGACCCCGGCCCATCACGCGGTGACCTGGGGCACCCTCAGCGGCCTGTTCTGGGGCGTGCTGATCGGGCTGATCTTCCTGTGGCCGCTCGCCCCGGTGGTCGGCGTGGCCGGGGGCATCATGGGGGCCGCGCTCGGCGCGGCCGGGGATCTCGGCATCAAGGACGAATTCCGGCAGCGCGTCCAGGACATGCTGCAGCCCGGCACATCCGCGATCATGGTCATCGTCCGCAAGGTGACGCCGGACAAGTTCATCGAGACGCTGAAGCCCTACGGCGGCATGGTGCTGAAGACCTCGCTGCCACACGATGCCGAGCAGCAGCTCATGAAGGCACTGCACGGGGACGACCCGTCCGCGCCCACCTGGCAGCAGCCTGCCTCGGCCGGGGCGCAGGCCTGAGGGGAAGCCCGAGACGCCGGATCGCGGCGCTCGACCAGGCTGCCGCCCGGCAAGTCGCCGCGAGCGGCTCCTGGCCGTCCGAGCACGTCCTGCCGGGCCTGTCACGTCTGGCCGACCACGGTTTCCTCTGGATGGTGCTGGCCGCCGCGCTGTGGGCCACGGGCAACCGGCAGGCCCGGCGGGCCGCCTGGCGCGGCCTGGGCAGCATGGCGGCGGCCAGCACGGCGGCGAACGTCATCGGCAAGAGCCTGACGGGCCGGCGCCGCCCTTACGCCGACGTTCCCGTCCGAAGCCGGCTGCGGCGAGTTCCCCGGAGCTCATCCTTCCCGTCCGGGCACGCCGCGAACGCGGCGGCCTTCGCCATCGGGGCGGCGATCGAGATGCCGTCGCTGGCCGCACCCGGGATCGCGCTGGCCGCGGCGGTCGGCGCCTCGCGGGTGGCCACGGGCGTGCACTACCCGTCGGACGTCCTGGCCGGGACGGCCATCGGCGCTGCGGCGGGGCTGGCGACCCTGCGCTGGTGGCCGCGGCGGCCGACGCGAGCGGCCGTAGCGATCAGGCCGCCGCAGAAGGCGCCGGTCTCGGTGGCCGGGGAGGGCCTGGCGCTGATCGTGAACACGTCCGCGGGAACGGCCTCGACCAGGCTGGCCGCGCGGCTGGCCATGGACCTGCCCGAGGCCACGATCATCGAGACCGACGCGGGAGACCTGACCGCGCGGCTGCGCCTGGCCGCGGCCAGCTCCCGGATCCTGGGCGTGGCCGGGGGCGACGGCACGGTCAGCGCGGCGGCCGCGGTTGCCCTGGAAACGGGCCTGCCGCTGCTAGTGATCCCGGCCGGCACCTTCAACCACTTCGCTGCTGACCTCGGCGTCGAGTCGGCTCGCGACGCCCTGGCCGCGATGCGCGACGGCGAAGCCGTCCAGGTAGACCTCGGCCTAGCGGGCGGCCGGCCGTTCGTCAACACCTCAAGCACCGGCGTGTACGTGGATCTGGTGAACGCCAGGCGGCAGCTCGAGGGTGTCCTGGGCAAGCCGCTGGCGGAGGTCGTCGCGCTCATCGGCGTGCTGCGCCGCGGCCGACCGCACGAGCTGGTCCTGGACGGGCGGCGCCGGCGGCTCTGGCTTTACTTCGCCGGCAACTGCCGGTACGTGCCCCACGGGACAGCGCCCGCGTACCGTCCGGACCTGGCCGACGGATGGCTGGACATCCGCATCGTCGAGGCCACCGTGCTGGCTAGGTCGCGCCTGGTCGCCGCGGCGCTGACCGGCACGCTCGGCCGCTCCCGGGTCTACCGCTCCTGTCGGGCCAGCTCGGTCGACGTCCGGCCGGCGGATGGCCAGCCCATCTGGCTGTCCACCGACGGCGAGGTGGCCACCGCCGAATCCGGGTTCGTCCACCGCAAGCACCCGCACGCACTGGTGGTCTACCGCAAGGCCGACGGCTAGCCAGACGGGTGATGTGGCCCCGCGCCGCGCGGCGCAATCTGGGGAACGTCCAAAGGAGGGTGAGCAGATGAAATCAGACAGTGAGATCAGGGAAGACGTCATCAACGAACTGCAGTGGGACCCGCAGATCACCGAGCCGGAAGCCATCGGCGTCGCGGTTCAGGATGGCGCGGTGACCCTGACCGGTCACGTCTCGAGCTACGCGCAGCGGCTGGCCGCCGCCCGAGCCGCCGAGCGCGTGTACGGAGTCAAGGCGGTGGCCAACGACCTGGAGGTCAAGCTGTCCGGCGCGCGGCGGGACGACTCCGACATCGCCCGGGCCATCGCGCACGTCCTGGAGTGGAACGTGCAGGTCCCCGAGGGGAAGGTGCAGGCCCGGGTGTCGGACGGCTGGGTCACGCTGGAAGGCGAGGTCGAGTACGAGTACCAGCGGCACGAGGTCGAGCGGATGGTCCGCAACGTCCGAGGAGTCGTAGGCGTGACGGACCTTATCACGGTCAAGCCGCCGGTGAGCCCGGAGAAGGTCCAGGCCGTGATCGAGGATGCCTTCAAGCGCGAGGCGGAGATCGATGCCCGGCACATCAGGGTCGAGGTATCGGATCACACCGCCAAGCTCTACGGGCACGTGCACTCGCTGCAAGAGGCGGCCGCAGCCAGGGCGGCGGCTGCGGCGGCGCCGGGGGTGGCCACGGTGGAGACCCATCTGCTGGTCTCTCCGTAACCGTGCGGGCTGGTCCTGGAGGTATTCGGTGACGCGGGTCCCGGCCAGTCACCGGCGGCGGACCGCCCGCCGTTCCTCCTCGACCAGCCCGCCCCACACTCCGTGCGCGCCGGCGCCAAGCGCGTGCCGCAGCGAGAGTTCCAGACAATCCGGGCGCATCGGGCAGCGGGCGCAGACGGCGATGGCGTGCGCCGCCTGGTCGCGGGCCTTGGCCACGTCCCGGGTCACGGGAAACCAGGCGTCGGGATCGACGCGGGAACCGGCGCACCGGGCCAGCCGGTACAGCCGGCCGGCCAGTTCACCGTCGGTCAGATCACGCGGCTCACGCCGTACGTGGCGCGGCCTCGAGACCATCAGCACCTGGCTGCATCTCCTGCCCTCCGGCCAGCTCGTCACTGCATCGTCTCCCTCGCGGCAACGGCTCCGCATCCCCGGTCCAGTTAGCGGAGAACCGTCCACGTTGGGGATGCGGGCCCGCGGCTGGCGCCGTCAGGCTGGGATCATGGGTGTGACGCTGTGTGTCCGCCTCGGTGACGGCGGCACCATCGTGGCGATCAGGGGAGAGGTCGACGTCTGCACGGAGGCCCCGCTGCAGCAGGCCCTGCTGCGGATCATCCGCGAGCGCAGCGCAAGGCTCATGCTCGACCTGTCCGGCGTCTCGTTCGTGGACTGTGCCGGCCTGCGGGCGCTCCTGGCGACCCAGTGCCGCGCCGAGTTGCGCGGCGGGTGCATGCGCCTGATCGCGGCGTCGGCAGCGGTCCGGCGGATCATCGAATTGACCAGCGCGCAAGAGGCCTTGGCCATGGAGCAGAGCACCACGGACCGTTCCGTCCCATTCTTTTAAAGACGAACGGACCGGATGCGACGCACGCACAGGAGCGTCCGCCCGCCTTCCGGACCTCGGCGAACGCGGCATAGGGTGGTGCTAGTGCGCGATTGCGCATGACGGCGGACCTGTTTGGGGATGCCGTGGCTGACCAGGGTTCCCCGATGCGGGGGCGCGGGGCGGAGTTCGAGACCGTCCTCGGCCTGCTTGACGGCACGCAGCAGCGCCAGGCCGGGTGCTGCTTGTCGAAGGCGAACCTGGCACGGGGAAATCGCTGCTGCTGGCCCGGGCCGGCGAGGAAGCAGGCCGGCGGCGGTTTCGCGTGGTGGCCGCGGAGGCCGACGAGCTGAGCTCGGCCCCTTCGCTGGACGGGCTGGACGAGCTGGTCTCCGCCGACCCGGTCCTGGTCACCGTGGACAACGTCCAGTGGGCCGATCTGGCCACCACGCAGGCGCTCCGGTCCACGCCACGGCTGCTGGCGTCCTATCCGCTGTCCTGGATCCTGGCCCTGGGCACATCATCGGACGCCGGGCCTGCCGAGCTGCTGTTCGGCCTGCTCGAAAACGACGGAGCGGCCCGGATCAGCCTCGGGCCGCTGGATCATGAAGCCCAGGTCGCCCTGATCGGTGCCGTGCTCGGCGCCGTCCCCGACCAGACGCTGATCGAACTGGCCGGCGACGCCGCCGGGAACCCTCTCGTCCTGGCCGATGCGTTCGGCGGGCTCCGCGACGAGCACGCCATCGTGGTCCGCGACGGGCACGCCAGCCTGGCCCCCGCCAAGATGAGCAGCGCCCGGGTAACGAGCCGGATCGAGACCCTGGCCCGGGACCGGCTCAAGGGCCTGTCTGCCCACGCCCGGCGGTTCGTGGCGACGGCGTCGATCCTCGGGAGTTCGTTCCGGCTCGAGGACGTGGGCGAGATGCTAGGCGAATCGCCGGGCGCCCTGCTGGTCGCACTGGACGAGGCGCTGTCCGCGTACCTTCTCGTGGTCAGGGCGGACGGCCTGGCATTCCGGCATGAGTTCGTCCGGCAGGCGGTCGCGCAGATGCTGGCCGAGCCCATCCAGCAGGCCCTGCACTGGCAGTACGGGCGGATGCTGCTGGCCCGCGGTGGTTCGGCGGTTCCCGCGGCGCACCATCTGCTGCGGGGGGCCCGTCCCGGTGACGCTGAGGCGCTGGCCGGGCTCGACCGCGCCGTGGCCGAGATTGCGCCCTTCGCGCCCCAGGTGGCCGTTGGACTGGCGACCGGAGCGGCTCGTACTCACCCTCCCGTCCGACCCCAGGCGATCGGCCCGCACGGCCGCCGCGGCGAGGGCGCTCACGGCGGCAGGCCAGTGGGATGAGGCGGAAACCCTGGTCCGGTCGGCGCTGCCGCCGTCGGCGCGCCAGGCCGCGGCGATTCGGTGCGCGCTGGCGTCGCTGCTGGCCCTGACCGGGCGAGCCACGGAGGCCATGACCGAAGCCCAGACTGTGCTCACGAATTCCGGTGTCCCCGCAGACCTGCGTAACCAGGCGACCGTCGCGCTGATGTGGGCGTGGCTGGGGCT
>Ga0210386_10003606_pt1 | contig 12956 bp, 7 predicted proteins | sample IncBWH32OmetaG_FD_160091 | JGI IMG/M metagenome (GOLD analysis project Ga0210386, IMG submission 160091) | Forest soil microbial communities from Barre Woods Harvard Forest LTER site, Petersham, Massachusetts, United States - Inc-BW-H-32-O ... | reverse complement strand
GGTAGTAAAACAAGTTGCAGGTGAAGTATTAGCTTGTATGGCAAGTGCAGCTGGCTGGGTAATGGTAAATTTTTCAGTGTCAACGCATCCGGTGGTATTACTTACAACACAAGAGTAGGTTCCGGCTGCTAATCCCGTATCACTTGTACTTGTTGTTCCATCAGTCCATTTATATGTAAACGGACCTGTTCCGGTAGCAACTACTGAAGCTGAACCATTGGTTTCTCCAAAGCATTTTACATTGGTTGGAGTAACTGAAGCCGTAAGCCCACTACTACCTGTTATATGAATAATAGCTGTATCCTGCCTTGGGTTGCACGAAGCATCAACAACAGTAACGGTATACTGGCCAGGACACAAACCAGTAACAGATGATGTAGTTGCACCATTGCTCCAGCTATATGTATAAGGATAATTATCACATACCGTTGCAGAAGCAGTGCCAACACAACCACAGCTATTAGGTGAGGTGGAAGTTGTTGTAAGCATTTTAGGTATAGTAACAGGTGTGGCAGAAACAAATCCATTACCACACGCATATAGAATATTAGTTGGAGCTATATGAAGATCGTAGATACTATCTGTGGCTGCTGCTGAAGTAAGTGAGAGTGTATTGACCAGTCCAAGTGTTTTACTGTAAACACTTACTTTATTTGCATTTCCAACATAAATATTTTCATCACAATCGATTGCTATGCCACCCGATTCCTGAACATTAGGTGAAACCACTACACTATCGATTGCAGCGCCAGTTGCCGGTGTCCAGGTTCTGAGTTTGTTGCCATCATAAGTTGCAACAAAATTCAAATCGGCTATTAATCCATTAAATCCATTGCCACAGTATATGTATTTCCCTGAAGGAAGAGCAGGATAATAAGGTACAGATGCAGTTTCAATAAAGGTAGATGCATCATAAACCTGGTATGCTGTTGGAGCCAATGTAGCGGAAGGTAATTGCAATAGCTTATTTGAATATCCTGCATTACCACCCGCTGCCGGTTGGGTTGTTGCAAAATAGCATTTTCCTACTCCATCAAAGGTAATCATTGCAATATCGTGGTGAGTACTTCCGGCAGGTGCGCCTAAAACATTTACCGGGTTCATAGTAGTGCAATTAGTATCCATTGTAGCACCCTGGAAGGTAACATTATTTGTTCCCTGCCCTGCACCAATAATTATTTGGTTGTCGCAATAATCAAATGCCATTTTCCATATCTCATCAACATTGGAGTTACCAGGATAATTTGTAACTAATGCGCCGGCGCTACTTATTTTTTCAACGGCGCAACCCGTAGCCGATTTATAATCTAAGCCTTCAGCAATATATGAACTGCCACTTCTGCTATCTGTTGTATATCCGCCATAGTAAAAGTAACCTCCGACAAGCTGATTCGCTACCGGGAATGTTGCTGTCCATGTCCATAGCCATGTTCCCGAGGCATTATACTTTTGTAATTGATATTCTGTTTGGTCACCACTGCCCATTACATACACATTACCGGCAAGGTCATAATTCAGATCATAGCCTTTATTTGTTCCGGCAAAAGTTGTAGGGCTGGTATACGCCGGGTCAATTATCAGGATTTTACTCCTGTCATAAGCAGATGTATTGAATGAAACAATGTTTTTATTTAATGAGAAAGAGGTAGAAACAGGTGCACCATTTTCATCTTTTGCAATGGGTGCCCTGTCACTGAGGTTAAGACACGGAGAGGCAATATGTATTGCATTATTTATTAAGGTAAGATTTGCATTTTTAGAATAATGCATCTTAACCTGTGAAATATCTCCACCAGGGTAAACGGTGATATCATATTCCAATGCCTTTTTATCGGCTGTATAATAAAAAGATACATCTATATTATTATAGAGATTGTGGTAAATTATCTTTTTCCAGGCATGGCAAAGCACACTTGAGTGGCCTGATTTATCCTTAGGATTACGATATGTAAAATAACCTTCAGCTTCATTCTGCACTTCCACCCTTGCATTACTATTGGCGCCATCCCAGGTAACGCGCATAAAAACAGGGGTTAGGTTTATTTTAGCATCATCATCGTCAGCACTGGTAGGTTTTTCGTCAGGGTCGGCAAGCGAAACACTATCATGTTCAAAAGTGAAGGAAGTTGGTGAAAAGAAAATATGGGCATTCCCTTTGTGACTATAATAAAGAATCTGCTCACCCACATTCTTCGTTGCTTCATCATTAAACTGGCCTTTGTTTTCTATAAATACATCGTGTACAAATGGGTCATGAACGGTCCAGCCCTTTTCTGGGTGAGATTGCTGAGCATGAACAAAAATAAAGGGAAAAAACAGCGCAGTAATTAAAACTGATGTTCTTAGGTGAAAAGAAAATGTATTACGTAAATTATAGATCAAAATACCAGGTTTATTTTGAATATAATGGTTGAATTCGCCTTATCTAAACACTAAACTCATATAGCAAAGGTAAAAACATAAGTGAAAAAAACAAATTATGAGGCCGTTAAATGTGCGCTTTAAATTGCAAAACTGTTTATATTGCTCAGATTATCAATAGTTTATGGGTAAATGCAAAGCAGTAAATACCTGATAAATTACTGTTTTATTTGCCTGCGAAAAAGTATGAAGTCGGTGCTTGGCAATGAAGGTAATTGGCCCTTAAGTTTTGCAATAATTTGTCCTCGATGGTATGTTGAATGGTTGATAACATGGGTCAGAATATCTTGCAAAGTGTTCTGATAGCTTTCGCCTTTTGAATTGGTGTAATTAATAACCTTCATCAAATCTTCTTCAGTAAGGTTATTACAAAAATTAAACCAAAGGATACTTAGTTCATTATATAGCTTGAGGCATTCATCAAATGTTTTCTTTTCCCAGGGAGTATAATTTATTTGCTTGTGATCAGATCTTGAATACCAAATTAGTTGTGCCATTAAAATATGCGCCATCCATTCTACACACTTTTCATCCTGTTCGGGTAACTGTTTCATTGCAGCAAGCACTTTACCTGTAGCCCATTTTTCATATCCGAAAAGAAGAATGTAATGTTTTTTCATTGTGCAATTATTCCAAAACTATTGCATCAGCATCCATCCCCTGAGCTTTAAAAACAGAACGAACCCTCCAGCCATAAAAAGCGAGGTATGCGAAACAGAATACCGGAACTATATACGAATGATGTGCGCCAAGTTGCATGTGTTTTCCCATAATATCTATTCCATCGGTAAGCTTTCCTTGTATTAAAGGAATAATGCCTCCACCCAATATCATCATAATTAGTAAAGATGAGCCCTGGTTGGTATACTTACCTAACCCTGCTATAGCGAGTGAAAAAATGCAAGGCCACATTACGGAACAAAAAAGTCCCCCGCTGATAAATGAAAATAACGCAATATCGCCATTTGTGTAAAGTCCCAGTATCATTAATCCGGCTGCAATACAACTGAATAATATAAGTGTCTTAGCTGGTTTTTCCTGGCCGATGAAGAAGGCAACAGTGGCTAAAAGTATATATGGTATGTAATATTTGTATTCTGAAATATCACTATGGCGCAGGTAATTTACTCCGCATATTACACCAAAAGCAATCAAAGGAACAAGTATCATCCAAATGATTTTCTTCATTCCTTTTAAGTTGAAAACTGTAACAGAGCCTCTCCATCTTCCTATCATGAGGCTGCCCCAATAAAGTGAAACAAAAGGCGATATCCGGTCAGTAGAAATACCTTTTATCTCAGGTAGTTTCAGCAGATTCCCCAAATTGCTTGATATGGTTACTTCTACACCAACGTAAAAGAATATGGCAAGCATGCCTAAGGTAAGTTGTGGATACTTTAATGCTCCCAGGCTTTTTTCAGTGTGTTCTTCGCGGGTAATAGGTGGCAGTTTTGAGACGGTTAACACAAAAGCGGAAAGCAGAAACATGCAACATAAAATAATTGAGGGCATTTTAATGGCATCAATAGTTGCATGTTGTGGGGCTGAGGTCATTTGTCCGAAAAGTGCATAGCTTAAAAGCACCGGCCCAATTGTAGTTCCGAAGGAATTTATTCCACCTGCTAAGTTTAACCTGTGTGAACCTGTAGATGGATCGCCAAGCGCAATTACATAAGGGTTGGCAACAATTTGTTGTAATGTAAAACCAAGCCCGACAATAAAGAGTGATGTGAGTAAAAGAGGATATGAATTAAGGTTTGCTGCCGGAATAAAACTGATAGCACCTACTGCAGAAATAAGTAAACCAATGATTAATCCTTTTTTATACCCAATATGATTAAGCGGATCTTTCCATAAAAAGGTGATGAGAAAATAGAGTAGGGAACCTGCAAAATATGAAATGTAAAATGCCCACTCTACCAACTGAGCCTGTGTTTGGGTTAGTTGAAAAATATCTTTGAAAAGCGGTGTGAGTATAGCATTAGAAGCCGCAACAAAGCCCCAGAAAAAGAAAATGGTAATAAGAGTAATAAGAGACGACACTCGCGAATTTTTCATTCCTGCATTTTAATGTGTAAGAGTAAAAATAATTAATTCCGTTTCCCGCAATAGGCAAATCATAATATAGATATAACCTGTTGTATGTTTAAAACCATTATTTTGGCGTTTGAATTTTCAACCATGAAAGAAAATAGAAGTGCAGCATTAGGATTTATATTTTTTACGTTGTTGATCGATATAATTGGTCTGGGCATTGTTATCCCCGTATTTCCTGATCTAATTACATCGTTGGCGCACTGCAGCTTAAGTGATGCACCAAAGTATAGTGCATGGTTAATGTTTGCTTTTGCGGGAATGCAATTTCTTTTTTCTCCGGTTATAGGTGGATTAAGTGATAGATTTGGACGCAGGCCGGTTCTGCTGATATCTTTGTTGGCTTTTGGGCTTGATTATATTGCTCAGGCTTTTGCACCTACGCTTTTCCTGCTTTTCATTACCCGCATAATTGCCGGCATGGCTGGTGCAAGTTTTACCACAGCATCTTCTTATATTGCAGATGTTAGCCCGCCTGAAAAACGTGCACAGAATTTTGGTATGATAGGTGTTGCCTTTGGCTTAGGCTTTATGATAGGCCCGGCTATCGGCGGTATTTTAGGAGATTGGGGACATCATCTGGCGGTTTCGATGTCGGGCACCTTTGCTCCACAAAGCCTTATGTATAGAACTATTGATACACGTTTGCCTTTTTTAGCGGCTGCATTATTAAGTTTAATAAATTTTGCCTACGGTTACTTTGTTGTTCCTGAATCACTGGCTATTGAAAACCGCAGAAAATTTGATTGGAAGCGCGCTAACCCTATCGGCTCAATTTTTCAACTGAAAAAGAATCCGCTGATATTTAGTCTTACCATATCTATCTTTCTGTTATATATGGCTGCCCAATCGGTTCAGTCAACCTGGAATTACTACACTAAAATAAAATTCAACTGGGACGATAAAACAGTTGGCTATTCATTAGCAGCTGTAGGGCTTGCAATAATGGCGGTTCAAGGCGGGCTTATACGTATTATAATACCGAAAATAGGCCCAAAGAGATCTGTATATCTCGGGTATTTCCTTTATATAATCGGGCTTGTGCTTTTTGCTTTTGCTGCAAATACCTGGATGATGTTTGTATTTATTATTCCATATTGCCTCGGTGGATTAGCCGGTCCTGCAATTCAAGGTATAATATCAAATCAAATTCCACCCGATCAGCAGGGAGAGATACAAGGCGGACTTACAGGCATTATGAGCCTGACAAATATATTTGGCCCATTACTTATGTTGAATTTACTAACCTATTTTTCAAAAGCTAATCCAATAGGTATATTTCCGGGAGCTCCATTTATAATGGCAGCTATTTTTATGATACTAGCTACTATATTAACTATGCGCGCCTTACCGAAACATATTTAGGCCTCGCTTCGCATTTTCCTCACTACTTCGCTTAACTGAGAAATAACCGTTTCTATTTCTTCTTTGGTTGTGTATTTACCCAGGCTAAAACGAATTGAAGAATTTGCATATTGCTCTCTGCCCATTGCTTTTAATACATGCGAGGGCTCCGGTAATGCTGAAGTACAGGCAGAACCCATTGCCATTGCTATATTAGGTAGTTGGGCAATTAATCTATCAGCCTGTATGCCTGCAAATGCAAGATTGGTAACATGTGGCAACCTATGTTTTTGGCTGCCGTTCACAAATACATTGCCAAGGTCGAGCAGGCTTTGTTCTAAATAGGTACGTAATACTGAAAGCCCTTCGGCATCGTCCCACATTTCATCAGCGGCAATGGCACAGGCTTTTCCTAATCCAACAATTCCGGGTACGTTAAGCGTGCCCGATCGTATCCCTCTTTCCTGTCCTCCACCATGTATTTGCGGAATAACCTTCACACGCGGATCCTTTCTGCGTATATAAAGGGCCCCGGCGCCTTTAGGTCCGTACATTTTATGTGCTGAAATACTCATCAGGTCAATTCCTTCTTCCTGCACATCGAGCATAACTTTACCTGTAGCCTGTGTGGCATCGCAAAACAACAGGCTCTTTTTTGCATGAACTATTTCTGCAATTTTTTTTATCGGGAATATTGCGCCTGTTTCGTTATTAGCGTACATGGCACATACCAAAATTGTATCAGCACGTATTGATCTTTCAAGTAATCCAAGGTCAGGTATTCCTTCGCCATCAACAGGTAAATATTCTATATGCCCGCCACGTTCTCCTATATATTCACAATTATCAAGCACGGCATTATGCTCGGTAGCAAAAGCTAAAATATGCCTGCCCTTAGTGGAATAGGATTTATATATACCGGTTATAGCGAGACTAACTGCCTCGGTTGCACCAGAGGTGAAAACGATTTCCTGCGGATCGCAATTAATAAGGTTACTTACCTGGGCCCTTGCTTCTTCAACCGCCCTGTTGGCTGTCCACCCTGCTGCATGGGTATGACTTGAAGCATTGCCGAATTTCTCAGAGAAATAAGGAAGCATAGCATCAAGCACTCTTTTATCAACCGGGGTGGTGGCGTTATAGTCGAGGTATATCAGCTTATTGCTCATTTGCTCAATAGTTCCTTATAAGAGGGTATGGATTTAAGCGCCGCGTAATCTCCATTCTCTAATGAGGCGCAATATATGTTTATTCCATTGGTAACCAGCAGTATTTTTACCTGCATAATTAAATTGTAGCGTACAACCTGGTCAAAAACTTCCTGTGAAATAGGTACATCAAAACTTTTGCACTCAACCATTAATATAGGTGCACCGGTATTGCTGCAAGCTACTATATCAGCCCGTTTGCTTAATTTATTGTAGGTGAATTCCTTTTCAACTAATAGTAAACTAAGCGGGTATTCCTTGTGTTTATTCAAATATTCTATCACATGCTGGCGTACCCATTCTTCGGGGGTTAAAACCACCATTTTTTTCCGTACTGGGTCAAAAATTCTATGCTGTCCGGCCTCCTCTTCAATGCGGAAATCGCCAGCAGGGAATGTAAGTTGAGGGAAATTAACAATGCTACCCATATAAAAAGATGAAATACAAAGTTATGAATAGAATAGAAAGGCGTAATTTGGCCTTAGAATTATGGCGATATCCTATAAGGACATATTATCGGACTTAGAAAAGAAGCTCTATCACCCGGTCTACTTTTTTTGTGGTGAGGAACCTTATTATATAGACCTGCTTAGCCAGTTCATTGAAAAAAATGTACTTGACGAAGGCGAAAGGGAATTTAACCAGATGATATTTTATGGCCGTGAGAATAGCATTGCAACGGTATTAGATGCTGCCTACCGGTTCCCGATGATGTCGAATCACCAGGTAATTATTGTGAAAGAGGCGCAGGAAATGCGCGACCTGCTTACAGGTGGTGGTGAAGATAAAAACATGCTGCTTACCTATTTAGAAAAGCCGCAAAAGTCGACCATACTGGTGTTTTGCTACAAGTATAAGAAGCTTGATATGCGTACTTCGGCGGGTAAAAAACTATCGAAAAATACAGTGTTTTTTGATTCGGCTAAATTATATGACAGGCAGATTCCAGCTTGGATTGAAGGGTACATAAAAGAAAAAGGGTATATAATCGGCCACAAGGCATTGGCTTTACTGGCAGAATATTTAGGAAGCGACCTGAGTAAAATATCGAACGAATTAGGTAAGCTGATGATAAACCTGAAGCCACCTGCAGAAATTACCGTTGCCGATATTGAATCGAATATTGGAATAAGTAAGGACTACAACATATTTGAATTGCAAACAGCCCTTGGCTCTAAAGATATGGGCAAGGCCTTGAAGATCGTGGAATACTTTGCATCGAATACCAAAGACAACCCTTTTGTATTGAGTGTTGTTTCGTTATATAATTATTTCAGTAAGCTGTTTATTTATCATTCCTTGAAAGATAAATCGAGGAACAATGTAGCAGCTAAATTGGGTGTATCTCCGTTTTTTGTGCAGGACTATGAAAAAGCTGCAAGGGTATATAGCCAGTCTACTTTGCATAAAATATTTCATGTATTGCGTGAGTACGACCTGAAATCGAAAGGGGTAGGGAACGCTACCACTGACGAGGAAGAGATATACAAAGAGTTTATTCTGAAGCTCATGTATGTTGATGCTATTCCGCAGACGGAGTTGAAAGTTGTTTAATCTTTGTTTTAAAATTTTCACCACAGAGACAGGAAGCTCACGGAGAACCGCGGAGCAATAACATTCTTAATCTCAACCTTAACCTCAATCTTACTTTATCTCTATCTCATCAATAAAAATAAATGCACTATCAGGGTAACCGGGATGCCATTTAGGTAGTTGGCCATAGTTTTTGGCAAAGACTTTTACATAACGCACTTGCTGTGCAGGAATTTCTTTCCCCAATGATTTTATGGTTGGTGTTTCCATGGTATCTGCAATAGTGTTTACTACATGCGCAACGGGGGTAAAGTGTATACTATCATTAGATATAGAGAAATCAACGTATGTAGGCATATAGATATAGCTCAACGCATCCTGCAAAAACTCTGCACTCACATTTTTAACTGTTTCCGTTTTACCCAGATCAACAACCGCTTCAAAATCCTGGTACTGGTAACCCTGCCATTTGCCTAAATGAAAATCAGTGCTGGCATGCTGGAAATCAATTAATGCTTCAGGCCCTCCGGCAGTATATTGCCTGTTAGGTTTTGATACAATTTTTATTTTTCTACCTTTGGGGATTTTGGTGAAAGAAGCATTACAATCTCTTTCAAATGTTTCATTGAAAGGAGGCAATGGTCCAGTAACAAAATCTCTCGCTCTATTTCTCCAGAAAGTTATCCATGTATTTTTATAAATATAAAATGGTTTAGTAAATGGATGCTGGTATATTAAGTCTATACAATGAGTTGTATCAAAAAATACAGTATCCGTTGGTGAGAATGCCTTTAGTGATATTAACAAGGAATCTTTAAAGATTGAGTTGTCGTACTCCAAATAAGGAAGAGGAGTTATATTTTCATTCGTAGGAATTGAATCTACAGGCACATCATTTCCTGTTCCCCAAGTTGAATATGTGTTACCACCACCTACATCATATTTGAGCAGTCCACCTTTCATTAAATCAGTGTAAGGCAAAAATGATTTTCGGTAATCTTTTCCATTTAATGTTGCAGCCGAAATATATTGCTCATAATCTTGATGTGGGTTTGTGGTAATGAGGAATGTTTTACCATTCTCTAAATGTATTTTCACAGTATCAAACAATGGAGTAGTCAACTCAAATTGCCCATCACCTGGGCAAACCTGGTACAATCCCATAGCACTCATTACATACCATGCTGAGAGTGCTCCACAATCGTCATTGCCGCAAATACCATCGGGTTTAGCAGTATAAAAGTTCTCAATTTCATGAACGTATTCGGCTGTTTTCCATGGCTGCCCAACGTAGTTATATAAATATGCCATGTGGTGGCTTGGTTCATTGCCTTGTGCATATTGTCCTATCATTCCTGTAATGTCAGGTTGCTGCCTTCCATCCATTTTCGATGAGGTAGTAAATAATGTATCTAACTTCATTGCCAGTTTTTCCTTGCTGCCGTACAGATAAATCAATCCACTAATATCCTGCGGAGTGTAGAAATTGTATTGCCATGCATTGGCTTCGGTATAGTTAAATGTTACTGCCTTAGGGTCAAATGGCACACAGAACCTGCCATTTTCACGCCCTTGCATAAAATCGTTATTCGGGTTAAACACATTCTTATATGCCTGCGCTAATTGTATATATCTTTTGTAATCATCCATCTTGCCCAACGACTTTGCCATTTGTGCAATACACCAATCATCGTAAGCACATTCCAGTGTTTGTGAAACCGATTCACTGCTTTTATCTGCCGGTATGTATCCATATTCTTCGATACCACCATTACCACGAGTGTAGTCATCGGCGCTATGTTCCATGGCTTTCAAAGCTTCTTCAGCATCAAATCCTCGTATGCCTTTCTGGTATGCATCATTAATTACCGATACCGAATGATAACCAATCATGCAATTGGTTTCGTTGGCAGAAAGCTCCCACACGGGTAGCATTCCGCCTTGCTCATATTGCTTCAAAAATGTTTGAATGAATTGCCTGTCAATATTTGTATCAATTATTGTTAGCAAGGGATGCAATGACCTGTAGGTATCCCACAATGAGAATACCGTATACATATCAAAGCCTTTAACTGTGTGGGTTTTATTATCACGCCCACGGTATTGGCCGTTTACATCGGTATATAAACTCGGGTGAATGGCAGTGTGATAAAGCGCCGTATAAAACTTAGTGAGCATGGTATCACTCTTTGATGATACTTCTATTTTACTTAAGCAATCATTCCAGGCCTTTTGTGTTTTTTTCAACGTACCATCAAAATCCCAGCCGGGTATATCATGTACTAAATTCTCTTTTGCATTTTCAACACTTATTGCTGAAATGCCAATTTTGACGAGGAGTGTATCGGTATGTTTAAAAGTATAGCACGCCCTTACATCTTTTGAGTTTAAACTTTTTGCCGTGGGGTCATTGTAACAATGCTTGTCAAATACCATTATATCCTTCGCAGGTTTTGAAAAGCGTAAATCAAAATATATCCATTTGTCTTTTGTCCATGCCTTTGTTTCTCTGTAACCGCAAACTTCCGTATCACTGATCCATTTTACTTCTGAACTGATTACTTCATTCCTGTGTTTAAGGTCAAGCATAAGACAACATGCATCATCTTTAGTATAAATGTAGCGATGCATCCCGGCGTATTTCCCGACCGTTAATTCTGCTTTTATATTACCCTCCTTAAGTTTCACTGAATAGTATCCGGGTGAGGCTTTCTCATCACTTGGAGAATATGGTGAATAATAAGAGTCGAGGCTTTGGACATTTCCCATTGAACTTAAAGGAACTTTAGGTACCGGCATCAACAAAATATCTCCATAATCTGAACAACCTGTACCACTTAAGTGTGTATGTGTAAATCCGTAAATAGTATCATCGGCATAATAGTAACCTGAACAGCCATCCCAACCCGACGTGCGTGTATCGGGGCTTAATTGCATCATTCCAAAAGGATAACATGCACCTGGGAAAGTATGTGCATGGCCGGCAGTACCAATAAATGGATCGACATAATGTTGCAGATCTTTCTGGGCAAAAGTTGTATTGAATAAAAACAAAAATAAAAGCGTTATCCAAAATCCGACCTCACCCTGACCCTCTCCTATAGGAGAGGGAAACAAGTCTCCCCGCATGGGGAGATTTAGAGGGGCTGACATTACTGAATTACTTTTCACGCGAAGTATTATAACAGCGAATGTACGGAATTAATCAGGGAAATTGTTGTCAGGTAACACATTTGCCACAAAGACATGAAGACACAAAGTACAGTAATGTATTTCTTTGTGTTCCTTAGTGACTTTGTGGCGGAAGTTCTCTTATAAATATTCTACAGTCCTGCCTGAAAGTGTATGAAAAGCCCATGCTGCCCGAGTGCATTAAAGGAGTATTCAAACCTCCAGATAAGGTCGTAGTAGGCAACAAGGTCAATACCCACACCATTGCCCCACATTTGCTGGTTGGCCAGAAAATTATTAATTACATAGGGTGATGGTGAGGTTAAGTATCCCCAATCGGAAAACACTGTAAGATAAAGGGCGTAATAAGCCTTGTTGAACTGCCGAATGCCAAAAAGGGGCAATGTTTGTACCGGCACATTCAGAAACCTGAACTTAAGCTCATTCTTTACCAGAATAAAGTCATTACCATCAACTACATAATCTTCGTAGCCTCTTACCAGATCGTTACCATAACCTAATCCATGTTGTATATAATAAGGCTGCGGAACGTTATTTGAGAGCTTGCCTTCCACCATTGATGCAAAAAAGAAATAGTTGGAAAGCGCCCAGTATTTATGCAGTGATGACTGCACGTATATAATATTAAAAGGATGGCTAAGCAGATCAAGCCCGAAATCATTAATACCAAAATCGATATAATAACCTGAAAGAGGGAAAGGAGCATAGTCACGTACATCGCGGCGGAAATAATATTTTACGCCGAAAAAATTTGTTGATGTTAGGTTTGATGGAAAATAATCGGTTGTAAGTTTTAGAATAGTATCGTTAATTGTACATGAGTGAAAATTCACTTCAAGGTAATGCATATCATAAAACCCCTGCCGGTAGCTGTAATCAACCCTGGCCGTATATTCCTGTCTTAAAATATTTTCAGGCGTATTTAAAAAGGTAAGTATTCCGCCTATTGAGGTATAGGCTATATCTTTATTTTGAGATGCAGTAGCTGAGAATTGCAGTCCGCCTTTTTGATGTTTATCAATATAGGGAATAGAATAGCTTAATCCGAATTGTTGTGTATAGCCTAATTGTACGCTTGCTTTTAATACCTGTTTTAAACCAAGGGTGTTGTTGTCGGCTAAGGTAAGTCCATAATCTACCTTATCAAGGCTTCGGTGATCTTGT
>Ga0210386_10003605_pt1 | contig 12960 bp, 9 predicted proteins | sample IncBWH32OmetaG_FD_160091 | JGI IMG/M metagenome (GOLD analysis project Ga0210386, IMG submission 160091) | Forest soil microbial communities from Barre Woods Harvard Forest LTER site, Petersham, Massachusetts, United States - Inc-BW-H-32-O ... | reverse complement strand
GACTGCCTGGGAGAGCCGCCGACAGCCATCACCCTGAGGCGCGATCGGCTCGAATTCGACGCCGCGGGCAGCATGATCGTCCCATGGCCGACCGCGCGCGAGTTTTACTACCAGGACTGCGACGAAGCGGTTGCCCGTGCGGCGTGGAACCGTATGCGGCCGTCCGCGCAGAGCATTTGGAAGGAAGTGTCGCCCATCGATACCTGGCCGTTCACACAATCCGCCTACATCCTGGGCAAGTTTGATCGATCACTGAGCCCCGACTACTCGCGGCGGGCGAGCCGCGATCTGCTGGGCGTCGACGCGATCGAACTCGATTCGGGTCACGCACCGATGCTCAGTTGCCCTGACGAGTTGGCGGCCGCACTTGACACCGTCGTGTCGGGCCCCGCGGCGCGCCAACGGTCGTTGTTGTCGACAGAAAGAGGAAGCCATGGCCGGAACCCTTGAGGGCAAGGTTGCGTTTATCACGGGCGCTGCCCGCGGTCAGGGGCGCAGCCATGCGGTGCGCCTGGCTCGTGAGGGTGCCGACATTATTGCCGTTGACCTGTGTGCACCCGTGGACACCGCCCCGTACCCGATGGCCAGCAAGGAGGACCTCGATGTGACGATCGCCGCGGTGGAAGCCACCGGTCGGCGTATCGAGGCCCACATTGCCGACGTTCGGGATCTGACGGGACTGCGCGGATCGGTCGACGCCGGGGTCGCGCGCTTCGGTCGACTGGACGTGGTGGTCGCCAACGCCGGGATTGCGTCGTATGCGGCCGCCGACCAGATGACCGAGGATCAGTGGGACGAAATGATCGCGATCAATCTCAGCGGTGTGTGGCGCACCATCCGGGCATCGATCGCGCACCTGGTTGCCGGTGGTGGCGGCGGTTCGGTGATCATCGTCAGCTCGGCCGCGGGCTTGCGCGGTATCCCCAACGCGGCGCATTACGCCGCCGCCAAGCACGGGATCGTCGGCCTGATGAAGGTGCTGGCACTCGAATTGGGCACACACCGGATCCGAGTCAATACGATCCATCCCACGACCGTGGACTCGCCGATGAGCCAGAACGACTCCACGCTGGAACTGTTTCTACCCGGCGAACCACGAGAGGCCCAGACCCAACAGGCCTACGCTCGGATCGCCCAGCGGCTCAACGTAATACCGGTGCCCTGGATTCAACCGGAGACGGTCAGCGACCTGGTGGCCTTTCTGGCCTCGGATCAGGCTCAGTACATCACCGGGTCGGCGATCCCGGTTGACGCGGGCATGGCGATCCGGTGGTGACAACCGTTAGCTGAACAGGTCGACGATCTTCTTGTTCTTCAAGTCGTCGCCCAGCAGCGTCGTAGCCGCTGTCTGCATGTGCTGCGTCCAATGCTTTTGGGCGCCTTCGCTGTCGCCCGCCGCGACCAGGGTCGCAAGCTTGCGGAACGACAGTAGAACGCGCCGAAACCGTTGCGGCTTAACATTTTTAGCGAACTTGGCTGGCACGGTGGCGGCGTAGTGCATGGAGACGACTTCCTGCAGCAGGCCGCCCTGCAGCGCAAGGGTCTTGTTGCCGCTGCCCTTGAGAACGAGCTCATGGAACTCATACGTGGTTTGCGACCATGCGTCGGCATTTGGCACGTTGTCGGGACTTTCGTCGAGTAGCGCGGCGACGTCGTCGATGCACTGGTTGAGCCGACGCAGGTCCTCTGGATCGTTGCGCGCCGCCATCATGCCCGCGCAAATCGGCTCGAGCGCGGTTCGCGCCTCGTGTACGTCGGCGATCGTGGCGCCCTCGATCTGCAGCAACAGACCCACGTGCCGAGCGCTGACACTGACATCAGGCGTCAGCACCAATGCGCCGCCGCCGACTCCCCGTCGCACCGAGATCAAAGACTCTGTCTCGAGAATCCGGAACGCCTCGCGCAACGTGGGCCGCGACACCCCGAGCTCAGCGAGGAGGTCGGGTTCGGTCGGCAGGGTCATGCCCGGTAGCAGCTCACCCCGCACGATCTGCCGGCGGATCTTCGCTGCGATCAGGGCAGCCGTCTTCTGCGGATGCACCTGGCCGGTGATCGGCGATCGAACTCGGGTGACCATGGGTCTGCCTCTCTCTCGTCTCCGCGCCGGCCGAACCTTAAATGGTTCCTCCAGTTACCTTAATTCACTGATTATGCCATTAGTCCGCGCTGACGCGGTTGTTGTTTTCCGAGCGGGACGCCAGCTTCGGCCACGCGCGGTCGTGTTGGTAAATTAGATCTATCATTAATCTAGATCGGCGCGTGCCTGCTGGATGAGGACGATCGCCGACCGCTATCCAGGCACGGCGGCGCAGCCGCAGTAAAGCCGGATTTCTGGAGGTCCGTTATGCCCGTGGTTGCGCCGACATACAAGGTGGGCAAGCGGTCCACCCCCATCCGAGTCGTTCAGTGCTTTACCGGTGGCGTCGGATCCGAGTGCGTGCGACGCATCGTGGATCACCCTGACATGACCCTGGTCGGCGTGCTGGTGCACTCGGCCGACAAAGACGGCAAGGATGCCGGCGAACTGGTCGGCATCGGTCCGATCGGTATCAGCGCGACGCGCGATCTCGACCAGATCATCGCCCTGCACCCCGACGCCGCGATCTGGCACCGGCAGGGCTACGAGCCCGCGCTGATCGCAAAGCTCCTGGCCGCGGGCGTCAACGTCTACACCGCGCTGGGTGGCCACGACGTGGCCGGCCAGCCCGAACAAGAGTTGCTCGAGCGGGCATGCCGCACCGGCGGCTCCACATTCGCGGCGGCCGGCAACATACCGGGGCTGATCAGCGACGCCCTTCCGATTTTCCTGACCGGCTTCACCGGCACGATCCGGCACATCAAGGCAGTTCAGCGCAACCATGTGGCGCATTATCCGTCCGCGCACCAGTTGGTAGCCGGCCTCGGACTGGGGCTCCCAGTGGAGGCTGCGGAAAATCACGAGGTCGACGGCATGTGGGAATGGCTGATGGCGATGTCGTCCCAGACGGTGGCGCGGGCCATCGGAATTCCGTTCGACGGTCTGCGGACGGTCCGTAAGGAAACCCGGCCGGCGCCGCGCACCGTCACCCTGCCCGGCAGCGGATGCACCATCGAGAAGGGAACGATCGGTGGCGTGCGGTGGACCTGGGAAGCCCGCTCGGGTGGCGAGGTCTTCCTCACGATCGTCAACGAGCAGACTGCCGTTTTCGGCCTCGGCGAGGGATGGCGCACCGACGACAACGCGCCCGCATGGACCGTCGAGATCGACGCATCGCCGCCGTTGGTCGCCACCCTGACGTGGCCGGAAGGCATACCGCACGCGCTGGCCAACTCGCAGCTCAATTCCGCGCGGGCCATCAACATGGTCCCGGTGCTCGTCGATGCCCCACCGGGTTGCCGGACGATCTTGGACCTGGCCATGATCAGCGGCTATGCGGCGTCCAGATGACCGCGGCAAAGCTGAGAGCGCGACTTTCGAGGATCAGGGGTGGATTGTCGTTCCTGCCCGAGATCGACGCGGTGGCGTTGGTCATCTGACGACAGCGCCGAGCGCGTTCGTTCCCAACTAACCAATCGACGTTAGTTTACTGCACGTGGCCCAGCGTACGACGGTCGTGTCACAAGCGGACGGCCCCTACCAGACCTGCGAACGCGCTAGTTTGCTGCGGGTCGTTGGGTGACATCAGCGAGGAGGGCGGCGCGGACCGGGGTGAACTCCACGTCGAGGCGTTCGGGCCCGAGGGTGTTCGCCCCGCCCCGCCAGTTCATGTCCGCCGGGTCCATCGCCAGCCGGATGTCCGGCAGCGTGCGCAGGACTTCCTCGAGGACCACCACCATCTCGGTGACGGCGAGGTGCTCGCCAATGCAGCGGTGCCGTCCCGTGCCGAAGGCGAGGTGCTGGTTGGACTCCCGGTCGACATCGAAGCGGTCTGGCTCGGGGAAACGCTCCGGGTCCCGGTTGGCCGCGCCGTAGTTGAGCATGACCTTCTCGCCGCCGCGGAGATCGGCGTCTCGCAGCGTGTGGTCGACCACGGCGGCCCGGGCCATGTGCATAATGGGCGGGTCCAATCGCAGGGACTCGTGGACGGTCTGGCGCATGAGGCTCGGGTCCGCCTGCAGCCGCTCCTTGAGGCCCGGCTCGGCGAGCACCCGGTACAACAGGCTGCCAATGCCGTGCACGGTCGTCTCGTGGCCGGCCACGACCATCAGCTGGATCATGCCGAGCGCGATGTGCGGCGGCATCTCCGCGCCGTCGATCTCGGCGTTGACCAGCTTGCTGAGGGTGTCGTCGCGCGGGTTCTGGCGGCGGTCCTGGATCCGCCCCTCGATCCAGTCCTCGAGCGCGCGGGCGGCCTTCATCTTTGCCTCGATGCCCACTTTGGCCGAGGAGAGGAAGTCGTTGGCGAGCTTGCGGATGACCGGCCAGTCCTGCTCGTCGAGCCCGACCGCGAGGCCGATGACGAGCGGCGGCACGGACTCGGCGAGGTCGGCGATCAGTTCGGCGCTGCCCTTCTGCGCGAACGCCGCGACGACGCACTCGACGATGGTCCGGATCTCCGGCTCCAGCTCGCCCACGGCGCGTGCGGTGAAGTATGGCAGCGTGAGCTTGCGGTAGGGAGTGTGCTCGGGCGGGTCCAGCTCGGCCGGGATGACCTTCATCGAGGCCCCGGTCGGAGGGATCATGATCCCCTCTCGGGTGGTGTAACGCTCGAAGTCCCGGGCGGCCTGCTGGACGTCGTCGTACCGGCTGAGCAGCCAGAAGCCGCCGTAGAGTTCGCTCCAGCCGACCGGGCACTCCGACCTGATCTCGGCCAGCCGCTGGTGCAGGCCGTTGCGCAGGTCGGGGTCGGCGAAGTCGTAGTCCACGACCGGGCAGCGTCGCGCGTGCTCGGCTGCGGTGTGCTGGGCGAGGGGGGCATCTGCAGTCATCGAAGAACTCCCGAGGGCGACACGTCGCTGTCGTGAATCGCTACCCCAGCGAATCTAACATCGATTGGTTACGCCGACAAGTCGCCGTAGCTTTCGCCCGCGGCATTTGCTACCGGTCGCACAGCAGCGCCTCAGTTCCGGTCGCGGAAGTGTTCAAGGACCGTATCGGCACGTGACCTAGGAGCTAGTGCACCAGCGACCACGGGCAGCCCGTGACCGGCAGCAGACTGCGTGCCGACGCCGGCCACTGCGAATCATTAGGCGTCGCTTCCGGCGCCCGGCACCGCCCCCGAGCGCACAACTCAGGCGCCGTCGCCCCGAATTCACCACAAAACCAAATAGCGTTTAATATTGGCGGGGTCTCGCGAAGGAGGCGTTGGCGTGGCATTCGACAAGTTGCTGTCTCCGATCATGGTGGGCTCGACGGCGGTAAGGAATCGGGTGGCCATCACGTCGCATGGCGCGACTGAGCTGTTTCGCAATCCCGCCCAGCCGGCCGCGCCCTACATCGAATACGTGCGTCGCCGGGCCGCAGGGGGCGTGGGCCTGATTATCGCGCAGCCGCTGTATCCCAACCCGTTCTCCGCGTTCCCCGACGAGATCCGGCGACGCCACGCGGCCTTGGCCGCGGCGGTGCGCGACGAGGGCGCCGTCGTTCTGCTGCAGCTGGCCCACCTGGGGGTGTTCGGCCGCACCGAGTCCGACCCTCGTCGTCCTCCGTTGTGGTCCTTTGATCACAGTCAGTCCGATGCCGGCGAGGCGTGTCACAAGATGACCGACGGCGAAGTCGAGCAGATGGTTGAGGCCTATCGGCGAGCGGCGGTGCTTGCGGCCGAGAGCGGCTTTCACGGAGTTGAAGTGCACGGTGCGCATGGGTATCTGATCCAGCAGGCGCTGACGCCCCGGTGGAACAGCCGTACGGACCGGTGGGGAAGCGACCGCACACTGTTCGCGCGCGAAATCATCGCCGCGGCGCGCGAGGTGTTTGGTCCAGAGGGGATCGTTGGGTACCGCACTGCTACCGATGACTTTCGTTCGCCCGAGGATGGTGGGCGCGGTGCGGCCGGCATCGCCGAGGATCTGAAGGCCATTCTCGGTACGGGGCAGGTCGATCTGCTCAATACGACCGTGGGCGACGGCGGAAAGAGCTACTACCGCGCGATTCCGAGCTACCGGTTCGGCGAGGGCCCTAACATTCCATTCCTGACCCGGCTGCGTCAGCTCGTCGAGGTTGCCGTACCGGTAATCGGGGTCGGCCACATCACATCTCCGTCAGCGGCCGAGGCGCTACTCAACCAAGGCTCATGCGACTTGGTCGCCATGACGCGTGCTCATATCGCCGATCCGGATGTCGTCGCGAAAACCGTTGCAGGCCAAGGTGGTAGGATCCGCCCTTGCGTTGGGGCCACGGTGTGCGTCGACCGTAAACTCGCCGGGTTCGCCGACATCAGCTGCTTTCACAATCCCGAAGTACTCCGCGAGACAGAACTCGACCCTGCCGTGCGGGCTCAGACACGACGCCGCGTGATGATCGTGGGTGCCGGGCCGGCGGGTCTGAAAGCAGCGGAGGTCGCTGCCCGCCGCGGTCATCACGTCGACATCTACGACCAGGCGCGCACCGCCGGTGGCCGGCTGCGCGCGGCCGAACACACAAGTGGCGCACAGCTGCTGGCGGCTATTGAGTACCTTTTGTCGGAGTTGAGCCTCACCGACGCGACGCTGCATCTGGGCACCACTGTCGATGCCGAACTGGTGGCCCGCTGCAAACCCGATGAGGTGCTGTTGGCGACAGGAACGGTCGCGCGCCCGGCTGCGGTGAGTTTCGACGGCGGCGAAACCGGTCGCGTGGTGAGCTCTGCCGAAGCTCTCAACGACGCCGACATCGACGGTGATGTCTTCGTCTATGACCGTTTCGGCACGATCGAAGCAGCGCTGGTGGCCGAGGAGTTGGCCCGGCGCGGATGCCAGGTCGTCTTCGCGACACCGTTCGAGGTGGTCATACCCCACGCCGGTCATATCCATCGCTCTCACGTCCCAGAGTTGTTGGCGGCCAGGACTAAACGCATCCACACCGGTGCTCTGGTCGGATACGTCGACGGGGAAGTCGTATTGCTCGTACGCCCGGCCGGCGAGACGCTCGCCGAGATCAAAGCGTCCACCATCGTCGTAATCGAGCCCGGCCTACCGCGACTGGAGGTGGTGCCGGCGCTGGAAAGGGCTCACATCCCGTACCGCATCATCGGTGACGCGGTGGCACCCCGGTCGGCATGGGCGGCATTCAACGACGGCCTGACGGCCGCGCTCGCACTCTAGGAGCGCTCGCGACAAATGTTGTTCGTTGCCGCTGATGCCCGGCTCAGCCGGCGGGACGGCTAACGCGGAAGAGTCGGACCGGCTCGCGTACCCCGCGAAGGCGGTGTGCGCCAACTGGTGACCACGTCAAGCCGCTGTCCGCGTGACCGGCCCCGTGCGCCGACTCGGTCACCAGAACCGTCCCTGGTTGCGCGAGAGCGGTGACGCGGCTCGCCACGTTGACCGGGCTGCCGAACCAGTCGCCGGCGCGGCTAACGGCGAGCCCGTCAGCCACGCCAGCCCGCAGCTGAGGCAACCCGTTGGTGTTCGCCGCGTCGACGAGTTCAAGAACCGCGTCGACCAGGCGGATGGTGTCGGCAGACACGAGCATGACCGCGTCCCCGATGGTCTTGATGAACCACACGGGCGGCCCGGCGATCTCAAGAGCCAGTTCGGCGAGTCTTCGGGCCAGGCGCACCAGATCCTCTGGCGGCAGCGTTTCGCCCAGGCGGGTGAACCCCGCGAGATCGGCGAAGGCGACGGCGACGTGGCGAGCGCCGGGGAGCTTGCCGGCCGCGCGTTCGGTGGCGCTGATTCGTTGCTCTTCGAACATGTGCCGAAGCTGCCGCAACAGCAGACCCTCGACCAACGGGCCGAGCGCTGGGACGGCCGTCTGCGCCAACGTTTCGGCGACCTCAGCGAATTCACGCTCGGTGGCGCCGGGCCGCACAGTCACGCCGAAGGCGGGTTGGCGCATCATCGCCGCAGTACGGCTAAGCCCCATGCTCAACACCCTGACAATGTCCACTACATCTGCGACGTCCATTCCCAGGTCGAGGAAGACCTTGGCACGGCCGGCGGCCAGAGCGTCAGCACGCGGCAACACCGCTGCGTCGGGATCGTCAATTTTGGGAAGACCCGCTGCCCGCTCCAACCGCTGCAGTATCTCCAGATCGATCCCGGTCGACTCGGCGACCTCACGCTCCGAGACATAGACGCCGTCGTCACCAAGCACCCGATTGGCGGGCAGCAGCATCGGTACCAGTGACTGCTGAATCTGATCGGCGGTGAAGCCACGGTCGAGCAGCCAATCGATCAGCTCTGCCCGCTCGCGGCGCTCGTGGCCTTTGAGCCCCTCCAGGTGGCCAGCGCTGACAAGAGCGGATGCCGCCGTATCCGGGGTTTGTTCCCCGTCGTCAGCCGTCACGAGCTAACTTTCTCACGTCGGCGGCCGCAGCTGGTCGGGAGAACTGCTGCTGCTCGGACGTGGGCGCCCGCTGCCTCAGGCGTTGCCCGCCGACCAGGTGATCGACTTGGTTTCCAGGTACTCTTCCATGCCCGCGGCGCCCCACTCACGGCCCAGGCCACTGTGCTTATAGCCGCCGAACGGCGCCCACGGACTCAGGCCGCCGCCGCCTGCGGTGGTGTTGATCATGACGTTGCCGGTGCGCATCCGACGCGCAATGTTGTAGGCACGCACCGGGTCTCCCGACCACACGCCTCCGCCGAGGCCAAAGTCGCTGTCGTTGGCGATCGCGACCGCTTCATCGTCACTGTCGAAAGGCAGCAGCACGCCGACGGGGCCAAACACCTCCTGGCGGCAGATGGCCATCGAATTGTCGACGCCAACGAACAAGGTCGGTTCAACGAAGTAGCCCTTGTCCAGCCCGGCGGGCCTGCCACCGCCGTAGGCGATCTGCCCGCCCTCGTCGACGCCGCCGCGGATCAGGCCCTCGACTCGTTCGCGGTGGCGCGCGCTGATCAGGGGACCCATAGACACCGACTCGTCAGCGGGATCGCCCACGGTGATCTGGTCGAGGACACCCTTGAGCGCCGCGGCGACCTCGTCGATCAACGAACGATGCACCAGGGTGCGAGTGAGCAAAGCGCAACCTTGTCCCGCGTGCATGGTGAAGTTCATCACGATCCCCGGCAGCGCCTTTTCGATGTCGGCGTCGTCGAGAATCAGGTTGGCCGACTTGCCGCCGAGTTCGAGGACCACGCGTTTGAGTGTGTTGCCGGCCTGCTGGTGCACCGCGCGCCCGACCACATCTGAGCCGGTGAAGCTGACCAGATCGATGTCCGGGTGCCGGGTCAGCTCGGCGCTGGCGTCGGCGTCACCGGTGACGATGTTCAGCACACCGGGTGGCAGTCCCGCCTCCTGGGCGATTTCACCGAGGATCAGCGCCTCGAGCGGGGTGTCCGGCGACGGCTTCAGTACGGCGGTGCAGCCGGCGGCGAGTGCCGGGGCGACCTTGAAGACGTTGAGAAAGAACGGGAAGTTGTAGGGGGTGATCAGGGCAGCGACGCCGATGGCTTCGCGCTGGATCACGCCTTGCCCGATTCCGGCCAGCCCGTTGGCGCCGATGTAGGGCATCAGCGGCGTGTCGAATCGGTACTGGGGCAGAACGCGATCGGCGTAGTCGCGCATCGCCTCCAGCGGCGCGCCGATCTGCAGGGCGCTCGCCAGCATGCGAGTGCTGCCCGCTTCGGCGATGTTCAGTTCGACCAGTTCGTCGAAACGCCGCTCGATGATTTCGGCCATTCGCCCGAGCGTCAGGGCGCGCTCTTTCGGTGTCGATCTGCCCCACGGACCTTCATCGAACGCAACCCGCGCCGCACGGACCGCCGTGCGGATGTCTTGGACGGTCCCTTGGGGGACACGCCCGATCTCGTCTTCGGTCGCGGGGTTGAGGACGGGAAGGGCCTCGTCCCCAGTTCCCTCAGTCCACTCACCGTCGATGAATAGCTGGTAGTTGTACTCGTGGCCCATGCCGATCCTCCACCACCCTGTAGGGGCATTATTCGTGCTATCAGTAATCTATATCACATAGTCTGCGGCGGGTAGATGGGCGGCAAACTTGCCTTCCGCGCTTCCCTAAAGGGTATATTTAGTTATATCTTTGAACGGGCAGCCACGACGGTGAGGAGGCGGCATGCCACTGCAGCCCGACATGAAAATCATCTCGGTGGACGATCACCTCGTTGAGCAGCCCAACCTGTGGCAGGACCGGCTGCCGGCGCACCACAGGGAACTCGGGCCCAAGATCATCGAGGACGAGCAAGGCCACCACGTGTGGCAGTACGAGGGGGACCGATACCCGCAGATCGGTCTGAACGCGGTGGCCGGCAAAGACCCGCACGACTACGGGATGGAGCCGGTCCGCTACGACGACATGATCCCGGGCTGCTACGACGCCGCCGAGCGGGTGAAGGACATGGACATCGACGGCGTGCACGCGGCGCTGTGTTTCCCGTCCTTTCCCGGATTCGCCGGCGGGGTCTTTCAGCGCGCCAAGGACAAGGATCTCGCGCTGGAGTGCGTCAAGGCGTGGAATGACTTCCAGGTCGGTGAGTGGGCCGCGGCCGCACCGGGCCGGCTCATACCGCTGGCGATCCTGCCTACGTGGGACCCGCAGCTGGCTGCCGACGAGGTGCGCCGCGCCCGGGATATCGGCTCCAAGGCGGTGTCGTTTCCCGACGCACCCATCCCGCTAGGACTGCCGTCGTTTCACCATCCGACCCACTGGGAGCCGGTCTGGCAGGCCTTCGAGGACACCGAGATGCCGGTGTGCCTGCACTTCGGTTCGGGCAGCTTCGTCCCCGGCTTCTCGTTCATGGACAACGATGTTGTCGATCCAAACGCGCCCTTCGCCGTGGCAATCAGCGTGTTTTCCACGAACCTCATGTGGTCGTTGTCCGACATCGTGTTCTCCGGCCTGCTGCAGCGGCACCCCAAATTGAAGGTGATGCTGTCCGAGGGCGGCATCGGCTGGTTGCCGTATCTGATGGAGCGCATGGACTACACCTGGGAGCGGCATCGCTGGTACCAGGACATCAACAAAAACGACCGGCCGTCGGAGTTGATCAAGAAACACTTCTGGGGATGTTTCATCGACGACGTCCATGGCGTGGACAACCGCTACGTGATCGGGATAGAGAACATCCTCATCGAGGTCGATTACCCGCACTCCGACTCGAACTGGCCCAATAGCCGCAAACGCATCGCCGAGAACCTCGCCAAGGTGCCCGATGAGGAGTGCCGGATGATCGTCGAGACCAATGCCCGCAACTTGATGCACCTGGACGCCTGACGGGGCTCCACCTGTCGAGTTCGCCATCAGTCGAAAAGCGAGAAGGAAGAACGTCATGGGCGGTCGCTTGGAGGGGAAAGTCGCCTTCATCACCGGGATCGCGCGCGGGCAGGGTCGTTCGCACGCCATCCGCCTCGCTGAGGAGGGCGCCGACATTATCGGCCTCGACATCTGCGCGAACCTGCCGCACGTTCCCTACGCCATGGCCAGTCACGATGACCTCGAGGAGACGGTGGCCTTCGTGGAGAAGCTGGACCGGCGCATCGTTGCCCGAGTCGCCGACGTCGGCGACCGGCAGGCGGTCCAACGCGTGGTCGACGACGGCGTCGCAGAACTCGGCCATCTCGATGTCGTGGTCGCCAACGCGGGCATCGCCGTACTCGGGGATTATCCGATCGACACCTACTTCACGACCCTGAACACACTGCTCGTTGGGGTCTTCAACACGGTCGCGGCGGCGTATCCGCATCTTCGGGACGGGGCATCCATCATCGCGACCGGCTCGGTTGCCGCGCTCGTCCCCGGCGCGACCGATGGGCCGGCCGCCGGCCCCGGCGGACGTGGCTATTCCTTTGCCAAACGCACGATTGCCCAGTTCGTCCGCGAAACGTCGCTGGCGATGGCGCCGCGCAGCATCAGGGTCAACGCCGTTCACCCCACCAACTGCGACACGGATCTGCTGCACACCGAGGCGATGTATTCGTTGTTCCGCCCCGACCTCGAGTCTCCGACCCGCGAAGACGCCGAGATCGCTTTCCCGGCCATGCAGGCGATGCCAATTCCGTACATCCAACCCGTCGACGTCAGCAACGCCGTGGTGTTCCTGGCCTCCGATGAGTCGCGATACATCACGGGTATGCAGCTTCGAGTCGACGCCGGCTCGGTGATCAAGCAAATGCCCGGCGTTCTGTGACTCGGTTGGGCGGCTCATCAGCTCGAGAAGGGAAACGTGAATGCATCTGCCGATGAATGGCGTCCGAGTCCTCGAGGTCGCGCAGTACACCTTCGTGCCGTCGGCAGCCGCGGTGCTCGCCGACTGGGGCGCCGAGGTGATCAAGGTCGAGCACGCCGAGTATGGCGACGCCCAGCGTGGCCTGGTCAGCGTGATGGGACTCGATGGCGGGGTGTCTGGCTGCTCATTTTTCCCGGTGATGGAGGGACCTAATAGGGGTAAGCGCAGCGTCGGGATCGCGTTGGACCGTCCAGAGGCCAGGCCGGTACTTGAGAAGCTAGTCCGACGATCGGACGTCTTCCTGACCAACTACCTACCGCGGGCACAGGCGAAGCTGGGTATCGATTGCCGCAGCATTCGCGCTGTGAACCCCGACATTATCTACGTGCGGGGCAGCGGCTTTGGTCAGCGAGGTCCCGAGCGTGATAAGGGCGGCTACGACTCGACGGCGTTCTGGGCGAGGGGCGGGACGGGCGACGGTGTGACCGAACCCGGCGCCGACCGGATGCCGCACATGCCGACCGGTGCCTTCGGCGACAACATCGGTGGCGTAACGATCGCCGGCGGCATCGCCGCCGCGCTGTACGCGCGAGCGACCACTGGGCAGACATCGGTGGTCGATGTATCGCTGCTGGCGGTGGGCGCGTGGGCCATGCAGTTCGCGGTCAACCTCGCGATGCTGGTGGGCGGACCACCGCCCGAGTCTGTGCAGCC
>Ga0210386_10003602_pt1 | contig 12965 bp, 14 predicted proteins | sample IncBWH32OmetaG_FD_160091 | JGI IMG/M metagenome (GOLD analysis project Ga0210386, IMG submission 160091) | Forest soil microbial communities from Barre Woods Harvard Forest LTER site, Petersham, Massachusetts, United States - Inc-BW-H-32-O ... | reverse complement strand
ACCAGCAGCACCGCGCTTCCGGCCTCAACCTTCTCGTCGCGGCCATCACCCTGTGGAACACGCGTTATCTGAACCGAGCGATCGCTGCCATGCGCGAGACCGAAGATGTTCCCGATCACCTTCTCGCCCACCTCTCGCCGCTCGGGTGGGAGCACATCAATCTCACCGGCGATTACGTCTGGTCGGCCGCCGACGAGGCGACGGAAAACCGTGACGGATTGAGGTCCCTCCGGCCCGCGTCCGACCCAGCATTGCTGGCGGCGTGAGTTCCCGCTTTGTCCGCTTATGCGTATTGGAGAAGCGTTTCGTTACTTCTGGCCGGTATGGTGAAGGGTAGGTAGAGATGGCGGGAGCGGCTGGGAGATGCGCGACGGATAAGGTTGAGCACGGAACGGTAGGAGTTCAGCCAGCCGAAGGGATTTCGCTTAATCGGGTGGTGTAGTAGGGCGATTTAAGATTGCGTCGCATTGCCCATGATTTTCTGATTCCCTGGCTCGCCAGGAACAATGTGCCGGCGCCCATGCGGCGGTTGATGCTGTCGAGCGTCCGCATGATCCCGTCGGCCCGCTCTCTTTCACCGGCCGCAAAGAAATGCGCCTGCTGATAATCTTCCGGCACAATGTCCAGAAGCATGATCCCCGCCTTGTTGTAGTTATGGCCGGGGGTGTGAATCTGTCGTAGCAGATGCCGGGCCGTTTTGACGATCTGAAAACTGTCGCTGGTCGGATGGTCGAAGGCCGCCGTCATCGCAGGATGGTGCTGACGGTCGCCGGGACGAAACCGGCTGGTATGGATGAAAACCTGCACGGCCTGGGCGCGCGAGTGCTGGGCGCGCAGCTTTTCCGCGGCACGGGCCGCATAGGAGCAGACCGCTTCGGCGATGTCGGCCAGGTCGGTCACGCTGCGGCCGAACATGCGCGAGCAGATGATATTTTTCCGCGGCTGGGGGGCTTCGAGGTCGAGACAGGCCTGCCCGCGCAGCTCATGGACGATGCGCTCTCCGGTCACGGTAAAGCGCTGGCGGATGCGCCTGGGATCGGCATCGCGCAGCTGCGCAGCCGTGGTGATTCCAAGTCGGGCAAGAGCGTCGGTGGTCTGACGCCCGACACCCCAGATGTCGGCGACGTCAAAGGCCAGGAGAGCGTGGTCGCGTTCGCCCGCGTGGAGCAGGTTGACAACCCCGTTGCCTTTCTTGGCGAGTTTGTTGGCGACTTTCGCAAGCGTTTTCGTGGGGCCGAGGCCGATGGAAACCGGAATGCCGGTCCACTGGCGGACCCGTGTCCGGATTTCGCTGGCGAAGTTCATCAGGTCGTGCGAGGTGAAAGCGTCGAGGGAAGGAAGGCTTCGTCGATCGAGTAAATTTCCATGTCGGGGCAGGCGTCGCGCAACACCGTCATCACGCGGGCGCTCATGTCGCCATAGAGTTCATAGTTCGAGCTGAAGAGCGCGACGCCATGCTGCAAGCAGAAGCTCCGCCACTCGAAGAAGGGCGCTCCCATGGGGATGCCGAGGGCCTTGGCCTCGTTGCTGCGCGCGATGACGCAGCCATCGATGTTCGACAGGACGACAACCGGCCTCCGTTCGAGGGAGGGCGGAAGGCGCGCTCGCATGACGCATAGAAATTGTTGCAATCGACAAGCGCGAAGATCGGCATGCGCTAGACCGTGCGAATGATGGACGTGACCACGCCGAAAATCTGCAGCTCGGCGTCTTCGGCGAATTCGATCGGGCGAAAGGCCGGGTTCTCTGGAGCCAGGATGACTTTGCCGTTCGAGCGGCGGAACCGCTTGACGGTAAATTCGCCGTCGACGGCGGCGACGACGATGCTGCCGGGCGAAGGTTCGACGCTGCGATCGACGACGAGAAGATCGCCCGGATGGATGCCGGCGCCGGTCATCGATTCACCTCGCGCGCGAACCAGGAAGGTCGCAGCGGGATGCTGGATCAGGAACTCATTAAGGTCGATCTTGCCGTCGAGATAGTCCTCGGCCGGGGAGGGAAATCCGGCCTGGACGGGCCAGCTGTAGAGCGGGATCTTAAGGCTGCCTGCGGTCACAAGCTGGATGACCTGCCGCTCGAGTTCGGCGGGAATACGCATGACCCGGCTTGGCTTCGGCTGCGATGCGCGTGGCCTTCCTGCCCCTGGTCGTGCGCCTCCCCATGTCATGCCGTTACCCTTGCGATTGGACCGATAAACTGTTCTTGAATTATCGTTACATAATTTCAAGTTGGCAAGGGGTATTTTGGGATCCCGCCAAGCCATTGATGTTGTTGACGGCTGTGGTGGCCGCCGGGGCGGCTTCGCATGCTTGAAAATCACCGGCCTCCCCGGCCCGGGATCGAGTTTTCTGCGACGACCGCCTATCCTAACTGGCAGCGGCAATCGAGGAGAGCTTCGGGCGTACGCGGATGAGCTGGCCAGTGGTGACGAAGACGAGTAGGCCTTCGGGAGCGCTCGAGGCGATGAGGTAATCGCGAATTTGCTCGCGATAGAGATCGATCTGCAGAGCGCTGGGACTGACATCGGTCTTCCAGTCGATCACGAGATCGATAGCGCCCGTAGCCTGGTAGGCGACCGCGTCGGCAATACCACCGACATAAATCGTGTGATTGTCATCAGCTTGCACCGAAAAGACTGTCAACTCCGGCAGTAACCGGCTCCGGCACGCGACGATCTCGGGTATCGCGAGGGCCCGCCAGGTTGTCGCGGCCAGTTCGGGAGCATGCGGTCCATCTTCAGGCCGGGCGGCTTCGGATATGCCGAGCTGGGCCAGCAAGGCTCTTGCGCGAATTTCGAGCGCGTCAGCGTGGTCGGCAGTCTCTCCGGTCAGTACTTCCTCAAGCAGCTTATGGACGACGAGGCCTCGTTCGCGGCTGCCGCTGACCGCGCCCGCAGCATTGTTCGGCTCAAAGGGAAGCTGTTCAGAGAGAGCAGCGGCATCGGCAAAGATCTCGTCGGGATCGGGCGGCGGCGTCACGTCGGGTGGCATCTCGTGGCGGCTTGGGCTGCGCCATAGGATGGAGCGGCGGGTCGCAGCAATGGTGGCGGCTTCGGTGCGCCAGGTCGTTGCATCCTGGGTATTCTCCGGCTCCGTGACATCGGGAAGGTCCGGAGCGTACACGATCGTTCGGGGATCGAACGTCGGTAGATCGGCAAGCTTGAGGTCAACGATGCCCATCCAGTCATTGGCCTTCCGCTCGCTTTGCCGTGGAAGGAGGAGGAGGTCGCAGGCGCGGGTTATCGCGACGTACCAGAGGCGCACGCGCTCGCGGCGCAGCTGGTCTCTTTCAGCGGCCTTGATCAGCTCATAATCGGCCGGGGCCTGGTCAAGAAGCTTAAAATGCACTGTGTCGTCCGATCGCCGGTGCAGAAAGCTCGTGTCCTCGTAGAGCTCGGTCGGGCAATTGATCGGGATGACGACCGGCCATTCTAGCCCTTTGGCCAGGTGCATCGTTATGATCGAGACAGACTCAGCCTCCGCATCGGGACGGCCCTCGACCTGGGCTTCGGCGTCGTCCCAGTTGCGTCGCATGGCCAAAGTGAAGGCCGTGAGACCGCGTCCGTCATAGGCCCGCGCCATCTCAAGGAACAACTCAGCATTGGCAAGGGCGCGTTCCGGAGCAAAGCGGTAACGCGAGCGGAGTATGGAGCGAATATTGAGCTCTTCGATGGCTTCGGCGATGATCTGGTAGGGCGTTGTACGGCGCGCTTTGCGGGCCAGGTTCTGAAGCACGTCGAGGCTGCGGCCGAGAACGGGGTGGGTGATTGCGCTGCGGTCGGTCCACAGATGCAGGCGCGGCGGAGGGCCGTTTTCCGGAGCCGGCAAAGCCGCGATGGCGTCTGCGATTTCCTCTTCGGTCAAGCCGACAAGCGGACCACGGAGAAAGGCGCCGAAGCCCAGTGTGTCGCGCCGATCGGCGATGGCACGGGATAGGGCGATCAGATCTTGGACTTCCTGACGGCGGAAGAAGCCTTTGCCGGCCTGTGACGCGACCGGCACATGCCGGAATTCAAGGGCGCGCTCGTAGCGCCAGAGACTGGCGCCGGTGGGGGCGAGGAGCGCGATATCGCCGGCGCGGCAGACCCGCATCGTCCGGGTCCGCTTGTCCCAGATTTGATAATTCCCGATGAGCCGTTGAGCGATTTCGGCAACGATGCGGGCTTCCTCCTCCCGCACAAGATCGGCATCGAGGCCGCCCCTGTCGTTTTTGTGGCGATCCTCGATCGGGATTTCGAAACAGGCGACGGCATGGCCATCGGGAGAAGCCGCGCGGGTCGCCGCCAGGGGCGTAAAGCCGGGCTGGCCGGCCGCCTCTGACAAGAGGTGCTGGAAACGGTCATTGGCAAAATCGAGGATTGGGGCCCGGGAACGGAAGTTCGCGGTGATCTCGATGATGCTGTCGGGGTCATGCACGAGAAGGGCGCGTTTCGCCTCCAGATAGGTGTCAACGTCGGCGCCGCGAAAGCGGTAGACCGCCTGCTTGGGATCTCCGACGAGGAACAAGCTGCCGGGACGCAGCCTCTGGGCGGTCCACAGGTCGGGCGGGGCTCCTTCACCGCACAGAAGCCAGAGGATTTCGGCCTGCAAGGGATCGGTATCCTGAAACTCGTCGACCAGGACGCGCGGATAGCGGCGGGCGAGGGCCTGGCGCACGGCGGGATCGCGGACGAGGAGATCGCGTGCGTGATGGAGAAGGTCGTCGAAATCGAGGAGTGCGGCCTGCCGCTTGTAGTCTGCGTAAAGCGCCCTGAGCCCGTCGAATTCGCTCACGAACCGTGCGAGTGCGGTGGCTGCGATATTGGCGGTGAAATCCTGGTAGGCATCGCTGCAGTGGTCATAGATTGCTTTTGCAGCAGTACAGAGTTGCTCCCCGCGGGCCTTGGCGAAGCCGGCCTGGCAAGCCGCAGCCTGCCACTTCCCTTTGTTTTGCCATGCCTTGAAGCGTGGTTCGCTGCTGTGGCAGCAATCCGGCGGTACATGCAGCAACAGGCGGGCGATGACGCGCCCGGTGATCGGAGCGCCGAGTGCGTCGTCCAACATCACCCGGAACTGGCTGAGATTGGCAAGATAGTCGGCAGTCGCCGGTTCGACCATGCCGCAGCCGGCATACCAGTCGGCGAAATCGTGTATCCCTTGCGAAAGACGGCGGAGAATCTCGATGTCCAGTCCGGCGTGGGGAGCACGCGCGGTCCGCTTGGTCCTGAGGAAGTTGGCGGCGGCGGCAATGAGGGCAACGACCCGGTCCGGCGCTACGGCAATAAGCTCGGCAAAGAAATCGTCTTCGCTGCCGAGGTTTGTCATCGGCGGAATTCGCCCGAGACCATCGTCGCCGCGGGCACGCCCGAAGCGTGCCGACAGCCAGGCTGCCATTAAATCCTGGTAGGCGAGATCGGCGGCCGCCGGATCGATGATGGTTGCTCCGGGATCGATACCGGCCTCGACCGGATATGGCTTGATGAGCTGCTGGCAGAAGCCATGGATCGTTGTGCAGGTGATCTCGTCAAGTTCTGCGACAGCCGTCGCAATGGCCGTGCGCTGATCCGCCGAAAGGCCAGCTGGGAGAGCAAGCTTCAATTCGGGAGGCACGGTGCCGGCAGTGAGAGTGACAACGAAGCGTTGGATGCGTTCGAGCAGTTCTGCGGCGGCTGCCTCGGTGAAGGTTATGGCGACGACGTCGCGAGGCCGAATGCCATGCGCCAGCATCAGAGCCACGCGCCCTGCCATCAGGGCAGTCTTGCCGCTGCCGGCGCCTGCCTCGACGAGCAGGGTTGCGCCGTAATCGAGAAGCGCGCGCTGCCGAGCGGCGGCATCTGGAAGCGAAGGGGAGCGATGGCTGTCTGGCATCATTCCATCTCCCAAAGCGGGGCGAGATCGGTCAGCCGCGCGGCGATGAGTGGAAATTTCAGCTCGAAATAGGTTTCCTTAGCCCCGCCCGGCAGAGCGAAGGCGAAATCGTTGAAGGAACCGGTCGCGGCGGGTCCCGGCAGCAGGTTGCCGGTCGCCGCGAGACGAACGGCTGCCGACGCAAATTCGGCAAGCCGGGACAGCACGGCATCGGGATCTACAAGGGAATAGAGGCCGTCATTGGCTGCTTTGAGGTAGAGGAGACGGCTGCTGACGCTACTGACCTGCGGAAGGAGGGACCGGACGGCAAAGGCATAGAGGCAACGCTGGAGCTCAGCGCCGCCTTTGAGCACCAGGTCCTTTTTCTGGCCTGGCGGCTTGCCGGATTTGTAATCGGTGACGCGGGCGGCTTGGCCGTCTGCTGCGAGATCGAGGCGATCGATGCTGCCGCCGATGCGCAGGTTGGTGCCCGGGATGACGACGGGAGCCATCGGGTCCCAGGGAAGTATTGCGCGGTCCTCGGGGGTAAGGTTGTGGGCGCGGCGATCGCCGCCGAACGGAATCTCAGCCCAGCTGCGCTGACCGGAGAGTTGGTCCTCGGAGAAGGTAAGCGCGGCGAACGCGAGGTTTCGGATATCCTGTAGTTTTCTCCGCCAGATCACCGGCGGCGGTGTCGGCTGTGACTGCTCCCAGTCCGTCGCGACGGTATCGAGTGCGCTTTCGAGCGCGGCGCCTATGTCGTGAGGAGTAGCCGAGGCAAAGCTGACCGAGGCCTCGAGGCGGGTGACGGCGGTCTGCAAAGTGGCATGCACGAGGTTGCCGAATGCCAGGGCGTCGAGCAGTAGCGGATCTTCGGTCTCACTGGGCTGATCCCAGTGGAAACCGTATTGCCAGAGATAGCCGAGCGGATCGCGCAGCAACTTGACGAGCGAGGTCGCCGACTGCTGGCGTTGAAGCGCGCCCGCAACGACGGGATGATTACGACGAATGAGGCCGTCATGAGGGGTCAGCCGCTCGGTGTGCCAGTCGATCCAGCAGGTCCGGGCGGATTCCGCTTCTCGTAAGGCCTCAAATTCCAAGGGGCGGGCGAAGAGGCGATCCGACCATCCTGCGGCATGTTCGGCTATGCGCGCCCGCTGGCGGTGCATTTCTGGAAGATCGGCGGGATATAGGGGCGACATGCCATTGAGGCGTCCCTCGGCATCGCGCCGGGAACGTGAACAGACGAGCTGGCGCGCCGTTGTGCGGCAAATGGTGCCGAAATCCCGCCGGTCGGCGTCATGTACGGGCAATGGTTCGAGGCGGTGGGTAGGGACGATATGGTCCGGCAGAAGAGGGTCCTCGCTGGCGTGGCGCGGCCAGGCGCGCGAGGTGAGACCGATCAGCCTGACGAAGGGGCGAGGCACTGCCGCGAGCGCGGCCGCCGGCGCCCAGATGATCGCCGCTTCGGGCGCAATGTCGTCCGGCAGGCGGAGCGAGGTCAGGGTGACGTCTAACGCTTGCGGAGGCCCCTCGGTCAGGGCCTTGCGCCAGATCGCAAGGCTCCGCCCTTCGAGCAGGAGCTCGCCGAGTTCAGCGGCCTCTTTGAGGCCGTGGGCCAAAATCTCGATGAACTCGTGCAGCGCCGGCGCATGGTCGCCGCCGTCGCGGAAAGAATTCGGCGTGAGGGTCGACAGGACCTGACGCCAGCGCGCTGCGTCGAGCAAGGGGGCTTCCTTCGGGAGAGCCCGCGCCCAGTCAGCGGGCAACGCGGCCAGGAGTTTGCCCTGGCTCCGCAACAGGCTCGCCAGCCTGACCATGCGCGTGTGGCTGAAGCCGCGCAGCAGAACCTCGGCGAGAGCCGCTGCGAGCTGTCCGTCGGGGGTGGTCAGAACCTTTCGGCCATGGACGAAGTGAAGATCGAGGCCGCTCATGTCGCTGAGGGCGAGGAAATGATCGTCCCACTCTTCCGGAGAGGCGGCGGCGATGGCGATTTCTTCCGGCCTGGCGCGCCTGCCGGCGACGAGCTCGCGCGCCCATCGTAGCGCTTCGAGGGCCTCATGCCGCGGACTGGCGCACGACTCTGCGTGAATTTTCGGGTTTTCCCGTGGCGTCTCCGCGACCGGAATGCCGAGCTCGTGAACCCAGGACGGGACGTATCGCGGGCCGGCGATCCAGTGCACGTCAATCTCGGCTGCGAGCGCCGCGAGAAGCGGCCGCCAGACGGGGGACATTTCGGTGCGGCCATGAACAGCGATTCGGCCGAACAGGATGGGGGCATAGGACGTGCGCGGAAGCGCGGCGCTCACGAGATCGGCCGGGCGGCACATCGAGAGTGGCAGGTGCTGAAGGACTTCCTCTTCGAGCCGCGCCACTGCCGTCAGGCGAGACGCTGCCTCGGGGTCTGCGGTCGCGGCGAGCTCTGCGAGGTTGAGTCCTGCCGCCCAGGCCTTTGACAGCGTCGCCGCCGCGGCGCGCGGAAACCCGGGAAGATTTTTGATGCGGTCGAGATCGGCAAGCTCGGCAGAGAGCGCCTTTGTGATAGCGGCTTTGAGAGCGTCGGGATCGATCGGCTGAAGGAAACCGCCGGCCAAACGGGCGGCCAGTCCCTCGATCGGCAAGGCCTGCAGCCCATGGCGACCGACCATGGCCGCTTGAGCTCGTTCATGGCGCCAGGCGAGGCGAGAATGGGTGATGACAGTGTCGCGCATACAACCCACCAGAGGACGGGTGACAGTCGGCGTGAGCCGAGGTGTTCGGGAGGCAGTGCGGTCGAAACGCCGATCGTCTTGCACCCAGGAGCGATGCCTCGATCGGCATCGTCGACCCACCATATTTGGTATGATCGAAGTAGTCTACTACCAACAATCGGTCGCGAAGAACCGATTGCGCGCCGCTACAACTAAGGCCCCTTTGTAGCGCCGCCCGGGCGGCATTCTCTGGCTGACCATCGACAAGCTCAAACTCGACCTCGATAACCGCGGTCATCTTCATTGAAGCCCTCTCTGTCTGTGTAGGGCGCGTCTTCCTTCACCGTCTCCGCCGACCTTGCCCGTGCGTCGGCCCCATCCCCGACCGCAGCGGCGGCAGCGGTTCCGATTTCGGCGCCGGCGGGTCGAGCTTGGCGAGGATCGCCTTGATGATGCGAAAACGGGTAGCGGGCCTCATCGATTGCCCGCCGCAACAGCCCTATCAGCGCCTCCCGCTCCTCAGCGGTGAGGGCGAGGGCGTCGCCGTTGCTCAATGCGCCGCGGGCGGCGGAAGCTGCTGACTGACGATCGGCGGCGGCGGGATCGAGTCGAGCTTGTAGCCGAGGGCGCCGAAGATGATGGCGGCGGCGGCGAAGGCGGCGATGACAATCTTCCACGGCGCGAAGCGCAAAAGGCCACGCTTGTAATCGGTGTCGGCCGGTCTATTTTCGTTAGCCGCCTCCATCAGCTCGCTCCTCAGCCGGCGCTTGTCTTCGTCAGTTTAACTCATCCGATCACCGGAACCAGCGCCGCCACCACGGCCGCCGCGCGGCCCGACCAAAGAAACCTTCCCCGCGTTCAGCGGCCCCCAGAATGGATTTGGCACGATGATCAAGCCCGCCGCATTCGCCGCCCTGGTCACTCTCGCCCTGGCGCACCCAGCTCAGGCTGCCTCTTGCGTCAACGGCGTCTACCGCGCCGGCTGCGTTGGGCCGAATGGAGCCGCCGTCGTCCGCAAGGGGCCGGTCTACCATGCCCCGGTGTATCGCCACGGTGGCGCGGTCCACTGTGCCCACGGCGTCTACCGCGCCGGCTGCGTTGGGCCGAATGGTGGAGCTGCCGTCGTCCGCCGACCGTACTGAGGCTAGGAGACGTGGGTCGTCCTTGCCGACGATCGACGCAGGGTGAGGGGGGGTAGCCTTTCACCTGGACCAGCGCCGTCACCACGGCCGCCGGTTGGCGAGGAGCGTCATCAGTGCATCAAGCCGGCCGCGCAGATGGTCGATCACGACATCCTTGTCGACGACGCGCTGCTCAGCGCGATCGGCGCGGCCGCGCTCCGCCTCTGCCCACTGATTCGCCTTCGCCAGTTGCCCGCGTAAGACCTCGACGGCGCTTTCCAGTGTCCGGATTGTCAGGGGGATATCCGCCCCGGATATCAGGGGTGACGTCAGGGGGGACAGCCCGGATATCCGGACATCGCCGCTGTTGTCAGGGGACATGTCCGCAGCCGCTGATTGCCTGCGGTTTCGGGCCTCTGTCAGGGGGACAAGCACCCGGACAATGCCGTCATTGCCGACCTGGCGCGGCCAGTGGCGGCGGCGGACAAGGCGCTCGGCGGACACTGCGGATATCCCCCTGACAGCCGCCAGCTCGAGCATAGCTCATGCGGCGAGCGCCGTCGCCGACCGCAAGGCTGATATCGTTCGCCATGAATCCCCCTCTGCCCCAGGTTGGGGCGCCCTAAACTCGGAACGCACGCCCTGGCGCACCGCCGGGGGAAAGCGCGGCCAGTTGATCTACGGGAATGCCTGTAGACCTTGCGTGCACGGCCGGGGGGAACGGCCGCCGTGGTGTGCATATCACACGGACCGCGGTAAATCTCTCGCTCTGCGCGAGCCGGCAGGCCCAAAATCTTGATGTTCCGGCAGGAAGATTGACGCAAGAGCCGGCGATGTTCTCACGCGCCAAACGGGTGCGAGCGCGGTCAACGGCTTGGCGGCCGGCTTTTGGAACCGACTGCAACCCGGGCGGGCGCACCCGGGACGGTGATCACGGCCCGGCGCTTTGCCGCTTTAGTGAATTTACAAAAATACCGATAAATTCTAACGTCAACCGCGGCGGCCATCCGGCGCGCCCGCAACCGGTCAGCCCGAAGATTTTAACAGGAGACGCACATGGCCTTTGTCAAACAAGGCATGACCGCGCTGGGCGCCGCCCTGCTGCTCGGCAGCGGCCTCGCCGCCGCCCCGGCGCAGGCCGGCTATACCGTGACGCTGCTGCAACAGGGGACGAATGTCGTCGCCACCGGCAGCGGGACCATCAACCTGACCGACCTGACGGATGTCGGGGCTGCCGCTTCCAATTCCGGCTTCCTATCGCCGAATCTTGGGAGAATAAGCACCGCCCCGACGACGACTTTTCCCGATTTGCTTAGCCTTTACGACGGGGCCACTGGCCCAACGAGTTTTGGGAGTGGTGGGCTCACGACGGCCAATAGCGGCACCGGAGATGCCGTGGGCCTCCAAGTCATCGAGCCGCCTACGGAGGCCATAATTGGCCTCCCGGAGGGCTACGTCTCCGGCCACGCATTGTCGGACACCTCGACCTACGACAACATGAACTTCAGCATGCTCGGCGTGACGCCCGGCACCTACACATGGACATGGGGTACCGGAGCGAATGCCGACAGCTTCACGCTCCAGATCGGCCCCGCCGCGGTGCCCGAGCCCTCGACGATCGCGCTGCTCGCCCTACCGCTCGGGCTGGTCATGTGGCTCACCGCGCGGCGGACCCGCCCGGCCCCGGGCATCGGTTGAGCCGTCGCCGAAAACGGGTTTCGAGATTTTCCGGAATCGCGGTTATGCGACTTTGCCTACAACCGCTATCTCAACCGGCCTTGAACGACTCCCAGCTCGTAATAACGCGCGTGCGCCAGAATGGCGGCGGCGGTAGGCGCGGCGGATCGATCACCCCTTTTTCTCGTGCTACTGCGCCGCCCGTGGCACCTGCGGCTGAACCAACACAGCCTCTGCTGCTTCTGCCGAAGGCAGCGATACCGATATATCGCTGCGCATGTGTTCGGCCGTCCAGGCCGAGAATTCAATCGCCCTCATGACCCCAAGTTGATAAACAAGACTGCCTCACAGGGGGGAGACGATGAAACCCACGGCATTGCTGCGCGCCGGCGCGATTGCCATCGCATTTGTGATGAGTGGGGGAGCTGCCCGCGCCGGCGTCATCACTCTCGACGTCTCGGCAACAATGTTCCCCCTCTCCGCGGTCTGCTCGCCAACATGTACCCTCGGCGGCGACATTATGATCGACAATAGCAACGGCGCTGCCAACAGCGGGTTCGTCTCGGCCGACGTGACCGCGGCCGGATTCGTGCCCAGTGTGGGTCCGTTCACGGAATTTTTCGGGATAGCAGCGAGTGGGAGTCTTACTCGACTGGAAATGCATGACTCGGCCAGTGATGTTCTGATTTTCCTTTTTTCCACCACCACGCCGGGCTCGCTGGTTGGATACATGGGCGGCTCACTGGACACAGATACCTTCATCTTCGCCTCCGCGGCCGTCTGTGAGACTTGTAGCTGGAACCTAATCTCGGGTTCGCTGACGCCGGCCGCCATTCCCGAGCCGCCCTCGGCCTCCCTGCTGCTCTCGGCGCTGGCGGGGCTCGGCGTCCTCTACACCCGCCGGCGGCTCAGCCGGACCGCTCCCCCTGCGCTCTAGCGGGTTTATCAACACAACAAAATTGTCCGTCACCATCGTCCTCTAGCATCACCCATCCATAATCTTTGTCGTAGAGGTCAAAGACGACAGTGCCGACCCGTCTCTTGTTGGTCGAGGTAAACCAGGCGACCTCGCGATGGAGGGCAGGATGCGGCGCGGACGCGCCGGGGCTTCGGCAAGCGTGGTGTCGGTCATCGTCATCGTCTCCTGCCTTTGGCTTCCAGCCTCGTCTCGCCCATTTTTACTGTTGATCCAATTGAAAAAGCTCGGCCAATGCTTGGGCGACTTCAGCAGACGTGCGACTGTCGTCGGTCATGCGGCCCTCCGTTGCCCGTCGCTCGCCGGCGGGGTCGTCAGCCGGCGGTTCCACGCGGCATCTTCCGCAGCCGTGCGTATCGGTCGATCGATGCGCCGCATAGGCCGGTGCACCGTGCCGAGGAGCTCGGGATGGGCGCGCTTCCAGCCGGCCATGTCGTCACGGCAATAGAGGCGCATCCAGCGGTCGACCTGTTCAAACAGCGCTTTGGCGGCCTCGACGTCGCCCTGGCCGTTGAGCAGGGGCCCGACTTGCTCGCTGTAGGCGGCGGCTGCCTCGACGCCACGGCGAGCGAGCAGACAGCGATAATGCTTGCCAATCTGCATTTCGCGAATGCGTAACTTGTCCTCGGGTGAGCGTCGCGAGCGGGGTTCGGGCGCCGCTGCCGATCGCCGGCGC
>Ga0210386_10003598_pt1 | contig 12972 bp, 12 predicted proteins | sample IncBWH32OmetaG_FD_160091 | JGI IMG/M metagenome (GOLD analysis project Ga0210386, IMG submission 160091) | Forest soil microbial communities from Barre Woods Harvard Forest LTER site, Petersham, Massachusetts, United States - Inc-BW-H-32-O ... | reverse complement strand
ATGGGATCGCGGCTCAACTATCTAGATTTCCGGGCAATAATTGCAAGAATTCCCTGCATTTTTCCCTGTTAGCAGGGAAACCAACCCGGGAGAGAGGTTCGCAGTAGACTACTACCTCCGCCCTAGAGTCCATATAATCAATGCTTTAGAGAGTCCTTCCAGGATTTCGCCAACATTCCCGGCAGATTCGCGAGTATTCCGCCGTGAAAGGGACTGGAGAGCGGCCACCGGTAGAGGAGATAGCGGCGTATCGCAAGGAATTCTCTACCCGGGAATTCAGAAGTCCCTTTTTCAAATTTCGACGAGACCTGAATTCCGCGCTGCATAGATACGCCGTCAAGGCGGAATACGCCGTTGATTTGCTGATCAATCGCAAGTGCTTGAAAACCCGCACAAACTCGATTTCCAATCGCTTTTTGTGTGCCGGATGTGTGCCGGAGGTCGACCTCAGGGCTGGGGAGAACAAGCTTCGCGGGCCCTGAGTTCCCTGCCCTGCGGATCACGATGGCCGACGCGGATTCGCGCGAAGGTCGCGTGAGATATGCGTGGCGGGTCGCTGAGACAAGGGATGGCTACTTCTTCGTTTTAGCGCGCCTGGACGCCTTCTTCGGTACGGTCTTCTTGGCCGAGCGGCCAGCCTTTGGCTCGGGTCCTGGTACTTTTGGCACAAACGCCTCCACATCCTCCGGATGCACCAGAACCTTTCCGCCTATTTTTAAGGTTCTGAAGCGCCCCTTCTTTACCAGCGCGGCAATTGCCTGACGAGACACTGAGCGCATACGTGCGGCTTCAGACTGAGAGATCCAGAGTACAGAGCCGAGATCGGTTGACAATGTCAATCTAATTCTGTACCTTTCTCACATCTGGCTGCTTCATTTTGTAAGGAGCAGTCTCGTCCCTGAGCGGGCCACACCGGTGTTGGAGCACCTGCATGGCCCTGACCACACTTCACCTTCTCATGAAAGGCGAGGATATGGCTGTATCTAAAAATAATCGCGCAACCGGGTACGAAACAAATCCTTTCTTTTTAGAGCTTTTCCGCGAGCATGGGGGATCGGATGAACGGGAACGTCATTGGCATACAGCGATGGCCCACGCCGGAGAAGGCGATCCTCCGCTGCGGTTCCCTGCCTACGAATGCCTCTACCGGATCAATGTCTGCGCGCAGAAGCTGGTTGATCTTCTGGATGAGGCATCCATTCGATTCGGAGTGGAACGCGAAGCCTTGGCCTATTACCATTCGCTGATTCAGTCCGTAAGGGCCGGAGCGAGCCAGGACATCGTATCGTTCATGAACGGGGTCGAACTCACCGAGGCGTGGCTTTTCGAACAACTTCGCAGGAGCGAAGAGACAAAGCTTCGTGATCCCGAGGATGTCTATCTTGAGGTGAAAAGACTGGAATCTGAACGTGCCGAGAAGGGGCTACCTCCCCGACTTGAGTTCATTGAGGATCCGAAATCCAGCAAGTCGCGACACTGAATTTGACGGTCCGATAATTCTGAGTTTTGGCGCTCCGTTCGCCTCCTAACAACGAAAGGATACATATCCGATCAGCATTTCAGCCGCGACAAACAGAGCTGCCTGCTCAACCAGTTATTCAAGCCGGTAAGTATTTTCAGCAAGTAGCCGAAAAACCATCTATCCGTTGAAGTGCTTCTGACGTAGTTCGTGGCTGCCAACTGTACGAGATGGCGAGTACACGGCCATGTTGCATGCTTTCCATCGTCGGTGAGCGCATTGGCGACCCGCGTTCAGTGACTACCCGCGAGATCGGAGGATCGAACCATATCTCCAGGTAGCAATCCAACCATTTCTTCCGAAAGACAGCCTTCAGTTGGGTCAGATAAACCTGCTTGAACGATCCGCAACTGTTAATACTAACAGGTGCTGTAAAGGATCGCCGTGTATAGGATGCGAGGCGAAGATGAGTGCACGAACAGACGGAAGCTATCCCCTTGTACTCGACTGCAATCCCATATGAACGCGAAGCTCCGCGCGTTCAAGCACCCGACGGATGATCAATGAGTGTGTGCCGCTCTTCAAAATCATTGGGCACGGTCTTATTGCTGACAGCGTGGCTTACGTGCACTGCATTCGCGCAGTCTGCATCGCCCAAACGAGTCCTACTCGTATACGAGCATGACGGGGCTCTACCAGGGCTTCTTGTATTCGAGCAGAGCTTGGTGCAGGACCTTCACGCCGCCATGGTTGCAAATCTTGAGTTTTATCGCGAACAACTTGATTTGACTCGATTTCCTGAGCGCGCCGAGCCCAGGATCGCTGAGATCCGGTCTCGATACGCCAATCGAAAGGTAGACGTCGTCATATTTCTAGGAGACCGATTAATTGATTTGTTTCCAGATGTACCCGTTGTCCAAGTGAGTAATACGGATCGCAGTCAGGCAGATTCCTCCCAACGTGCAAATCTGGTACACGTTTTGTATAACATCGATGCCCTTAAGTGCATCGATCTGGTTCACACCTTGCAGCCGAAGGCGCGCAAGGTTTTAGTGATCTCTGGAGCGGGCGCATCCGATCGGATGTCCACTGAGGGTATTGTGAGGCGGCTCAGAGACGACCCTCGCATCGAATTCCAGGTCATCGACAATGCATCGGTCGATGAACTTCTCGCCACAGTGTCGAAGTTGCCACAGGATACGATCGTCCTGCCAATTTCCTACAGCCGTGATCCAGCCGGCAATGCGTACTTCCCACGGGACGTCGTGGCCAGGATAGCTACCGCTTCATCAGTTCCTGTCTATGCAGTCTCGGATACGTATGTTGGGACTGGAACCATGGGCGGCTACGTTATCAGTTGGACAAAGACAGGAGAGCTGGCGGCTGATGCGGCGATACAGATTCTTCGAGGTAGCAATTCGTCAGATGTTGTGCTGAAAGCTCCAGGGTCTGGCATCTATCTGTTCGACTGGCGACAACTGAAAAGATGGGGGATTTCGGAAAGCAATCTGCCGCCCGGGAGCGAGGTCGAATACAGAATACCCACTGCGTGGGAGCAATATAAGTGGCGAATTATTGCAAGCGTGGCAGTCATGATTGGTCAATTTCTGTTGATTGTGGCGCTGCTAGTCCATCGAAGAAAAAGGCTGCAAGCTGAGGATTCTTTGCGCGAAGTGGCTGGCCGTCTTCTTCAATCTCAAGATGAAGAAAGACGGCGAATTGCGCGAGACTTGCACGATGGAACAGCCCAGCATCTTTCCGGAATGGCTCTCACGATCGGGCAAGTGCTCGCGGACTTTCCTCCGGGGCACGACCAGTTGCGCAAGCTCCTGCAGGATTCTCATGACGCGAGCCGCGAAGCACTCGCAGAAGTTCGTACGGTTTCGTACGTGCTTCACCCTCCGATTCTCGATGGTCTTGGACTGGTGCCGCCTTGCATTGGTATCTGGACGGCCTACAAAAGCGCAGCTCCTTAAGCGTCGATTTTCACGCGCCGCCGAAGATGGAAGGTATGATTCCGGATGAGGAGCGAGCCCTTTTTCGGATTGTGCAGGAGAGTGTCAACAATGTTCTGCGTCACTCGGGCGGCACGACGGTTTCGGTCACCTTAACCACCAGCGGACAAGATGTGAACCTTGAGATCGCAGATAATGGTCGCGGCATGACTGCGGAAGAGCTTCGGCAGGCCAAAGGCGCAGCATCGCTTGGCGTGGGAATCTCTGGAATGCGCGAGCGGGTGCGTCAGCTCAATGGGACGTTTAGGATAAGCTCCAGTTCACGCGGTACCCAAGTATTCGTCTCCCTGCCTAAGATCGAGGAGCAACATGCTGCGAATTCTTCTAGCCGATGATCACGACTTGACCAGAGCTGGTCTTCGTTACCTCATCGAAAAGCAGAAAGGCTGGAGTGTGTGCGCCGAAGCTTCGAATGGAAGGAAGGCTGTGGAATTAGCGGCGACGGTACACCCGGACATCGCCATTCTTGATATGACTATGCCGGAGATGAATGGACTTGAGGCTACGCGTCAAATCTCAAAGAGCCAGCCTAACACCAAGATTCTCATCTACACGATGCACGAAACCGAGAGCATCATTGCGGATGCCTTGGACGCCGGTGCCCAGGGCATTGTCCTCAAATCGGATGCCGGGGAGAATATGGTTACCGCTATTGAGAGCATCGCAAAGGGCCGCAGATTCTTTACGTCTCGCGTCGCCGAAACGATCGTTGAGGCGTACCTCTCTAAGAAGTCTGGTGTTGAGCCGGATCATGGCAGCACGGTGACCCTCACGGCGCGAGAGAGGGACGTCGTTCAACTGCTCGCCGAAGGGAAGAGCAATAAGGAAGTTGCTGATCGCCTTGGTATCTCCGCTCGAACAGCCGAAGGGCACCGCGCAGAAATTATGAGAAAGCTCAGGCTCGAATCGCTTGCCGAGTTGATTCGCTACGCAATCCGCAACTCGATCGTCCGGCCTTGATGCTGGTTATCAGGGGACATTGAGCCTATCAAACCGCGTCCTCAACACGACGTTGCTGTATCCCAACAGCACTGCCAGCGCGGAGCGAGTTTCAGGGATAATCGCAAGGATGGCAGAGTAGCCTGGCCGCAACAAAGCTGCCGCATCGCGGAGAAATTCAGTATCAAGGCATCCATATTTCAGCCATTTTCCACCGTCGCTATTGATTGCGCGAGCTTCAGCGATAGACCCCGATGAACTCGATTCCAGTGTGTGAGGCATTGGAATGATTGCGTTCAGAAGGGCTTTCCATTGAAGCGCGTTGGAGTTGGATGCAGGATCCAATAATTGGCTGTGGTGCAGTCTCAGTCGACCATCCATCTCGGCTTCAACGGCGATGGCATTTTGCAGGTCCGCACACCAATCGAATTTCAACCGCTGGAGTTGTGGCAAGACTTCGATGGCTCGATGTTTATCAGCAAACCCGATCATCACGAGTTCCTGCATGATCCAGCCCCTTGTGGATAGAAACTAGATCAAAGCATAGGGGCAGCCGGGAACCGGGTAAACACGTAGAACTACGCATTTTGGAGCGGGATTCTACTCGTTAGAGTGAACGACCCTTGAGGATTGCTATCTACAGTCAGCTAAACGTGTTGACTCCCCTGTTCGCGCGAGTTCTATTGTTTCCCTTATGGGAATGAGATAACGACTGCAGACTTCCGCGTAGATTCCTATGCAGAAACACGTATTTCTCCGTATTCCCACCGCGCTTGAACTTCCCTACTATTGGGCCACTTGGATGATCACCGATTGCGTGACCCAGGCTTGAAAGATACGGACCCTCTCAAATCAATTCGAGCGTGGTGGCTATGTCATCGGATCGTCCGCAACCCGACAACTCGTTGTTCGATCGGATCATGGAACTTCATTCGCGGAAGCAAGTAATAGAACATTGGCTGGCGACAGCTCCCACTCCTGCGATCTTTGCCGTCATGCAAGACATGCTGAGCTCTGTTGAAAGCGAGTTGGCGGTGCTTAGACATGAGCATTTCGCAAATATATCCAGCATCAGTAAGAGACGGTCATTGGATGATCGCCGATCGTGACATGAAACTTGGACGCAGTGAGCGATACGGGTTTTTAGGAATCAAAAACCTAGTCATTCACTACAGCGGGAAGATGAACGGAGAATCGATATGACCAACAGAATTGCTGCCGCACAGTCCATATCAACTGCCGAGACAAAAGCTATTGCGGCGGACGCATACCTTTATGCCTATGCGATGCTCTTCAACTACAAAACGCTGTTCCAGCAGACGATGGATCCGTCGTTTCTGGGCTATATCGGGGGCCTCAACCGATATCGGCATTACTCACGAGGGTTTAGTCCCGCGGACAAGGATATCGTTACTCCCAGCAATGACACGCCTTATTCATGGGCTTGGCTAGATCTGCGCGCAGAGCCGATGGTGGTGTCCGTGCCGGCTTCCGGCGATCGCTATTACGTGTTGCAGTGGTTTGACCTCTACACTCACAACTTCGCCTATATCGGATCGCGCGCCACTGGCGCCGATGCCGGGGATTATCTCTTCGCCGGTCCTGGCTGGAATGGAGAAGTGCCCAAAGGAATCAAGCAAGTCTTTAATTCGGAGACGCAGATTATCGGCACGCTTACGCGCACTTCATGGACTGGACCGGAGGATCACGATGGCCTGGTAGCGATGCAGCGTCAATATCGGATCAGGGCACTGAGCGAATACACGGGAGCCAAACCGCCGGAGCCCGCGCCAACTTATCAATTCCCCGCCTGGGACGACGCGCGCGTCAATTCCATCGGTTTCATTAACTACCTGAATTTCATTCTCTTGTTTTCGTCGGCAGTTCCAAGCGAAAAAGAGACTTTTGAGCGTTTCGCAAAGATTGGAATTGGACCCGGCCGCGCATTCGATCCAGCGACACTCGACCCTCAGGCGAAGCAAGCGATTGAAGCAGGTATCAAAGACGGAGGAGATCGCCTGCAGGCTACGATCGCCAAGACGACGAGTTCCGTCGACCTGTTTGGGACGCGGGAGTTCCTTGGCAAGGACTACGTCGTGAAGCGCGCTGTCGGCGCGGCAATGGGACTCTACGGAAATTCGAAGGAGGAGGCCTACTACACGGCTTACGCGGTCGACAGCGATAAGAAGCCGTTGGATGGCAGCAAGAGCTATGTTCTCCATTTCTCGAAAGATCAGGTGCCACCGGTCAAGTTCTTCTGGTCGATGACCATGTACAACTTGCCGCAACGTCTGCTGGTAGAAAATCCGCTCAGTCGATATGCAATCGGCAGCGGAACGCCGGGATTGAAGACGAATCCGGATGGCTCGGTTGACATTTATCTCCAAAGCAAATCGCCGGAATCACAAAAGGAATCCAACTGGCTGCCCTCCCCGTCGAGCGGGCCGTACTACATGATATTGCGCATGTACGGCCCGCAGGGAACGCTATTGAACGGAAACTGGGTGGCACCGCAACCCACCCTTCTCAAATAGCCACTACAGGAGGCGAACACCACGCCTCCTCCAACTTCAATTCGCGCCGAAGTAGCGAAAGGATGGAAAAACCATGACCACAGCGACAATAGCGGAAGTATCTCTCGACAAGGCGACTCTTCAGGGTGACGAAGTCATTCAGACGCCAATTGGAAACATCGAGCTGGTGCACAACTATTTCAACAGCGATGCTTCAGAGAAGCTGTACGACGAACTGGACTACCAGCGTGCGGCACAGTCTTACATTTGGAGCACGCCCCTGGTCAGCATGACTACCTGGCGCAATCGAGAGGCCGAGGCCTATGGTGCGTCGAAAGCCAACGATTTCGTAGTACTGCGATCCCTGCGGGAAAAGCGAGGCATCGTGACCGGCAATCTCACCACTCCTTACATCTTCAACTTCAGCAGTTTGAAGGAAGGCCCATTGGTTGTTGAATATCCCGCTGGCAAAACTGCCGGAGGAACGCTTGATTTTTGGCAGCGTCCGATTGCCGATCTGGGACTTACGGGACCGGACCAAGGCAAAGGAGCCACCTACATCTTTGTCGGGCCGGAAGATGATCCAAAGAAATATGAGAAGCCCGGCGCCTTTGTCTTCCAGAGTGTGACCAACAACGTTGGCGTCCTGCTGCGCATTCTGGATCCGGATCCCGCCTATTACGCGACCTTTAAATCCGCAATCAAGATGGGCCACTACGGCAAGCCGCTAGAGAACTGCCGGTTTATCGAAGACAAGAATGTGGAGTGGAGCGGGACGGCCCCGCGAGGCCTGGATTATTGGAAGACTCTTTCAGAGATCCTCAATGAGGAACCAGTCCGGGAAATCGACAAACCGTGGACTGCGATGTTAAAGCCGCTTGGCATTGAGAAAGGCAGACCTTTCAACCCCACTGCTCGCCAAAAGGCCATCCTCCTGAAAGGTGTCGCGATGGGCGAACTGATGGCTCGCAACTTCCAGGTGAATCCGCGATTTGCTGAACCCTACTGGAAGGGCACGAGCTGGTACAAAAGCTTCGATTTCGGCGTTGAGCAGGAGACCAGCACGCAGCTCCAGCTTGACGAGCGCATCACGTGGTTCTACGAGGCGGTCGCCAGCAGCAAGGGGATGGTCAATCCGACCGTCGGTGCCGGACAGGTGTACATGACCACCAAACGCGATAGCAAAGGCGTTCTGCTGCGTGCGGACAAGACTTACAAGGTACATGTGCCTAAAGACGTTCCGGTAGGTCAGTTCTGGGCGCTCACCCTTTATAGCGAAAACACCCGAAGGCCCTACGACAACGGCGGAACGGAACTCCGCAACGTCAGCCTTGACAGCAAGATGAAAGACCTCAAATACAACGCCGATGCCAGTATCGATCTCTACATCGGCGCTACAGCTCCGGCTGGCTTCGAGAACAACTACATGAAGACAGTGGGATCGGATGGGTGGTTTGTATATTTCCGCCTTTACGCACCCCTCCAGCCATTCTTCGACAAGACATTCACACTCCCCGACTTCGAGGTTGTGAAATAGCAGGACAACCGGCGAACTGTTACCCGCACCGAGTAGCCAGAGAAATGGAGGGGCAGTAATGAATCGAACTTATGGAATGGCAATCACTGCGCTGTTGTTGATCACCGGCTTGACGGTGCCGCTCCGATCGCAACAGCCCAGTACCGAAAAGTCTGATTTAATCGATCCGGACGCGGCGGAGGCCCTGAACACATGGGGACCTATCTGCGCAGCCTCAAAGATTTTCAGGTAAAGGCAGTCGTGGCCTCCGAGGATGTCCTTACCGACGGTGAGAAGTTGACGTACACGCACACGACAAATCTATTAGGCGCACCAAACAAGTTCCGAATCGATACGGATGGCGATCAGAAATCGCGTCTCATTCTTTACGATGGTAAGAACTTCACCTTCTTCGCGCGGCGCGCAGGATACTACGCCACCGTTGCCGCTCCCCCAACCATCGGTGAACTGATCGACGTTGCCAGCGACAAATATGGCATCGAGATTCCGCTCCTGGATCTTTTTCTTTGGGGCGGACCCCGCGCTTCGAAAAACGAGATCACCGAGGCCAGCGACTTCGGTCCAGCCTCTGTGGAAGGGATAACCTGCGAGCACTACTCCTTCCGCCAGCCTGGGCTTGATTGGCAAGTGTGGATTCAGCTCGGAGACCACCCTCTCCCCAAAAAACTGGTCTTGACCACTACCACAGACGAGGCTCGTCCCCAGCACACATCCGTCTTTACGTGGAACCTCGCGCCTTCTGCCCTCGGTAAAGAAGGCAGGGTTCATCGTCGGCGCCCAATATGGAAAAGGAGTGATGATTTGTCGGAGTGGTGCAAATTTTAACGGTCACTGGGGCGCACCTATCATGATGCAGTCGAGCGGGGGAAGCTTTGGCCTGCAGGCTGGGGGGCAGGCAACTGACTTCGTGATCCTGGTGATGAATGATGATGGCGCCCGTTCAGTGATGAAAGGCCGTGCCAAGCTAGGCGCTGAGACGAGCATCGCCGCCGGTCCTGTCGGGCGGAATGCGGAAGCCTCCACGACAGGGACCATGCAGGCCCAGATGCTCTCTTACTCCCGCGCGCAAGGCGTCTTTGCCGGGGTATCTCTGTCCGGAACGTCTTTAGGCCCCGATGACGGTGACAACGAGAAACTCTACGGGAAAAAGATCTCCGCGCAAGAGATCTTTGCAGGGAACGTAAAGGCGCCCCCGTCCGCTTCAACGTTGCTTTCAGAACTGCGAGTAGCATCACCGAGGAACCTAGCCAAGGGGAAATGACACTCGAACATGTCAACAGCTTATCGCCTGGCGCCGGTGTTTTGCGTATCCGGCGCTTTCGCTCGGAGACTCACCATTTTTAGTGCCGCGTGGCAGCGGTCAAGGTTGCTCGGTGAATTACTCGCCGAAAATGTTCTCGGCACCTGGTCGCAAAACCGCCTCTACGGACATTGGGTCAAACCTCGGGTTCGGGCCGGATTGCCTACTTCACCTCTTTCGTTTCTTTCGTATCCGCACCATCACGCGCGGCCATGCCAGTGGGCTTAGTTCTTATCATTCGTCTCTTTCGCATCAATACACGCTGCGCGTGAGTCCACCAGATGAGGAGCAGGTAGGGGGATATGGGTCAAAAACAATTTTTGGGTTGATCTTCTAGACCGTCATGGCGTGAAATTTTCGCATCTCCAAAATCCGAAAATCGCTTCTAATCATCATATTGATTCGTAGTTGAGATTTTGCCCTCCTATCCCCCTCCGGGTCGCTCTAACGGCCCCTACGCCGCTGCATGAGCAACGTCTCAGGGTAATGGCAAAGGCCGACTCTTGTGCAGTCGGAAGACCAGCTTATATATAGCGGATGGCGCGGCGGATAATCGGTCCGTTACAGGGGGCAAAAACCCAAAGGCATCTATGTGATGTCGAAGGTTCCAAGCCGCTTTGGATTCCAGGTACGGGCTCGATCGCTGCGATTTTGCTCGATGAGCGCGCGGTCTAAAGTCAACAGAGGAACGGAAAGGTCAACTGTCCGGAAAGACTTCTCGCCCTAGCGCGCAGCACGGACTCGGACTGCAGCCGCTAGATCGCTGGAGAGGCGCAGATTCTTCGAAGACGCACCGTTGCCCAGAACGAAATCGTCGGCAGAACAGTTTGTGACCTGTAATCGAGCGCCTGGAGTGATGCCATGAGTCTTGAGCCGCTTCAACAGTGGCGCATCATGATCCGAGATGCTCTCCACAATGAATGTTCCTTCCTCATGAAGATCCGTTAAGGGAATGGAAGTCTGTTTGGGCATCTTCCCGTCCATCGCCGGAATGCAATGCCCGTGAGGATCGAACTTTGGGTGGCCGAGTTTTGCGGCGATGCGCTCCTCGAAGCGCTCCGAGATGAAATGTTCGAGGCGCTCCGCTTCCTCGTGAACCTCTTCGAGGGGGTAATCCAGGACTTCGTAAAGGAATGTTTCGATCAGGCGATGATGGCGCACCACCTCAAGCGCCCGCCGTTTTCCCGCTGTCGACAGGAGAACTCCGCGGTGTCTTTCGTATTCCACGAAAGGCGAGGGAGACGATGCCAGCTTTTGCAGCATATTGGTGACTGAAGCTGGGGCAACTCCCAAACGGGCAGCCAGAGACGAACTCGATACGCGCCGTTCCTCAGTTCCGCTAAGAGCAAGGATCGCCTTCAGATAGTTGTCTACTGATTCCGTGTTGGCGTGCCCCTGGCGTCTCGGCGGCATGAGTTGGCATCTCCTCCATGGGTTGACACTTCCGCTATTTTAGGTCAACCTAATTATTAGGCAAGCCTAAATATTGGCAGCCGAGCAATTCTCTGCCTCTCTTCCCCATCGCGCGGTCGGGCCGGCTAGTGCACCCACGGCAATTATTCCCTATCTCAGGAGTTCATTGTTGATGCGAATCAGAACCACAGTGCTCCTCGCGGTTCTCTTGATGTTAACCGCGGTTAACGCGAAAAATTTGCGGGCGCAAAGTGGCACGAGCAGTGCACTCACTGGAAGCATCAACGATGCGACAGGGGCGGTTGTTCCCAATGCCACTGTGAAAGCTACGGAGGTAAGCACGGGAGCGGCACGAACTGCGCGAAGCAACGCCGAAGGGCGTTTTCTCTTCGCGCAGGTCAATCCGGGAATCTATCGGATTTCCGTGGCGGCCGAAGGTTTTGGACCCGCTGAGTCGCAACCTTCGAAGGTTGCAGTAGGTCAGACCATCGCGGTGAACTTCACTTTGAAACCTGCGTCCACATCGCAAACCGTAGAGGTGATAGCGCAGACCGGGCTCCTGAGCTTGGATAACCCAAACGCCTCAACGACTCTGGAAGCGAAGGCCATCGAAAAACTGCCGAACCCAGGGCAGGACCTCACCTACATCGCGCAATTTGCTCAGGGTGCGCTGATGAACACGGCGGGCTCTTCCAACGACGCGAAAGCTGCGGGAGGCTACGGCAACGTGGAATTCAACGGACTGCCTGCAACCTCGAATGGCTATATCCTCGATGGTTACGACACGAACGATCCCTGGCTTGGACTGAACATCGGTCTTTCTACAAATCTCGTGATCGGACTCGATGCGGTACAGGAAGCGACTGTCAATACCAACTCGTTCTCTGTCGATCAGGGAAGGTACGCAGTAGCCCAGGTGAACTACTTCACCAAGTCGGGCACCGACGCGTTTCACGGCGACGCGTACGAAATATGGAACGGTTCGCTGTTCAACGCGGAGGACTACTTTCTTCACTCGAACGATACGGCCGATAGCAGCGCGAAGAAGCCCCGGTCTACCGTCAACGAATTTGGCGTCAGTATTGGCGGACCCATTCGGAGAGACAGGCTGTTCTTCTTCGGGCACTACGAGGGTATTCGCATCGCGCTGCCGATTGTGTCCCAAATTACGCTGCCAACGCCGGCTTACCAGCAATACGTCTTGGGTCAACTCGCCACCGGCGGAACGGACCCAGTTACGGGCACCACTCTTCCGGCTCAGCCCGCCGAGGTCCCCTTTTACCAGAAGATGTTCTCTTTGCTACCCGCATCGGGCGGCTCTCCAGTGCCGATTGTCGGGTGCCCGCTTGGTACAAACAACGATGGTTGTGCCAGCCAGCGCCAGGCTTCATTGAACAATAGCGACGGCGAGGACCTCCTTGTGGTGAAGATCGATCACACCATCAACGCCAAGGACAGCATCTGGTATCGCTTTCAGCAGGACACCGGGCTCCAGGCGGCGTACACAGATCCCGTCAATCCTATTTTTAACTCCTATTCGCCGCAGCCGCAGCGAACTCTCGTGGCGGGCTACACTCACGTGTTCAGTTCAAACGTCGTGAACCAATTGAATCCTGGCGCGAGTTGGTACTCCAGCATCTTTGAACCGAACCACTATTCGCAGGTGCTAGAGACTTTTCCCATTGTGCTTGCGTCGGGCAGTGACTCCGTTCCGTTTACGACGATCGGCGGCAATGACAATACCTATCCTCAGGGCCGTAAAGTCACACAGTGGCAAATTAACGACAACCTGACAT
>Ga0210386_10003597_pt1 | contig 12977 bp, 23 predicted proteins | sample IncBWH32OmetaG_FD_160091 | JGI IMG/M metagenome (GOLD analysis project Ga0210386, IMG submission 160091) | Forest soil microbial communities from Barre Woods Harvard Forest LTER site, Petersham, Massachusetts, United States - Inc-BW-H-32-O ... | reverse complement strand
CCCGAGCGCGTCGGCGGTCCACGGGTAGATTTCCACGGGCTCGGGGTGGCCGTCCGCGACGACCTGGTACATCCGCGACGTGCTGACGCCGGTCACTGGTCATCACCTGCCAGCAGGGCGGCAGCCTCGGCCCGCAGCGCGGCGGCGTGCCGCTCGTGACCCTCGGCCCGCCGGATGGCGTCGAGCGCCTGCGTGCGCCGCCGGTAGTGCGCGGGGCTCTCGCCGTCCTCGCGGTTGACGTAGTAGTCGGCGTCCAGCGCGCCCAGCTCGGCCGAGCTGACGACGGCCCACCCTCCGTGGCCAGGGTCGACCGTGAACGGCGGGTGATCGGCGGCGGCGGCTACGCGCGCGGCGCTGTCGCAGAGATACGCCAGCATGGACTCGGTGGTCGGTCTCGGCAGGGCCGGGGGCAGGCCATCGGGCAGCCCGTCGGCATCGCTAAAGAACCTCACCGCACACCCCCCCGGTCTCCGAGGTAACCGCCGAGCCCCACCGCCGCGATCACCACGCCCAGGAAGATCGCATCGCCGATCGCCGCCCAGCGGGGGAACGGCAACCCGGTCACTGCCGCCAGAACCGCCCCGGTCATCCCGCACACGCCGACGACCATCAGCAGCAGGCCACCCGACCGGCGGGCTCGTGATCGCTGCGCCCGGCGGGCTCGCTGCGACGTGGTCACAGCGTCACCCCCTGCCGGTCGCGGTACGGGCCGCGGAACTTCTCATCGACCGCCAGCGTGCCCGCTTCCAGGGCTTCCCGGTCGGCCAGCCGCACCGGGGACCAGCGGCGTTCCTCGTGCGCCGCGTACCACAGGAACAGGTAGTCGAGCGCGGCGGCGCGGTCCTCCTCGGCGGCGAAGCGCCAGAGCGTCCGGTCACCCTCGACGATCTCCAGCAGCTCGTAGACAGCCTCCAGCACCACCAACTCGCCGGGCGGTGGCGGCCCCTGTGCAACGCCATCGCCGACCGGCCCGCGCATCTGGCCGGCCTCGACCCAGCCGCCGGTGCGGACGTAGAACATCACGTACGGCCAGTGCCCGAGGTCCCAGCCGTCCGAGCCCCACGACGCGATCACGCGCCACCCGCGCCGCTCCTCAACTTCCATGTCGCTGTAGCCGTCGTCGGACTCGGCATAGTTGCGGCCCCACTTTGCCGCCTGATGCTCTGCCAGCTCGGTCTTGCTCATGAGCGCCCTCATCCGGTTGCCCCGTCCAGGGCGGCCAGCTCGGCGGGGTCGGTGATCTCCTCGCGGGCGATCTCGACGCCGTGGCAGCTCGTGCAGCGGTACCGGAACCGGCGGCCGCCCATCTGCCGCCCGTGCACGGGGCGGGACATCTCAACTATCAAGTCGATGTTGAAGGTCTCTAGCTGCCGCGCCGCGTCCTCGGCCAGCTCGGGGCGCTGGTATGTGCGGTACAGCCGCAGGTACCGCTGGACGGTGCCCGTGCTGAGGTTCACCGCGTCGGCGAGCTGCGCGCGGGTGTACTGGTCGCTGTAGCTGTCGAGCCGCTGCCCGAACCGCCACGAGGCGCGCACGCTGTCACGGTTCGAGGCGGTGACGGTGGCGTAGGACTCGCGCAGCTCGCGGGTAGCCTCGCCGTCGACCATGCGGCCGACGAGGCGGAGTCTGCTGGTGGTGGTGGTCATCTTCTGATCGCATCCTTTTGTAGATTCGCGCGGTGCTCCTCGACCGCGCGTTTGATCACTTCACTGAGCGAGCACCCTCGGGCGCTCGCCTCCTCCTCAATCCAGGCGCGGAGCGCGCCGAACCGGACGCCGGTCACCTTGTTCTCGTCGTCCTCCTGGACCGGCTGGTCAGTACCCGCCATGTTGGCCCCCTCCTCTTACCGCGCTGGTAACCCGTAGCGCTGTTAAACACTACGCGCTGTTAAACATCCTTGCTAGCGTTGTTCGAGACCCGCGCGGGTACCTGCGGAGAATCGTAGGTTTATTTCGCTAGACTCCAACGGGGCGGGATTCTTAAAGCTACGATGGGTGTTGTACTTGGCACAAGTACAACCGCGCCCCCGCCGAGGGGGCAGAGGAGGAACCACCCATCATGACCACCACCACCCCCACCCTCGTCACGGAGATCGCGCTGCCCTGGCGGCACCCGTTCGGCCTCGTGACCGCTGTTGAGTATCCCGCCGACCGGCCCCGCGTGGTCGACCTCGTGCTGGCCAACGGGAACCGCACCGCCGAGACCCGCACCGCCCGCTACGCCCTCGGCGCCGGGGGAGTGTGGGACCTCGCGCCCAAGTGCGCATGGTGCGGTGAGCCCGCCGACGACGAGCTGGGCGGGCTCAACTACGGGTACCACGACGTGTGCGCCGAGTCGCGCACCTCTGGTGCCCTGGCCCAGCGCAAGATGGCCCGCCACCTGGACGGGGTGGAGAACGCCGACCGCGAGGAGCACACCGCGTGGGGCCGCGCTGAGACCGAGCCGTGCGAGCGGGGCACCGTAGGGTGCTCCGTCCGCCACGACGCCGCCGCCCTCGACCTCGACTGTGAGGTGTGGTGATGACCGCCGTTCTGGCCTACCGGCCCGACCAGCTCGCCCGCCTCGTGTATGAGGACGTGCCCACCTATGCCCGGCTCAGCCGCGCGGGCCGGGGGAACAAGATCGAGTCGATCCCCCGCCAGCACGAGGCGATGGACCGGCTGGCCGCGCTGGTGCCCTGCACCCTCGGCAAGCGGTTCGCCGACCCCAACCTGTCCGCGTGGGACGAGGAGACGTTCCGCCCCGAGTGGGAGGCGTTTCTCACCGAGCTGGACACGGGCAAGCACCGGGCCGCCATGTGCTATCACAGCGACCGCCTCGCGCGTAACGGGATCGACTGCGAGCGGCTGCTGCTGATCGGGAAGCGCCACGGGATTATGCTGCTCACGCCGAACGGGAATTACGACCTCGGCAACGACGATCAGCGGGCGATGTTCCGCCACCTGGCAACGATGGTGATCAATCAGTCGGACGCGACCAGCCGCCGCTCGCGCGGTGACAAGGACGCCGCGCGCGCGCACGGGGTGCTGCGCACCGTCTACGGCGGATCGGCGCCGCTCGGATTCTGGAACCCGGTCGACGCCCTCGGCAAAGCCACCACCACCGACTGGCTGGTCCACCCCGCCGACGCCGCGTACCTCGCGGACGCTGCCGCGCGGGTCCTCGCCGATGAGGCGCACCGGGTGGAGACCGCGCACAAGTCCCTCGGCGAGCACACCGACCAGCGCGGGCGCGTGGTGACCGTAAAGCAACTGCGCGCCGCGCTGCAGCGCCCCGCCAGCGCGGGCATCATCCTCGACCGCGACGGGACCGAACTCCGCGGCGCGACCGAGGGGTACCCGATCGACCCCGACACGTGGCGGAAGCTGCAGGCCACGTTCGCCGCCCGCAAGCGCGGTCGCCCGACCAGCTCGGACGGGATGTACGCGCTCGGCCCCGCGCTCGCCTGCGGGAAGTGCGGGAACCAGCTCACCGGCTCGACGTACTACTACCGGGGCACCCCGCGCCGGGTGTACGCGTGCGCGAACCCGCACAAGATCGGCGGGGTGACCCGGAAGCCCTGCAAGGGCGTGAGCATCAGCGCGCCCGAGGTGAACGAGCTGCTCCGCCTCGCGGTGGTGGAGTGGAGCCGCACCGACGAGGGCCGCGCCGCCGCGCGCCTGCAGCCCGAGACGGGCGGGAGGCTCGCCGAGCTGGACGCCGAGGAAGCGGGTATCCACACCCTCGCCGGGCTCCTCGCCGACAACGCGCGCGCCGGGGTGCTCAGCGCCGCCGACTACGCCCTGCACTCCGCCGGGATGGCCGACGACATAGCGCGGATCAACGCCGAGCGCGAGCGGCTCGCCGAGGTGGCCGCCGAACAGCCCGTGAGCACCGTTGAGAATTGGGGGCAGATGACGCAGCCCGAGCGGCTCCGCCTCGTCCGCACCGTGCTCGTTACCCCGATCAGCGTTGCCCCCGGAACCGGGGGGCCGCGCCCCACCCCGACGAGCGCGCGCGTCGAGCTGGAGCCCCGCCGGGCAGCGTAAACGTATAGAAAACCTTTAGAAGAGGTTAGCGCGCGAAACGAACGGCCCCCCGCCCGTGCGGGGGGTCGTTGCCGTCTCGGGACTAGTTATTTGGCTGCACGATGACTAGTTCCTAAGCAGCATGATGACTAGTTACAAATAGCCATTCGGTAGCTAGGTCGCAGCAGGGGGCCTATTTGTAGCGCGCGAGCTTGACGGAACGTGAACCCGTGGTTAACCATCTGGAATGGAAGCCCGGCCGGGCAGGTGAAATCGAAAACCGCAGCCCCCGCACCTCGCGCGAGGGGTGATAGCCGCACCGACTAGCCCGACTTTGAGCCCGCCGACGCCATGCCTTCCCCCTCGCACGCTGTTGCGTGAGTTGCACCCTCAGACCAAGGGGGGTCGTAGGGCCGTGGCGTCGTACGTGGCTCAGACCGAGCGCATGTTGCAACTGGCCAAGGACCAAGGGATCGAACCGACAGCCGAGGGGATCGCCGCAGCGGCGGGTCTGTCGGCGCGGGTGATGCGCGGCGTGCTCGCCGGCCACCCGGTCTCTAACCGCACCTGGCAGGCGCTCACCCGCCTGTTCGGTGCGGGCTTTAACGGGCTGCTGTTCGCCGAGGCAGGCAGCCCGGCAGGCAGCCCAAAAGATGAGGAGGCGGCGCGCGCGGCGCAGCTCGTCCGCCTCCGGGCAAAGTTCGACGCGCTGACGCCCGAGGAGTCCGGCCCGATCGTGGCGGCGGTAGCGCAGCAGGGCGCCGAGATCACGCTGCGGCTGGCGCGCGACCAGGCACGCGCGAAGACACCCGAGGAGGCCGACGAGGCGCGCGCGAGCGGGGCCGGTGCCAGGCACGCCGCCGCGTTCCTCGCCGAGCAGCAGAAGCGCCCCGCCCGGCGCGGGTCGAGTTGATGCACCCTCCGCAGTGGTACGCGCGGCGCCGCCGGGGTCTCGGCGCGTCGGAGATCGCCACCATCCTGCACATCACCCCGTACGCCGACGCGTCAGAGTTCGCGCTGTGGCAGTCCAAGATCACGGGCGGCGGCGGCGACTGGCACCAGAGCGAGAAAATGCGGTGGGGCAACCTGCTGGAAAACGTGGTGGTCGATGAGACCGCGCGGCGCCTCGGGGTCACCGTGACCGGCCGCCAGGTCGAGGCGGAGCACCCCGACCACCCGTGGGCGATCGCCATCCTCGACGCGACCTATGAGGAGCCCGAGCGCGCGGGCGGGCTGATCGAAGTCAAGACCACGGGTGACCGCAAGTGGGACGAGGTTCCCCCGCATTACGAGGTGCAGGTGCAATGGCAGCTCGAAGTCCGGGGGGCCGACGACGCGTGGGTCGGCTGCCTGCACGCCGGGCAGCGGCTCAGCCTGTGGCACGTCGAGCGCGACCGCGAGCTGGGCGCGGCGCTGCTGCGCATCGGCGGGGCGTGGTGGCGCAGGCACGTGCTCGGCGGTGAGCCGCCCGCCCTGGACGCGAGCCCGGCGACCGCCGCCGCGCTCAATCGCCGCTACCCGGCGGTCCCCGAGCTGACCGCCGACCTGACCGCGCACCGCGACCTCGTGCGCGACCTGCACGAGCTGCGCGCGGCTCAGCGGGTCCTCAAGGGGCAGGCCGCCGCGGTCGAGAACCAGCTCCGCGCCGCGCTCGGCAGCGCCGAGGCGGGCCAGGTGGACGGGGAGACCGTGATCACCTGGCGGGAGCACACCCGCCGCGAGCTGGACCGGGCCGCGCTGCGCGAGGACCAGCCGCAGCTCGCCGACAAGTACACCCGGACGAGGACGGTCCGCCCGCTGCGGCTGACCGGAGAAAAGGACGGCGACGATGAGTGAGCAACTGCGGACGGCGGTAGCCGAGCGCGACCCCGGCGACGACCCCGGCGCGGACCTGGCGATCGTCGGCACCGAGCTGGACACCTTCGGCCCCCCCGACATGGCCAAGGTGCTCGCGCTGATCGGGCTGGACCCGCGTAACCCGATCGCGCACGCGGTGGTCCGCGTCTGCCAGCGCTACGACCTGGACCCGGTGCTCGGGCACGTGATCATCCTGCCCAAGAGTCAGCGCCCCTACATCACCCGCGACGGCTACCTGCACATAGCGCACCGCTCGGGCGTGTTCGACGGCATGGAGGTTGTCGAGGACCCGCACCGCGACCGCGAGTCGGGCGAACCGCAGTGGGCGGCGAAGGTGGCGATCTACCGCAAGGACATGTCCCGCCCGTTCACGTTCCCCGGCCGCGCCGATCTCGCGCTGGACAACGGCCCAGAGATGGCGCTGGCCCGCGCCGAGCGGCGCGCGCTGAGACGCGCGTTCGACGTGACGCCCGGCCCGATGTTCGCCGACGACGAGACCGACGACCGGCCGTTGCCGCAGCCGCCGCCCGCCGACAGCTACGACCCCGAGGGGCCGCTGCAGGAGCCGCAGCGCGCCGCGATCATGGCCGCGTTCCGTGAGCTGGGCACGAGCCGCACCGAGCGGCTGGCGTACATGTCCGGGGTGCTGCAGCGGCGGGTGACCAGCGTCAAGGCCCTCAACTTCCGCGACGCCGCCGAGGTCCACGCGGCGCTGCAGGCACGGCTCAACGAGCAGGCCGGGCAACAGCAGGCGGAGGTATCCGGCGGCGAGGCGACTTCCCCCGCCCCGCCGCCCGACAAGCCCCGCGCGACCAGGCCGCAGCGGAACGAGATAGGCCGCGCGATGCAGGACGCGGGTGTCACCGACCCGGCCGACGCGCTGCGGCTGATCGGCGAGTGGACCGGCCGCGAGATCACCTCGACCGCGCAGCTCGACGCCGACGAGGTGGCGAAGGTGCTGGCGAAGGCGCGCGGGCTGCGCGCGGGACCGGAGGAGCCGCCCGACGACGAGGGGGACTCGCGTGCAGCCGATGACTGAGCCCCGGCTGGCGGAGATCACCGAGCGGGTGATGCTGTGGCGCGACTTCGCCGACGACGACGCGTTCACCGCCAACGACGCCGCCGAGCTGCTCCGCGAAGTCAACTGGCTCCGCCGCCACCACGACCACGACGTGCGGCTGCTGCGGCGGTGCCGCGACGAGCTGATCCGCGTCAACGACGAGTACCAGGAACTCATCGCCCGCGCCGAGGCGTGGGCCGCGCAAGAGCGCGAGGAGGACGGCGGGCTCGCCGAGCTGCTCGCCCAGGACCAGGCCGAAGGAAGCCAGGAATGACCGACCAGCAGACAGCACCCGCACCGTCCCCGTCGCCGCTCGAACTGGCCCGCGCGTGGGCCGCGCGGGTGGCCGCCATCGCCGCGCACTATGAGCGGCGTGAGCGCGAGGAACCCGGCTTCGGTGACATCGAAGCGCATATCCACGGCGCGGGCCGCCAGCAGTTCGAGGCGGCGCAGATGGCGGGCTTCATGGCCGCGGTGTCGATCGCCGAGGACCTGCACCAGATCGCCGAGCTGCTCGGTGCCGCCCCCACCCCTCGGGGCGGGCCGGGCCAGGAGGGGAAGGACCAGGGACCGTGACGCAGCCGCAGCAGCTACCCGAGGGTCACACCGCGAGGCAACTCGGGCGTGCGCTGCGCGCGATCCCTGGCCTTCCCGCCGCCATGATCGAACGGGCGGAGCGCGGCTATTACCACGACTACCTGTCCCCGCTGGCGCTGCCGGAACTGGCGCTCGTCTCCGAGCTGCGATCGCACGGCGCGGACCCCGCCCTCACGGTCAGCTCGCGGCGGCTGTGCATGGCGCTGGCGGAGGCGGTGATCCGGGGCGAGTACGACGCCAGCAAGGCCGAGTCCGAGGAGTGGGCCGCCTCGCCCGAGGGGCAGGCGACGATGGCCGAGCTGCTGCGCGGCGGCGTCGACCGCCAGGAGCGCAGGCGGCGGAGGGACCGGCCGTGACGTGCGCCGCGTGCGGCGGCCCGTTGCCGAAGGGCCGCCGCCGGTTCTGCTCGGACCTGTGCCGGGTGCGGGGCCGCCGCCAGGAACGCCGGTATGACACCGACGAGTTCACCGCGATGATCACCCGGATGATCCGCAACCTCGGCCGCCGCGTCGGCCGCTCGGATACCGCCGCGTTCGGTGCGCTGTGGCAGGTCCGCGACACCGCCGACGAGGCGTGCGCCACGGCGATCGACGGACTCCGCCGGGCGGGCTTCTCCTGGACGGAGATAGGCGCCGCCGCCGGGCAGTCCGGCCAGGGCATCGGCCAGTGGCACCGCCGCCGCTCGGGCACAAACGAATCGTTTCAGGAGGTCGCGCCGTGAGCCATACATGCCCCGTCCAGGTGTGCGTCCTGGTGGTCGGCGACGACGACCGGCTGATGTGCCCGACGCACTGGCACATGGTGCCCCGGCCGCTGCAGCGCGCCGTCTGGGCCGCGTGGAAGAACGGCAAGGGGTTCGGCACCGTCGCGCTCGCCGCGGCGCAGTCCGCCGCGATCAGCGCCGTTGACGCCACGCTGCAGGGCGCGGGCTCGTGAGCCCGACCCCCGCGCAGCGGCGCGGCACCAGATACGAGAAGCGCGCCGCCGCCGCGCTCCGCAAGGACGGCTACTTCGTGATGGAAGCCCGCGCGTCCAAGGGGCTCGCGGACCTCCTCGCGCTGAAGATCGGCCAGGTGCTCATGGTCCAGGTGAAGTCCGGGGACGCGGACCTCGCCGACGGGTGGTTCAACGAGCTGTTCGACGCCGCGACCCGGCACGGCGCGATGGCGGTGATCGCCGACTACCCGCGCGCCGGGAAGCTGCGGCTCCGCCGGATCATCGGCCCGCATAACTACCGCTCGCCGCGCTGGCCGTGCGTCCCGATGATCACCGACGAGGCAGCCGGGGGCAGGCGCGCGCCATGACAGCGATCCAGCCGCCCTATCTGCAACTGTCGGTGAACTACGCCGACGAGCCCGAGCTGCGCGCGCTGTGCCGGTTCGGCGCTGACGGGCTGCTCGCCCGAGACCTGGCGGTGGGGATGGAATGCTACTGCCGCCGCAACCTGACCGATGGCTGGGTGCCCGCCGAGCAGGCGGCGATCATCTGCTGGCCGCTGCCGACCGAGCACATGGCCGTGCTGCTCGGCCACCTGGAAACCACGAAGGTTATCGACGTAAAACCTAATGGTTTCTACCTGCTGCGCTACACCGCAAAGTACGGCACCCGCGCGGACGCTGAGGAGCGCGCGGAACGACGCCGCACCGCAGGCGCGAAAGGTGGCCGCCCGCCGGGCAAACACACAGGTCAGGGCAACGGAAAACGTGCCGGTTTGCATGCGGAAACCGAGCGACCCGCGCGCACGCGCGAAGACAAAGACAAAGACAGAGACAGAGAAGAACCCCCACCCCCAGCCCCGCCCCCACGCGACGAGGCTGGCGCATGGAACGGGGCGCGCGGTGGTGGTGGTGGAAGAACCGATCTCGTGACCCAAGTCCAGGCGCTCATGGCCAGCCAGGGCCACCCCGTCAGCCACGAAGAGGCGGAGGTGATCACCTGGCAGCTACTCGGCGAGCGCGACGACATCGCCCACCCCGCCGCGTACCTCCGGGCGGCGATCTCCACCGCCGAGCGGGCCGCCGCCCTCGTCGGCGCAGACGGGCAGCGCACCGCGCCGCCGCCGAGGAGCCGCACCCCCTCGACCTACCGGCCCGTGACCGACCTCGACCGGCGCATCATCGACGCGTTCGAGGACCGGCTGGGCGCGGCGATCTCCGCCGGGCAGGCCACCGCCGTCCGCGAGTCGCTCGCCGAGCGCGGCATCACCGACCCCGGCGACGTGCTGTCCGTGATCGAGACCGAGCGCGACCCCCGCGAGCTGCTGCCCGCCCGCAAGCACGTACCCGGCAGCACCGTGGCCGCAGCGCTCGCCGTGGGCGGTGTCCGCATCCCCGCCACCGAGGAACAGCGCGCGAAGCACGCCGCCGACGCCCGCGCCGGGATCGCCCGCACCACCGCCGCCGCCAGAGCCCGGCTCGAGAACGCGCCCGAGCAGGAGGAGCACCACGACTACCAGGACCGCGACCTCGACGGCCTGGACCACGACCCCGCCGACGAGCCCGAGCCCGCCGACGCCGAACCGCCCTACTGACGAGAGGAACCACCGATGCCCGACGTGAGAGGAACCGCGCTACTCCCGCACGGCGAGGCCAACGGCTTCGCCGCCATCGCCGCCGAGCTGCTCCGCGAACCCCGCAGGCTCCGCGCCGCCCTGGTCGTGTTCGACTGCAGGCGCGGCACCGAGGACTACGACTCCGCCGATACCGTCGTGACCCTCCGCATCCGCCGCGCCGAGGTGCTGCTGGCCGTCGACCTCGGCGAAGTCGAGAAGCTCGTCCGCCGCGCCCTGGAAGCCCGCACCGGGCAGCAGGTGCTCCCGCTCGAACTCGAAGACGAGATATCCGAGCTGTTCCGCGAGATGGCCGAACCCGACTCAGCCACCGACCCCGCCGAGGACCCGCCGCCCGACAGCCCGCCCGGCGACGAGCCGCCCGAGGACGGCCCCAAGTGAAGATCACCGGCCCCGTCGTGGTGATGAAGACCCGCTCGGGCTGGATGGATCAGATCATTCGCGGGCTGCGGCGGATCGACGCCGCGCTCGGCCCCGATCAGGACATGGGCGACGCGCTCACCTGCTGGACCGCCGACCCGCAGGCGTTCGCCGACGTGGTCCACGGTCTCGTCGCGCTCGGCGTCCCCGTCGAAGGCACCTCACTCGCGCTCGCCGGTATCGACCCGCCGCCCCCGCAGATCGGCCGCGACGGATGACCGCCGAGGAACTCGGCGACGACGAGCTGCTCGCCACGATCCTGTGCGCGCTGGACGACGCCGCCGGATTCTGGCGCGACCAGGCCCGCGCCTGCGAGTGCTCCTCGCGCGATGAGCCGTGCGACTCGTGCCGGACAGCGCTGACCGACGCCGACAGCTACGAACACGCCTACGCCGTGCTGGTGGAAGGCGAGCTGGAACCCGAGGGCCGCGCCGTCCAGGTGGTCCAGGTGCGCGGAGCCCGGCTGTGACCGCCGACGACGGCCAGTGGGCCGGCCTGGCCCGCGCATCCCGCGCGGCGCTCGCGCTGCTCGGCCACCAGATCGGCCCGCTCTGCCTGCCCGACGAACCCGAGCCGTGCGGCGTCGGATACGAGCTGCACGCGCTCGCCCACCTCGCCACCCTCGCCGCGATCACCGACCACCACCTGCAGCACCTCGGCGGCGTCGACACCCCGCTGGTGATGGACATCTACACCGACGCCGCCGCGCAGACCCGCGCCCGCTGCCAGCGGGAACCATCATGACCCGCCGCCCGCGGCGCGTCCGCATACCCGTCCGCGCCCGCTGCCGCCATTGCGGCCGCAGCTACGCGCTCACCCAGACCGGCCGCGTCCGCCGCCACGCCCGCCACCTCGGCGTCGGCTCACGGCTGTCCCGCCCCTGCCCCGGCTCAGGGGAGCCCGTATGAACCCGCCCCGCCCGTGCATGTGCGGGCACCGCGAGATCGCCCACCAGCACCACCGCCTCGGGCTCGACTGCTCAGTCACCGGCTGCCCGTGCCTGGACTACCGCGCCGCCACGCCGATCAGGCTGTGGCTTGCCCGCACCCGACCCGCCGTGGCACGCTGGCGCCTACCGGCCCGTACGCACCGGGGAAGGCTCGTGCGGGCCGCACCACCACCCGCACCACCCGGTAAGCCCTAGGCGGGACCGACCCATGCCAGTACGCGCGGCAACAGCCTGCGGGACCCCGCTCTGCCCCAACACCCGGCCCTGCCCGCAACACCCCGCCTCGTGGACCGAGGGTCAGCGGGGCCGCATCATGCCCCCCGGCTGGTCCGCTACCCGCACCCGCATCCTGGCCCGCGACCACCATTGGTGCCGGTCCTGCTGTGCCTCCCCCGCCACCGAGGTCCACCACCTCCGCCCCGGCACCGAGGGCGACGAGTGGCTGGTCTCGCTCTGCTCGCCGTGCCACCGCCGCGCTACGCAGGCGCAGTCGGCAGCCGCACGCGGGGCGCTCAGCGCCACGCTAAGCGTCGTACCAGCGCCCGCACCCGCTCACACCGCGACAGAGAGCCTCGCCAGCCCTGGCGCGGCTCCGCGCCGCGCAGGCGTCACCAGGCGGTCAGTGATCGCGGCGCGGTCACTGCCGGGCGGCTCGGCGGGCGGGGGGGAACCCCCCCGCGCGGCCGAGCCGCTGAGCGTTTCTCGTCCAGCCGCGCGAGCGGCTGGGTTTTCGGGTTTTGCCGGGGCTGGCAGCCCCCGGCAACCCGAGGGGCGGACTGCCGCCCGCCGCCAGGGCGGCGGGGGCGCCGCGTGAGCCCGGCGCGGGCCGCAGCGCGGCGCGCTCCGGTGCGGTTCGTGTCGCAGCGGTACGAGCCGGACGCCGAGCTGGCCGGGCTGGTGGAGTTCCCCGGCAACCCCCGCGTCGGCGACGGCGGCGCGGTGGCCGAGAGCATCGACGCGAACGGGTTCTACGGCGCGGTGCTGGTGCAGGAGTCGACGCGCCGCATCCTGGCGGGGCACACCCGGCGGCGTGAGCTGATGGACGCCGGGGCCAGCACCGGGCCGGTGCTGTGGGTCGAGGTGGATGACGCGACGGCCAAGCGGATTCTGATGGGCGACAACCGGACGGCCGAGCTGGCGAGCTGGGACCCGGAGGCGGTGCTGGCGATGCTGACCGAGATGGGCGCCGATGAGGAGTCGCTGCGCGGCTCGGCGTTCACCGTCGATGATGTCGCGGTGCTCGCCGCGGCGTTCGCCGCTGATGACGGCAGCCGGAACTACGAGCCCCGGTCGCTGGGCTCGACGCTGATCATCCGCGCGCCGCTGGACGTGATCGCGGCGTTCCGTGAGGTCGACGGCGACACGGACCTGGCGCGGCTGACCTACCTGCTGGCGCTGCCGCGCGGGAAGCTCGCCGAGGTGGCCACGTGACGATCTCGGTGCTGACCAGCTACGCCGACCGGCGCCACTTCCGGCCGCTGCCCCCCGGCGGTCACCTGATGCTCGACTCGGGCGCGT
>Ga0210386_10003596_pt1 | contig 12978 bp, 9 predicted proteins | sample IncBWH32OmetaG_FD_160091 | JGI IMG/M metagenome (GOLD analysis project Ga0210386, IMG submission 160091) | Forest soil microbial communities from Barre Woods Harvard Forest LTER site, Petersham, Massachusetts, United States - Inc-BW-H-32-O ... | reverse complement strand
CCGGATGGAAGATGGTGGTGCCGATATCGCCCGCCGCCTTGATCAGGTCGGTGTCGCTGTCGGATGCTTGCGGACCCGGGCGGAATTCCTCCGGCCGGTACCCTGCCAGCGCCGGCTGGCGCATCAGCCGCCGCGTCAACCGTATGGCATCAGCGGCGATCCGGCGGTCCTCATCGGTGGACAGATAATTGGGCCGGATGCTGGGCGCCGCGCTCAAGTCGGGGGAATTCAACCGCACCTCGCCGCGCGACGTCGGCCGCAGGTTGCAGGGGCTCACGGTGATGGCGGGAAAACGGTGCAAGGGCGTGCCGAACCGGTCCAGCGACAAAGGCTGGACATGAAACTGGATATTGGCACGCTCCCGCGCCGGATCGGATTTGGTGAAGATTCCCAGTTGCGACGCCGCCATGGTCATCGGACCACGCCGCAAGAGCCCATATTGCAGGCCCATCAGCGGCCGGCCCAGCGGGGAATAATAGATCTCGTTCAACGTCTTCACGCCGGTGACGTGAAACATCACCCGCAGCTGCAGATGATCCTGCAGGTTGCGGCCCACGCCTTCCAGGGCATGCAAAACGGGAACACCCAGTTCCTGAATCCATTGCGCCGGGCCAATACCTGAACGCTGCAGAAGCTGAACCGAGCCGATGGCACCGGCGCACAGGATCACCTCTGCCTTGACGCGCGCCTCGATCCATTGATTGCCGCGCCGCAAGCGCACGCCCACGGCGCGTCTGCCCTCAAACAGGACCTTCTCGACCGCGACATCGGTCTCAAGCCGCAGATTGGGCCGTCCCAGCACCGGCTTCAGGAAGCCGCGCGCCGCCGACCAGCGGCGCCCGCGCTTCTGGTTGACATGGAAATAGCAGGAACCGGTATTATCGCCGGTATTGAAATCGCGCGTCTTGGGAATACCCATTTCCTCGGCCGCGTCCGCCACGGCGTCCAGGATGTCCCAGCGCACCCGCGGCGCTTCCACATTGAGTTCACCGCTTGTGCTGTGGTGCTCGCTGTCACCCAGAAAATGGCGGTCGAGTCCGCGAAAAACCGGCTGCACATCGTCCCAGCCCCAACCAGTCAGTCCCAATTGCCGCCAATGATCGTAGTCGCCCGCCTGGCCGCGCATGGAGATCATGGCATTGATGGAGGACGATCCCCCGATCGCCTTGCCGCGGGGATAATTGAGCTTCCTGCCGTTCAGGCCCGGCTCGGCCTCGGTCTCGAACATCCAGTCGCTGCGGGGATTGCCGATCAGGTACAGATAGCCGACCGGGATGTGGAACCAGATCCAGTCATCCTGGCCGCCCGCCTCCAGCAACAGCACGCGGTTTTTGGGGTCGGCCGACAAGCGGTTGGCCACGACGCAACCGGCCGAGCCCGCGCCCACCACGATATAGTCATAGTCGCCCTCAAGTCTCACAGGCTGATCCCCAAGCGATACACCCGCACCGCGTTGCCGCCGAACATGGCGCGCCGCTCGGCCTCGCTGAACCCGCCCAGGATCTTGTGATAGGCCGCCAGGTGCGCGTCAAAACTGTCGAACAGCTTGTCGGTGGGAAAGTCGCTGGCCACAAGGCAACGTTCCGGCCCGAACAGATCGATGGCGGTGAGCATGAAGGGGCGGATATTCTCGATTGTCCAGCGGCGGTGAATGAAGCCCACGCCGGAAAGCTTGATATGCATGTTAGGCAGTGCCGCCAGTTTGGCCAGGCCCTCGCGCCACATCCTCTCACCGTCGGCATCGGCCAGGATCGGCATGCCCAGATGATTGAGGATCACCGGTATGCCGGGATGCCGGGCCGCCAGGGCGGCGAAACCGGCGAACTGGCTGGGATAAATCTGGCAGTCGAAGGACAGGTTGTATTTCCTCAGCAACCCAAAACCGGCCTGCCAATCTTCGTCCTGGGTGACGTCGCGTTTGGCATAGCTCTTCACCGGATCGCGATGCCAGCCCACGATATGACGGATGCCGCGCACATGGGCATGGGCGGCATGGCGGACGAGAACCCGCTCCAGGTCGGGGTCGTTCAACGCCGCGAAGGCGATGATGGCATTGGGCATGCTGTGCCGGTCCGCCATCGCCTGCAGCCACTCCGTTTCCTTGCACGCATCGGCAGGATCGGCGCCGGCGTCCACATGCACGATCCCCCGCACATTCCACTTGGCGGCATCCGCGAGATAGTCGTCCAGCCCATAATTGACGGCGATGGCTTGCGTCTTTCCGGCGGGACCGTCGCCAAAAGGCGGCGTCAACCAGGGATAGCGGATATGGCCCAGGTCCCAGAGATGCACATGCGCATCGACAAAAGGGATCATCGCGCCTCCGTCACCGCGGATAAGGACGGTGGAGTTTCACCTCCGGATTGAGCGTCACGCCGAAGCCGGGCCTGTCCAGCGCCGACACGTTCAAGCGGCCGTTCTTTGGCACCGGTTCGCCCAGCAATTGTGGCGCGAACATCGGCACCACCTTGTCCGCCTTGGGCGCCATCATCAGAAATTCGGCGAACGGGCTGTTATGGCGGGTGATCACGAAATGATAGGAATAGACCGATGAGCCATGCGGCACCATCAGCTTGCCGTGCGCATCCGCCAGGTTGGCGATCTTGATCAGTTCGGTGACGCCGCCGCACCAGCCGACATCGGGCTGGATGATGTCGCAGCAATCCATCTCCAGCAGCATACGGAAACCCCAGCGCGTGGCGTCATGCTCGCCGGTCGTCACCAGCATCCCGGGCGGCACCTTCTTTTTCAGGTCGCGATAGCCCCAATAATCATCGGGCGACAAAGCTTCCTCGATCCATTTGAGGCCGGATTCCTCCCAGGCCCGCGTGGCCAACCGGGTGGCATAATTCAGGTCCAGCGCCATCCAGCAGTCCAGCATCAGCCAGAAATCCTTGCCCACGGCAGCGCGTATCGCGGCGATTTCAGCCAGCGCCTTGTTCAGCCCCTCCTCGCCTTCAGCCGGGCCGTGATGCAACGGCATCTTGCCGCCAATGAAGCCCATGTCTTTTGCCAGATCGGGCCGGGCACCGGTGGCGTAGAACACCAGCTCGTCGCGCACCGCCCCGCCCAGGAGTTGATGGACGGGCTCCTGGCGCAATTTGCCCAGGAGATCCCATAGCGCCAGGTCCACGCCGGAAATGGCGTTGATGACCAAACCCTTGCGGCCGTAATACTGGGTGGAGAAATACATCTGGTCCCAGATCTTCTCGACCTCGGCCGGGTCGCGGCCTTCCAGGAACCGCGCCAGATGCTTTTCCACGATAAAGCAGGCGGGCTCGCCCCCCGTGGTCACCGCAAAACCGGTCACGCCATTTTCCGCCTCGATCTCCACCACCAGGGTTCCCAGCACATTGATGCCGAAGCTCTGGCGCGACTGGCGATATTCGGGATAGCGGGCCATGGGCGTGGCGATGTGGTCGTCGATCCAATGACCGCCACCTTGATCGTGGTAATCGGCACCGCCGCCACGCACCACAAACGCGCGTACCTGCTTTATCTTGGGAAATGCCACTGAACAGCCCCTACTGCATGTATCTTTGACAAGCGTATTATCCACAGCATTGAAGGAGAAGCCATTGTTTCGCGCTGGTATACAAATCGCACCCTGCTAATATCTCTCTGTGACGCGCTGATCGAAAGAGAAGCAAGTTACAAAGAACGGCGAGGGCGGGCGCAAGCTAGTCCCCGCCGTTTTTGTTTTCGGCCTTCAGTGAAGCGTGACGGCATCGCTGGGCCGGGGCACCGGTCGCGGGAAAGTCGTCCAGCGCGCGTCCAGATAGGCGTCGCCTTGTGGCGCATCCCAGGCCAGCGCTTCCAGCCCGTTCAAGTCATAGACGATGCGGCCATCCTTGATGGTCAGTTCGTCCACCAGCTTCTGGGTACCATCCACGCGGGTGTTGACCATGTCGGTGAAACCGAAATGGCCCTTCTGGATGCTCAAGACCGCGACATCGGCCACCGAACCGACCGACAGGTTGCCCAGGTCGTCGCGCTTGATCTGGTGCGCCGGATGCGCCGTCATCTCGGCGACGACTTCCTGCAGGCTGAGACCGATCGCCATCAGCTTGCTGGCGACATTCAGGATGTTCTTGGTGGCACCGTTCATACTGTCGGTATGCAGATCGGTGGAAATGGAATCCGGCTTGAATCCCTGTTTGATCATCGGCACCGCCAGCGACCATTTGAAACTGCCGCCGCCGGTGCCGGTGTCGAAATAGACACCCCGGGCGCGGCCTTCGACGAAGCCCTTGCTGGGGCCCATGGTCACCGGGTCCTGCTCATGGCGCAGGCCGGAATACATATGGGTGTAGACATCGCCGGGCCTGAGCTTCTGGGTCAGAAGGTCATAGATCGGCCGCTGCGGCCAATCGGCGCCGAAATCCACCATCACCGGAATGTTGGCGCGAGTCCCGGCCACGACCGCCTGCTCAACCGGGGTCCATTCGGGCCCGGCATAGTGTGCGGTCTTGATCCCTACGACCAGGCCGGGATAGCGCTGCGCCATCCTGGCGGTTGCCTGGCCGTCCATGTCGAAGAGGTTGTTCTCATAATGGCTGCCGCGCATCCCGGCGCCGACGATATTGAGCATCGCCAGCACCCGGGTTTTTGAGCGGTCGATCACCCGATCCTTGAAGTCTTCGAAATTGCGCCAGCCCGAGCAGCCCGCGTCCACCACCGTGGTGACGCCGCTGCGGAAGGTGAAGCCATCCGGCAGGATACTGAGGTCCCCGGCATAGGAGCCGCGTTCGCCGCTGCCGTTATAGACATGAACATGCATGTCGATCAGGCCGGGCGTGACCACCATGCCCTTCACGTCGATGGTCTTGATCGCATCCGACGGTTGGAGATTGGGCGCGACCTGGGCGATGTGGCCGTCCTTGATGGCGACGTCCATCACCGCGTCGATATGGTTCCGGGCATCGATCACATGCCCGCCGCGCAGCAACAGGTCATAAGCGGGCAGCGGCTGGGCCAGGGCCGGAGCGGCGGCCAGCAGCGCCAGGAGGGCGCAAGTCATCCACCTCATGCGCGTGTCGCCGTCCAGCTGGCCGGGCCATATTCGCCCATGTCCGCACTGCCGGACATGCTGCCCGCCTGGATATTGCCGGTGAAGGTCCAGTGTACCGGATTGCCGGGGACTTCCATCACGGTGTGCAGTTCCACCTGGTCGCCCTGCACACGCCCGCGCAGCCGGCCATTGTAATGCTCCCCGTCATGGCGGCCGGTGACTTCGCCGCTCCCGTCTTGGCGGATGGTGAATTTCTGCGCACCCTGCCCGCGCAGATATTGGACCGTCACCGTCCAGTCGCCATCGATCATGGTGGGCGCGCCGCCAGGTACCACCGGATCGGGATAGGGGCCCGGATGGGTGAGCACCGCATGCATGGCTTCGGCAATGATATGCGCTTCGCCGGGATCGAGCATGTAGGGCATGATGGTCACCGAACTCGCCATCTGGTCCGGGCGACGACCGCTGCCGGCGTCAATCAGGATGCGGGGATTGCCGGCATCGAGCTTGGCCACCAATTCGGAGCCAGTGATGCCCAGCACGCTGCCGTCCCATTTCACCCGCAGCCGTGTCGCTTTGTTGGACAGGTCTTCCGGCTCCAGATATTCGAAACTGGTGGAGGGTAATGGCTTCAATCGCTTTTCGATGCTTTGCATCCAGGAAAGCCACATGCGCTGCTCGGCCGCATGGTCGCGCTTGTACCATTGCCGGACGGCCGCCAGCAGACCCATGGTCTCTTCCTTGCTGCATTTCAGCGCCCGGCCATAGGCGTGATGAGGCGCTGCCTGGAAATAGGCCGCCTTGCAGAGATTCTTGTCACCCAGCAGAATGCCGGAGGACTGCGGCCCGCGCAGGCATTTGCCGCCGGAATAGCAGACCAGCGTGGCGCCACGCGACAGGTGCGGATTGGGATTGAGCGGCTCTTCCGCCGCCGCATCCACCAGAATGGGAATATTCTTTTCCTTGGCGATGGCGATCAACGCCGGGATGTTGAGCACATTCTTCTCGGCCTCGGGGCCGGACATCACATAGATCATGGCGGTGCGGCCGGAGATCTTGGCGCGCGCCTCATCCGGTGTGTCGACTTCCACGACCTCCGCTCCCACCATGCGCACGCCCATGTCATAAGGATTGCGCGAGTATCCGGGGATGATCACCTGGTCCTTGGCCTTGATGTAAGGCAGGACCTGACACTGCTCGACATTGGCGCCGGCGATGCAGGCAATGGTGGCCTGGCAGATGGCGGATTCCGCGCCATTGGTGACAATGCCCCATTCCGCCCCCATCAGCCGGCCCAGCTCCGCGCCAACGCCATTCTCCATTTCGTCCATCTGGACGTAATAATGCGAGGCTTCGAACATGGCCTGCTTGACCTCGGGCAGGGAGCGCGAACCGCTGATGATGGTGTAGGTGCCGCGCCCGTTGATCAGTGGCCTGACCCCGATGCGGGTGAAGAGATTGTCCTTCCCGGTCCCGGTATGCTCCGGAAGCTTCATTGCCGGTGCGGCCTCGGCGGCTACCGGCGCAAGCGCACCCGCCACCGCGCCCGAACTCTTGAGCAGATCGCGCCGCGACCATTTGCCGAACAGACCCATGCGCCTCTCCTTAGATGTAGGCTATGACGTCGATCTCGATCAGCGAGTTGCCGGGAACGCCGGCGGCAGCCGTGGTGGTGCGCACCGGCGGAGGCGAACCCCAGTCGAAGCTGCGATAGACCGCATTCATACGGTCATAGTCCTTGAGGTCGGCCAGGAAAACGCTGACTTTCAGGCATTTCTGCAGCGAGGAACCGGCATCCTCCAGGTTCTTTTTGATTTCCTCCAGCACGCCGCGGGTATGGTCCTCGATGGTGCCGGGTTTGTGATAGCCCACGCCCGCAAGGAACAGCATGTTGCCGTAGGCAACGGCGCGCGAGAACATGGGCGGCGTGGCCGGGGCCGGGCTCGGCGCCGGATAGGGCGAGCGCTTTTCCATTTTGGGCTGCGCCTCGGCACCCGTGGCCAGCAGAGCCGCGCCCGCGGCGGCAGCCGCCACTGTCGCACCATTCAAAAGACCGCGCCTTGACTGTTCTTCCATACTCTTCCCCCTGGATGTTTTGGGGAAGTTTAGCCTCGAAATCAGATGGCAGCCAATGGCCTTAGGCCCCAATTTGGTCCGATCACCCGTCCAACGAGAATTCGATCGGGACCACTGCATCCAGGGTAGAGGTTGGAAATTCGGCGGGCAGCGCCGGCAAGGGTTGTGCGCGGGCGACCAGCGCCAGGGCCTCATTGTCGAGAACCGGCCGGCCGCTGGATTTGGCGATCTCCGCGCGCAACACCTTGCCTTGGGCGTCCATCACGAAATGCAGCAGGACCACGCCCTGGATCCGGGCCTGGCGCGCGGCGCGGGGATATTGCTTGCAGCGATTGAATTGGGCGAGCAGCCGGGCCAGGAAATGGTCTCGGGTCTCGCCCGCGCCGTCAACCGTGCGGGGTCCGGCTTCGGCCGGCGGAGACGCGGGAACCACGATCGGCGGCGTGGCGGCCATCGGCGCGGGCGTGGCCGGCTGGATGACGATTTCCGGCGGCGGCGCGGTGATCACGGTGGGCACCGCCAGATGGCTGGGCGGCTTGATCTCAACCCGCTTGATCGGACGCTCCGGCGTGATCCGGACCGTCAATTCCTGTGCCGTGCGGGGCGTGGCCACGCGCACCGCGCTCAGCGCCGCCAAGGCGATCAGAAAATGGATGGCGATGGTGACGGCCATGCCCGTCGCCCTGTCGCGGTCAAACGGCAGCAGCCGGCGTGGCTCACGCACGTCATCGAATGCGCTAGGTGGAACCAGAACGGTCATGGGGTTTGTCCTCACGCTTCCGCCCAGCGGCGGAGCAGATTGTGATAGAGGCCGGTCAGGCTCACCACAGGACCGCTGTCGCCCAGGTCCCGGCGCAGGCCCTGCACGGCATTGTCGAGTTCAAACAGCATGGCACGGGCGCTTTGGTCGCGGACCATGCTTTGGATCCAGAAGAAGGACGACCAGCGGCTGCCCCGCGTCACCGGCGTGACATGATGACGGGACGTGGCGGAATAAAGCACCAGATCGCCCGCGGCGAGTTTCACCTTATGGGTGCCGAATGTGTCTTCGACCACCAGTTCACCGCCGTCATAGTCCGACGGATCGGTGAGAAACAATGTCGCCGACAGGTCGGTGCGCACCCGGATCGGACTTCCTGAGCCCAGCGACGGCTTCACCAGGCGGATGGCATTGTCGATATGGGGGCCGAATTCCATGCCCGCGTCGTAGCGGTTGAACAGGGGCGGAAACACGCGCAGCGCCAGCGACGCCGACATGAAGCGCTGGTTGCGCCCCAGCGCGGAAAGTATGGTCTCGCCCAGGGCGCGTGCGGCGGGAGCATCTTCGGGCAGCTGAAGGTTGTTCTTCGGGCCGGCCGATTGAGCGCCGGCGGTCACCTTGCCGTCCACCCAATCGGCCGCCGCAAGTTGGGTGCGAATATGGGCGAGCTGTTCTTCGGACAACACATGGGGAATCTGAACCAGCATGGCTAGAACCTGGCCTCCAGCGCGGCAATTACGGTGCGGCCTGGCGCGGGCGTGCCACGAGTGCCGAAGGACTGGCTGTAGTTCAGACGGTCGCCGATGTTGTTGACATTGATCTGCAGCCGCCAGGTCTTGTTGAGGTCATAGGCCGCCACACTGTCGAACTCGATGGTCTGTGGGATGGTGGCGATGCGCAGCACACCCGTGGGATTGGGCGCGGTGCCGGTGGTGGTGATGGCGTTGACCAGCTTGCTTTGATAGACGGCGCCGGCGCCCAGCGACAGGCCGGGCACGAATTCATGCAGATTGTAGTCTGCCCATACCGACGCGGCATGCTTGGGCACGAAGGTAATCTGCGAGCCGATGGTGTAGGGATTGGGATTGCACACCAAGGGTGCGGTGGTGGTGCAGCTGAGATCGTAAGTCACCACCGGATTGAGATAGGTATAGGCCGCGATCAGGCTGAGATTCCCGGTGAGCTTGCCGGTTGTGGAGAGTTCGTAACCCTGAACCCGCTGCCGCTGGCCCGACTGCAGTTCGACAGTGCCGTTGACGGGATCGGTGATGGTGGCATTGGCCTTGGTTTCCTGGAAGACCGAACCTGCAAGCCCCAACTGGCCATCGAGCAGGCTATATTTACCGCCCAGCTCGAAGCTTTCTCCACGTTCGGGCGCCAGCGCCTGGTTGGTGGCGGTGATCGGCGTTGTCGAACCCACGATCGAGGTGCCCTGCGGCACGGCTGAGCGGCCGTAGCTGAAATAGAATGTCGTATCCTGGTCAGGCTCCAAGACGAGGCTGGCGCGGGGATTGGCCAAGGTCGAGGGCGACTTGGCCGGCGTGGCGATACCCGCCACGGTGATCGCATTGAAGCTGGCGATGAAACGATCGACCCGCACGCCTGCGATGATCGACCAGTCGTCGCTCAGCCACAGCCGATCGGTGGCGAAAAAAGCCAGGTCGGCGGAGTTGCCGCTGGACGTCACCACCGAAGCCAATGTGTCGTTGGTATTGGCGACATTGGCCGGGGTGGGCAGTACCACAGTATAGCCCGGCGGCGGGATATGGACCGGATTGTAGAGCGACACGCCGATATCGGCGCGCGAAACGCCCTCGCCGTTCAGAAGATAGGTGAACTGGCCGGCGCCGGGCAATGTGTAGGCATAGATGGTGCGATCGGCCTTCTGGAACCCCGCGTCGAAGCCCGCGATCAGTGTGTTGCGAAAGCTGCCGACATGGAAATTGGCAGTGGCGGTGAAGACATCCTGGGCGCCCCAGCTGGTTTGACTGTAGGGGCCGCTACCACCGATGCCGGCAAGCGCCGCAGAGGGCGCGGCGCTGAACAGGGTGCTGGCGCAGAAGTTGGTCGCAGCTGTGGCGTCGCAGCGATCCACCGTGGTGTACTGAAAAGTGCGCGAATACCAGGCGATGCGGGTGTCGTTCTCGATGGTCAGCCACTCCGACGCCACATGGGTAAGCTTTGCGGTCAGAAGATCGGCGCTGTTGTCGTCACGGTCGGTGGTGTACCCCAGGAAGGTGTTGCGCGGCACGCCATATTCGGTCACCGGCAGCCCCACCACACTGTTGGGCTCGACCGCCACCGGCACGCCATAGTCGGGACGCTGCGCCGTCTGCTGGTGGATATAGTTGAGGTTGAACACTATGCCGGTGCCCAGACCGAAGGAAATGGACGGCGCTACACCCCAACGGTTGGAATAGGTGAGATCACGGTCCACCGTGCCGGTCGAGGTGAACATCAGATTCAGCCGCGCCGCCGAGGTATCCGATAGCTGATAGTTCAAATCGGCGGTGGCGCGGGCGTGGGCCCCATTGCCGCCTTCGCCATGCAGGACGTATTGATCGCCCAGGAACGGCGTCTTGGTCAGGGTGTTGATCGCCCCGCCCGTGGTGCCGCGGCCGAACATCAGCCCCGACGGCCCGCGCAGCACCTGCACCTCGTCATAATCGAAACTGTCGCGGGTATAGGCGGCGAAGTCACGCAAGCCGTCGAGATAGATGTCGTCCTTGGCGTCAAAGCCGTTGATCTTGAACTGGTCGCCGGCCAGCGTGCCGCCCTCGCCGATGGCGATGGTGATGCCGGGCACGTTGCGCAACGCCTCGTCCAGTGTGGTGGTGCCTTGCTGTTTCATGGTGGCGGCATCCACCACATCCACGGTCTGGGGCGTGTCCTGCAGGCTCGTGGATGGCATCGCGGCCACGGGCGGGGCATGGTTCAGCGCATTGGAGTCGGCATCGTCATGGACCGAGACCGGTCCCAACTGGAGCGGCTGGGCGTTTGCGGACGCACACAGCGCCAGCGACGCCAGCATGGTGAGCGACGCGCCGGATGAAGCGCGGAATATGAACGGCAAGGCGGACACGGCACAGGACCCCTTTGATCGGTATTCCGACCTGGCTGGCGTCCTGCGAAGGGGCTGGCTTGGCGCGTTATGGGAACGGCGTGGCTGCTATTTGGTGAGTATCAGCTTGCCGTTGCTGGTGAGGCGCAGGTGGTATTCGGCGCCGTCATGCAGCAGGACCGCCTCGCGTCCGCCTTCCAGCAATTGGCTGATGGCGATGCGCTTGACCGGTTTGCCGCTTGATTTGACGGGCCTGTCCGACATGCTGCTCCCTCACTTGCGAGGGTCTTCAAAACATACCCGATCGAGATTTGCAAGTGACTTGCAATTGCAATACAAGAATTGTTTTATTTCAATGGTTTAGTTCGGAAGCGCGAAGCTAAATAGATTCGTCGAATCCATCGCCGCCACATACTGGCGGCCGTCCACCATGTAGGTCATGGGCGAGGCACGCCAACTATCGTTGGCGCGAAACGTCCACAAGGTCTGACCGGTCTTGGCATCCACCGCGGCGAAGTCGCCGCCGGTTTCGCCATGGAACAGCAGACCGCCTGCCGTAGTCAGCACGCCGGTGTAGTTGGTCTCCTGCGGCCCGACTAGCAGCTTCTCCCATGTCACATCGCCCGTCTCGATGTTGAGCGCACGCACCAGCCGCGTGCCCACATCCGACGGATCGGGATTGGGCCCGAAAATCTTGCCAGTCTTGCGATAGATGCCGCAATCCTCCGCCGCCATCACATAAAACAGCCCGGTTTGCGGATCGAAGGACTGGGCGTACCAGTTGGTGGCGCCGCGCACGCCGGGACAGGTCTTGGTGCCGTCGACCGTGGGCGTGCTTCCGGCAGCCAGGACCGGCGTGCCGTCTTTTTCAAAGCCGTTGGTCCAGGTCTCTTTCTTGACAAAAGGCTTGGCCAGAAGGAACTGACCGTTGGTACGGTCGATCACATAGAAGACGCCGCTCCTCTGTGCCGACAACAGCAGCTTGCGTGGCCGGCCCTTCCAATTGGCATCCACCAGCACCAATGGCTGGGTCGCATCCCAGTCGTGGGTGTCATAAGGCGTGAACTGGAAATGCCATTTGAAGGTGCCGGTCCTGGCATCCAACGCGATCACCGAATTGGTGTAGAGGTTGCGCCCGCCGCGTTCATCCGGATCGGTGTCGGGGTATGGATTGCCCACCGCCCAATAAAGCGTGCCGGTTTCGGCATCATAGGATCCCGTAGACCAGGTGGCGCCACCGCCGGTGGGAAGCGCACGGCCCTTCCAGGTCTCGGCCAGCTTCTCGCCCGGCTTGGGGATGGTATAGAAGCGCCAGGCCAGCTGGCCGCTGTCAGGGTGATAGGCGGCGACAAAGCCGCGCATCGGGCTGTCGCCACCGGCGATGCCGGCCACGATCATGTCACCCACCACCATCGGAGCCATGGAACTGTAGAATTTTCCGGCCGCGCCTTTCTCCGGCAGCCACACGCTCCACATCACCGCGCCGGTGAGGCGGTTGAGGCAGACCAGATAGGCGTCGTCGGAGATATAGAAGACGCGATCGCCCAGGACCGCCACGCCGCGATTGGGGCCGACCGGCGCGGGCGCGCTCTTGGGCGTCGAGGCGATGCCATTGTTGCGGGGCGCGCACCAGATCGGCGTGCCGGTTTTGGCGTTCAGGGCGCAGACCCGCGTGCCGCCGGTGACGACCATCACGCCGTCGATCACCACCGACGTGCCTTCCAGGCCCGATCCGCCCGGCGCAAAGACGAATTGCGGCTGCAGGTTTTTGGCGTTCGACGTGTTGATCTGGTCCAGCCCCGACCAGCGATTGCCATCAAACCCACCATTGTAGCTGGGCCAGTCGCCACGCCTGGGCTTCATGATCTGATCAATGTCAGCCTGGGTTACCGGCGCGCTGGGCGTGGCAAGCGGACCCTCTTCAACGCCCGCCAGGCTGGAAAGATAGGCCAGCAGATCGCGACGTTGATCCGTCGTGGCATGCAGCGCCGGCATGGCAGACTGTTTCTCGCGCGTCACCGACGTGTATTGGGAAGCATCCAGCAGATGCAGCTTGCCGCTGGTATCCAG
>Ga0210386_10003595_pt1 | contig 12978 bp, 8 predicted proteins | sample IncBWH32OmetaG_FD_160091 | JGI IMG/M metagenome (GOLD analysis project Ga0210386, IMG submission 160091) | Forest soil microbial communities from Barre Woods Harvard Forest LTER site, Petersham, Massachusetts, United States - Inc-BW-H-32-O ... | reverse complement strand
TGATCGCGTTTGTGGGCACCGGGCGGATGGGCGGCCCGATGGCCGCCAACCTGGCCCGGGCCGGGTTCGAGGTGCGGGCGTGGGACCGCACCGCCAGCCACGCCGCCGCCCTGGTCAAGGACGGCGCAACCGTGGCGGCCAGCCCGGCCGAAGCGGTCAGGGGCGCCGGGATCCTCATCACCATGCTGGCCGACGGGCCCGCCACCGACCAGATGTGGAACGGGCCGGACGGGCTGGCGGCCGCGGGGCCCGGCCTGATCTGGGTGCAGATGGCCACCGTCGGGCTGGAGTGGACGCAACGGTTCGCCAACACCGCCGCCCGGTACGGGGTGCACTTCTTCGACGCCCCGGTCTCCGGCAGCCAGGGACCGGCCCAGGCCGGGGAGCTGACCATCCTGGCCAGCGGCCCGCCGTGGATGGCCGAGGACGTCGCCCCGGTGTTCGGCGCGCTCGGCCGGGCCACCGCCTGGCTCGGCCCGGCCGGCAACGGCACCCGAGCCAAGCTGGTCCTCAACAACTGGCTCACCACCTTGACCGAGATGACGGCGGAGACCCTCACCTTCGCCCGCGATCTCGACCTGGACCCCGCCGCGATCGTGAACCTGCTGGAGTCGACGCCGCTCGGATCGCCGTACGCGGTGCAGAAGGCGCGCACCATGCTGGCCGGCGACTTCACCCCCGCGTTCGCGCTCAAGCACGCGCTCAAGGACGCCGAGCTTGCCGCGCAGGCCGGCGGCACCGAGCTCACCCTGACCAGCGCGCTGCTGCCCAGGTGGCGCCGGGCCGCCGCCAGCGGGCACGCCGACGACGACCTGGCCGTCATCTACACCACGCCCTGAGCCGTTGGTTGCTGGGGCTTTGCTGGCTCTTGCTCTGGGCGGCTACGATCCGGGTTGGGAGGGTAGATGGCCGGCAGGCGGCGCCGGCTCGACCCGGTAGGGCCGTTTGGCAATCCGGACGGGTCACGAGCCGACATCGAGGATCTGATCAGCGAGTTCGTCGACTTCGGCGGCGATCCGGCGTTCGGCCACCTCGCGACCCGGGCCAACGACTCCATGGTGCGGATCATCGTGGGCAAGCTCGGGGCGGGCAAGACGGTCTACCTGCGGCGGCTGCAGGATTTCCAGTCCCATCAGGACTCCGTCTACGCCGACGCGCCGCAGCAGAGCCTGCCGAAGACCGAGGTCATCGTGAAGGCGTGCCAGTGGTTCTCGGACCAGGTCCTGGTCGAGAAGTGGATGCAGATCTGGGATCGCGCGATCATGCGCTCGCTGACCTCGCACGTGCTGAGCCGTCCGGAGTTGCGTCAGCAGTTGCGCGACGAGCAGATCACCGAGATCGAGGGGTCGTACGCGCGGCTGCTTGATGACTTCCGCCGGCCTAAGTCGATCTACAGCCAGGTCCGCGACATCATCAACCAGCGGAACACCGCCCATCAGCTGTCGGCGTACCTCGACGACCCGCTCTGGGACGACCTGGAGGACCTGCTGGGCGAGGTGGTCGGCCGGTGCAAGCCGATTTACTTCTACCTGGACGCGCTGGACGAGGAGTTCAGCCACGCCCCGATGTACTGGCTGAAGTGTCAGGAGGGGTTGTTCTACCAGGTCATGCGGCTGCTCCGGGACCACAGGCTGGGCGGGCGCCTGCACATCGTGGTCTGCATCCGCGACATCGTCATGTCGTCGGTGTACCGGTCGGAGCACGCGCCGCGGTACTACAACGAACCGCACATCCGCGTCCTGACCTGGGACCGCAGCTCGCTGCTCTACCTGCTGCAGCGCAAGCTGGCCCGGCTGCCGCCGTCCCTGCTGATGCGGCGCGCCGCCACCGGCCCGCCCACGATCAGCGACTGGCTCGGGGTCAACGGCCACTGGCCGGGGCCCGACGGCGACGGGCCGATCGGGGACTACCTGCTCAGCCACACCAGGCTGATCCCGCGCGACATCATCTCGCTCGGCAACGACCTGAACGAGGAGGTGCTGCGGACCAAGCAGGCGGGTCACCAGGGCCTGTCGCCGGCGGCCCTGCAGCGGGTGGTGCAACGCTGCGCCAAGCGGTTCGGCGACTCCCAGCTCGCCCAGTGCGCCAACCAGATCTCCTCGGACCTGATGCCGGCCGGCGCCGCCCTGCACGACTACTCCGAACTGTTCACCAGCACCCAGGCCTACATCAGCGGCGTGCAGGAGGACGTCCGGTCCTTCGTCCGGCTGATCGGCGTCGACCGGTTCTCCCGCGCGGATCTCGAGGCCCTGCAGGAAGTGGCGGACCTGCACTTCGAGAAGGCGACCGACCTGCCCTCGGTCCTGTGGCAGAACGGCCTGCTCGGGTACGTCGACGAGTCCGGGCGGCGCCGGTTCTACTCGATGGGCGACGTGGAGGAGTTTCACTTCCCGCCGGACGTGGCCACGTACGTGCTGCACCCGTGCCTGGTGTACACCGTCGGAGGCATCCGGCACGTGGGGGCGGACCCGGACTCCGGTGTTGCGCGCCGCACCATGGCGTTCACTTCGGCCGAGCGCGTCGATCTGCCCGGGGCCGCGGCATCCTCCTCGAGCGGCAGCCGGGCGCTCCCCGAACCTGACCCCGCCGAGGTGCGCTCACCGGCCGGGGGCAAGGCCGGGGACTACGCGGTCGGCGACGTCATCGAGGACCGCTTCGAGGTCCTGGACGTCGTCGGGCAGGGCAGCTTCTCGAAGGTCTACCGCGTGCGCGATGACGTCGAGGACGAGGAGCGAGCGCTCAAGCTCTTCGACAGCGCCGCCGGGTACCAGGCGGTGCGCCGCGAGATCGGCGCCCTGCGCAAGATCCATCATCCGCACGTGGTGCAGGTCTTCTGGGCCGGCAAGACCAAGGCCGACGAGTGGTATCTGATCGCCGAGTTCGTCGACGGGGAGCCGCTCAGCGAGTTCGTCAGCGGAACCAGGCACCTGCGCGACCGGGAAGCAGTCGACGTCGCCCTCGACCTGCTCGACGCGCTCGTCGCCTTTCACCCTGACTCGGCGCGCCTGCGGCAGCTCGATGACCAGCGCCGCGAAGCGGACCTGCCCGAAGCCGAGTCGCGCGAATGGCTGGACCTGCAGGACAAGGGGCTGGTGCACCGCGATATCAAGCCGCTCAACGTGATCCTCACCCGCACCGGAGCCAAGCTGCTCGACTTCAACATCGCCTCCCGGGTCGGCGACCCGGTGCGCACGCACTCGGGCACGCCCCCGTACCAGCCACCCGACGCCGGCCGGGACCGCTGGGACGTCTCCACCGACCTGTTCGCCGTCGGCGTGCTGCTCTACCAGCTCCTGTGCAACGGTCACCACCCGTTCCCCAACGCCATGCCCATGGCCGGCGAACCGGTGATCGACCCGAGGACGATCCGCCCTGACCTCAACGCCGACCTGGCCGCGTTCCTGATCCAGGCGTGCGCCCCGGCCAGTGCCGATCGCTTCGCGACGGCGGCCGACATGCAGCTCGCCCTGCGTCACATCCGCGCCGGCCTCTGAGCGCGCCTCAGGGGCTGCCGCCCATCCGGCTCATCAGCTCGTCGCGAGAGATACCGTGCCGGTCGCTCCACGCCATGAGGTCTTCGTCTGGAATCTGCGTGGGCAGCGTCCGCTCGGCGTCATCGGCTTCCTGGGCGTAACCGATGCGCCGGAGCTGGTCGACAACCCATTGCCTGTCGTATGCCATGGCACCAGCCTCTCCCAGACGACCCGGCTCGCTCGCGCCGGGGTCATGAGTAGGCTGCTGGCGGGAGAAGGAGCAGCAGATGCCGTGGTTTCCGGAGTTCACCAGTGCCGTGGAGCTGGTCCGGCTGCAGACCAGCGCCGCGAGCCACGCCGATCCGGTCGGGCGCTACGTCACAGCGCTGAACAAGAAGGACGCCACCGACCTGGAGACGGCCTGGCCGCGCCAGGTGGTGATCTACGATCCGCGGGCCGGCGAGGTCCGCGGGCACCGGCAGGTGCGGCACTTCGTCCGCCAGAACGAGCTCTGGCTGGCCGGGATGAACCCGCGGACCGAGACCGTGGCCTCCACCATGGCCGACGGGAAGGCCGTGGTCGAGCTGGTGGTGCACCTGACCCAGCAGGGGCGGGACGTGTCCTGGCCGGTGGCGGTGGTGGCCGAATCCCACGACGACCGGTCGGTGGTGTTCCGCACCTACTGCAGCCAGTGGCCGCTGATCGGGCGGCACGAGGTCCGGCCGCCGATCCTCGAGCCCGGGGCCGCCCGGCCGCCCGGCGGCATCGTCGGCCAGTTCGAGGATGCGCTGGAAGCCGGGGACGCCGACGCCGTGGTGCGGGCGTTCGAGCCGGACGGGTACTTCCGCGAGCCGATCGGCCCGCAGTACACCCACCGCGGCCCCGGTGAGCTGCACGCCTACTTCACCGAGTGCTTCAGCGCCGGGGGCGGCGTCGGGCTGCAGCAGTGCGCGGTAACCGACGACGGTGTGCGCTGCGCGGTGGAGTACAACTGGGTTCGATGGGGCCGGCACGACCTGCCGCCCCAGGCCGGGATCGGCGTCTACGAGCGCGGCCCGGACGGGCGGCTGGCCGCGGTGCGCCTCTACGACGACGTGGCGGCGCCTGCCGGGCGGCACTGAATTTTCTTGTTGCGGCGATTCCGGCGACGGCAGCTGGTCTATATCGGTGAATCGCAAGACCACCGAAGGAGCAGCAGACATGCACATCGCCGACACGACGATCCTGGTGACCGGGGCCAACCGCGGCATCGGGCAGGCACTGGTCACCGAGGCCCTAGCCCGGGGCGCCGGGCGGGTGTACGCCGGCATGCGGGAGCCGCTGGCCCACCCCGACCCGCGGGTTACGCCGGTGCGGATGGACATCACCGACGCGGCGCAGGTCCAGGCGGCGGCGCGCGACATCGGGGAGCTGGACATCCTGGTCAACAACGCCGGCATCGCGCTGTACGACGACCTCAGCGACCGCGCCGCGCTGGACCGGCAGCTGGCCGTGAACCTGTTCGGGCCGTACGCGGTGACGCAGGCGTTCCTGCCGGCCCTGACCCGGTCCCGGGGCGCCATCGTCAACAACCTGTCGCTGAACGCGTTCGCCCCCATGCCGGTCATCCCGGCCTACTCGGTCTCCAAGGCGGCGGCGTTCTCCCTGACCCAGTCGCTGCGGGCCCTGCTGGCCGGGCGGGGCGTGCGGGTGCACGCGGTGCTGACCGGCCCGACCGACACCGACATGACCCGGGGCTACGACATCCCGAAGGTCTCCGCGGCCTCGGTCGCGCGCGCCATCTTCGACGGGGTGGAGCACGAGGAGGAAGAGATCTTCCCGGATCCCATGTCCGCCTCGGTGGCCGACAGCTGGCGCAACGGCGCGACCAAGGCGCTCGAGCGGCAGCTCGCCGCGTCGGTCGCGGCCTGACCGCGCGTTCCCTGGTTCGGCCTCAGCCCGAGAGCTGGCCGCCGAAGAAGGCGAAGACCTTCTCCCAGCCGTCCATGGCCTGCTCGGGGCGGTACATCGGGGTCTGGTAATAAAAGAAGGCGTGGCCGGCGCCGTCGTACCGGACGAACTCGAAGTCCTTGCCGTACCGTTCGAGTTCCGCCTCGTGCAGGTCGACCTGAGCCGGGGAGGGATGAGAGTCGTCGTTGCCGAACAGGCCGAGCAGCGGGGCGGACAGGTCGGCGGTGAGGTCGATCGGCGCGACGGGGCGGGCCGGGGACAGGTCCTCGGGGGCCATGACCACTCCCCCGCCCCACAGGTCGGCGACCGCGTCGAAGCCCTGCACCCGGGAGGCGGTCAGCAGCGCGTGCCGGCCGCCCGAGCAGGTGCCGATGATGCCGACCTTGCCGTTGCTCGTGGGCAGGGCCTTGAGCCAGCCGAGCGCGGCCGCGCAGTCGGCCACCACGCTGTCGTCCGGGACGCCGCCCTCGGCCCGGACCGTGGCCGCGACGTCGTCGGGGGTTCCGTGGCCGTAGCGGCAGTACAGGTCGGGGCAGAGCACGCTGTACCCGTGGCGCGCGAGCCGCTCGCAGAACTCCCGGTAGAACTCGTCCCAGCCCGGCAGGTGGTGCACGGCCACGATCCCCGGGGCCGGCGCGTCGCCGGTCGGCCGGGCGAACCAGGCGTGGATCTCGTCCCCGTTGCCGCCGGGGATGGTGATCACCTCGGCGATCAGGCCGGTGCGGGCATCAGTCTGGAAGGAATTCCACATGGGGTTCAGCTTAGGGCGCGGAGTGTCAGGATTGCAGGAAGACGCGAGCGCTAGGAGAAGACCATGACGCCTGCTGGCACGTCGGTCCCGCCCGCCCGAGGGCCGAGCGCCGGACAGGTCAACGACCTGCTCCCGATCGGCGACTGGATCCGGCACCATTCGCTGCGCAGCTGGCCGGTGCTGCTGTTCCTGACGCTGATCTGCGTGCCGTCGATCGCGCTGCTCATCTTGGGCCTGAACCCGAGCCAGGCCACGTTCGACCACGTCGCGTGGATCTTCGCGGCGTACTTCGCGGTGGCCTGGCTGCTGCTGCTGGGCGTCATCGTCCGGCCGGAGCACGTGTCCAGGACGATGCTAGTGCTGGTCACGGCGATCGCGCTGGCCACGCAGGTGCCGCTCGCGGTGACGTTGGAGGTCGACCTGCACGCCAACACCGCGGGCCTGGGACCGAGCATCTACAGCGTCGGCCTGCCGGAGGAGCTGGCCAAGGCCATACCGGTGCTGGTCGTCGCGCTGATCTACCAGCTCTGGCGAAGCCACGAGATGGAGCCGCGGGACTACCTGTTCCTGGGCGCGGTGAGCGGGCTGGTGTTCGGGGCCAGCGAGGTGGTGCACTACTTCACGGTCAACGGGGTGGAGGAGTTCTACCAGACCGTGAAGGCGGCCCTGCCCGCGATCCAGCAGCTGATCCTGGCCGGCCATTCCGCGCCGGACTCGCTGTTCGCCGTGCTGATCGAGCCCGTGCGGTACTTCATCCTGGACTTCGTCTGGCGGTTCGTCACCGACCCGATCAGCCACGCCTGCTGGTCCGGGCTGACCGGGTACTTCATCGGGCTGGCGGTCAGCGGGCGCCACCGGTGGTACGCGGTGGGCTGGATCGGGCTGGCCGCGGCGGCGATCCTGCACGGGCTCAACGACTGGAGCCGGGTCAACGGTCACCCTCTGTGGATCGTGGTCGTCCTGGTCAGCGGGGTGCTGTTCCTCGGCTACGCGAAGGTCGGGTCGCGCGGTGATCAGCCCGCTCCGCCGCTCTGGCCTCCGGGGGGGCATCCCCAGGCGCGGCATGCCGCGGCGGGGCCTCCCGCGGCGGCGGGCGCGGCCCGGCCGTGGTGGGTGCACTGACATGGACAAGCGCATTCGCTTCATGACCGACCTCATCGCACCGCTGCGCGTCCCGCCGGGCAGCGAGGTCAAGCTGAACCGCGACCACGACCCGGGCTACACCGGCCAGGTGACCCGGCCGCAGGCTGCTGCGCTGCTGGCCGAGAGTGTGGAGCTGCTGGCCGATTACCAGGACCGGCTGGCGGCCCAGGACACGTTCGGCGTGCTGCTGGTGCTGCAGGGCATCGACGCGGCGGGCAAGGACGGCACGATCAAGCACGTGATGAACGGGGTCAACCCGCAGGGGGTGGAGGTCCGGGCGTTCAAGCAGCCCTCGGCCGAGGAGCTGGACCACGACTTTCTCTGGCGGTGCCAGCGCGCCCTGCCCGGCCGGGGCCGGCTCGGCATCTTCAACCGGTCCCACTACGAGGAGGTGCTGGTCGTCCGGGTGCACCCGGCCCTGCTCGCCGCCGAGCAGATGCCCGCTGCTTCTGGTGACGTCTGGGCCCGGCGGTACCGGGAGATCAACGACTGGGAGCGCTACCTGGTCGACAACGGCATCCACGTCGTCAAGGTCATGCTGAACCTGTCCAAGCGGGAGCAGGCCAAGCGGTTCCTCAAGCGCATCGACCACCCGGAGAAGAACTGGAAGTTCTCGCCCGCCGATGTTCGGGAGCGGGGCTACTGGGACGACTACCAGCGGGCCTTCGAGGAGATGCTGAGCCACACCAGCACCGAGTGGGCTCCCTGGTACGTCGTCCCGGCCGACCACAAGTGGTTCACCCGGCTGGCTACCGCCGCGATCCTGGTCACCGCGCTCGACGCGATCAACCCCCGGTACCCGGATCCCGATCCGGCGGTCGCTGACCAGATGGCGCAGGTCAGGACGGAACTCGAGGCCGAACTCTAACTGCGGACCGCTGCGAAGCCGCAGCTCGCGGGCACGTCGGACCGCCGCGGTGCGATCTGCCACACCGAGCTTGGCGTAGATGCTGCGGATGTGCGTGTTGACCGTGTGCGGTGAGACGAACAGCTCGCCGGCGATCTCAGACCTGGAAAGGTTCGTCGGAAGATACCGCATGACCCTGAGCTCGCCCGGGCTGAGCTCTTCCGTCAGCTGCGATGCGGACTGGCCTTTGGCCGCCAGGGATGAGCCGTGCACGAGGTCGAGGATGTCGGCGAGCAGCGCGGCGTGCGCTGTCTGGTGTCGCGGCAGCGTCTCCAGCAGCTCCGCCGAGCCCGTCATCACGAACGGCAGCACCACCCGGTCTTGCTCGGCGATAGTGAGGGCATGTTCGGCGGCCCCGTTCGCCGCGCGCTGGTCGCCGAGCTGGCGGTGGGCGAGCCCGGCGAGCAGGTGAGCCTCCATGACCGTGGTGTAACCGATGACCGGGGCGGTGCCGTCCAGGACACTGGCCACCGCGCTCAGGGCCGCGGCCGGTTCGCCTTCCGCCAGGCAGATCACCGCGTCGGCGTTATGCACTTCGCCTGATCTGGCCTTTTCCTCATCGAGGGCCGCGAGAGCGGCGCGGGCTTCGCCGGGTAGCCCGGCGCGGGCTTGGGTGGCCAGCATCCAGCTGGTCGCCTGGTTCGCCAGCGCGTGCGATCCGTCGAGCTGCGCTCGCGGGCGTTCAGCCGCTCTGAACTCCTCGAGCGCCTCGTGGTGGCGGCCGCGGCCGGCCAGCAGAAAACCGGCCACGATGTGGGTGAGCATCCTGATACCGGGCCCAGTGTCTGTTTGCACGGCCCGTGTGGTGCGCTGCAGCCATCGCTCGGCTTCGTCGAACTCACCCGTCCAGGCCAGGTTGGCAGCCAGCGTTACCAGCGCTGGTGCGGCGATGGGATCCGCGCCCCAGCCGTACCGGTCAGCGAGCGCTACCGCCTCGCGGCAGCGCCGTCGGGTAACGGCGAACGGGCGGAACTTGGACGCGAAACCGAGCTGCGCCAGACAGGCGACTTCCAGGTAGGGGCGGCCGATCTCCCGGGCCAAGGCGGCGCCCTCCTGGAGATGACGTTCTCCGTCAGGAAGCCCCTGGGACCACTCCTCGACGATCCCCAGGTTCATCAACGCGACCGCCCGCAGGTCGCTGCCGAGCGCGATGTCCTCGGCAGACGGCCCGGTTAGCGGGGAGGCCAGGAACCTGGCCTGTTCGACGACACTGGCAAAGTTTCCGCGCCGCCCGGCCAGCGACAGGTTGAGCGCCGCGATCGCCATCTGGAGGCGGCGCCGGCGATCTGGCGGCGCCGTCCCGGCGTGCGCCTCGGCGACCGCCAGGTGGGCAGCCGCCTCGTCCAGGCGCCCCTGCGCAATGTCAACCGTGGCGCGCACCAGGGCCAGCCCGGGGCGATCTGCGCCCGGCGGGAAGGCCCGCAGCAACGCCTGCATGGTCTGCGCCTGCCCGTCGAGCATCAGACTGAACGAATGGTCGGCGAGCAGCCGGGCCGCGTCCTGCCAGTCGCCCGCCGCCTGGATGTGCCGGATGGCCTCGGCCACCTCGCCATGCTGGGTGAACCACTGTGCCGCGCGCCGGTGCAGTTCGGGTACTTCCTCGGGCAGCCTCCGGCGCAGCTCCAGCCGCAGGAGATCCGCGAACAGGTGGTGATAGCGGAACGACGTCCGCCCGGGATCTAGCGAGACGACGAACGCGTTCGCGTCCTCCAGCTCGAGCAAGATGCCTTCCGAGCCCGGGCGGCCGGTCAGCACATCCGCCAGCTCGCTGTTGACCCGGTCGAGCAGGGAGGTGCGCAACAGCAGATCCTGGACGTCGGCGGGCTGGCGGTCCAGCATCTCGGCGAGCAGGTACTCGGTGACCATGTGGTCGCTGCCGGAGAACTCCGTGACGAACCGCTCCGGATCGGGGTGCCCGGCCAGCGAGATCACCGCGAGCCGCAGGCCCGCGGCCCACCCCTCCGTCCGCTGCTGCAGCAGCGCCGCGCCGGCCTCGGACAGCGCGATACCAGAGGCGTCCAGCAGCTCGCGGGTCTCGCGTTCGGTGAACCGCAGATCCGCCGCGCGGATCTCGGCCAGCTCGCCGGCCAAGCGCAGCTGGTGCAGGCGCAGCGGCAGATCGTGACGGGTGGTCAGTATCGCGTGGCCATTCGGGGGAAGGCTGGACAACAGCCGGGTGAGCTGGGCGAGAGCCTCCGGCGAATTCAGCTCGTGCAGGTCATCAACGACCAACGTGATGCCGTCGCGAGCATCGGCGAGTTCCGAGAACACCCGGTCGACCATCGCCCGCCCGTTGAAGTCGGGTGTCGCGGCCGGCGGTTCCGCGCCGCTGGTGGTCCCGGAAGCATTACGGACCGCACTGAGCAGGGCCAGCCAGAACTGCTGGGCATCTTGCTGACCCCGTTGCACCTGCACAACAGCAAGCCGGCGCGGCTGATCCGGCCGGCCGGCCCACGCGCGCAGCAGCGACGTCTTCCCGCTGCCGGCCGGAGCCGAGATGATCGTCACCTTCTTCGCCGCCGCGCGATCCAGAGCGGCGAGAAGATCACCCCGGTCGATCAGCCGGAGAGTTGCCCGAGCCACCGACAAAAGGCCTGCCTTGGGTATCTACGCCCGACACCTGGCGTCGGTGTCACAATCATGGCGCCTTCCCTCTCGGTACCAGGCCAGCGCACGTGCTGTCAACGGCGCGCGGTCTTGCGAGGGGTCCTCCCTAGAATGGGTAGGTAGGGCGACCGGGCTGGACGGTGACCCAGCGCTGCTCGGTGAACGACGCGACACCGGCCGTGCCACCGAACTTGCCGTAACCGGAGTTCTTCACCCCGCCGAAGGGGGCCATGGGCTCGTCGGCGATGCCCTGATCGTTGATGTGGATTATCCCTGACCGGACGCGTGAGACGACATCCAAGGCTGCGCTGAGGTCTCGGGAGATGACCCCGCCGGTCAGCCCGTACTCGGTGTCGTTGGCCATGTCGATGGCGGCCTCAGCCGAGTCGACCGGGTGGATGACGGTCGCCGGCCCGAAGATCTCGGAGGCGAAGATGTCCATGTCGGGCCTCACGTCGGTGAGCACGACCGGCCTGATGAGCGTTCCGTTCGGCCCTTCGATCGCGCCGTCGCCAGTGAGCAGGTTGGCCCCCTTGGCGGCGGCGTCTTGGACGAGCTTGGAGACACGCTGCGCACCACGGGTGTTGATCAGGGGCCCGACGATCGTCGCGGGATCGGCGGGGTCGCCGACGGGGAGCGCCTTGACCCGCTCCACGTACCTCGGGATGAATCTCTCGACCAGGCTCTGGTGGATGATGATCCGGTCGGTTGACATGCAGATCTGCCCGGAGTTCATGAACGCCCCGAAGACGGCGGCGTCCACCGCGAGGTCCGGGTCGGCATCCTCCAGGATGATCAGCGGGTTCTTCCCGCCGAGCTCGAGCACCGCCGGCTTGAGATGCTGGGCGGCCTGGACCCCGATGATGCGCCCGACGTTGGTCGAGCCCGTGAAGTTCACGATCCGCACTCGCGGGTCGGCGATGAGGGCGGCGACCACGTCGCCGGCCTCGGCCAGGTCGTTGGTGACGACGTTGAGGACCCCGGCCGGGAGCCCGGCTTCGGTCAGGACATCGGCCAGCAGCAGCCCGCACGTGATCGGAGCGTCCTCACTCGGCTTCATCACGACGGTGTTGCCGACGGCCAGCGGGATGGCGATGGACCGGATGCCGAGGACCAGCGGCGCGTTCCACGGTGAGATCGCCCCCACCACGCCGAAGGGGATCCGCTGGGCCATCGAGTAGGCACCCGGGATCGAGGTCGGCAGCAGCTCGCCGACCGGGCGGGTGATCGCCGCCGCGGCCTCGCGCAGCACCTGGATGCAAAACGCCAGGTTGTACTCTGCGAACAGCCGGGACGCTCCGGTCTCCCGAGCCAAGGCTACGATCGCCTCCTCGCCGCGTTTGGCCATCACGTCGGCCGCCTTCAGGAAGATCTCGCGTCGCTCGAACGCCCCCAGCTTGGACCAGCTGGGGAACGCGGCCTCGGCCGCGTCGGCCGCCCGGGTGATGTCGGCCGGCGTGCCAGCGGCGACGCGTGCGTAGATCTCGCCGTCCCACGGGGAGATGTCGTCGGCGAGCTGGCCAGAACTCGCGGGGACGCTTTTCCCGCCGATCAGCAGGCCGCGCTCGAGAACGTCGGCGCGTTGCGCAGTTCCGGACATGACAGTCTCCGTTCTGGTGGTGAACGCAACTGCGTTCAAGGGGTGTTCGGACCCAGGCTCTCCGCCAGGCAGGCGAGGGGTCATCACCGAATCCTGGTGATTCGTCTCGTTGACAGCGTGCGGGGCGGCACCACCGAGCAGACGCAGCGGGCCCTCCCGCGACCTACCGAGAAGACGTGAGAGCTGAGGTTGTCTGGCTCACCGCTGCGCGGACGGACTCAATCACCAGAATCAAGCGATGCCGACTCACCTCACCGTGCGCCAGCCTGGCTTCACATCGGCAATAACGACGGAGAAAGAAGTGGTGATTGTGATGTCTGATGCCACGACTGCCGGGGGCGGCTGGGACCGGCGGCAGTGGCTGATCCTGGGCGTGATCGGCCTGGCGCAGCTCATGGTGGTACTGGACCTGACGGTGATGAACGTCGCGCTGCCGTCCGCGCAGCGGGCGCTGCACTTCACGACCGTGGACCGGCAGTGGGTGATCACCGCCTACAGCCTGGCGTTCGGCAGCCTGCTGCTGCTCGGCGGCCGACTGGCCGACCTG
>Ga0210386_10003594_pt1 | contig 12979 bp, 5 predicted proteins | sample IncBWH32OmetaG_FD_160091 | JGI IMG/M metagenome (GOLD analysis project Ga0210386, IMG submission 160091) | Forest soil microbial communities from Barre Woods Harvard Forest LTER site, Petersham, Massachusetts, United States - Inc-BW-H-32-O ... | reverse complement strand
GGGCTGCAAGAACTGGAACCCACACCATCCTCTCCGCCAGATGAAATCGCTGCCAGCGGCGTGAGCTCCATGCCGATGCGGCACGGTGACTCAGCAGGCCCGTGCTGTTTGGGATCGACCTTTGGTTCCACAGTGCGGTGGCGCGCGAAGATCGGAAGTTGTGAAAACCGAAGTGTCCCTTTCAGTCCCTGCTGCGATCACTCTGGCTTTGACCACAGCTGGTTTCAAAATTGACAAGAGAAAGACAACACCCCTAAGCCTTGGGCTTGGGTCGTTGCGGTACGCGCGAGCTGAATCGGAAGTCATTCGCACCAAATCGAGCAGCTTTCGATGCCGTTCGGTTTTTATTTCAGGTTTGTTCGAACCGCCTGCACCGAGCCAGGAGATACCGATTGAAGGGATCACGAAGAGGATCGCGGTTGTGCAAGATTCCTTTAATATGGCGCAACGTTATTAAAGGATCGGTTTTTTATGTCTAATAAGGTCCAGAGCACCTTTCTGCAACAAGAGAACGCCCATGATCTGGATTGTGAGGATACTCGCGTAGTGAACTCGCTGCTTATAAAGACAGTTCATTTGTCAGTAGAAGCTCACCGATGAACTGCTCTACGTTGAGCGCCTCGACCATTCGCGATTGCCGCTGTAGACACTTGTAGCCGGGATTTTCGATGGACCACGCTCAATTCTGCGCCCGTTTTGCAGCGCACGTCGAAGAGAGGCCACGGGAAATGCCATAGGCGGTTGGACAGTCTTCGCGACCTTTGCTTCTACCAGCCACAGCTTGGGGTTAGAGCGTGGGACAAGAAAGTCTATCTCCAGCCGGCGTTTCGAACGGCTGACTTCGACCGCGTATTTCTCGCTGTTGTTGCTACGTGTCCAGAGACGCTGAACAAAACCATGTTCGAACAAATCGCAACAACGCAGAGTTCTTTGCAATGTTGTCCGCGATTAACCGTTTGTGTAACTTTACCTGTAGTTCCTCAAAACCTCGCGGAATCCTGAGTTCCGTGCCCTCCTGCCCCAGGTGTTTGGACTTGACCTAAGACTTACCTCCCATTCCAATCGCCATGGGTAATCTCATGAGACGTACGTTCTTCGCAGTGTTGCGAGTGGACTTCCACCAGATACGATCCATGCCTGCAGAGCTTCGGAGTTACACAAGCTACGCTATCCCTCAGTTCCTATTTGGTTCGCCTGCTGCGCTGCCCCGAGGGCGCCTTTCCCGCTTGCCTTTGCGTTCTTCTCAATTCGCAGTTTCCACGGCATTTGGAGTGCGACGTAATGAGAAGTTAATTCCGTAAACTCTGTAAAATCTAACCCTGTTCTCTTGCATTCCGCAGGATTCACGGTATGAAAGTATCAGTTTTTCTCCCTCAGACCTCGAAGCATCTTGGGTTACGTAGCGCTGCCTCCCCGAGACAGCTGGCGCTGGATACAGTGCACATGGGCAAACCGTCCTTCGGAACTGCGAATCCCGAGCATTACCATCTCTTGCGAAACAGCTCGGGTTCATCCTGGAGGGTCAAAGCTCTGTCGAACGTCACATGTCCGCCAATTCCCATTCGAATCAGGCAATATCGGAATAGCCAAACGCCGCGATGGCAGCTTCCAACGCGATCAAGTCTGCTTGGCAGCGCAGGATCGGAGTTGCGATGAAAGGTCAGGTGTCACGATGAAAGCACGTATTTTGTTAGTTGAGGATGAAGATGCCCTCAGGATCACGTTGAGCGATCGGCTGCGCGGAGAAGGCTACACTCTTGATACCGCGGTGGATGCCGAGGAGGGCTTGAAGAAAGTGATGACATCGCCGTTCGACTTGCTCATCCTCGACGTAATGCTGCCATTTCGGAGCGGCTTCGATATGTGTCGCGACATTCGTCAGGCTGGAATGGCAACGCCGATCCTATTCCTTACCGCCCGGAACGAAGTCTACGACAAGGTCGTTGGCTTTACACTCGGTGGAGACGACTACGTGACAAAACCCTTCGAACCGGCAGAGCTAATGGTTCGCATCGACGCGCTTTTGCGGCGAGCGCCGGTCCAAGCGGGCCATGCGGTTCACGATATTGGTTCGCTACACGTTGATGTAGCTCGCAGACAAGTCACCAAAGCCGGTGAATCCGTTAGTCTATCGGCGCGCGAGTTTCATCTTCTTCGCTTTCTGATCGAGCGTTCGGGTCGAACGATCACACGAGGTGAACTGTTGCAAGAGGTGTGGGGGTATGACTCCAGCTCATTCAGCAAAACCGTCGATGTTCACATCTATAGCCTCCGTAAGAAGCTTGAGGAAGACCCGAACTACCCCGCACTGATAACTACGGTCAAAGGTGTTGGCTACAGGTTTGAGGGCTCTCGCGGTCTGTGATCATCCCTCAGAGGTAACCGGCTGCTGTATATTACACAATCCACATAAACCATTTACCCGCCAACTAACCTCGCGATCTCCATCGTCTCGTGCCAGCGTGATAAAAAGCGCGCTCGCGCACCCCACAGCCGCATGGTCGACGGCTGATGTCAGACTTATCTCAGAGCGTGTTCTGTAAAGAGCTAGCGAATATGCCGGCTTGATATCTCCTGCCTGCCAACAACAACTGGTTAAAATGTAGGTAAACTCATGGCTCATCACGCACTATTTAGTGCCAACTACGGTCGTGCCCTCCACCGTCTTGTTGCCGGTGTGATGAGAAACGCGCTCGCGGCACCCACACCCGTGTAACAGAAGGCTGATACTAGAGTTATCTCAGAGTGTGTTCTGTATAGAGCTAGCGAATATGCCGTTTAATATCTCTGTCTACCAACTGCACCTAGTTAAAATGTTGGTAAAACCATGCTCCTCATATTGACTTGTTCAAGCGCCTAACATAGGCTTCGCGTGCTTGCAGTGAGAAGTTGATCATGGTAGCGATCAAACGCTTCTGCATTCCTCCCCTAACTCTCACAGTCGCAGAAACACCGGGTGTCGACGTAGGAATAACAGTGCTTGGTGTGTGATGTCAGTGCCTCCCCAAGGGTGCTCCCCCAAGATTCTCCAGCTGCGTGATGTCGGCGTACGTTAGCGACTGACGGATCAGTACTCGCTAGAGACGACCACGGCAAGGTTGTCAGTCATTGCCGGTTCGCTACGAAGGAGATTGCATCATGAGAATGTCTTTCCGCGTTTGGTTGTGCACTCTTCTCTGCTGTTTCGCGGCTGCTACAGCAGGCGCTCAAGTGTTTCAAGGTGGAGGATCATTTCGGGTCCAATGCCCAGCTGCTACGATCCGGCACCCCGGCCAAACACCAACGGGTGGAGTGGGAACGGTCGTGAGCCCTCACCCCGAGAGTTCTGAAGCTTTATACACCGGCCCACGGGTGCGGACGGCGATCAAAGATCCAAGCGGTACTCATACGTTCAGTCCGGCATTAACCTTTGTCGATGATGGCGGTGCAATTAAGTGCCAGCAGATCTCTGGCGGCGATGGATACATGACTGAAGCGGACGGCAACCAGACTTTCATGTTCTCTTTCGGTCCGTTATCGGGTCTGCAAAATATCGAAAACGGTTATACGAACAACGGTTTGAATGGGGGAACTGTCTTCGCCTCAGAATTCACCAAGCCGTACTGCGATCCCGCGCGACCAACCTACAACAACGGGCAACCCAATCCCTGGTATGACACCACGACGGGTGCCTGCAAGCCGGGCACTGATCCGAACGGCGCAGTGGGGTATGTCCCACCTTTGAACGACGCTAATGGCCTCAATGAAGTGGGCACCGATCCTGCTGCAATTATGAATACGGGTGTGATGAACGGAAGCATTCCGGGACCTCTAATGGTTTTCGACGAAGATGATGAGTTCTTTCTCACGCTCACGAACGTTGGCATGTTGATGCGGCCCGACCTATTTGAGCAGCATACCGTTCATTTTCACGGTTATCCCAATGCGTCGTCCTTCTACGACGGCGTGCCAGACGCCACCATCGCTATCAACATTGGTGGAAGCTTTACTTACTACTACCTGGCTCCGGACGCGGGAACATACTTCTGGCATTGCCACATCACACCTCCAGAACATTTGCAGATGGGCATGGTGGGTTGGCTCTACGTGCGTCCGCGACAGAACAGAGCTCCAGCAGGCACAGTGCTGTATAACGTGTCCCTGGAGCAGCAGCAAGACCTCCGAACCGCATGTTTCCCCGGTATACCGACAGCTCCGGGCCAACCCGGCCCCGAGATCCTCTGCTCCGCCCCACTGCCGGCCGCGAACAATAACTTTACTCAAGGAATAGATCCTAGCGGCAACACCTTCAAATATGCGTATAACGATGGAGACGGAAGCACTCGCTATGACATTGACGTGCCCCTACAAATCCACGGCTTCGACCCCAACTTTCATTTTGTCGGAATGACATTCAACCCTGAGGGGTTCTCTGACATGAAAGACAAATACTTCCTTTTGAACGGCCGTAGTTATCCCGACACAGTAGGCGTCGCAGGCGGGCCGGCAGATGCCCTGGGTCAGCTTGCCGGCGCCAGTAATCCGAGCCCCTCAACAAAAGCCATTTCTACTGCAGCATCAGACACCCTCAGCCGCCCATCGCAACCTGCCCCTGCCTTAATCACTCTGAGTGCGTCAGGCGGTCCCAAAGGCACCTGTGGTGGTGCCGCCACGTGCGGACAGCGCGCGTTGCTCCGTATTGATGACCTCGACGTCACGGAATATCAGACGCTCTCTTCACCCAACATCCCGATGCTCCTGGTGGGTTTCAACGCTAAGTTGCTACGCGACCAGGCAGGCAACAACCTTTACATTAAATCGAATTCCATCACCCTGGGTGGTGGCGAATCACTTGATGTAATACTCGATAGTACTGGAATCCCACCAGGCGTTTACTTCCTCTATACGCCACAACTCGACCATTTATCAAACGACGCCGAGAACTTCGGCGGGCTGATGACCGAAGTAGTAGTAACTCCGTAGGAGAGGGCAATCATGAGGCACTCGACGACAAACTACTGGTGCGTACTGAATCGCCTACTGATGGTTGTGGCCACAGCAAGCTTACTGTTCCCTGTGTCAGCGCACGCAGCCGCACCAGGAATCACAGTCCCAAGCGGGGGAACATTCAATCTAAACGCGGCGCCGGGTTACAGCAGTCAGCCAGACGGTATGATGATTTATTCCTGGGGTTACGGCTGCGCCGCTGGGTACACGCCCACCTATGCTCCCGCGGCATTTCAGCCCATCGGCTTTTGTCCGGCAATGCAACTCCCCGGACCGACCCTGATCGTGAAGGAAGGCTCAACGTTCACCGTAAAGCTTAAGAACAGTTTGCCAGTTCCGGCAGGCAACACATCTATTGTGTTCCCCGGCTTAACCCTGACAGGCACAAGTGGATGTGCAACGCCAGCCGGTCTGCTAACGTGCGAGGCGGTTCCCGGCGCGACGGTTACTTACAACCTTTCTGTTCCTGTCGGAACGGCAGGTACGCACCAGTACTACAGTGGGTCGCAACCCGATCTCCAGATCGAGATGGGTTTGTTTGGAGCGGTAATCGTTCTTCCGGCGACACAGAATTACGGCACCTGTACAGCAATCGGTTATGGTGGTACCCGTAATGATTATCGCCTTGCCACCAACGCATACGATCACAATCTGACCTGTTATGACCGCGAATACCTCACTCAGTGGTCAGAAATAGATCCCAATATTCACAAACAGGTGGAGAGTCAGCTCGCTGCCATTGCGTCATGCCCCTCAACTGGTGGGGCGCAATATTCGTGCCCGACAGCACTCGACGTGACAACTGAGCCTTATCACCCCAACTACTATCTGATTAATGGGCGCTCCATGCCTGACAACATGGACGCTAACTATGCACCCAACTACCCAAGTCAGCCGTATAACGCCAATCCCCATATGCATCCGGGCGAGTTAGTCCTGTTACGAGTGATCGGGCAGGGACATTGGCAACATCCATTTCATGAACACGGCAACCACGTGCGAATCTTGGGCCGCGATGGAAATTTGCTTGTCAGCCAAAGCAATTCGAGCCTGCTCGCGGGGCGGATGGAATTTGACACTGATACGACTCCAGGCCAAGCATTCGACGGCATCTTCTACTGGTCTGGTAAAGGCCTAGGTTGGGATATCTTCGCGCACACGCCGACAAACAGCGGTAATCCCCCGTGCCTCCCTGACGCCAATGGGTACTATACGACGAAGAGTGGTGCCACTCTGCCAAGCTATAACCTGGCAAGTGGATTGTTCATTGGGGGCTCGCCAAACTATTACGAGTGGTGCGCAGACCATGATGTGCCTTTAGAAGCGAACCCCGTTGGACAGGTCGGCGGTGGCGGTCCGATGACACTTCCCGACCCGCTCATCGTAACCAACGGTGTTTGGTATAACGGCACGCCCTATCTAGGCCCGGACGCAGTCCTTCGGTCGCGAGGATCGACACCTTTACCGCCGGGCAGCGCTCTGCAGAATCCACCAGCTGAGTCCGGTATCGCTTTTATGTGGCATTCCCACAACGAACGGGAGATTACCACGAACGACGTTTTTCCGGGCGGCATGCTGCAAATGATGCTGGTTGATCCGTACGTTTGGAATATCGACGAAACACTGTAGGTGCGAGGAGAAGAAGAGCCATGCGATCCAACTATCTGACACCAACTTTCAAAGTGACCGCAGTTGTGGTGACTATTCTCCTCTTCGCGGCGGGTCTTTTCGGCCAGCAGGCGATAAATCTTACCGCCCTGCAGCAGACCACGACGCTTCCCGACGGCGCGACCGTGCCAATGTGGGGTTGGCAGTGCGGTGCGATCGTGACCGGCACCGCGGCCACCTGCACAGCGCTCACTTACAACACAACAGCAGCCGCTGGAACCCACAATCTTCAGAGTGGAGGCGCAGTTTGGCAGCCACCGTTGATCACCGTGCCATATGTGGCCGCTGGTACAAGCCTGACCATTAATCTTACGAACCAACTACCCGTTGAGACTTCAATAATGATTATCGGCCAAGGCGCGGCCTCCTCACCAGCCAATAACGGGGGCGCTGGTCTACCCGTTCGAGAAGCGGGGCCACGCACGGATGGAGCACATGCGGGTCAAACTTCAACAACGTGGACCACGGTCATTCCCGGTTCCTTTACTCCTCCAACACAGGGTGAGCGAGCGCGCTCGCTCGTACCAGAAGTGGCAGGCATCGGAACAGTCGGTGCCACGCCGGTGTTGGGAACTTATACGTGGACCAATCTTAAACCTGGGACATATCTCATGCGCAGCGGAACGTACCCATCGATCCAAGGGCCGATGGGTTTGTATGGCGTCTTGGTGGTTACAGTGGCGCCAAGCGGCACAACTCCGGGCACCGCCTATCCATCTTCGACGACAGGTGCAAATGCGGTGACCTATGACGCTGACGTGGTCGCGTTGGAAAGCGAACTTGATTCCCGGCAAAATAATTTTGTTCAGGCTCTTTTTCCCGGTGGCCTATCGGCGGGGAGTCCAACCTCGGATTCGGGATTTAGTGAAACAGCGAAATGGACCCCCCAGTGCGGCGCCGTTAGCGTCAACAGCCTCGGACAGTACGTAACGAGCCTTGGGGTGGCGCCTACATGCTACCCACCCGCTGTGGACTACACGCCGATGTACTTCCTGATTAACGGAGTCGCCTTCAGCAAGGATGCCCGGCAGGCTTCTGCACTCACGATTCCCAGGACTGGTCCAACCGGAAACGTGCTGGTGCGTTACGTGAATGCTGGTTCGCATATGCACGTTCCAACCGTGAATGAGCTGAATATGCTGCTGGTCGCCGAGGATGCGTATGTGCTTCCCGACATCGCGCTTGCCCTGAATCAAGGCAAAACACTATTTGCAAAGAACCCGAACCAACTTGTACCGTCCACGGCGGCTACGGGGTTGAGACTGCAAAACGAAGTGTTTCAGGCTGCCGGTAAGGTATTCGATGTAATTGTGAGTCCGCCGCAGGCTACGGGAGGGACATATAGCAGCGGTGAATATTACACTTACGACCGCTCCCTGGAGCTGTCAAATAACGCCCAGCGAGATGGTGGCATGCAGGCCATCTTGGATGTAAACGACACGGGCGCCGCCGCTCTCGTAGCAGCAAATTCGACGGCCATGGCCAATCCAGACACCTACGCCTATGCGCCAGGCGTCACGCTGATGATCTCAGACCCTAGTAAGGGCGTGGTTGCCAACGATGTGAACGTGTATGGCGTTCAGCTTCTGACTGCTCCTGCCGCGGGAACCGTTATCTTGAATCCCAACGGAACGTTCTCTTACACGCCAACTGGAGTGGGTACCGATTCGTTCGCCTACTGTGCGAACGGCAGTGTGACAGCTGGTGTTTGTTCGTCCGGCATCACAGCGACAGTTACATTGGACATTTCAAGCACGGTTGGCCACGGGCCCGTGGCAAATCCCGACATGTATACAAGCACGGTCGCATCTCTGATTCGGACTGGTGCACCCGGCGTATTGACAAATGACGTTGATCCAAACGGCTATTCTATGACTGCCGCATTGGTGACCAAGGCGCAAGCCTTTTTGACTGTGTATTTGAATCCGGATGGATCATTTACCGCAACTAAGCCAGCAGCATCATCTTGCCCCGCGGCGGGGTGCACATTTACTTACCGGGCGAAGAATTCCCAAGGTTCAGTCAGCAATATTGCGACCGTAACATTAAACTTCCTCCCTGCTTCCGGCCTCAGTGTAACGGTGTGGGATGCACAAACGCATGCGGCCATCAGCGACTACAAATGGATTATCGAGCAGGATCTCACATTCCAAATTGACCCAGCTTGCCAGCAAAACGGCCCCGGCGGTACCAAGCCAGTGACATGCCCTAGCGGAGTGCCGCCAACACTTGGCACAAATTTCCACACCAGCTATATGCCAGTGGTCGCGGAAGGGTGCACGGGTCCTATTAGTTGCGAGCAGGGACAGACAGTCTATGACGGGAATCCCACCTCTCCGACCTACCAACAGCACATTCAGGCTGCGTGTGATGGATATGGAATTTGTAACACGAACCTCAGGCAACTTCCGGCATCCCTGCCCAGTCAAGCGAACTTGCCCGTTATTGATCAGTTTGGCCGACCGGCTGCTTATTACATTTCAATTCTGCCGGGTGACGCACAAAACGCGTGGTCTTATGGAAACCTGAAGGATCCTTCCGTCGCCGGCAATTGCACACCGGGGTCGAATGGTAATCCGACGAGCGAACCGACGGGTATAACCGAATCTTCCGCCTGCGGTCATACAATGGGCGGTGCTCCCATTCCGTCAACGACCACAACATTTGCTCCTGTAATCGTCAACCTGGAGCCGGAGCCGCTTAAGACTGCCACCGTCACGGCGTGGGTTTTCGAAGATGACTATCCACTGAATGGTGAGCCCGATTCCGGGGGCGGAGTCGACGTCTTGGCGACCCAAGAGCCCGGTCTGGGCGATTTTCAAATTGAAATCTGGGACACGGCGGGCGGCATCGGTGACAACACGGGGCAGATGACTTATGACATGTTCAACATGCCACTCACCAACGCGTTGAACGGCACAATCGACCCTAACTCAGGGTTGAACGCCTGCCCAATCTCGAACACCGGTGGTGTTGCGGCTGGCACAATCATCGTGTGTCCACTATACGAATCCGATGGAGCAACCCTATCACCACTCGCGGGCCAGGTAGTCGTCAGGAATCTGATGCAAGGCAAGTTCTCGCTAATCGCACATCCCGGGGCTGCTCGCGAGGCACGAGGTGAAGAGTGGTTCCAGACCAACTCCTTGGACGGGACGCCATTTCTTGATTCCTTCATTAAGTCGGGTGAGCCCGCATATTTCCAGGAGTACGGGCCCGGCGGGTACCATGTGTTCTTTGCTGAAGCAAACCCGGCCATCATCAACGCGCGGCTAACTGCGATATGCAGCGGAACAAATACGGACACCACAATACCTTTTGGTCCGCCTTGTCGAAATACGATTCAGGGACAGGTCACCAACCTCCACCAAGGACGCTCACCGAGCGAGACCCTTTACGGCAGCGGTGTCTTTCCACAAGGCGACGCTCGAAACTATGCAATGTTGGCGTATACCAATTGCATCGCCGCAATTGGCGACACTGATGGCGCCACAATAGCACTTGCGCGGTGCGATCCGAACGGGAACTTTACGTTCAGCGGGCTTCCCGACGGCAATTACGGAGTCGTGATCTTCGACCAATGGGATGACTTCATCCTGGACGGATCCAGCAGACCCGCGAGTGTGAGTGGCGGCCAGACTCTGAATCTCGAATTTCCCACATTTACTTGGCAAACTCACATCTGGTCCAACGCCTACATGGACACGAATGGGAACGGCATCCAGGATCCAGGAGAGCCCGGACTGATCCAGGTACCGACGAGGATCCGTCAAACCAACGGCAAACTGCTCAACACGCTGTTTAGTGACGTCACTGGTGTCTCTAAGTTCGATGAGACGTTTCCTGCATTTGCCTGGTACAACATAGAATCCGACACTACACGTTTCCGTGGGACCGGCGTGCATGCTGTCAATGATGCTGGTGGTCAACTCGACGGTCCTGCCCCGAGCGGAAATGGGAACACATCGTATCCAGGAGTACTCAACTCAACTGAGAGCTTCCCGTTGCCCTCCAACCTAAGAGTTCCGGGAGCGTACTACTGCACATCGGGCAACTGCGCCGAGCGTCTTGGTATCGCTGGCGCAGCGCCTGCTGGGGGAACAGGCGGATCAACCGGACGGATCGACCCCGGTACCATCGAGGTGGAAGGATGGCAGGGCGGCGTCAGCCAGTTCGATGTGCTCGACTGGGGCAAGATCCCCTACGCGCCCGGTGAAAACGGTGGTATCCGGGGCCATGTGGTCAACGCTACGACCCGGCCTTTCGACGATCCTCGAATGCTTTTCCAGAACCTTTGGGAGCCGCTAGTTCCGAATGTAACCGTGAACCTCTATAAAGAGGGCACCGCTCCGGACGGGACGACAAGCTTGACTCTTGTGGACACCACCAAGACAACGAGCTGGGACTCCTGGGTCCAGGGCGTAAACGTGGCAACAGGAATGCCAAACATGAACTGCCCTGGTCAGGATCCCGTCAATGATCCATTTTTCGTGTATACGTTGGCTGGAACTCAGAACTACCTTGCTCCGACTGGCAGCGCATCTTTGCCTTTCAACTCGCAATATAAGTGTTACGACGGATATCACAATCTAAATCAAGTGCAGCCCGCGCCATATGACGGCTTATATGAATTTCCCAGTACGACTTGCATGACGCCGGGCGCAACTTTTTCGATTCCAGGAAACCCAACACTGTACAATTGTAATACTGTTACGAACCCTGCCCTCACCAACCCCGTCATCCCGCAGACAGGGGCAAAACCTGCTGTTCTACCTCCTGGAAAGTACGTGACGGAGGTAGTTTTGCCACCAGGCTGGGAGCTGAATAAGGAAGAAGATCTCAACTTACTCATTGGCGATCAATATATCGCACCAATCACGCAACAATTTGCCGGGAATACTGCAATTTTCATCGTGCCGGATCAAGCAACCATCGGCAACTACAATCCGTCGTATACGGGTCCGTATACCTCAAGTAATCCCTACTCCCAACCATTTTCTGGGATAAACTCATTTACCCCATCCGTAACAAACAACGGCTCACCGAGTACTGACTGGGGACGCACGACGTTTGGAAGCTTTGGGCCAGGCGGACTCATCGTGCAGAGTAACCCCTGCGTGGGGCTCATGCGTATTGTCCCGGATTACTTGAGTATCTCTCCAGAGTCCGGTGAGGTTGCACCTTTCGCAGGTTCCTCGCGAACCCTTTGTGACCGCAAAGAAGTCGTGCTCGAGGACCAAATGCAAGGCACGGCTGAGTTCTTCATATTCACAAAGACGCCCAAAACCGGAAACTTTACCGGGTTCATCACGGACGACTTCGCTTCCGAATTTGACCCTGCGTCACCCACGTTTGGCGAGAAGTTTGCCATTCCAAACGTGCCGGTATCAATCAAAGACTTCAACGGAATCGAAGTTTCCCGAGTGTATTCAGATCAGTATGGGAACTTCAATGGATTGGTGTACTCCACTTGGGAGGTTGATCCGCCGAATATTACAGGTTACTCTCCCAACGTGATGATCACGTGCATGAACGATCCAGGGCCGATCGCAGGTCCGAATGGCACCATGATCACCGATCCCAGTTACAACCCAGCTTATAGCATATTCTGTTATGAGAACCCATTCATGCCGGCTGACACACAATACTTGGACACTCCCGTCGTTCCGGTCTCGGCGTTCGCGGATGGCTTTAACCCGCCAGATTGTGCGTACCCGGACGCGACCCCGGCCATAGCGAGTGTGACTGGTGATACGAGCGGCGGTGGCGCCGGACCTTGGGTGAGCGCAGGTGGCCATACCTTGACCATTAATGCGTTGGCACCGTCTAGCACCGCAGGAATTCCAGTGCTTAACAATGCATACTCTGGACCGGCGGCGACCAGTGCTCCGTACAACCTGAAAACCATCCCACGCCACTATGGCTTTGGGACGCAATGCACTTCCCCGACTGCGAGCAGCACGACCTGTAATACCTTGTCGACCGTAACCATTGGTGGCGTAAAAGCCACCGTCACCTCCTGGAGCGATGCGCAGATCAAAGTCGTGGCGCCTACCGGAGTGCCAGCCTGCACGATTCAGCAACACGGAGTATCTGCTCCTACACAGTGCGGTGAGCTCGTGATCACGGCAGGCAACGGCAAGCAATCCATCGACACGGTAACCGTCACGATTGGCGGCAGAGCTCCAAGTTACATCGTGGGCGAGAATGCCGCCGGCAACGCCATCCAGAAGGCGCTCGATGCCGCCACCCCTGGCGACCTCATCATCGTGGGCCCAGGCATCTACAATGAAATGCTGCTCATGTGGAAGCCAGTCCGCCTGCA
>Ga0210386_10003592_pt1 | contig 12982 bp, 15 predicted proteins | sample IncBWH32OmetaG_FD_160091 | JGI IMG/M metagenome (GOLD analysis project Ga0210386, IMG submission 160091) | Forest soil microbial communities from Barre Woods Harvard Forest LTER site, Petersham, Massachusetts, United States - Inc-BW-H-32-O ... | reverse complement strand
AGATGAATGGCGATTGCACCTTCGCCGACGGCCGAAGCGACTCGCTTTACGTTCCCCGACCGAACATCGCCCACGGCGAATACGCCCGGAAGACTCGTTTCCAGCATCTGCGCACTGCGGGCCAGCGGCCAGGCGGGTTGGTCAGTGGAACCGTCGAGATCGCGTCCCGTGAGAATGAATCCTTTGGTGTCGAGCGCGACACAACCCTTCAGCCATTCGGTTCGCGGCGATGCGCCGGCCATGATGAAAACGTGTCGAATGGGGACTGTGGCGATTTCGCCGTCTGGTTATTGCGCCATGTGACGTGCTCGAGGTGCGAATCGCCTTCGAGCGAGATGATTTCGGTGCGGTAATGAGTGACGGCATATCGAGCACGTCGGCTTGCGTCGGCCTAAACTTGGCTTCTCAGTGCTCATCACTCCCCAATCCCGACTAAGGAATCTATAATTGGCACGAAAATCGAAAGGTCCTTCCCGAACTCGATTGATCGTTTCGTCTGGCAATTCGCTGGATGCTGACATTGCATCGCCTGACCTCACTGTTCGTGCCGCTCTAGGCCACTATGTGTCCCAACAAGAAAACGTACCCAAAGCCCAATGAATGCGACGCCGCATCAGTTAAGATCACTTCTCGGTTTTTCATGTACTTACGTGGACCTAAATTGCTGACCGTGCTCGGTTAAGTCCTTTGTTTAACGTTCTCAGGCGGATTCGACTCCCACTCGCTTCCGCCATCACTAAGTAGTGCACGCCTGGGTGACTACGTATCCCGAGTGCGATGGGTTTGCTTTTACGTGATTATCGAGGTCTTTACCGGTGAGGGGACTATTTGTACCGGGGTGACAAGGCCCAAAATATCCCGATTTGCCGTGCGTCGGATGGCTACAGTAGAGCTGGCTCCCAGGGGCGCTGGACGAAGCAGTGGGTGCCAAGGCGAACAACGAAGCGAGAAAAATCAAACCACATAGCGCACAGACGAGTCTCACTGATTTTCCTCCTAAGCGGATTCGTTTGGAATATTACAGTTGCATTGGTTCATCGTAAACGAATTCGGAGTTGGCTGCTCGGAGACCATTTTTCACGCCCGGGGCGCGAGATTGGTTGCCGACCTCTGCGATGGCTGGTTATTCCTCGGCTGCCACTTCCATACGAATAACACGTAACGCTTACCGGGTATGCTGCTACCGGTCCAGGTTGCGAAGTTCTGCCCGTTTCGATCTTGGCTTAGGACGACCGGATTTTCTTTGGAGAGTGAGGACGGCTGGCGTCCGTCGTCTATGAAGACCTTTGCTTCCGTGACTTCCTTTTCGGCGGGAAAGCGAATGGTGAACGACACGAATTTTGTAGGCACTTCGATGTCGGCTCGCCAGTCCTCTTGAGTCTCTCCTTGAAAACCGTTCCAGATCGTGAAGTTGGTTGAGATTGGCCATGATGCTCCGACGGGTTGCTTGCCAAGGGGCACTACAAATTCATAGGTGCGCCGTTCACTGTCGCTGGAGACGTCGTTGAACGACAACTCGACGCCGCTTGGTGCGCGCAGAAAACCTGTCTCGATGCCCGCCCCGGTCGTCCACGGCCGCAGTACATAGTCGTCGGTCGAGCTGCTCAGCTTTCGTGGAAGATCGTTCCGGGTGAAGGTAGCGGAGGAGATTTTTTTGGTTCGCTTGTCAACGCCCGGCGGGAGCTTCTTCCAACCTGACATGTCGATAAAGAAGGTTGAGTAATCGCAGCTGTACGCGAAGCCCGTAGAGTCCAGGCGGCTGGGCAATGCGTAGCCACTGCCGAGCGCGTTGGGAGCGGCAGCAACTCCGAAACGACCACTGACCGCGACCAGTGACGCTGCCACAAGGTTGAGCAGAGAAAACATCAAGATGCAACCCAGCATTTTCGGACGCGGCGGATCCCGTTTCTGTTCGGCATAAAATAGCCAAAAACTCAGGAAAGCGAACAGGAATACGAGGCCGGAAAGATCAAACTTCAGAATTTCAACCACGTTCAGTGGTTGAAATTGAGCAACAGAATCGCCCACATTGAAAGGAAACCCGAGGCCCACCAGTGCTCCCTTCCTGGTCACTCTGCCCCGCAAAGTAGTCAGTGCGTAGGCCTGCCCACGTCGCGCGGCATCCTTACGAACCACAGTTAGCGACCAGTCTACTTCCGCTCACCCCGTGTAAATAACAGCCTCGTCTCACAGGACAGGTTTCGCGTAGAACCATAGTGTCCCGGCGTTGAAAAACGTTACAAGATGAGTTCCTGACGCCGGCTCCTGTCGCATTAGTTTATTCTTCCAACCTATGGCTCCCGTGGCTCACGATGCTTCGCATTTGTTTGTAGAGATCGGCGCTGCGATCGTGCTGCTAGCAATTCTTGCGCGACTGGCGAACCGATGGTGCTTCTCCGCCATTCCTCTCTACCTTCTGGCTGGTCTTGCCTTCGGCAATGGCGGCCTGGCGCCGCTTCCGCTCAGCCGGGGCTTCATAGGAACTGGGGCCGAGATTGGGGTGCTCTTACTGCTCTTCATGCTGGGGCTGGAATATAGCGGAGAAGACTTGAAAAAGAATCTCCGCATCGGGCTACCCGCGGGCATGGTGGATCTGCTTTTGAATTTCACGCCGGGGCTCGTGACCGGGCTTCTTCTACGATGGAAGCCGCTGGCTGCGGTCTTGCTGGGAGGCATCACCTACATTTCGTCCTCCGGAGTGATTGCCAAGGTGCTGGAGGAACTGCGACGGATCAACAATCCAGAGACGCCGATGGTTCTCGCCGTGCTGGTGCTGGAAGATCTGGCGATGGCGGTGTACCTGCCATTAGTGGGAGTGTTGCTGGTCGGCGGCGGACCAGCAAAGATTGCGATCTCGGTTTCGGTTGCCGTCACGGTGGTCCTGCTCGTGCTCTTTGTCGCGCTGAGGTTTGGACGGCAGCTCAGCCGGTTTCTCGCGCACGAGTCTGACGAGATCATTCTGCTTACGACGTTTGGAACCGTGCTGCTCGTGGCTGGTCTGGCGGAGCGTTTCCGGGTGTCGGCGGCGATCGGCGCGTTTCTGGTCGGTATCGCGTTATCCGGACCGATTGCTGAGCAGTCGCATCGACTTCTCGCTCCGCTTCGCGACTTGTTCGCGGCGACTTTCTTTTTCTTCTTCGGACTGCAGATCGATCCCGCTACATTGCCTGCTGCGCTGCCGGTCGCTCTGGGATTGGGCGCGGTTACAGCGGTCACCAAAGTTGCCACCGGATATTGGGCGGCGAAGCGAGCCGGCGCCGATAAGCAGGGAAGTCTGCGAGCTGGAATGGCGCTGGTCGCGCGTGGAGAGTTTTCGATTGTGATTGCAGGTCTGGGGGCGGGACTCGAACCAAGTCTGGGGCCGCTCGCCGCCGCGTACGTGCTATTTCTGGCGATCCTGGGGCCGGTACTGGCGCGGCTGGCAAAGTAACGACAACGTGAAGTTTCATAGTGGAACGCGAACGCGCTTCCTGCGAATCATTCCATCAAATTGGTATTGATAATTTTCACTTTTCTGATATTCTCGGCTCGATTCGGGACTCTGTGAACGGTGGGACGACCCTCGCACTCCCCTCGCCTGTGCGATTCCTGTCGCGATCTATTCCTAACCGTTCTGTTTCCCCCGAACGAAGGAGCAGCTGTGACTTCCGCAGGAAAATATAGCGTCATTACTGGCAGTGAACGTAAGCCAGTCCGTGGTGCGCGCCTAATTCACGATGCCCATCCGGACCAGGTGGTTGAAGTATCAATACGACTGCGCTCGAAATCGGAGGCCAAGCATAAACAGTTAAGCAGTGAACTCGAAAAGCCCGGTTTCAAGCACATGTCACGCACTGAGTTTGAGAATACCTACGGTGCCGATATCGGTGATCTCGAAAAAATCAAGAAGTTCGCTAAGGAATTCAACCTGAAGGTTCACGAAACCGGCACGGAACTTGCGCGCCGGACGGTAATCCTCTCAGGAACTGTGAGCAACCTGCAAAAAGCCTTTAACGTGGAACTGAAAGAGTACAGCCACCCGAAGGGAAATTTCCGCGGCCGTACGGGCCCCATCAGTGTGCCCGTGGAGTATGCGGAGATTGTCAAAGGCGTTTTTGGTCTCGACAACCGGCCTCAGGCGGAACCGCATTTCAGACGGTTGCCCCAGCCCCCCGGAATCAAGAGTCATGCCGCCACGGCCTCGCACGACCCTAATGAAGTGGCGAAAATCTATGACTACCCAGCCGGGAACGGAACTGGTCAGTGCATCGGGATCATTGAGTTAGGTGGAGGGTTTCAGCTGGATGACCTGAGCAACTATTTTGGCTCGCTCAATATCAATGTGCCGCAAGTCATCTCGGTGTCCGTCGATGGAGGCAGCAACAGCCCAAGCACTCCGGACAGCGCTGATGGTGAAGTGATGCTTGACATCGAAGTGGCGGGCGCGATTGCACCGGCAGCGAAGATCGTTGTCTATTTTGCCCCGAACACGGATCAAGGTTTTCTTGACGCGATCACCACTGCAGTCCACGACAGCACTAATCAGCCGTCGGTTATTTCGATCAGCTGGGGTTCAGCCGAGTCGCAATGGACAGCTCAGTCGCTCACCAACTATGACGAAGCTTTCCAGGCGGCAGCGGCCATGGGTGTAACCGTCTGCGTGGCCTCGGGTGACAATGGCTCGTCCGACGGAGTGAATGACGGCAATAACCATGTGGATTTTCCGGCCTCCGATTCGTTCGTGCTGGGCTGTGGTGGCACCACACTGCAAGCTTCGAACGATCAAATCGTCAACGAAACGGTCTGGAACGACCAGCCCAGTGGAGGAGCCGGTGGCGGCGGATATAGTGCCGTGTTCCCGCTTCCAGCCTGGCAGAGCGCATTCGGCATTTCGCCGCCGTCCGGTGGCGGGCGAGGCGTGCCGGATGTCTCCGGCGACGCCGACCCGAACACCGGGTATAACATTCTCGTCGACGGAGAGAGTGCTGTGTTCGGTGGCACCAGTGCGGTTGCGCCTTTGTGGGCGGCGCTGGTGGCGCTCATCAATCAGCAAACGGGAAAGCCAGTCGGGTTCCTCAACCCGTTGATCTACGCGCAAGCGGTCGAAGCGTCGGGATTTCACGACGTTACTCAAGGCAATAACGGCTCTTTCAGCGCAGGTCCGGGATGGGATGCGTGCACCGGACTTGGTAGTCCGGATGGGGCCCAGTTGCTGGCTGCGCTCACTGGAAAGCCTGCGGGGCAAGCCACTGCGGCTGCGCAGTCTGCCGGGTCCAAGAGATCGGTGGCTTAAGTCAATGCGGGCGCGAGTTCCCTTGCCGCCGATTTGCCGAGTAGGTCGGTCGTTGTCATCACGCGCGAGGGATCGGGGTTCTTCCCGTGGCTGGCGAAACTCGAGGAATAAACCGCGACCTCGGCGGCTAAAGCCTTCGCTGATTCGAGAGCATTTGCCGCGGCGCCGGAGTGCTGCGCCACCCAAAAGCAGAGTTATTTTGTTTGCGAGCGGGATTGCTGCACCATTTCGACCAGGGCTCTTCGCGTCTCTGCCGGGTTTCGCACTTCCCGTAGGAACGGAATGCGGGTGCTGCGCATGCCCTCCTGGGTTTTCAACCGCGCATGAAACCCGAGGCGGTCGACTGCGGTCATGGTCGCTTCCTGGGACTCAATCCGAGCAAATTCTCGCGCCAGCAGGACGAGCGCATCTTTGTGGTCGGCATTCATGTGCTGGATAATTTCGGACATGGAGTCAGCCAGAGGGTCCGGTTGGCTGTCGCTATATTCGGAGGCGGATACCCAACCCATGACTCCGAAGCCGCCCACGTAGTAAACATCGATCACCTCCATACGGTAAAAAGAAAAGTCTTCAAAGTCTACCCAGTACCTGCTGTTGGCGTAGCGTGCCAGATAGAGCTTACGAGCTTCGGCGACCTCCGACTCCGGTATGGGCTCAACGTTTCCGACTAAAGTCACGCGCGATGCTCCGAGCGGATCTCCGTCAGCGGCATCCTGAGCCATGAGCAAGCTGGCGCGAGGGTCGGCTTGCAGGTTTTGAGTGTGCATGGCCATGGTGCTGATAAGGAAGATGGGTCGGCCGTGATCGTCCAACCCGTAGGGCATCACGGATCCGAACGGGAAGCCCGGCTGTTTTCGCGAAAGGGTTGAGAGGCTGCCGATGCGGCCCAGGTACATCAGGGTACGCGTACGCTCGGCGAACGTAGGCTGGGGGACCGGGGGCTGGTCAGCTGCCAGCCCAGGGCCCGCGTGTTTTCTGGCGGGTGAGGAAGTCATCGTTGGTGTCTCCTGGTTTGCGCAACCTCGGTTGCCGTCTTCGGGCAACTCGCATTGCGGAAATCAAGTCCAGTGCTGTGGACTCGTTTCTACTTCCTTTATAGTCCCATGGAGCGGGTTATGGATGGGGGGTCGGGAAGACCGGCTGAGTCAGAGGGACTTCGGCAGCAATCGAGGCCGGATCAAGCCGAAGGTACGGCGTCCCGTTGCCAGCAGCCTGGTCTGCCGCAGCAATTCTCGGATTTCGGTTTGAAGTGCGAAACGATCTTCGTCGCGCATGTCGGTGAAGCGGAAGGGCTGCAGATAGCCTTGCGTGGCGCACATTGGGAATAACATCGCGGCCTTCCCGCGTACCGCTCGGGAGCCGAGGTGCAGGGTCAGGTTTACGGACACGCCCTCGTCCAGGCAATTGGCCAGCTCAAGCAAGCCTCCGGTGGTCGAAAGCCGGAGCATTTTGGCCCAGAGTTGCCGTCCATTTTCTAGTTGAATTGTCGCGGAAACAGTTCCCCACAAATGGACGCGAGGCGCCCGGATTTTTCTTCTGTGGTGGGGGAAGTCGGCCATTACGATTCAACTATGCCACGCGGCGAGAGATTGCGCACATTACGAAAGCAGGCTCATAAGCCCGAATTTGAAAGATGGAATCCGTACAACACCTTTCGTAATCTGCCGCTTATGGAGAGCGCGTACCATACTGGCATCGAATATGGACGCCCTCTCCCAACTGCACGCTCAGCTACGCGCGCCGCGAATCAATCTCGCAGACTTCACACCCGCAGTTCTTCGATTTCAGGATGGTCAACGCGCTTCCGGCAAATTGCAGGTACTCTCGGTGAACGGTGGACTGCTTTCTCTGCCTAGCCCGATCGATCAGGGCTCGCAAGTGAAGTTGATGTTCCTGACTCACGCCGGAACCGTACTGGCCGCGGCGGAAATGCTGAGCCCACTGACCAGTACGCAACAGCCATTCCGCTTTGTTTCGCTTCCGGTGGACGATCGCCGCCGATTGGGAGCGGCCATTCAGTCATCTTTGAGTCTGAACAGCGCGAATGCGGATGCGGCTGAACAACAATGGATGGAAAAGCTCAGGGCAGCTTCGAGCTCTGAGAATCGGCCGCGCGGACGGCTCTTCAAAGTTGCCGCGGGAGCGCTTGCCCTGGGAATCCTTGGTTTGGGCTCCGCTTTCTATCTCTTCCAGGTGCACCTACTGAAATAGCGATGGCTCCCCCAAACACTCGACGTTGGCCGCGACACCAGGTGAAGCTGCCTGTCCGCATTATTACTCCTAACGACACCTCGGAAATTATTGTGCCCGGGTTAACCACCGAGATCAGCCAGGGCGGAATGGCGCTCTATGGCGGTGTGCCGCTGCAGCCGGGTGATCTGATGGAGGTGGAGTTCCAGACCTCCAATCGCCTTCGGGTCGCCGCTTCGGTGCGCGATCGCAATGGTTATTGTTTCGGATTGGAATTTGTGGGGCTGCTGCCGAGCGAGGGCACGGAAGACAGTGCGGAGATGACTGGTGAATCGCGTGGCTTAGCGGAGTCGCTCGAGGCTAGGACTGCTGTTAGTCCTGCTGTTAGTCCTGCTGACGGGATGATTCCTCGAGAGGACGAGATACTGGCGCTTTTCCTGAAGAGACATGAAGCCTATCTCCAGCAGAAAGATTTGGAGATCAAGCGTTGGCGTTATGAGATCCAGGAGATTCGGCAATCGCGCCGTGAGATTGAGATGCTGATTTTGCGGCAGGTGCTGAAGCGGTCGGAGTAGGGTTCAGCTTAATACGGGGTGTCCAGTCGTCGGGCTCGGAGTTCGTAGCACTACAATGGCAGCAGTAAGTCGATGGCGGAAGCCGCTAGCGAGGTGCACCATGCGTCGGCGTAACCTGCTGCTGTCAGCATTGCGGCTTCTCTGTGGAACTCTCTTACTGGGCGTTGAAGTATCAATAGCCCAGAACACAGAACCGCTGTAATCATTTCTACGCGGTTACTAATTTCTTCTCGGATTATCTTCCCGGCTGGTACGAGGAGATATTGGAGGTGACACCTCAGGGGAAGGATCTCCGCGTCCGTGTAATCCGCATATCCGCAGCAAACCCGTATTGCGAAGGCGATCTCGTTGGCGCTGCGGATCGCGTATTGCCGGAAACCACGATGCGAAAAATAGCGGGAAAAGTTGATATTTGTTCTTACATCGATGAGAGCGTGACGGCCGCACTCAAGGCGGCTGCACCAAAGGGAGTAGAAAGCATCGAGGATTCGGCAACCCTGAGCATGCAAAGTGCAAGGCGCAGGAAAGGGTTTTCGGCTTCCCCTATCCCGAGAAAGTTGATCAGGAGGTCCTCCCCAGAGACAACCCTCGCGTCACAGGTTTGTGGAACTTGACTTACAAAGTCCGCAGTCACTGCCTTTGGAAGCACTTCTCCCTTCGCGACCTTCCTGCAGCTCAAGAAAAGGAGGCCGAAGATCTCGGAACAAGGCTTTTGCCGGAATTAGTCTCTGGAAAATTTGATTCTGCCTTCGGCGACTATACTTGCGCGGGTAGAAAAATGCGACACTAACTACTGGCATGGCTGCTGCGAGGGTACACAGGGCCTCCAGTAAGTCGAGATCCTTCTTCAGTTGAACTCGTCAATGCATCTTCGCTGCGTCTTTCGAAGTATGATTTGCCGAAATACTCCCCGCTGGCGAAACAGGCACGTATTTTCGGCGAGGTGCGATTGACGCTTGCTCCCGATACGCAAACTGGTCGGGTCAAGGACGTTCGACTGGCGTTCGGTAATCCTATGCTCGGCAACCCTGCCGTCGATGCGGCCCGGCAAATGGCAATTTTCTCCGGGAACACAACTAGGTCAGCCCGTCGAGGCTGTTCTGAGAGTTTCCATTTGTCCCGACGACTGAACCCCGGCTCTGTGAGGCATCTATGAGAGTTTCTCGAACCGCCCAGCGGTCTCACCTTGGCTATTTTCGGTACACCACTCCGCCTTTCATCACGAAGCTTACTTTTTCGAGCACGGTGATGTCTTGTGACGGGTCTCCGGGGACAGCGATTACGTCGGCCAGGTAGCCGGGCTTCAGCTCGCCGATCTGTCCTTGCCAGCCGAGCAATTTGGCTCCGTTCAGCAGGTCGGCTTGCAGCGCGGCTAGCGAGGTCATGCCATATTTCACCATCAGTTCGAACTCGCGCGCTTGCGTGCCGTGGGGGAACGGCCCGACGTCCGATCCAACTGCCATGGGCACGCCCGCCGCGAGCTGCTTGCGAAACTCAATTGCATGCAAGTCGAGCATCTGGTGATCATGCGCTCTCTGCTCGGGTGAGTCGGCGTGTTCGGAGAAATATTCGAAGATAGTGAAGGTGGGCACGGCGAAGATTTGTTTGTCGCGCATGAGCCGCATGGTCTCGTTGCCGAGCTGGTTCGCGTGGTCGATAGAAACGACGCCGGCCTGCGCTGCATAGAGTGTGCCGGGTTCTCCGGTAGCATGAACCGCAATGCGCTTGCCGGAACGCGCGGCTTCGTCGACAGCAGCTTTGAGTTCGATCTCCGTGTATTGGTAAATCGTGGAGAAGCGGCCGTCGCGAACCACGTCGGGCCCGGTCTCGTAGACCTTGACGAAATCGGCGCCCTCCTTGAGTTGCTCGCGAATCACGGTCACGAGTTCGGCCGCGTTGTTCGCGTACGTCGCATTCGACAGCACATGTTGCGCGGGATTGAAATGATTGGCGTCCTCATGCCCGCCAAGAATGTCCACGGCATTTCCGCTAATGCGGAGGCGGGGGCCTGGAACCAGGCCTTGATCGATTGCATTGCGCACCGCCGTATCGGCCGAGCCCGCGCCTTCAGTGCCCATGTCACGCTCCGCGGTGAAGCCGGCCATGAGGTCGGCCCGAGCCGCGAGAACGGCAAGGATGGTCCTTTGTGGCACCGACTCCTCGACGGTCTGTAAGTCCTCGGCGCCGGGGTGCAGAAATAGGTGCACGTGGGCATCGATCAATCCGGGCAGCAGGGTAGTGTCGCCCAGATCGATGATCTCCGCTCCCGCAGGATGAGCCACCTTTGTACCCACTTCTGCAATTCGTTCGCCTTGAACCAGCACTTCGCCGGGTTTCAAGATGCGTCCGTTTTCGATGTCGAGCATACGCGCCGCGTGCAGCACGACGGGGTGGGGGGACTCTGTCTGAGCGCTCGAGCTGAGAGTGCAGGCCAGGAAGATGGTGGTCAGAGCAGGGAAAAAGTGTGGATTTTTCATGGTGGTCGGAAGGATGGTACCACTCGGAGAGGTGCAAATTCCAAGGGTAGGGCCTGTCGAGCGTGTGTCTTAAGTCTTCTTTCGCGCGCTGGGAGTGGCAAATTCCAACCGCTTACCCACGGCTTGCGCCGTGGGCTGCATTCTTACGCCGCTTCGCGGCTGCTGCTGGCGGCCCTCGTTAGTCCCGGCACGACAGTAACGTCGTCAAAAGGAAGGCTCCGGCGATAGCATGGGAGATCGATCTGCTCATTCAGGATTGGGAGTTTCCATGCGCCAGGCTTGCAAAATCGTCGCAGTGATGGGTGTGGTCCTGTTTGTGATTGCAAGCAGTTATGGCCAATCGCTCGGGGATGTGGCTCGCGAGCAGCGCCAGAAGCAGGCAAAGGACGCGCACACTGAACGCAAGGTGCTCACCAACGAGGACCTTCCCGCGCCGACCGAGCCGGAATCAACCACTTCCTTCAGCACTGACGAGCACGAAGCGACGCCCGCCTCGCCCGCATCGAACGACATTCACGCCGGCGAGCAGTGGAAGGCGAAGATTGAAACACAAAGGAATTCGATCGCGTCCTTACAGTCACAAATCGACAAACTAAATTCCTCGATCCACTTTGCCGGGCCGAATTGTGTAGCCAACTGCGTTCAGTACAACGAAGGGCAGATTCGCAAGCAGGACCAAGTAGAACGAATGCAAAAGCAGCTGGACCAACAAAAGAAGCAGTTAGAAGATATGCAGGAATCCGCACGCAAGGCCGGATTGGGCAGTTCAGTTTACGAACCGTAGCCGCCCGCTTGGTCGCGCCGTGTGTTGCTCCAGTCTCATGCCTGGTGGAATCTATTCCGGGTCTATCGCCCGATCCAGATAAATCCAGAGTACGCGCGAGAACAATGTCAGGGCTGGCGCCAAAGGTAAGAATAACAAAATTGCCCACAGGGTGATTTTCTGCAGCGACCATGCGGTGGATGCCCACAGTACCAATCCGAGCGCGACAATCGTGATCAAAGCCAGGCCATAGCTGATGTACATGGCCCCAAGAAAATAGCCTTGTTCGCGTTCAAACTTCAAGCCGCAATTTGGACAGCATTCGTGCATGCGGGGAAATCCGGTGACGATCGACTTGCGGAAGATTCTGGCAGAGCGACATCTGGGACACATCTGGCGGAGTATGGCTGACGCGGTCGACATGCGAGTTCCGGTTCTCACTCAGACTCGACATTAACACGCGAACCGAGAGAAGCAGTCTTCACGCACGATGACCGGTTTGTTTACCGTAGTTAGTTCTCTTGAGTGTAAAATCTTGCTTGGCGTATGATCGAGGGACAAAGCCGTGATTGGCCGAAGGCTCTCGCATTACGGCGTTCTCGCGGATCTTGGGGCAGGCGGGATGGGCGTGGTTTACCGCGCGCATGACACCCGGCTTGACCGGGACGTTGCCATCAAAGTTCTTCCCACCGATCGTCCTCTCACCCAGACTGCCAGGCGCCGCTTCCAGCGCGAGGCCATGGCGGCTTCGGCACTGAATCATCCCAACATCATCACGATTTACGAAGTCAACTCCGAGGGAACACCGACTTCATCGTAATGGAGTACGTGCGCGGCGCGACGCTTTCGTCGGTGCTGAAGAATCGCAAGCTCGAATTGAGCGAAGCCATCCGGTATTGCATTCAGATCGCGGACGCACTTACCAAGTCGCACGCCACGCTTCTGGCTGCGGTCAAAGCTGGGCAGGATCTGAACGACATCAAGAACGAACCGGAATTTGTCTCGCTTCGCACCGACCCGCGCTATCACTTGACCATCCTGAGCGCCGCAGCCGCGAAACCCGATCAATAGTAATCTCGGAGTTGAGCTGCGCTTGACTCTCAGGCAGGCCCGGCTTAGTGTGCGATTCGCTTCAGTTTTTTGACCCCATAAATCCACTTCGTTAACTTTAAGGAGAAGATTATGTCGGTTTACCTCTACAACTTGATGTTCTCGTTGACTGGCTCCAACGTGAACGTCGGCAGCTTCGAGCCCTATCCCTCGCCGCGTCCGCCGAGTCCGAATATCGCGAACCTGTCCTGCGCGTGGTTTACGGCGAGCTCCTCACCTCCTGGGTTGCAACCGTACTTCCAGGTCATGAGTCATCCCCTGAGCGCGAGTCTATGGGGAAGTCCGCAAAGCGACGCCAACGATCTGACGTTGCATCCAGGCGATTATCTGATGCTGAGAGTGTTCAGGACTCCAATCTGTTCAACTACCAGATGCGCTTTACCGGAGTCTTCGGCCGAGGCACCAGCCAGTCGTAGGCGCCTGGAGCCGGCAATCTGCAATCCCCGTTGGTGATGAGCACGGCTGCTGCGCCGAACAACACCTTGCCCCGAGCGGTGCTCGATATCGACTCAAACCTCGCTTCAACTTGGCCGGCGCCCTTAAGTGATGGTTCCTGGGTGACCTGCTTGGGCCAGGTAGTTATCGCTCCCGGTGG
>Ga0210386_10003589_pt1 | contig 12991 bp, 7 predicted proteins | sample IncBWH32OmetaG_FD_160091 | JGI IMG/M metagenome (GOLD analysis project Ga0210386, IMG submission 160091) | Forest soil microbial communities from Barre Woods Harvard Forest LTER site, Petersham, Massachusetts, United States - Inc-BW-H-32-O ... | reverse complement strand
AGATGCCGCCGAATCAATCGACGGCCGCTCCTACATCGCCCAGCGCGGCTCCAGCAACTTCGACACATCCAAGTGACGCCGCACAAGAGACCGCATACGCGATTCAGGATGTTCGCGAGCGGCAAACGATGCAGGAGTCCCAGATTGCTACCCATGATCAAACCAAGGTAGAAACCGAATCGAAGTATCCTTTGAGGATAACTGGCCTCTTGCTATTGACTGGTTTTGTCAACACGGGAGCAGTCGACATTCCTGCAACGCCCACAGTGGCGCTTCCGGGTTCCGGGAGCACAGGAGCTACTTTGAGACAAACGGTGCTTGGGTTCGACGCGCGAGGGCCGCATCTATTTGGCGCTGAGAGCTACGCGAACCTAAGGGTCGATTTCGACGGCCTTACGCAGCCCGCCATACCTGCAAGCGCCTACACAGGAACCTACTCCGCCAACGCAACATTTCTGCGGCTTCGCACCGCTCACGCCGGACTGAGATGGAAGCACTCAGAAGCCTATTTCTCATTGGATCATCCCATTTTCAATCCTGATTCTCCAACGTCACTAACAGCCGTCGCCGTGCCGCCGCTCGCCTGGTCGGGCAATTTGTGGACCTGGAACCCGCAGATAGGAGTGAAGGAGGAACTCTCAATTGCGCATTCGCGCGATATTCAAATGCAGGCCGCGCTGATTGATGTTGGCGACGCACCACTTTCGCCGTCCGGATACTCGTCAGCAGGAAATCCAATCAGCGGGGCGGAACAAAGCCGTTGGCCTGGTGTCGAAGCACACTTCGCCCTCCTCGGTGCGAGGCACAAGGACGAAAACCGCAGCGATTTGGGCGTTGGAGGATATTTCGCCTCTCACCGCGTTCTCGATGGTCAGACGTTCAACTCATGGGCGGCGACGCTTGACACCCGGCTCATCCTCCCCGCTCGTCTCGAATTATCTGGCAGCTTTTATCGCGGACTGGCCCTTGGCGGTCTCGGAGGCGGAGCTTTTAAAGACTTCGCATATCGGAGGGATCTCGATTCAGGCGGCTATTACGTCCGCCCGTTGGACGATGTGGGTGGTTGGGCGCAGCTCAAGGAGAGGATTAACGAACGCGTGGAACTTAATGCAGCCCTCGGAGTGGACAACATATTCGCCGGTGAACTTCACCGTTACGGCGTTGTTGGCGGCACGGTATATCAAAATCTCGCCCGGAATTTCACCTACACTGGCAATGTAATTTACAGTCCCAGTGCGTATTTGCTCTTTTCATTGGAGTATCGGCACTTGGAGAGTTCACCGATCTTGAGTTTCCCGGCAACGAGCAATGTGATCGGTCTTGGAGCGGGGTTCAAGTTTTGATGAGAAGTGCGAAAGTCGGCCGCTGGCTGCTCTGCATCTTCGTTATGATGCCAACGGCAATGCACGCGCAAAGTCCTGTATCTGGTCCCAACACAGCCGAATTACGCCTGCAAATTGTCACATCCGAGCCAGGAAAGACTCGCAAGGTACCGGCAGTGATATGGCTGGAACCAACTGCCGGGACATCGCCCCTTCCTTTCCCAGCCCAAGGCAAGTACACGCTGCTTCAGAAGAACCGAACATTCATTCCACACCTTCAGGTCATTCCCGTCGGCGCTGTCGTTCAGTTTCCAAATGCCGATCCCTTCTTTCATAATGTCTTCTCGCTCTATGAAGGGAAGCGCTTCGATCTTGGACTCTACGAAGCCGGCTCTTCCAAATCAGTGACGTTCTCGCGCGAAGGCGTCTCTTATATCTTTTGCAATATTCATCCAGAGATGAGCGCGGTAGTGCTCGCTCTCTCGACACCCCTTTACGCAATTGCCGACGCAAACAACTCTTTCAAACTACGCAATATTCCACCCGGGGATTACAAAATGCACATCTGGATCGAAGGAGTGCCGCAATCCTTCCTCGAAGGCAGGAGTCGTCTTGTGCATTTTCCGCCACTTACCGTCGACTTAGGGCAGCTACCTGCGCCTATATCTCGAGTGGGGAGCATGATGCACGCCAACAAGTTCGGCAATGACTACTCTGTTGAACCTCAGCAAACGTATTAATCGTCGCTGCACCTGAAAGTCAATTGAATCCACCGGACAGCTAGTCGCCGGTCGAGTATCGCAATCGCAATTTACGAACGCGTCGGGGTCGTTGAGCGTTCCGAGGCTAGAGCCGAAGCGCAACTCCGGCCACAGCTCTACAACTACAGTTTTACTGATCTGAGCTTCCGATGGCTCGCCAAAATATCTGACTGAATCGCTCGTCCAACTGGTGACATTCCTATGACAGTATTCTGACAACTTCGCATGAACGACCTACTACATTGGAATGAGTGAGTGCACGCCAACACATCTACAGGTCGATACTGCGGATGACAAATGGATTCTTCGGCTCAGACGAAGGCGCTAGCTAACATTGCAAGCTGGGGATCGCCCCGAACGAGTGTCTGCATGCATCTTGTCTTGCTTGCTTCAACAGCAGACGGCGGAAGAAGCTCGCAAGGAATATTCAACTCTTGATTGGGCGTGCAGGCTGATCTGTTAACGACGTAATTGCAAATAATGGAAATGAGGTTGTGTGCTTACGGCAAATTTTCCGTTCACTGATGTGGAAAGTGCTGTCGAAGAAATCCGGGCTGGTCGTATGGTCGTTGTCGTCGACGACGAAGACCGTGAGAATGAGGGGGACCTCACGATGGCGGGGGATAAAATCACTCCGGATGCCATAAACTTCATGGCCAGGTTCGGCCGAGGGCTTATATGTCTCGCAATGACACCGGAGCGCGTGGACCAGCTTCAATTGGAACCAATGAGCAGGCAGAACACTGCACGTTTCGGTACCGCCTTTACGCAATCGATTGATGCCTTGGGGCGCGGCGTGACGACGGGCGTTTCGGCCTATGATCGTGCTCAGACGATACTGTGCGCAATCGATCCATCGGCACACCCTTCAGAATTGGCCCGTCCTGGCCATGTGTTTCCTTTGCGGGCGCAGGCGGGGGGCGTCCTTGTGAGAGCCGGCCAAACAGAGGCTTCTGTGGATATGGCGCGCCTGGCAGGCTTAACGCCGGCGGGAGTGATTTGCGAAATCATGAAGGATGACGGAACGATGGCACGCGTTCCGGATCTCATCGACTTCTGCAAGGAGCATGGATTAAAGATGATCACGGTAGCGGAGTTGATCCGCTACCGGATGGCCCATGAACAGTACATTCATCGCCAGGGTCGAGCCAGGTTGCGGACCAAATTTGGCGAGTTCACAATGATCGCCTACAGGTCTGATCTCGATGGAGAGTCGCACGTCGCCCTCTTGCATGGCGATGTTGAATCCTCAGGCAAGCCAACCTTGGTTCGAATGCAAACCCGCTGTCTTGCAGGCGATGTCTTTCACGCATCATCGTGTGAATGTGCTTCGAATATGCGCGCCTCGATGCAAAGAATCGCCGATGAAGGGGCTGGCGCCCTAATTTACCTGCATCAAAACTCCCTTGGATTTGCACTTGAAAAGGTAGACGGTGTTGATCAGATGGAATTCCATCCAGAAGAGAGGGAGCGACATTCCCTGGAGTATCAGCGATGCACACAACGCGAAGTCGGAATCGGAGCCCAGATATTGCTCGATCTCAATCTTCATCGCATCCGATTAATGACGAACTATCCTCGGCCGATCGCTGGACTCGATGGCTACGGGATTGAGATTGTGGAACATTGTCCAATTTCTGTCTCGCAAGTGAACGCCTTTGAGGATGCCGAAGGGAAGATTGTGATCGAGGCAAATGGCCTGTCGCACACCAGTAGTCTTGTCACCTGGATGTAATGCGTTCGTCCGAACCGCATAAGCTCGTGAAGCTCAACATGGAGGAGATTGTATCTTGCTGGACACGACAGAAGACGGTGCCACTGCGTCATGATCAAATGCATCACTTTCACCCGGCACATTAGCGATGCAGCGAAGTACGATCGCCTTTCCAGTTTCTTTGCTGCGCTGGGATTGGAAGTCGGTGATTGCCGTCACGATTTCAAGGGGGTGGGCCGTCGATTCATCGCACCTATCGGGGGTCTCGAATTTGTTCACGCAGCGGAAAGCACGCGAGAAGAGAGCTTGCTTCAGGTTGGTGACGAGTACGACGAGATACAAATCGAGGTCACCAGTCTCGATTCCATTCACGAGGCGGCAAAGATCTGGCTAAATTCCGATCATGACGGTCATCCAGCCACTCTTGGCGAAATCATCGACACACGTTGGGGTTCGCGTCTATTCACGGCCACGCCTGTGCCCCGCCACTCCGTCACGTTTTGGGAGTGGACCCATCCGCTCAAGGAGAAACCGCTCGCTGTTGAGGGCGATCTTTCAGCAGTGAACATGCGTTTCGCCATTGTAGCTGCGCGCTGGAATGCAGTTATTACCGATCGCCTGCTGCAGGGCTCCCTCGATGCACTTCTGCGCAGCGGCGCAAGAATGTCGGACATCGAGATTCTTCGTGTTCCGGGTGCCTGGGAAATCCCTTCCGCTGCCCGGAAGGTCGCAGAATCGGGCAATTGTGAAGCTGTCATAACCCTGGGTCTGCTCCTTCGTGGCGAAACCGCACATTATGAGGCGATCTATAACGAGGTCTCTCGTGGCATCGGCCAATCGCAGCAGGAGACGGGCATTCCGCACGCCTTTGGTGTACTCACCTGTGAAACCCTTGAGCAAGCGCTTGATCGAGCAGGCTTGAAAGCAGGCAACAAGGGCTTTGAAGCGGCCTGCGCAGCCATCGAAATGGTTTCGCTGCATCGCAAGATTGCCTAGAATGCAAGACTGTCCATGCCGAAATGTGAGAATGTCTCCATTTTATTTTATCTGGACGAACTTCGACACAGACTTACATGGCCTGCGGCGTGATGAAAGGATAGGGCATGGTTTCGGTTCACCATCCCCACTGAGACGAGCTTCATGCACCCACCCTCATACGGTGCGCAAAATCAATGAGGGCGTTCTGCTGTTAGGTGCCCGTCCTCTTTATCCTCAAAGAATGTCTTACCCCAGTTGCTTCGAATCCCTCGAGGAATTCGACGTCATAAGCCCAAATTCACGTGGAACACATTCACGAGATATCTACAACTTCGCGATATTGGGCCAATTCACTGCCAGTCGACTTCGCTCAAAGTCCAGACGTCCGCTCTTTGCGAGGATTCAATTTTCTAGAGTAAATAGAGTTGTAGGCGATAATCTGATCAGGGCAAACGTGAATTCTCCTTGGAAAATCACAATACTCTTCGGAACGGCTGCTGCGTTTGCACTTGGTCTGATGGCGGCTGTTGCACAAACCAACCCCGGACAGCTTGCCTTTTCGCTGGAACGGGAGGGAAGGCTGTCTGAAGCGGAAGCAGCGTGGAGCAACCTCGCGAAGCAATATCCCACCAACCCCGAACCACTCGCGCACATAGGCCTCATCGAGTCCCGCCAGGGGCACTACGCCGAGGCAATCAAGTACTACATGCGCGCGATGGCCCTGAATCCCCGCATGCCCGGATTGCAGCTGAATTTGGGAATTGCCTTTTTCAAGGCCGGTGACTACAAGCAAGCGATCATAGAGTTGGATCCGTTGCTCAAGGCGCAACCTGATAATCAACAACTGGTTATTTTGATCGGCATGTCGCACTATGGGCTGGAACAGTTTTCAGAAGCTTCCCCCCTGCTCAAGCAGGCTTCCGGCCGCGATCCAGCAAACCTAACACTTCTGTTGACCCTGGCGCACAGCTGTCTGCTATCGCACCAATATCCTTGCGTTCTGGATGCATACCATCGGCTAGTCGCGCTGAACGCGGAGTCAGCGGAAGCGGACATGCTCGTGGGCGAGGCGCTCGACGAGATGAAGGATCACGAGGGCGCGGTCAGGGAGTTCCGCGCTGCAGTCGCGGCGAACCCGAAAGAGCCAAATGTGCATTTCGGATTGGGATATCTATTGTGGACGAAGGGGCATGACCCGGAGGCGGCACAGGAGTTTGAGGCGGAGATTGCGAATGATCCGCATCATGTGCAGGCTATGCTTTACCTGGCAGATACAAAGATACGGATGAACAAGATGGACGATGCAAGGCCTCTGCTGGAGCAGATTCAGAAGACGGACCCGGACATCGCCATGCAGCACCTTGATCTCGGCATCGTATATGCAGATGAAGGTCGAAAGCAGGATGCCAGGACCGAGTTCGAGACGGCTATTAGAATTGCGCCCTCGAATGTGAATGCTCATTACCGGCTGGCACGGCTATATCGTTCGATGGGAATGACGACCGAAGCGAAACTCGAATTCGAAAAGGCGAGCAGCCTGAACAAGGCGGAAGACGACAGGCTCCTGAAGATCATGTCGACGATTCCCGCCGGCAAAGACAGTTCATCCGGAACTAGGCAGTCGCCTCAGAAGTAAGACATTTCGGCCGCTTCCCGACAGTCCGTCAAAAATTACGCCCGCCCATCGCAGAAGCCAATTGCGCCAAGCAAAAAAATGAGGCCGGAGCTAAGCTCCGGCCTGTCAGGAGAGTGATGCAATCCGCACTAGAAGTTGAACTTCGCACCAAGCTGGATACGGCGCGGTGAATGCCCCGAGACCACCTGACCGAAGCTGGAATCGTCGAGCGAGGCGTCCACACCGTCGAAATTTGAACTGCTGATACTGCCTGGGTTACCAAAGCTCTCATGGTTGAAGGCGTTGAAGAATTCGCCGCGGAGCTGGAAGTTGTAGCGCTCTCGGAAAGTGATGTTCTTGATGGCCGCCAGATCCCAGTTGTTATAACCAGGACCGAGCAGACTGCCGTTGCCTTCGCTGCCAAAATGGTTCCACGCGTGAGCAAACGATGAGGTGCTGAACCACTCCCCAACCGTCTTGAGGCTATGAACTGGGGCGATCTGATCAGGCCTGGTTGCGCCTAAACCAATGCCCACATTCAAGCCGTTCGGGTCCCAGGGGTCGCGTGCCTGGCTGAGTGAGAACGACGAGCCCGAGATGAAGGAAGTGATGCCCGAAACCTCCCAACCGCCAAGGAGCTTGCCTTCAAAACCTTGCTGGGTCTTGAAGAATGGCAGGTCATAGACATAGTTGGCGGTGAAGATCTGTGGTGTGTTGTAGGAGGACGGTCCGTAGTCCAACGAGAAGTCATAGCTGTTAGTCGCCACGTTGCTGCGGTCCGAGGAGTTGGTGGTGAGGTCCTTGGAGTAGGTGTAAGACAGGCCCGCCTGGAGGCCGTGAGAGTGGTGGTTAAGGCTGACCTGCAGGGAGCTGTAGTTGTTGGAGAAAAACGGCGCGCGGGCGGTGATGCCGGCGTAGCCCGCGAACGGACGGATGTAGTTGACGCTGGTGTTAGGCCCGAGACTTGGGTTAGAGTTCACGCCGAGGCGCGCGCCAACCGTGGGCTGGTTCTCGTCGTACTCGCCGAGCAGGTGACGCGCTTCGTTTCCAACGTAAGCCACCTCCAGAACAGTGCTGGGCATGAGCTGATGCTGAATGCTCAGGTTGTAGTTGGCGTAGTTGGGAACCTTGAACGTGGGATTGCCGGTTGCCGTGAGGCCGTTGGGGCCGAGGGGAACCGAGGTTGAGCCGCTGGTGATGTTGTCAAAGGGAGCGTTGACGATAGTGACTCGCTGTGCAAACGGCGGATTTCCGAATGCATTCTGCTCCCAGATGCCATCAAGCAGGCGGTCATAGAAGATGCCGAAGCCGCCTCTGACAACGGTCTTCCCCGTGCCGAAGAGGTCGTAGGCAAAGCCGATGCGGGGGGCAAAGTTGGCATTGTAGTTGGGGTTGACATACGCCCCGAACGGCGAGCAGGAAGACATCGGCGCGATGGCCTGGGCCGAGGCGCATTCTGCTCCCTTCGGAAAGATCATGCCATTGGTGTACGTGGAGGGAATAAGCTGCCAGCCGTTGATGTACTGCCCGGCAACAAAGTTACCGGAGCTGGGATCGATTTGGGGCGCCAGGTGCGAACTGTAGAAATTCGGGTCGAAGTTGGAAAGTGTATCGCGCACGTCAGTGACAGAGGGCAAACGGCTCCAGCGCATGCCGAGGTTGAGCGTAAGACGTCTCGTGACCTTCCAGTCGTCCTGGACATAGATCTCGAAGTTGACAAAGCGCAGGTCGGGGATGATGTCCGGGAGGGTCTGGGTAAAGGATGCTACGTTGCCGACCAGGAAGTCTCCCCAGGAGTTGAAGCTGAAGCTGGGCTCGCCGTTGACCGCATTTTCCGTCTTGATCATCTGCTGGGCCTCGAAGCCGGTGCGAAGGGTATGCTTGCCGAAGTTGAAGGACAGATTGTCGAAGTAGGTGCGGTCGAGGTTGCGCTCTTTCCACGGAGCCGAGCCGGCGTTGAAGCCAGTGACACCAGTAATGGACACTGCGGGCACCTTGCCATAAGGGTCAGGCGACCACTGATTGGTCAGCGCGCTGTTGACCGCGGACGAGGTGGCGAACTGGCCGCTATCGATCGACGAGAAGTACGTGCCCTGCGACCAGACGAACTCAAATTCGTTCACGACATTCGGATTGATAGTCCAAGTGAGGTTGCCCACAACGTTCTTGCCGGGCGAGTTCACGAGGGTGTTGACGAGGCCGGGATAGTTCGAGCCCGCCCAGAGGCCCTCGGGTTCGGCGACGGGCATGTCGTCGTTGATGCCGCGGGCATAGAAGTGAATCTTGTCGCTGAAGTAATGGTCGACTCGGACGATGTCGTCCCGGAAGTTGTTCTGTGAAGAGTCAGAGAAGGTGTAATTCCCGTTGGAGTTGTTCGCCGGATACTTGTCGAAGACGTTGGTCAGATAGACATTGGAGTTCGCGCTATAGCAGCTGGGCGAAATCTGGGTCGTGTTAGTAGACGGATCATAGGTTGCGCAACCCGCGGGCGCATTGGTGAAATTGCCTGAAACAACACCGTTCAACTCTGGCTGAGAGGCAGCCGGCATCGAGTCGCCGCCGGGAGTGGAGAGCTTGCGCCACTCTTCTGACCAGAAGAAGAACGTCTTCCTCTTGTCTGTGTTGTAGGTTTTGGGAATGAAAACCGGGCCGCCGATGGTGAAACCGTACACGTTGTGGTGGTTGACCGGGTTCTTGTTGGGCTCGTTATTTTCCGCTTGGGTGCGCTTGTTGAACCACTCGTTGGAGTCGAAGATGGTGTTGCGGACGAATTCGTACGCGTCTCCATGGAACGCGCTGGTGCCGGATTTGGTGGCTACGAGAACCTGGCCGCCGCCGGAACGTCCGTAGCCGGCGTCGTAGTTGCCGCGCTGGAGCGTGAACTCCTGGATGGCGTCGACGTTCGGAGCGTTGATGACGGTGCCGTTGGAGCCGGAGTCGTTGATGTCGGCGCCGTCAATGGTCCAGTTGTTGGCGGTGGTGCGCGCCCCGTTGACGGACATGGCAGTGTTGCCAGCGCTGGTCTCGTCGCCCATTTGGCTGACGACGCCGGGCTGGAGCGTGACGAGCTGCTGGAAGTTGCGACCCGCGAGTTCCAGCCCCTCAATCTGTTCGCTGCTGAGGTTGCCGGCCTGGGCCGCCGATTCCGTGTCTACGGCGACGGCGGTTGCTTCGACCGTTACCGTGGTGGAAGCTGCGCCTGCCTTGAGCTGGACATTGAGGCCGCGCGCTTCACCGACCTTGAGGATCACGTCCTTGGCTACGAAAGAGGTGAAGCCAGCGGACGAGACGTTTAGCGTGTAGGTTCCGGCGGGCACGTTGGAGAAGGCATAGTTGCCAGATTCGTCCGACTGCATGGTTCGGACAGCTTTGGTAGTGTTTTGCACGACCGAGACGGTCGCTTTGGGAATTACTGCGCCGGTGCTGTCCATAACCACGCCACTCAGGGTTGCCGCAAGTTCCTGCCCCCTCGTAATCAGGGGACATAGAAGTAGAGCAAGCGCGAAAAGCCCGAGAAGTGCTTGCCTCAGATTCAGAAGGCCTCCGCCGATAATGGAGCGTCCAGGGCCACGGTTGGAGCGCACCAATGAAAGACTTTGATTGAGAATCCGATTCAGGTCAATCATTGCCATCACACCTTTCCTTTGAGATCTCGTGGTGTCGATACGCAGGCGCGTACGGACGGGTGAACTCAAGAGCATTCAAGCGAAGTGCCCCTGAACGTATTGCCCTGGGATTCCCTGAAGAGAGCCGCGCGTCCAGAACGGTTCCGCTGGCGCAAACAGACACGCCGCGAAAGCTTCGGTGGCCCGGCCTATTGATGGGCTTTTGGGTACTCGCATTACGCCTCCCAAGGTGTTGCAGAACGGACCGGCAATTCGGTCCTGTTTGGCGCCGTTACCGAGACCGAGAGCTTCTCTTGCGAGGGAATCGGCGCCGGACAGTGCTTTTACTCGTTGGAGAGAAGATACGATGATCTGGGAGCTATTTCAACAACTAAATGATCAAATCCGGCATAAACAATCAAACTCGTTAGTTTATTGCCGGCATTTAATCGATTTTCCATTGACTTTTGATCGAAAACGGGTTATTTGCAGACGATCGCGATTACAGAGTAAGTTTTCAAACCTTATTGATTTGGTACATCTTAGATTTATGGATTGGACTCATTAAGTGTTTAATAAATATAGAGATATGTCAGGCAATCCGAATCGCCGTATAACTCGAGATTTGGCGATTGTGGAAAACCTCACAACCTACAACCCTAGATGTCCTTAATGCTCAAAAATCGAAAACAGCCGGATACGCCTAATACGATTGCCAGGTTCAAGCCCGGACAACGCGAATCCCCTGCCGTTCGAAGGGGGCAAGAACTTCCGACGAGGCTCCGACGTTCGTGATGATGGTGTGAATCTCGCTAGACGGGCAGATGAATGCGGGGCTGACGTTTCCAAATTTGCTCGCATCCGTGACGACGATAACCTGCTTGGATTGCTTGAGCATCTTGCGATATACAAGCGCCTCGTCGGCTTCCAATGTGGTGGCGCCCCGCTCGGCGTCGAGTCCGGTGACACTCAGAAAGACCCTGTCCATATAGACATCGTCGAGGAACTCAAGAGCGGCATTGCCGGTAAGCGAAAAAGACCATGCCCACGGAATAACGCCCCCGGTCAGGTAAGTACGAACTCCCGGCTGATTGCAGAGTTCCATTCCGATGTTGATCGCGTTGGTGATGACCTGGATCTTTTCGCGGTGACGAAGACTGCGACCGATGTGCGTCGTTGTTGTTCCCGCGGAGAGCCCAATGGTCTCGTTCGATTGAACAAGTTCGGCGGCGGCGAGGCCGATCCTGCGTTTTTCGACTGCGAACCTTTGTTCGCGCGCAAGAAACGAGCTGTCGTAGCGGTAGGGTTCGTAAAGGAGAGGCTCGACCAGAGTTGCGCCGCCGTGCGTGCGGCGAATCAGACCCCGGTTCTCGAGACGCGCCAGGTCGCGGCGGATACTAGGGGCCGAGGAGCCGGCGACGGCTAGGATTTCTTCAATGCTCGCCGTACCTACACGCAATAGAAACTTGATGATTTGTTCACAGCGTCCGTTCAAGGTGTCGGGCATGACGCGACGATTCTACACGTCCGAGGGGTAGGTCGGGCACCTGATTTGCAGATATTCTGTCAATTTCAAGATAAATTGGCCGTTTTTTTTCAAACCAGTGAACGATTTCAAGAGTAACGATCATCGTCCTTTTCATCACTTCAGTTGAACTTCGCGGGGTTATCCATTAACGCAGTCTTCCCCATATTCTAGATGGGCTTGGGCTCCGTGCAAAACACTCAGAGGCACTCCCGCGCCTTCGGTTGGACGCGGATCAGTGCCAATGGGAATTTGTACTTTTGAATTCGAGTCGTCACTCAGAGCATTATAATGATCAATCAGCATCTAAATGCTCATCTAGGTGATTCGAATAGCTCGAAAATCCCGCTTTGCGTTTCAATGCCTCTGGGGGTGATTTGTGAAAATTTGCACTGATTGGCGTCTGGCTCTCGTTCTGAGCGTTTCCTTAGCGGCATTCGTGGAAACTCCGGCGGTTCACTCGCAGAATCCAACCTCTTTGCCCCTGATGCCGATGCCGTTGCACGTAATCGGGGGTGAGGGGCAATTGCAGATTGATAGCGGCTTCACCATTGGTCTCGATGGGTTTAAGGATGCCCGGCTTGAGTCCGCCCGCACGCGATTTCTGCATTCCCTTTCAAGTCAAACCGGAATTCCATACCACGATGAAGTAACGAGCGGCTCGGCAACGCTGACGGTAAAGACCGCCGGCGCGGGCGATCCGTTAGACCAACTTGGCGAGAACGAGTCTTACCACCTGGAGGTCACGGCGACGCATGCGCTTCTGACCGCGCCGAATCCGTTGGGCGTCATGCACGGATTGCAAACGTTTCTGCAATTGGTGACGATTACCCCGGAAGGTTTCAGCGCACCGTCTGTGACGATCGACGATGAGCCGCGCTTTCCATGGCGCGGGTTGATGATCGATGTGGCCCGGCACTTCCAGCCGCTGAACGTAATCGAGCGCAACCTTGACGGCATGGAAGCGGTGAAGATGAATGTTTTCCACTGGCATCTCTCGGAAAACCAGGGCTTTCGAGCGGAAAGCAAGACTTATCCGCTCCTGACCGGAAAGGGTTCGGACGGCGACTACTACACGCAGGCGCAGATGCGCGAGGTTGTCCAATATGCGCGAGCGCGTGGAATCCGCGTAGTTCCTGAATTCGACATGCCGTGTCACACAACTGCGTGGTTCGTGGGCTATCCGGAACTGGCAAGCGGAAAGGGCCCGTATAAAATCGAGACGCGCTGGGGCGTCTTTGATCCGGCGATGGATCCAACGCGCGAGAGCACGTTTGAATTCATCCGCAAATTCATCGGCGAGATGACCACGATCTTTCCGGATGCCTATTTTCACGTGGGCGGCGATGAATGCAACGGCAAAGAGTGGGACGCGAACCCGCGGATCAAGGCTTTTATGCGCGCTCACGGCATGAAGGATAACGCTGCGTTGCAGTCTTATTTCACAGCGCGCGTACAGAAACTGGTCGCT
>Ga0210386_10003588_pt1 | contig 12996 bp, 13 predicted proteins | sample IncBWH32OmetaG_FD_160091 | JGI IMG/M metagenome (GOLD analysis project Ga0210386, IMG submission 160091) | Forest soil microbial communities from Barre Woods Harvard Forest LTER site, Petersham, Massachusetts, United States - Inc-BW-H-32-O ... | reverse complement strand
GAATAAACTAAATTTTTCTGAAACCATGACGTACGAATTTCGCAAAGACCCGGTACACGGCCTTACCTGGCCCTGGAACGAAACTGTTACCTACAGCTACGTGTCTTTTACGGAATTGCAATATACGTTTTCAAATAAGCACGTGCTGAATGTTAATTTTAATGTTTTTCCAGCGACCGTCTTGTACGCGAATATCAACGCGCTTATCCCACAAACGGCCTCCGCAAACATTCGGCGAAGAGGGTCGTCCGTGGGGATTTCCGACGCCTACCAGTTCGATTCCGGCGCGGTTCTCAGCACACTCGTTCGTTACACGAATTTTTATAATAGCGAACGCGGCCAAGGCCCCGCCAACATGACGATTAATCCCGAAGGCTGGGGCGGCAATTATTTCAATACGTTTTCCAGAAATGGCAATCAGTTGGAGGCTCTCCCCATTCTTCAGCTGCCCACACTCTCCTGGCTTGGCAGCCATCAAGTGCAATTCGGGACCGACGTTCTCTACCGAACGTTTACTGGAAGCAGCGTGTCTCGTCCGATAAATCTGCTCGCGCAGGACGGCACGATCGACGAAACAATCAGTTTTCTGGGGCAGGGAAATCTGCGGGGCGCGGACGAAGAAATTTCAGGATATGCGGAGGATCGTTGGTCACTCGCAAAGCACATAGCATTAACCATGGGCGGGCGTGTGACACATCAGACGCTGGGCCGCGGTGCTGCGTTCGCGCCCCGCGCGGGTCTGGCGTATTCAACGCCAAACGGAAAAATTGCGTTACGCGCGGGCGCTGGATTGATTTATGGGCACGTCCCGTTGTTGGCGACGGATTTTGCGGGCTACCAGGAGCGCATGATCACCCTCAATCCAGGAACTCTGGCGTCGCAGAGTTATACATTACAAAATGTGTACCGATCGCCGAACCTGACCGGAAATAGTTCCACGCTGCTGGACCGCAACGGCAGCACGCGCACGTTTACCTGGAATGCCGAAGCCGAAACTTCGCTCCGGCCGGACCTTAGCCTCCGACTCGGCTATTACGAAACCCGGACAACGAATCTCTTCGTGCTAAATCCAATTCTTCCAGTTGGCGGCGGGGCCTCCGGGTTTATGGTGTTGGACAATTCAGGGAGATCGAACTTCCAGCAGGCACAGATTACGGCCCGCTATCGCCCCAGCGAACGCAATGAAATTAATGTTTCCTACGCGTGGAGCCGCGCGCGCGGTGATCTGAACACTATTTCCGACTCGTTTCTTCCGGTTCAAGTGCCAGTGATCCGGCCGAATTTGTTTGGAGTGCGACCCTCGGACATTCCGAACAGAGTGTTGACCTGGGGCTACATCACACTGCCCAAAAAGTTTGTCTTCAGTCCTGTGGCGGACATTCACACCGGATTCCCTTATTCCAATGTAAATGTTTTGCAAAATTATGTGGGCGTCCCGGACAGCTTGCGGTTTCCCATTTACTTTTCATTGGACGTGAAACTTTCGCGTGAGTTCACCGTTCGCATGCCTTTCAAAGACAATGGCAAGCGGAAGAAAATCAACATCGGAGTTTTTTCTCAGGACGTCACGAACCGCTTGAACCCGCATGATGTTTACAACAACGTGACCGCACCTCCGCCGCTTTTCGGGCAATTCGCCGGGTTCCAGCGGCGTTTGACGGGGCTCGACATCAATCTCTCCGAATGATTGCAAACGATTTCCGCCGCATGGCATTGTAAAATTATCCCGCACACAGCCTGCATCCAAGGATCTCAGCATGAAATTCTCATTGGCTTTTGCGATCGGAATATTATGCGCTGCCTTTATTTCAACAACCTGCGGCCGGTCCACGTATGCCGCTGACGGCGAACAATCTCTACTTCAGGCGGATCGGGCAGCTTTTGGAACCGGAAGCCCAATTCCTGCGTTGAACGACAGCTTGCTGGATAACAATTTCACATGGACGGAACCTTCCGGCAAAACTCGAGACAAATCGGAAATCCTGGCGGCAATCAGGTCTAAGAAACAATTGGCGGGTGAAACCGGCAGGGTCGTAGCCCACCTCCACGGGCAGGTGGGAATCATCCAGGAAAACAGCGAGAAAATTTACGGGTTGCACATATGGATCAAGCGCCGGACCGGCTGGAATCTACTGATCTATCAAGCCGTCTCGATTGGCGCTCCCGCTTCCGGCACACCGGATCTTGAAATTTGCGACAATCCATGCGACACCGTGCCATTCCATCCAAGAAATGGAGATGAGCGCGATGTAATTCACACATATCAGGCGGTTGAGCGGGCAGTGACCGCGCATGACTCGGCCGCGTGGGGCTCCCACATTGACGACGATTTCTTTGCCGTCACATCGAACAGTGATCGTCCATTGGATAAAGCGACAAGAATAGCGGGGCTGGGTAATCAGAAGGTGGGGGGAATTGCGCCTTTCCCGCTTGTGTCAGCACGCATGTTTGAATTCGGCGACACCATGGTCATGACGTCGCGCCAGCAGCCTCTCCGCGGCTTACCGTTGCACGTCACGCGTGTGTGGTTCAAACAGAATGGCGCGTGGCTCGAAGCCTACAGTTACCAGACAACGATTCAGGAGGATTCATCTTCCCGCTGAGCAGACAACGAAAACTTGCAAGCAAACCACACTCATTTACTTGTCTAGTTGGAACGTTCGGTGGTGGCTAAAGCGCTGGAGGATGGCCCTGGATCGCTGCCCTTCAGTGAGCGCGCCGCGAGGATTTCATAATTCTGGTATTTGATGGTCAGAGTTGCGTGGCCGCCACCGCGTATTTCGGACACAGATTGATTTTCGGAAGGTAGCCAGAAATCGCCGACCTTGATGTAAGAGTGATGAATATCGGTCTTCTTGATCCAGAAGGATGGATTCTTGGCAGGCTCCGCTTCAATCTTGCAAACAGCGAAATCCTTGCTGTCCACCCAGATATGTCCGCGATACAAAAGCTTACTCGGAACTTTCGGCTCGACCGCGACCATGTACGAGCAATTGTTCGGCGCATCCTGGCGAATGAGATCGCTAAAATCGTAATTGCTGGAGTTCAGCGCAGTGCGCGCCCGATTTTCATCGGTCGAAGCTTCCTGCTCGGTTTCCAATAGGCGTTTCAGAACCCGGTCGATCAGCCATTGCGGTCCGCTTTGGGAAATAATTTTAAATTGTTTGGTTGCCGGCGCTTCGAAGGTCATATCCACAACCATTTCGGCATGAAAAGCTAAGGGAAGGCCTGCGTACGACAGGGTGTACGTTCGCCGGCCTTGATATTTCTGCAAAGCGTCCGCGCGTTCTAAATTTTTGGTGACCAGTTTGTCCACGATCTGAGGCAAATTCATTCTGGCTTCGATCATCGGCTGGGCCGCGGACGATTGCGCCCGAGTGTCAGCAGACCCTAAAAGGGCGCACAAAAGCAGCGGAGCGACCAGCAAGCTCAAAAAAAAATTTCTTATAGACATAAGATAATCTGGCCTCTCCGGCGAATGTGGGTAGCTGGGAATGTCAATTGAGTTCAAGTGTTCATAATCTTTCTTGCATCATCGAGGAGCATGTCTTCCGCCTGAGCAGCGGGCTGCGCGTAGCGTTCATAAGTGTTATACATCCCGGAAAATATTTGTTCCCAGGAACCAATGGCTAGAGACCGATTGCGTGCTTCCAGGCGCATTGAAGAATGCAATTCAGGCTGCGTCATGAGGTTCATCAACAAGGGCGCGAATTCGTCATAACTTTTTGCAATGTAACCTGACTTGCCGTGTTCGACCGTTGACGCAGGGCCGCCACTCGATGTGACCACGGCAGGGACGCCGGAGGCAAGCGCTTCCAGCACAGCCAGTCCAAACGTATCAGTTTCGGAGGGAAAAACAAATGCGTCCATGTCGGCGTAGGCGCAGGAAAGATCCCGTCCGGTCAACCAACCTTTGAATTCCGCGTGCTGCATATTCTGACGTAGCCAGTTCTCCTCGGCGCCCTGGCCGATCAGCACAATACGAAAATCGCTGACGCCCCGCGTCAGCAGATCTTTTTCCAGCTGTGCAAGGAACCGGACATTTTTTTCCGGAGTCAGCCGACCCACGTACCCAATTTGGAAAGGACCATCGGAGCGTTCTCGAAAACTCGGGCTGAATGTTTCCGTATCCACGCTGTGTCCCATCAGGAAGCAGGGTTTGCCCGTGGCCTTTGCAAGCAACTCAACCAATTCGCGATTGGGAGTAAAGAGCAGTCGAGGAATCTTGTAGAAGCGCGCCGCGGCACGGAAACTGCCAGCCTCGGCGCCCGCCGCGATTGGCAGCGAAAGTTTTTTTGGCCACGAAGAAAGCAGGGACGAAACGCGGCGGCCCGCAAATTGATGAATATTCGTTTGCCAGGACGCTGCAAGCGTTACGTGCAAATTGTGCGCCACGAGCGCCCCAAGAATACCCACGTCGCTCGGTCCGGTAATTTGAATGATATTCGGACCGAAATCCCTGACCACCTGCAAAAGCTTTTGATAATGGCGAGAAAACAAAAGGTCGAATTCATGATGTCCATCGAGAGGAAATGTGAACGAGCCGCGGCGCAACTGAATTCGCGTCAGTGATCCTTCGACTACAATTTCATCCGTGGGCCCGGCGTGAACCAGAAGAAATGGAATCCCGCGCCGCCGGGCAAATTCCGTAAATTGCCTGCTCGTATTCGCAACTCCATCGATTTCCCGGTAGGTGCAGGGAAAAAGGGCAACCCGGATGTTCTCTCCCGTCAAGCATTCACCCCGCGCGGAACTTCCAATGCGCGATGCACTTCCGCCTTTCCTCTAAAGGTGAAATTCAGAGCGTGACGCACCGAAGTATTTTCGATCATCCGGAAAACTGCAAAAATGGGCCCCAGAAAGGGCGGTGGAGCTTTCCACAGACAGGACAAAGGACGGTGATATCCAGTTTTAAAATCCATGTGGAACACGCGTTCATCCCATCGGCGCGAGCCTACAGGATGGTCAGGATAATCGCGAATCGTATCGATCACGGTTTGCATGAAACGTATGCCAAGCAATTCAGAATATTGCGGCATGAAAAGTATGTGGCTGAGCTGATCCACCCTGATTTCATGGATAAACTCGGAAAAACTTGTGGCACTGGTCAGGTTGAGGGCACCGCTCGGCTCCAGTCCGTGGCGGTCCCCTCCGGAGATAAGCGGGCGCCGCCAGGCAGCCGCCAGTTCAATCACGCTTTTATTTTCGATCCACGCGCGCATCGCATTCAACTCAAAGGCGTGAATAAATTCCACGTGGCCTTGCAAAAACTTATCCACAAAATTCCGGAAGGTCGCCTGCCCAAGGCAATACTGGTCCCAGTGGGGATGATTGAAAACGATCAGAACTTCCGGGATGGCGTGAAGCATCGACAAGAGTTCCCCCAATCGCGCAGGGGAAGGATTTCGGGAGTAGGCGGAAAAATCGTCCATTATCAAGTGCGCCTGGCTCTCCGGCAAATTGTGAATTCCCAAATGGAAAATCGCCCCTTCAAACGGAACGCTCCATTCCACAGCGAACGGAACTCGAACAGGGTTGGGAAGTTGGCGCAGTGCAGCGGGCGCATCAATGCTGTCATGGTCCGTCAGCGAGACGAGGCTCATCAGTTCGAGGTCGGATTCAATTTGATTGCTCTCCAACTCAAAAGCAAGCTTGGGCGGAAGCGGCGGCGTCCAATAGGCCTGTGAAAAATCGACAGGCCGCGCGGATTTCTTGATTTGCTCCTTCAAAGCCCATCGCAGCAAAGGTCGCTTCTCGGCGAAGGCCGGAATGAACATCAAGCTCTCTTTGGATTGATTGGTGTGGCTATGAAGGGAAACCGCCGTGCGGTACTTTCGGGCGATTTCGGGCTGCTTCCAGAGACATGAAATTTGTGATGGAGGCAATGGGTTTCTTCCGTGGAGATTTATTTTCATATTAAAGGATGTCAAAATCCGGCCCCGTACTCCAGTGATCTAAATACTAAATTTCCAAGCTGGCAATAACGATGTCTACACAAAAGTTCCCATCCGCTATTGCGATTCAGCTGGGAAAGACCCTGGAATCAGTACTTTCGTCCTAGTTGGTTCACCGATTGAGCGGACGAGAGCGTTCTGAATTGCCAACTTCGCGAGACCCGCAACGGAGGGCGCTGGAATTTGCCCGGTGCGGTCCCCCGTAAAGCAACACGCACCGGGCGTAGCAGACAGTGGATCAGATGCGGTTAACTAGCGTGAAGGCTGCCCCTGCGCAGCGGGCGGAGCGGGAGGCGTCAGCGGAGGTTGAGGTCCAAGCACCTTTGTCAGTGCCTGATAGGCGCACATTTCATCCGCGTTTCCGCCGCCAACTCCAACCGCGCCAATCAATTGATTGTCTACAACGATCGGGAGGCCGCCAGAAACAAAGTAGTAAGACAAACCCTGCTCTTTGCCGAGGTCCAGGCGAATAAGGCGCCCTTCCACCGTGTTGAAACGCTGAGCGACCAACGCGGAAGGCATGCGCGCATACAAGGCGGTCTTGGCCTTCATCAAACCTGTTTCTACGCCAATGGGCAAAACGCCGTCCATTTTGTGAGCGTCAATGATTTCGCCCGTCGGAGAAAGAACAAAAATGGCGATGGAAACGTTTCCGGGCTGCCCTTTCTGCCAATCGACACATGCGTCCGTAATCGCTCGCGCGGTATCTGCATTAATGACGGCCTTCATCAACGTTCGCTTGGCCACTTCATCCGATACGGTTACCTTGTTGAATGGAGCGGGTGTTGCACCTTGAGCCCGGGCACTTGCGCTTCCAAAGCCAAAGGCGGCAATCGCCAGGCCCAGGGTTGCTGCCGTACGAAACATAGCTCTGTTCATGCTCATGTCTTTTCTCCCTTATAGCTTCGAGACTTTTTGATTCTTGCGGGTGCAATCTCCGCGCCATTTAAAAGCGCGTCGAGGTCTTTGATTAATGTCCGATTTGCCATTCCCGGCAACGGGGACTCTACACCGAGATGCCCATGAAAGGCAAAATTTGTATTATGGAGAGAAACGTAAGCCATCATGTACTGGTTTCCTTAAAACGCAAATAATTTCTATGAGTTCGTTTTTCGTTGTCAGCGTTTTGTCAGTTGACACGGGGCGAACGCGCCTGATACAGACCTCAGAGGCATTTTGGCGCCGTGTAATCTAGCGCTGGATGTAAATATTAATTTCAGAAAGCGGTGATTTCCGTGACCCTACCAAGCGAACGCGCAAAATATTCGGCTATCGTTGACCGGCCCAAGCTGCAACTGCCGAATGGCGAACGGATTGTGATTTGGACAATCGTAAACGTGGAGGTCTGGGACATTGCGCGTTCCATGCCGAGGCAAGTGCTTGTACCGCCCACGGGAGTGACCACGCTGCCTGACGTCCCGAACTGGAGTTGGCACGAGTACGGCATGCGCGTGGGATTCTGGCGCTTCCATGGGCTTTACGAACGGCTGAAGATTCGCCCATCACTTTCCATCAATGCACGCGTGTGCCTCGATTACCCGCGCGTGGCGCAGGCCTGCAAGGATTCAGGATGGGAATTCATGGGACACAGTTTTGACCAGCGGCCCATGCACAGCGAGCCTGACGCCCCTGCGATGATTGAAAAATCCGTGAAAACAATTCAGGACTTTACCGGAAAACCGCCCATTGGCTGGATGGGTCCGGGCCTCACGGAAACCTATGATACGCCCGATCAGCTCAAAGCCGCGGGGATCAAATACATTTGCGATTGGGCCTGGGACGATGAGCCCTGCGAGATTGCAACGAAGCATGGTCCCTTGTACACGCTGCCCTATTCGCTCGAGACCAATGATATTCCGGTAATGGCCGTGCAATACCACGAAGCGCCCTACTGGACGCAAAAGTGCCAAGATACTTTTGACCGTCTCTATGAAGAGGGTGCCAATCGCCCGAAGATCATGGCCATCGCCATTCATCCTTACTTGAGCGGCCAGCCTTCGCGCATTAAATATCTGGAAAACATTTACGAATATATTTCAAAATTTACCGGTGTCCTGCACTGGAATGGAGAGCAGATTCTCGATTGGTATTTGAAAGCGAGGAAGTAGTAGAACAGGCTTCAGCCCGTTGCTTTTCCGTTTTTATATTTAATAAAAACAACAGGCTAAGCCAGCTGTATTCTGTTTACTTTGCGACAGGAGCAGTGGCGTTGAAATCGGCCGTGTGCGAGATGATCACGATCCACCGGCCATTTCGTTTAGCCATGATGAAATTGGCGTAACCCGCGCGATAGGGCCAGTCCGACCCGTCGCGCTTCTTTGCTCCCGTCATCGTCCAGTAATCGTCGACTGCAGCAAGATCCGGACTGATGTAGTGAATCGTCTTCACGGTATCCGTGCGATGCGTGTGTTTGTAAAGGTCGGCGAAAAGCCTGGCATGTTCGTCTTCCACGGCCTGCCGCGTGCCGAGTGGTTCGCCGCGCCAGTTCACCCAATCGACATTATCGGCGAGCGAAGCGCACATCGAATGCGCGTCATGGGTGTTCCAGCCGTTGCTGAAACCGGCGACCACCTGCTTGATGGGCGCGTCTTCGCTGCTACTTGCGGAATCATCCGCGGCCGAGGCGCGCTTCACGCTCATTGCCAGCGGCATGGCAAATAGCAAAATCAGAATGGCTGCAAATCGTCCGAAGCCATAACCCGGGACAAACGCCGAATTCGATTTCATTTTTTTGCTCCTCATATCATCAAAACAATTCGCCTGAAATAAATATTGGAGATTCAAATTGCGTCACGTTCTTTACCGCCCAGCCAATGAGCTTCTCGCATTGCCACTAGGGTACACTAATCTCGAATTGTGCGTAATACTTGTCAGGGTAGGAACCTTTGGGGATTGGGATGAACAATCCCGCAACCCATTTTCTCCATATCGCGTCAAAAGCACATGACAGGCACTATGGAGTTGCCCTTATGAAAAAGAGAGTTCTTCTCGCCGCTTTCCTTTTTTTCTGTCTTCTTCCGGCTGCTGCTGGCCCCGCGTTTGCGCACCATTCCTGGAGCGGGTACGACTCGTCAAACCTCACTACGGTCAAGGGGACGGTGACGACATTCGAGTGGGGCAACCCTCACATCTGGATCAACTTTGAAGTGCATGACGATAAAGGTGCGGTCGAAAACTGGAATGCGGGCGGCCCGAGTCCAAACCGACTTGCCAATACCGGCTGGGATAAAAATACCATGAAGCCGGGGGATCAAATTACATTTGTGGGCTATCGCATCAAAAATGGCACCTTCAGCATGAAATTGCAGAAGATTCTGTTGCCGGACGGCCGCGAGTTAACCTGCTACAGGGGGCGTTAACCACCGCGTTTTTTCCGCATAAATTTAATTCTTCCATGCAACCCTCGTTGTAGAATTCCGTAACGGAATAGGAGTAAAGCTCGGAGATTCAGTCCACTTTGACATTTTCGTGAGCGCGATGATATAGCCTGTTCTTACTGTTATGCTTTTTTACCGTTTGGGTGAATACATTCACAGAGCGCGCCTGAATTGCAAATCGGCACTTTGTGGCCGTTGTAAATTGGGACAGGGGAAGCAAATGAAAAATCATATACACATCATCGCCCTGGTCATAACCATCCTGGCCGTGGTTTCGATCCCGGTATTCGCGCATCACGGGGCATCGCCGTACGACACATCGAAATTGTCCACCTTAAAGGGAACTGTTTCGGACTTTCAGTTCATCAACCCCCATGTGGAAATTTCCCTCGACGTTACCAATGAAAAAGGCAAAGTCGAGACCTGGATTGGCGAAGCGAATAGTCCGAATGTATTGTCCCGGCATGGATGGGACAGGGACATCATAAAAAAGGGCGACACGATTACAGTGATCGGAAATCAGGGGAAGAATGGATCAAAAACGCTGCGCCTGCAGAAAGTAATTTTGTCGAATGGCAAGGAACTCGATCCGAATTCCATTACGGATTAGCCGCGCGGCAATCACGCAGCCTATGCAGGCAGTGATAAGCAATTTGAAGTCTTGAACCAACAGCAAGTGGAGGAGCTTCGCATTGCGCAATCGCCTGATGATTTGGACCTTTGCATTAAGCGCTGTGCTGCTTGTTTCCTCAGCACTTTCTCCGCAATTGCACGCGCAACAGGAAACCGCGCCCGCGCAACCTGCGACTACTGCACCCGACTTATCCGGCCTGTGGTCACGCCTGCGTGATGCAGCGGTCCCTCGAGGATATGAAATGTATATCCTTGATTACGGCAAAACTGATTCACCGATGACCCCGTGGGCGGCCGCGAAATATAAAATTACCGGCGCCATGTACCACGGCGACGATCCGAGCACGGTGTTGAGCGATCCCGTGTTTCAATGTTTTCCGCCCGGAGTGCCGCGCATTTATCTTTTCAATTTCCCGGTGCAGATCGTGCAGATTCCCGGCCAGGTGCTGATGCTTTTTGAGTACGATCATTTTATCCGCCGCATTTACACGGATGGACGCCCGCATGATTCGGAGCAAGGGCCGCTGTGGATGGGCGATTCGATTGGAAAATGGGAAGGCGATACCCTCGTCGTCGACACGACGAATTTTAACGACAAAACGTTTATCGACCGCGTGGGGCGCCCGCACAGCGATGCGCTTCACGTGGTGGAACGCATGCGGCGCATCGATCAGAACTCACTGGAAATTGCTTTCACGATCGATGATCCGAAAGCATACACAAAACCCTGGGGCGCGAAACTCATCTTTGAGTCAAAACCGACATGGAAAGTGCTGGAGCAAATCTGCGAAGACAACGCCAGCTTCATCGGCCTGAACGAAAAGGCGACTCAGCCGTTGAAAAAGAAGAAATAATCCTGCCCTTCTTACGGAGATGCAATTTCAGACTTTGGCCCTGCAATGGCTTTTACCCTCTCGTGTCATAAGGAAGGATATATTTTCCTCCTGTTTTTTAAGAACCGTAAGTCGCAGTATTCCCTGTATAATGTGTTTGAAGCCATAAGACAGGGGATTTTCAATTTCATCGTCCAGAAATTTATTTTGGGCGCATCCTCGCCAGAAATGCCAAAGCTCCTGCTGTGGAAAAATAAACGCGGGCACTGACGAGTATCAGCTACGCCAATTGCGATTTTCTACTCGCAAAATAAACATGGATCGAGGGCGAATCGAGTGAAAGTTAACGGGAAACGAAATTATTTCATCATGGTGGTGGCCTGCGGAGCTTTGGCAATGGCTGTTGCTGCATTTACTCCGTCCCCGCTTCGTGCACAGGCTGGAGCTCCCAAATTTGAGGTTGATCCGTATTGGCCAAAGCCTCTGCCGAATCGCTGGGTGACGGGGGAAATTGGAGGCCTCTGCGTGGATGCAAAGGATCATGTGTTTCTGGTTCAACGCGTCAACGATGTTGGCGGCATGGATGGTCACCTGGAAGGGCTTACAGACGATGAGCTGAATGCCGGGACGGCCGGCCCTCCGATCATCGAATTCGACGCCGAAGGCAACGTGGTCAATTCGTGGGGCGATTCAAAAATTCTTCCGAAAGACCTGCACGGCTGCGCCATCGACAAGGAAGGCCACGTGTGGCTCGACGGTTCCGAGGACGGAATCGTGCAGGAATATTCGCACGACGGAAAAGAACTTTTGCTGCAGATCGGCAAAAAGGGCGTATTCGATTCGTCCGACGGCACGGTGAATGGCAAGCCACTGAACGCGAGCACCACGCAGTTTTTCCGCGTTTCGGAAATCGCGTTCGACCCTCATAACGGCGATGTGTATGTAGCGGACGGCCACGCCAAGGGCAAGGGCGGAAACAACGCGCGTATCGTGGTGTTCGACAGCAAAGGCAAATACTTGCGCCAATTTAAAGTATACCGGTCGCCTGAAGAAGCGGGTACCGCAGCGCGGGCCACGCCACACTGCGTGCGCGTAAGTGACGACGGTCTTGTCTACGTATGCGACCGCTGGATGAATCGCCTGCAGGTATTCGACACGAATGGCAACTTCAAAAAGAACATGCCGTTCAGTTTCAAGATCTGGACGCCGGTTCCCGCCGAGGGGGTCAGCGCCAGGCGCGATGCTCAGCTTGTCGGCTCGTGTTCGTCCGTCGAATTCTCGCTCGATCCGGGCCAGAAATACATGTACGTGATCAACGAAATCGATGAGGAGATCGACATCGTGGATCGGACCAGCGGAAAAGTACTGAGCAGCTTTGGGCGGCCCGGGCACCAGTTAGGCGAATTCATGCACGCGCACACCATGACCGTGGATTCTAAGGGCAACCTCTATGTAGGTGAATCGGTCGATGGGCGCAGAGTGCAAAAATTCAAGCTAGTGGCAAGCAAGTAGCGCGACTGCGATAGAGGGCCGCTCCATCAGCTTTCGGAGCAGCCTTTTCTTTTATTCGCGATACGCGATACTCAGTCCTTTTCCAACCGGTACAATCGTGTGTTGAAAATCCGCAAGACTCGAAATCAAATTCAGATATTCCGCGATATCCTCCGCATGGGACAGAACGTTATCGGCGATCACCAAGGCTTTAGGCGCGAGCTTCGGTAAAAGAATTTGCATGACTTCCGGAAACATTCCGCGATCGGCATCCAGAAAAACCAGGTCGAACGGCCCACTAAGCTGCCGCACAATTTCGACGGCATCGCCTGTATGCAACTCCACACGGTCCAGCAGATTTGCGCGTCGGAGGTTTTCGCTCGCGAGCATATGCTTGTCAGGATTTCGGTCAATGCTGATTAATCGCCCGTCCACCGGAGCGAGCGACCACGCCAGCCAGATCGTGCTATAGGCGTTCGAGGTGCCAACTTCCAGCCCACGCGTTACGCCGCTGGCACGGACCAGAATGCTGATGAGCTGCGCGCTGGCTGGTTCCAAGTTAAGCATCATGCGCGGGCGTTCCGACTCTCGCTCGTCGTTTTCTTTGCCGCGCCGTTCTATTTCTTGCAGCAGTTCGCGGAGCCTCTGTTCCATGGCGGCAGTCACCATTCCCTTTCCGACTATCAAATGCGTCCAAGCAGCAACACA
>Ga0210386_10003587_pt1 | contig 12999 bp, 14 predicted proteins | sample IncBWH32OmetaG_FD_160091 | JGI IMG/M metagenome (GOLD analysis project Ga0210386, IMG submission 160091) | Forest soil microbial communities from Barre Woods Harvard Forest LTER site, Petersham, Massachusetts, United States - Inc-BW-H-32-O ... | reverse complement strand
CTAAACGCATGGCTGCCTAGCGTACACCCATGAACACTGTGACGCGGACACATCTCGCCGAGACGATCTATGCGCAGGTGGGGCTGTCGCGGAATGAATCCGCCAACCTGCTGGAGAGTGTGCTGGCCAAGGTAACAGCGACCTTGGAATCAGGGGAATCCGTTAAGATCAGTGGGTTCGGAACGTTTTCGGTACGTCAGAAAGGGCGGCGGATCGGCCGCAATCCGAAAACTGGCAAGGAAGTACCGATCCTGCCGCGCCGGGTTCTGGTGTTCCGGCCCAGCCATGTGCTGAAGGCGCGCGTCAACGGCATCACCAACGTGGTCGATGACGGGCGCGAGGACGACGGCGAATGAGCGCGACAACTGATGACGACGCGGGCGATGCTGGCTCGGGCGTCGGGCGCACCCGGCCGAAGAAGGCACCCAACGCGTTTCGCACGATCAGCGAGGTTGCCGACGATCTTCACATCCCACAGCATGTGCTGCGGTTCTGGGAGACGAAGTTCCCGCAAGTGAAGCCGCTGAAGCGGGGCGGCGGCCGGCGCTACTACCGGCCGGACGACATAGCGCTGCTGCGGCGAATTTCCGACCTGCTCTACATCCAGGGCTACACGATCAAGGGCGTCCAGCGACTGCTGCGCGAGGGTGGCGGGCGCCTGTCGGATGACATTCCGCCGCCGTCGGCAGATGAGCAAGCCGCCGCGGCGGCCGAGCGCGCCGCGCCCACCGTGCCGCTGGAGCCGGAACTGCCGATGCCGGGGTTGTTGCCGCCGACGCCGGCGCCACAGGCCGCGCGGGTGACGGTGCGTCCCAAAGTGGATCCCGAAGTCGAGCGGCTGCGGGCGCTGTTGCGCGAAACCTTGCAGGAGCTGGAAGCGGTTCGCGCACTATTGGGCTGAAAGGCCAGCCTGGCGATTGCATCGGGGATGTGGCCGCTGCTACACCCCCTGCCCCACGGTCGGAGCGTAGCGCAGCCTGGTAGCGCATCAGTCTGGGGGACTGGGGGTCGTGGGTTCAAATCCCGCCGCTCCGACCAATTTTTCCTTGTCCGGCCCGGACACATAGGTAACGGACTGTTCCGAAGACATGGGTGACAACCTCGGGCCGAACGGGTTGTCGCTGGGTTGCGAGGTTTTTTGCTCCAGGTCGATATAACCGAGAACGTCGTGCACGAAGCTGACAAGCCAAATGCTGTCTTCGACCTCCTTGAGGCCGTCGAGTTGGCCTGCGCGCACGGTTGATAGGTTGATTTTCTTGCGATGCATGCAGACGCGTCCGCAGGCGGTGACCATGTATTGCCTGTCGTGCAACGGATAGGCCAGTTCGGGCAGGCCGTCATAGTGGCGGGATGAGGCGAGGTAGCGATCAGTGGTGCACTGGCTGCGGGTGGCGGCCGGGGCCGCTGAGGCGGAAGCCGCCAACGATCTCGGGCTGTGCCTGGTTCGGGGCGTCGGCACCAAGCGCGACGATGCCGAGGCGTTGACCTGGCTTCGCCGTGCCGCCGCGGCGGGTACCGAGGCGCCGGCCGGGGCCGGCGTATAGATTGAAACGTTGCGTCTTGTCGCTGCAATGGTGGCCGCATCCGGTCGCAGGATCGTTGCAGACCCTTGGTGACTTCCACCCGCGATGGTCGCTAACATCATGCAGGAAGCAACGCACCATGATCGACTGCTCGACTGCGAGGCGTGGCGGTGAGGCGCACGCATCGGTAGACTTGTTGCAATTGTGTGTCGCACTGGCCATCCTGATTGCCAAGGGCCGGTCACCCCTGGGCCGGCCGCAGACGCGGGGGTGCCTGATGTCCACAACGGATACGATGACGCTGCCGGCCAGCCGGCAAACGCGGCTCGAGACCTTCCTCACCCAACTGCTGGAACCCTCGGGCATGGCCTGTGAAATCCAGGTCCCCTCGGGCGCGGTGCTGCGCTTCGGGCATGCTCCGCCACGGTTCCGGGTGACCATCCATACTGAACATGCGCTGCGGTCAGGGCTGGACGAATTGGCACTGGGACGCGCCTATGTCGAGGGCCAGCTCGAGTTCGACGGTGACATGCTCGAGATCCTCAACCTGCGCGCGCAGTTGGTGCAACGGGCGCCGCTATTGTCGCATTTGCGGTTCCTGCGGCAGAGCTTCTTCCGTAGACCGACCAAGGTGAACCGCGACGCGATCGACTTCCACTACAATCTCGGTGACACGTTTTATCTAAGCTTCATCGACCAGCGGTACCGGTTCTATTCGCACGGCCTGTTCCATTCCGATGACGAGACGCTGGAGGAATCGTCCGAGCACAAGCTGGAGACGATGTTCGCCGCGCTCGACCTGAAGCCCGGGATGCGGCTGCTGGATATCGGCGGCGGCTGGGGCGGGGCTAGCGAATATTGCGGGCAGCGCGGCGTACAGGTGACGTCGCTGACGCTGGCAGATGATTCCTTCGCGTTCCTGACACGGCTGATCAATGAGAAGTCCCTGCCCTGCCGCGTGCTGAAACAGGATTTCCTGACCTACACGCCGCAGGCACCGTACGATGCGGTCGTGATCTACGGGGTAATCGAGCATATTCCGAACTACCGCGATTTCTGCCGCAAGGCATGGGATTGCCTGAAGCCGGGCGGCAAGCTGTACATGGATGCATCCGCAGCGAAGCGGAAATACGAAATCAGCCCATTTACGGAACATTATATCTGGAACGGCGCGCATAGTTTCATGTCACTGTCCGACATCCTGCAGGAATTCCTCAATCATGGCTTCCTGGTGGAGGAAGTGCGCAACGAGACACACGACTACGAGCTGACGATGCTGCACTGGGCGCGGCGGTTTGATGCGGCGCGGGATGCCATCGTGAACGGATGGGGCGAGAAACTGTACCGCGCCTTCCGCGTATATCTGTGGGGCGGCTGTCACGCGTTCCGCGTCGACGAGCTACAAGCCTATCATATCGTGGTGCGTAAGCTGCCGATGCGGGGACCACGGCCGGGCTTCTGGCAGCGGGCGAGGAGTTTCGTGCACGGCCTGACTTAACAACACAAAACGGGACATCATGGCCGCCAGGCCGCGCGTCGCGGTCATCGAGGCCGGCCAGCGGGATGCTGCTGGTCTGTCCTCCCTGTTCATCCCGCTGGGCCATGGCGGGTTGTCCGTTAGCTCGTACCTACACCAGAACGGATACAAGGTGACGTATTTCCCGATGTTCACCAGCACGAGACTGGATTGGCGGTGTCCGCCATCGGCGAACTATCTGCTGATCTCGACGATGGCGCACGCGGCTCGGCTACGCGATCGCTGATGCGGTGCGCGCGCGCAATCGAGACTGCGTGGTGGTGTTCGGCGGGCCACATCCGACCTGCGAGCCGGAAGACACCCTGCGGCATTGCGACTTCGTGGTGACCAACGAGGGCGAGGAGCCCGCGCTGGAGCTGCTGGATCGGTTGGACGGCGAGGCGCCGGGTAATATCAGCAATATTGAGGGGCTCTCATTCCGCGGTGGCGACGGCACGATTGTCCATCCGCCACGCCGGGCGGTGATGCAGGAGATCGACTTCAAGCTGGAGCCGGAGCTCATCCATCACTGGCCCGGCATCCTGGGCAACCGTACCCGCACCGGCATGCTGCGCTTGCCATTCCCGGTGGTGCAGTTCTCGCGCGGCTGTCCCTACAGTTGCAGCTCCTGCCTCGGCGCGCGGCAGTGGGGCGCAAATATCGCACCCGCATGGCGGCAAGCGTGGTGGAGGATCCGCGACGACTGCACCGGCTGACCAATTTCGCCTACGGCATGTTTCACGACAACGACGTGGCGATCCGGCGGGAGGAGACCAAGGACCTGTTGCGCGAGATGATCGCGGCGAAGCCCGGCATCCACAAGATGACGGCATTCACGCGCATCGAGTCCACCAAGCATGAGGAGCTGGGGCGGCGGTTCGAACCGGCCGGGATCGCCAATGTGATTTTTGGCGTGGCGTCGCTGAGTCAGAACAGCTTGGATGGGCTCAACAAATCGACCACGGTCGAGGGGGTTCATGAGGCCCTGGATCGGCTGGATCGCTACGGATCGAAGATCAAGATCGTGACCAGCTTCGTGGCGGGTAATAACGAGGACCCGCTGCGCGAGACGGCGCTGATCCGCGAATTCTGGCGCAAATTCCATCGGCGCATCGAGCGCGTCGCGATCCAGCCGCTAATGGAATACCCGTTCCGGCAGAAACTGCGCGGCCAGTACCAGTTGTACCCGGACAAGCCGTTCATTCATTACGACTGGGATTATTGCGCCGGTGGGTATCTGGTGTTCTACCAGGATGCCTGCCCGCCCAGCGTGTTTCAGCGGGCGCTGCGCCAAACCTTCCGTGCGGCGCACGAAGTGCCAGAGGGCAGCAAGGAAGACTGGGATTACCGGACGACGCAGACGCTGATCCGCGACACGCACCGGCGCGAGGATCGCAACCTGAGCCGCTATGTCGATTTTCTCAAACGGATGAAACGCGGCAAGTACGGCGGTGATGGACGGTTGAAACCGGACGCATTGACGAACGATCCGAAGCCGTGGAGCGTGGATATCGGGGCACCGACCCGGCGCGCCGTGCGAATTCCGGGGTGGGTGACCGCGGGACAGAGCGCGCGTCCCGACGTCGCCACCGCGCCGCTGCCGGCATGAGAGGTCAGGCTATGGATCAGGAAGATACCGTTGCCGTGAAGGGTCTTGCGGGACAGGGCCACGTATGCAGTACGCCCGCTGCGTCGGGTACGGGCACGAAGGCCTGCGCCCATTGCGATCGCATCACCATCGGCGGGAATTACGACCGCGTCTCGCCGTGGCGCGTGCTGGTGGGATTGCCGTTCGTCTATCTGCCGGTCCTGGTGATGCCGTTCATCCTGCTGGGCGGGGCGCTGGTCTATATCCATCTGCGCATGATGGGGGCGAGCGACCTGAAGACGCTGCGCGACTTCCTGCCGGACTGGGACAGCCACCGCTATCACTACAAGACGCAGATCGTGAAGCAAGACATCCATCCCTGGGCCCGCTGGGCGCGGGCGCGGTTCTTCTGGGTGTTCAACTGCACGCTGTACTGTCCGTTCAGCGTCGCATCGCTGGAATGGGTGACGTATCTGACCAAGGCGGTGGAAAACTGGTGGTGTCCGTTTGGGCATGCGCGGAAGGAGGCGTACGCCTCTGCGGCGATTGATGCCTCGTTCTGGCACGTGTCGCGTGATGTCGCACAACTGCATCCCGAGGATCGGGACAATCCGATCTGGAATGATGGTACAGTGGGGCCGCCGAAAGTGTGAGATTGCGCCTAGCTGCGTCGGCCCGAGCGCGTCATGCCGGGCCCCCGGGCTCGGCCGGAGGCCGACCCGAGGACAGGCTCCGGCCCAGCATCTATGGCTTTTTGGCTTCACGAAGGCAAGCCGCGGATACCGTGACCAAACCCGGCATGAAGGACTGTGAGATCCTTCAGGCCGCGGCGCGGTCGGCGCGTACGGGCCCGTGGGGACATAAGTGCTCCGGTCTGGCCGCGTCACCCGTGGAGGCGACTCTGGTTTTTGCACCGACGCGATTCGTTTATTTCGCGGCAGGCCCTTAACCGATCGGGGACCGGCGTGGTTTTGTGCGCGATCCAATGGGCGGCGATGGCATGCAGTTCGGCGACGCGATCGGTCAGCGCCAATGCGGCGGACAGGCTGCGCTGGGCCAGCAAATCCTGATGCGACAGGCCGGGGATGGTTTCGTCCAGCACCGGCCAAGCACTCATCTTCTGCCGCAGGCGCAGGAAGTGCTGGATCGCGTCGGGCTGTTGCGGAGCGGCCAGCAGGCTGATGCGCAGGATGCGTTCGGCCTCGGCCAGTGCACTGGTCGGTTCCAGCAGCAGCGCGCGCAACACCCAGAGGCACAGCTTAACCGGATCACGGAGGGCGACGTGTGCTCGCCTTACTCGCCTCCGATCCGAGCACCTTTCTCCGCGACGGAGCGTTTCATCAGCAGCACAGCGGACACCAGCGCGACCATGACAATGGCCAGCACCCAGAACACATCGAAGTAGGCGAGCGACAATGCCTGTTGCGCGCGCAGGTTTGCGAGTGTCTGCAAGGCCAATTGCTGCGCGGCGACCGGATCGCCGGTCTGCTGCAAGAACGGTGCGGACGCCTGATCAAGGAAGGAACGCGCCGCCGCATTGAAGGGATCGAGCCATTCGCCAAGACGCAAGCTGTGGAACTGGTCACGGCGCTCCTGCACCGTCTGTGCCAGCGAGGTCCCAACGCTGCCGCCCTCATTGCGCAAAAGGCTCAGCAGGCCAACCGCCGCCCCGCGGAGCGCGAGCGGTGTATAAAGGTAAGCCGCCACGTTCGCGGGGGCGAAACACATCGCAAGCCCGATAATCAGTACCACCCGCGGCCAGACAGCCTGCCCCGGACTGATGTCCAGGTTCATCTGTGACATCCAGTAATTCCCCGCGGCCATGATTAAGAGGCCCGCGGCAAGTACCCACCGCGCGTCGATGCCACGGCCGAGCGCGCGCCCCACGAATGGCATGGCGACGACCGCGAAAAAGCCGGCCGGCGACATCACCAGTCCGGCGCTCAGAGCATCGTAGCCGAACAGCGACTGGAGCAAGGCCGGCAACGAGGTGCTGGCAGCGTACAGCACCGCGAAGGCGCAAAAGATGATGATGCAGCAGGCGGCAAAATTCCGTTCTCCCAACGGTCTGAAATTGACCACCGGGCTCGGATGGCGCAGTTCCCAGACAATCAGCGCGACCAGGCCGACGGAGAACAATATCGCCAGCGTCTGCACACGCCACGACGGGTCGCCCAACCAGTCCCATTCCTGGCCCTTGCTGAGCATTACCTCCCAACAGACCACGACGATGACCAGCAGCGACAGCCCAACGCCGTCGAAGCTGAACGGTCGCTTCCGCAGCGCGATGCGCTGTGCCGTGAGGTAGTCGGGATCCCGCAGCATGATGGCACACGCCCCCAGGGCCAGTAGGCCGACAGGGACGTTGATCCAGAACACCCACCGCCAGGAGTAGCTGTCGGTAATCCAGCCGCCGAGCGTCGGACCGACGACCGGCGCGACCAGTGCGGCCAGGCCGAACAGTGTCATGGCCATGCCCTGCCGCTCGGCCGGAAAGGCGTCCAGCAACACGCCCTGGCTCGACGGTTGAAGACCCCCGCCGGCAAGACCCTGCAGCACGCGGAACACGATCAGTTGGCCGAGACTCGTGGCCGTGCCGCACAGCCCGGAGGCCAGGGTGAAGACCGCGATGGAAAGCAGGAAATAGTTGCGGCGCCCAAGATGGGCGATCAGCCAGCCGGTGATGGGCAGGATGATCGCGTTGGCGGCAAGATAGCTGGTGATGACCCATTCACCGTCATCGACCGTGGCCGACAGTCCGCCCGCGATATAGCGCAGCGCGACGACCGCGATCGTGGTGTCGAGCACCTCCATGAAGGTCGGCACCACGACGACAGCGGCGACGACCCAGGGGTTTGTCGCGGCGCGGGATCGGGCATTCAGGGGGGGCGCCGCCGCGACCGCGCCGGTCATTGCCGGGTGCCCGACGCGCCGGCGGGCGGACCCGGGTTCGGAGATTGCGGCACATAGGTCTGGAGACGCTTCCCGGCATCCGGTCCGGTCGGCGGCGTGTTGATGTAGACGTCAGGAACAACCGAGGTGCCGATGAACAAGGGGACCTGATCAGGGTTGTAATTGACGAGATCGATCCGGACCGGCAACCGCTGGACCACCTTGATGAAGTTGCCCGTGGCGTTCTCGGGCGGCAGCAATGCCAGGGTCGATCCGGTTCCCATGGTGAAGCCGGAGATCCGGCCCTTGAAGACGCGCCGGCCGCCATACATGTCGACGAACAGATCGACAGGCTGTCCGATACGCAGGTCGCGCAACTGCGTTTCCTTGAAGTTGGCGTCGACCCATACTTCGTTAAGAGAACGAATCGCCATCAGGTTCTGGCCGACCTGAACAAAGTTGCCCGGATTGACGTTGCGCCGCGTGACGACGCCGTCGATGTCCGCGGTGATATCGCAGTATCGCAGGTTCAGTTCGGCCTGCGCGAGATCGCGTTTGGCGGCCTCAAGCTTCGCCTCGGCCTGCTTGACGGCCGGGGCATTGGACGCGAACTGGGTGAACGTGGTGTCGACGTCGCCCAGTTTATAAAACTGATCAAGCATCACTTTCGGACCCTGGTCGAACGAGTGCACGATGCCGAGCTGAGCGGCACTTTGAATGAGTGCCGCCTGCGCTTCGAGGACGGACGAAAAGGTCTCGTCGAGATCGGGTGGCACCTGGCCGAGTTCGCCGCCTCCGTCAGGCACCGGCGGCAGCCCCAGCGAGACGCGGATCTGGTAGACCTCTGCCAGGGTTTGCGTGAGTTCCGCGCCAGCCGTCGTCAGCGCTGCTTGCCGTCGGTCGTACACCTCGCGCGGCACATCGTCCCTGCCGACGAGTTGCCGTGCCCGATCGAATTCAACCTGCGCCAGCACCAGTGCGGCGTTGCTCTTGTCGATAGCGGCGACCCGCGCGTGCAGCAGTGCGACCTGGCTGTCGACCCCCTCTACCGCGCGCTGCAGGCTCCAGCGCTGGCTCATTGCCTGCGCTTCGATCGCGCGCGCCGTCGCAGTGGCGGCTTGCAGGTCCGCGTTCGCGGTATCGACCGCTGCCTGCTTCTCGGAGACCGCAACCCGGTACGGCTCCTTGTCCAACTCAGCGAGCAGATCTCCCTTGTGCACTCGGTTGTTGTCATCCACCAGAACGCGGGAGATCTGTCCTGGCACGCGCGGCGCAACGAACGTCACGTGCCCATTGACGTATGCGTCGTCGGTGGAGACGGTGTTGAGCATCGCCTCGACCCACGGGACGCCGAACACGAGCAGAACCGCGAGGACAGCGACACCGAGCACACCGGCCAGAAGCCTTCGCTTCCAGGCCGCCTTTTGGGCATCCTGCGGCATGGGGCGGGACTCCGGCGGTGTCGGCGCGGATGTCGCGTCGTGAGCAGCCGACGCATCTTCGTTCGCGGTCCGTAGCACATTGATCGGACCAGGCTCGTTGCTTTGCTCGGTCATGTCGGGCACCCGTTGCAAGGGGAGGAGACAGACAGCCTCGAAAGGCCACCGCTTACGCTGGCCGGAAAGGTTCGTCGGCCGCCCGTAGGCGTAGGTGCATTCCAGCTTGTATCCTCGACGACGCAATTCATCCGCGACGTGCCCGATAGCCCAGACTGCCGGTCACGCGAACGTCTCTGATTGGCACCACAGCGGTAGAGAACAAAACGCGCAATTTAGTATCGGCACGGACCGATCGAAACCGATCTGTACATCCGAGAAGGCGCACCAGAACCCACCGAAGGGGCCGCAACCATCGAGAGGGGACGCTCACCCACGAAGATCGTCTTCAGCGGCGGCACCGTTGGCAACATCACCAGCGCCATTCGGCGCCAGGGCGGCAATGAGTTGGCGCCGTCTCGCCCCAAAGTCGGTGTCAATACTATCACCGGCGCGGGGCTCAAGCAGGCCGTGGACGGCGCGCAGGCCGGCACGCCGTCATCAATCGGTCACTTTACCTGCGCGGCCTCCCTTACCACACAGGCCCGGTCTCACACGGACAAACGGGGAGTGACCATGCGCATCAAACTGCTCGCGGCGGCGTGCCTCGCGGCCGTCGTCTCCACGGCTGCGGCCCAGGCCCAAGAGGTCGTGACAATCTACAGCGCCGATGGCCTGCACGATGGCTCGCCCAACTGGTACCAGACCCAGTTCGATGCCTTCACCAAGGCGACCGGCATCAAAGTGCAATATATCGAAGGTGGCTCCGGCGTCGTGGTCGATCGTATCGCCAAGGAGAAAGCGAACCCTCAGGCCGACGTGCTGGTGACGCTGCCGCCGTTCATCCAGAAGGCCGCGGCTGACGGGTTGCTCGACAAGTTCGTGCCGGAAGGCGCCGCGATGATCCCGGCGGGCAGCAAGGACGCCAAAGGGTACTACACCGCGCTGGTGAACGACTATCTGAACTTCATCTACGATTCGGCGATGCTGCATGAGCCGCCGAAGACCTTCGACGACCTGCTGAACCCACAATACAAGGGCAAGATCCAGTACTCGACGCCAGGTCAGGCCGGCGACGGCACCGCGGTGATGCTGCAGGTGATCCATGCCTATGGCAGCGCTGACAAGGGGTTCGACTTCCTGAGGCGGCTGCAGGCCAACAATGTCGGACCGTCCTCCTCGACCGGGCGGCTGACCGGGCTGGTGAACAAGGGTGAGCTGTACGTGGCCAATGGCGACGTGCAGATGAACATCTCGCAGATGGCGCAGAACCCGAACATCAAGATCTTCTTCCCGGCCGGACCGAACGGGCAGCGCTCGACTTTCGCGATCCCGTACTACATCGCGCTGGTGCACGGCGCGCCGCACAGCGCCAACGGCAGGAAGCTGATCAACTTCCTGCTGACCAAGGAAGCGCAGTCGACGGTCAGCGAGGTGGCGCAGGGCATTCCGGTGCGCACCGACGTGCATCCGACTGATACGACCTACAAGCAAATCGAGGAGACGATGAAGGGCGTGACAATCTGGACACCGGACTGGGCCGTGGTGCTGAACAACCTGCAGGCTGACGTGGCGCGCTGGCACAGCGTGACGGGCAGCTAGGCATGCCATCCGAGACGGCGGTCGCGCTGAACGCGGCCGCCGCCATGGACGAGGTGGCGACTGGCCCTGCCTCTGGGATCGGGTTCGAGGGCGTGACGGTCGCGTACAGGGGCGCGGTCGCGCTCGACGCGTTGACGCTGGATATCGCACCCGGCGAGATCATGGCGATCATCGGGCCATCCGGCTGCGGCAAGACAACGGCATTGCGCGCCGTCGCAGGGTTTGTGCGGCCGACCATGGGGCGCATTCGGATCGGCGATCGGGATGTGACCGATCTGCCGCCGCATGCGCGCGATATCGGCATGGTGGTACAAAGCTACGCGCTGTTTCCGCATATGCGCGTGGCGGCGAATGTGGCGTTCGGGCTGGAGGCGCGTGGCCTGGCGGCGGGGCTGATCCGAGAGCGTGTGGCGGCTTGCCTGCACATGGTGGGGATGGATCATTACGCGTCGCGGCTGCCGCGCGAGCTGTCGGGCGGCCAGCAGCAGCGGGTGGCGATCGCGCGGGCCTTGGCGATACGGCCACGGGTGTTGTTGTTAGATGAACCGCTGTCGGCGCTGGATGCGCAGATCCGGCAGTCGATGCTGGACGAACTGGCGCGGCTGCACCGGGAGCTGCCGCATCTGACGGTGCTGTATGTGACGCATGATCAAAGCGAGGCGCTGACCCTGGCAGATCGGATCGCGATCATGCGGGCGGGGCAGCTTGTGGCACAGGGGCCGTCAAGCCGATTGTATCATGAACCACCGAATCGGTTCGCGGCCGAATTTTTGGGGCGCGCCAATCTGTTGCCAGTCGAGGTGGCGGGAATCGAGGGCAGCGTGGCGCGGCTGCGGGTGGGGGAGATGATTGTGTCGGCGCGCGTGCCACAGGCACTGGATACGGCACGGCCGAGATTGCTGTGCATCCGGCCGCACGCCCTGGCGCTGCACGCGGAGGCCCATGAGAACCACCTCTGCGGCGTGGTGCGGGAGGTGAGCTGGCACGGCGAACGGCACAGTCTGGCGCTGGAGGTGCCGGGGGGCGTGCTGCGATTGAGCGCGCTGCCGATGCGCACGCCGCCGGCGCCGGGAACCATGCTGGCGGTGCACTTCTATACCGACGACGCCACGCTGATTGCCGAGGATGACGGTGGGTAGCGTCGGTTCCCCTGTCATCGCGAGGCGCGGAGCAGTCTCCGGGCCTGACCCGGGAAAGCAATCTGGTGCCGCCGCCGGCACGGGATTGCTTCGTCGCGCCGCTCCGCGACATGACAGTTTGATTGGGCCGCTGCTCGTTGTTCCGCCGCTGCTGCTGCTGGCAGGCGTGTTCTACTACCCGCTGGGGCTGATCGCGCAGCAGAGCCTGACCGGCGACAGCGGCCCGGTGACGCTCGATGCCTATGCCACCGTGCTGGGCGGTCCGCTGTTCCAGAACGCGCTTTGGCACACGATCGAGATCGCGGTCTCGGCGACCGCAGGCTGCCTGGCGCTGGCGTTCACGCTGGCGGTGATCCTGGCCTTCATCCCCTTCCCCGGCGCGCGGCTGGCGGCGCGGCTGATCGACACGGTCATTGCGCTGCCGACGTTTCTCGTCGCACTGGCGTTCACCTTCATCTACGGCTCGGCCGGGTTGCTGAACGCCGGGCTGATGGACGTGCTGGGCACCACACAGCCACCGCTGGATTTTCTGTATTCACCCTGGGGCGTGATTCTGGCGGAAATCACCGTCTACACGCCGTTCATCCTGCGTCCGCTGCTGGCGGCGATGTCGCTGATCGAGCCGGCGCAGATCGAGGTGGCAAGCAGCCTCGGGGCCGGAACGATGCGGATCGTCCGCAAGATCATCCTGCCGGCGGCGCTGCCGGCGCTGCTGGCCGGTGGGTCACTGTGCCTGCTGTTGACGGTGAACGAGTTCGGCGTGGTGTTCTTCATCGGCGCCAAGGGCGTGATCACCCTGCCGCTGCTGGTCTACGACAAGGCGATCCAGGAATTCGACTACACCACTGCCTGCGTCATCGCGGTGGTGAATGTCGCGCTGTCGCTGGCATTGTTCACTTTGTATCGCGTGCTGCTGCGCGGACTGGCGGGGTCGCGTGCTGGTATGGTCTAGCGGTGGTCGGGCAATTGCCTGGGGGATCTTCGCGCTGCTGTTCGGCGCAGTGTACCTGGCGCCGCTGGCGATCATCGCGCTGGCCAGCGTCACCGGGCAGTGGAACGGCGTGCTGCCCAGCCACCTGGGCTTCCACAATTACGCTACCGCACTGACTGGCGACCAGGCCGAGGCCTTGCGGGTCAGCATCGAAACCGGCCTGCTGTCGAGCGCGGTCGCGCTGGTGCTGGGCACCTGGGCGGCCCTGGCGTT
>Ga0210386_10003586_pt1 | contig 13001 bp, 10 predicted proteins | sample IncBWH32OmetaG_FD_160091 | JGI IMG/M metagenome (GOLD analysis project Ga0210386, IMG submission 160091) | Forest soil microbial communities from Barre Woods Harvard Forest LTER site, Petersham, Massachusetts, United States - Inc-BW-H-32-O ... | reverse complement strand
TCATCGTTCTTGGCGGCAAGGAATACGGCTCGGGCTCGTCGCGCGACTGGGCGGCAAAGGGCACTGTGCTCCTCGGAGTGCGCGCCGTGATCGCGGAAAGTTTCGAACGCATCCACCGAAGCAATCTGCTCGGCATGGGCGTGCTCCCTCTGCAATACCGCGCGGGAGAATCCGCGCAGTCGCTCGGGCTGACCGGGTTCGAGGAATTTACGATCGAAGGCATCTCGAAACTCGCTCCCGGAATGGCGGTCGAAGTCCGCGCCCGCGATAAGGCCGGCAAGGAAACCGTGTTCCAGACCGTAGCGCGGGCCGACACGCCCGAGGAAGTCAACTACTACAGGCACGGCGGCATCCTGCCGTACGTGCTGCGGCAAATGCTGTAGATCGCGGCAGATGGTTTACGTGGCGCGGGCTTCAGCCTGCGGGTTTTAGTTTCTGCAAGGACTAACCCCCGCAGGCTGAAGCCCGCGCCACGTAAATCAAAATTCTTTCTCCGAAGCGAGGTTTGCGACATGCCCGAAAATCTAAATCGGCGGCAACTCATGCAGACGGCAGCCCGAGCTTCTCTGTCCGCATTTGCGCTATCTCCGGCACTTGCATTACAAGCCGCGCAAATTTCAAACCAAGCGCCACAAGTGCCGGGCGTGGACATGTCACACGAATGCACGGTAGAAGATCCGATACACTACCATCTGGAATTTGAAAACGAATTCGTCAGGGTGATACGCTGCCGCATTCCTGCGCGGGACAAAGTAAAAATGCACAATCATCCGCTAGGCTCGGTCATCATTTTCATGACCGACCAGAACCTTCACCAAACTCTGGAAAGCGGCAAGACAGAGGAAGCCCACAACAAAGCCGGACACGTTTTGTGGGCGAATGGTTCCCAATCCCAGCACATGGGCGAGAACGTCACCGATCAGATGTACGAATACCTACGCGTCGATGTTAAGGCGGCTGTTCCCAAACGCGCGTAACACTGCAAAATATTTTGGTCGTACTGCTAAATCGTTCCGTCACTTCCCACAGGTAATAATTTCTGGCAACATTCCTTCTTCTTTAAGGAGCCGCCGATGCGTCCGCGCCTAATTTTGTTTTATCTATTTCTTGTCTCAATGATCTGCGTGCTTGGCGCAGCGCCGCAACTGTTGGCGCAATACCCGCAACCGGGGCCAGTGAAGGTCTACGCGATCAAGGCGGGAAAGCTGGTCGATCCTGAAAGAGGAACGACGGAAACGAACCAAATTATTCTGGTGCGTGGAAAAAAGATCGAAGCCGTCGGACCGAATCTGCAGATTCCCGCGGACGCAAAGATAATTGATTTAACAAAATCCACGATCCTACCCGGTCTGTTTGACGCGCACACGCATCTGTGCATGACGCTTAAAAAAGATCGCGATGGAAATAATTATTATTTCACGACGCTGCTGGACTCGACTCCCTACCGTGCGATTGAAGGCGTGGCCAACGCGCGAGACATGCTGTCCGCAGGCTTTACCACGGTCCGCGACGTGGGCAATGCCGGCAATTATGCGGACACGGCGCTGCGCGAGGCCATCGAACGCGGCCTTGTTCCCGGCCCCACTATGCTCAACGCAGGACGCATCATCGCGCCCTATGGCGGGCAATTCCATTTGCAGCCTGAGAAGCGCGACCTTGCCACTCCCGAATATGTTTTCGCCGATACGCATGACGAAATGATCAAGGCGATTCGCGAAAACATTCATTATGGCGCGACGGTCATCAAGATCGTGGTCGACGATCAAAAATATATTTACAGCGCCGACGACATCCGCTTCATGGTGGAAGAGGCGCATCGCGATGGATTGAAAATTGCCGCTCATTGTTGGACTCGCGCGGGCGCACACAATGCCGCCGAAGCGGGAGTCGATTCCATCGAGCACGGTGAAATGATGACGAACGAAGATTTGCAACTGGCGAAAAAGAATCACGTGGTGTTGGTTGGAACGGATTTCACGGAGAGCGCGGCGCGCAACAACGGCATGCCAGATATGCACGCCGTGTTTGTCGATCGTTTGAAGCGCGCCTACCAGATTGGCGTGACGATGGCCTTCGGGACGGATGCATTCGTGTACGTGCCGGGAGAAACGCGCGGAACCCAGGCCGTGGAATACGTGGACTCCTGGGTTGAGGCCGGCGTACCCGCGAAAGACACGCTGCGCGCCATGACTATCAATGCGGCACGTTTGCTCGGCGTCGACGGCGATCGCGGCGCAATCAAGCCGGGCCTTGCCGCGGACATCATCGCCACGCCGGAAAATCCTCTGGACGACATTCAAGCGGTGCGAAAAGTTTCCTTCGTCATGAAAGATGGGAGTGTTTTCCGGAGTGAGTAAGTGGCGCGGGCTTCAGCCTGCGGGGGTTAGGGCTTGCAAGGACTAACCCCCGCAGGCTGAAGCCCGCGCCACGTAAACCTATTGCACGCGTACAACTGTGATCGACTTGAGCATCTCTACCCAGCGCGCGGGGCGCTTTTCGTGCGGCGCAACCAGCCGAAACGGGCCTAGCGCACCCGGGATCGGCGCTCCGTCCATTGTGTCGGCTACTATAATTTCCGAATCCTGAAAACTGGAATTAAATTCCTCCAGCGCAAACACGACGCGATAATTATCCGCGGCTTCCACCAGGACATACGTCGCCATGGCTTGCCCGCGAAGTTGTTCGCCCTGCGGCACGCCGGCTTTTTTTAGCAAATCTTCGACCAGCACGCCTTCGTAGACCTCGGTTTTCTTTGAGTGCGGATTGTCCACGCGAAGCGTCTTGCGTGGCATGCTCTTGAGATCGGCAGTCGTTAGATCGAGCGGCGTGGTGACAGCGCCACCGATTTTGAAATCAGCGGGGCCACTCGAAGGCTTGGGTGGAGCGGCTTGCTGCGCCCAGGCAGAAAGCACGATCAAATTAGCGATTAGAGCTGCGAGTACGATTCGGCGCATGTTGATTCCCTTCCCAATAAAAATGAATTGAGAAACAACCAAATAACCGTCAAATTCGTAGCCCGCTTACCCTTTTTGCAACATCACTTCGGTTGATTTGATTACGGCGGAGACGCGATCGCCTACCTTCAGTTTCATTTCTTCGGCGCTTCGCCGGGTGATTATGCTTTCAATCAGGTTCTTGCCTACCTGGACTGCGACGTGAGCCATAACGCCGTCCACTTCAAGCTCAACAATTTTTCCTTCTATCTTGTTTCTTGCCGAAAGTTTCGTCGCCATTCGGATGTCCTCGTTTCCTTCGGTAGAACTCAAACTCGTGCTGAAGCTGCGCCAAGCTTCGAATTTTTCCGCTCCGCTGTCAAATCGTGTGAAATCGACTTGAAATAAAGCGCTTCCATACGGATTTAGGGCAATAAAATCGTCGCGCGCCTACGACGATTATTGCTTGAGCGATTGAGAGGGGGACGGCGAAAGTCAAAGGCAAAGGCTTTAACACAGAGAAAAGAGGAGAAAAACGGAGAAAGAATTGCGAGACTAGAAACTTATAATTAAACTCTCCCACGAAATAAACCGCTGGGGCTCTCTCCGCCCTCCTCCTCTTTTCTCTGTGTTCTCTGTGTTGAAGCTTTTCCTGCTTTCCGCCGCCCTCGCAACCAAATCAGTTATATCCCGAACTGCCCCTGCCGCGAAGAAGTCATCGCGAAAGGAACACCGCGCTCGAATCAAAAATGGTTTAGCGTAGGCATCACTTATACGAATTTCCAAACCCCTCCACATCAATTCGTACATTTCCTATCCGTATTAAGTCGATTTGACTTATCGATTTTGATTGTATTAAATCAACTACTTATTGAACTGGCTTTGATTAGCCGTATATAGCCTTACCACCGGAGTTAAATATTTCAGGGGGAGCTTCATGAGCCGTTTTGCAGGAACGATTGCCATCCGATCCAAACTTCAATCTACTTTTCGCGCCTTTCCAGGATTTCTGTTCACACTCGCGGGAAGCTTGCTGGCGGCTATTCTGCTGTACGCTCCGGCAACAAACGCACAAGTTTCCGCCTCGATTTCTGGCAGAGTGACGGACCCTACGGGAGCAATCGTCTCCACTGCCGCGGTCGTGGCAAAAAATGTCGAGACCGGGATTACGCGCAGCACGGTTACGGATGAAGCAGGCCTGTACTGGGTGCCTTCGCTCACCGTGGGCGAATATGAGGTGCATGTCACAAAGCAGGGTTTTCAGGAACAGGTGCGCAGCGGGATTCACCTGGTCGTCGGGCAGCAGGCCACCGTGGATGTGGCGTTGCAGGTCGGACAGGTCACCGAGCAAGTCAAAGTGAGTGCAGACGCCCCGGTAGTCAGCGTGACGCCGACGGATATATCCGGCCTCGTGGGCGAACAACAAATAAAGGATCTTCCACTAAATGGCCGAAGCTATGACGAACTGATGACGCTGAATCCTGCCGTGATCACTTTCACTTCCGAAAAAACAGGCGGCATCGGCGTTTCCAACTCGACAAACGCCAATATGTTCTCCGTGGCTGGGAACAGGCCGCAGCAGAACTTATTTTTGTTGAACGGAATTGAATTCACGGGCGCTGCCGAAAACAACATGACACCCGGAGGGACGAGCGGCCAGATGCTGGGCGTGGACGCGGTTCGTGAATTCAACTTGTTGAGTAATTCCTTCGGCGCCGAATACGGCAAACATCCAGGCGGGCAGGTCACCATCGTCACAACTTCCGGCACGAATCAGTGGCACGGATCGCTCTTTGAATACTTGCGCAACAATGTTTTCGACGCTCCGAATTTTTTTGACCTGGGTTCCGCTCCTCCGTTCCGACGGAATCAGTTTGGCGGAGCCATCGGCGGCCCCATTCAAAAAGACAAGACCTTCGTTTTCGCTAACTACGAAGGATTGAGGGAAAGTTTGCACCAGACCAGCGTGGCCTTTGTCCCTGACGCCGCCGCGCGCAGCGGAGCGTTTGTGCCTTTGGGTTCTGCTTGTACTGTGCCTAACCAGGTAGCGTGCGCGGCGGAAGTGACTTCCCTGCTGAACTTGTGGCCGGTAGCGAATGGACCAGATCAGGGTAGTGGCATTGCCATTGATAACAGCAATCCTCTACGGTCGATTCGAGAAGATTTTGGCACGGCGCGAGTGGATCACAATTTTTCAGACAAAGACTCGTTCGACGCAGTCTACACAATTGACGACAGTGTCGACCAGGACGCTACGGCGATCAATCCCTTCATGTCAGATTTTACGTCCTTGCGTGAGCAGGTTGTGAGCCTTGAGGAAACGCACGTTGTCTCGCCCTCCTTTTTGAACACCGCGCGATTTGGTTTCTCTCGCGCAGGTTACTTTTTCACAGGCGAGCCAACGCCGGGAACTCCTGCGGCGACCGTTGCCCCCTTCTTGAACGGAATCCCATTCATTGGTGCGGTGGTGGTGGGAGGAAGCGCCGCGTCCAATCCGGCGGCGCAAGTCGCCCTTGCCGGCAGCAACAACGGAAGCAACCTGAACCTGCACAGAAATTTATTCACCTATGAAGACCAGATCGCATGGACCAAGGGGCGCCATCAATTTAAATTCGGCGCATGGTTTCAGCGCTTTCAGTCTAACGAGAATATTGCGCTCAGTCAGTACGGGCAGGCCACATTTCCTAATCTGACAAACTTCTTGAGCGGAACTTTCGGCACTGGGAGTTTTCTGATCGATCCCGCGTCCACTCCACTTAGCTGGCGCTCTCTATTCGGAGCTATTTTCGCGGAAGACGTCATTCGAGTAAGCCCATCTTTTACTCTGTCACTAGGCTATCGCCAGGAGTTCTCTACAGGATGGAACGAGGCGTATGGCAGAGCCTCTAACTACACCTTTACAAATGGCGTGATCAACACACAGCCGGTAATTGGCAGCAGCGTTTTCACTCAAAATAACGCATGGTTCTTGCCGCAGCCGAGAATTGGCCTGGCCTGGAGCCCAATCGGAAGCAAAACGGTGATTCGCGCCGGTGCTGGAATTTACAATGATTTACAGGATGCCCTAGGGTACCGCACAGATCAGAACGCTCCATTTAACGCGACCTATACCATCCCCAATTTGACGCTCAACAAATTCCCGCTCTCTCCCAACATCGTTCCGGTGTCTGCTGGGACAGCATCACCTGCCGGCACCAAAATTGCACCGGGCGGAGTGGATCCCAACATGAAAACTCCCACGGTCTATTCTTACAGCCTGAAAATCGAGCAGGAAATTACTTCGAACACTTCGATCAGCGTGGGATACATCGGCGCACACGGCTCGCATGAACTTATCAGCGTGGATGCGAACATCCCCACTCAGGTGGTTTGCCCTGCTTCGCCTTGCCCCGGAAGCTTGCCCGCCGGAACGATCTTTAACACCAGCACGACCAGGCAAAATGGTTCGCTGGCAAACACATATAGCTGGTTTTCGGAAGGTGACAGCATGTACAACGCCATGACCGTGGATGTGCGCCATCGATTCAGCCATGGCCTCACGTTCCGTGGCGCGTACACTTGGTCCAACGCGCTTGACGATGGAGATTCCCTGAATGCCACCGCCGCGGCCAATGCCCCCGCTCTGGTGCAAAATCCGTTGAACGTTCGCGGCGATTGGGGACCGGCGACCTATGATGTGAGAAACGCCGGCGTCATGAATGTTAGCTACGAATTGCCTTTCGGCCACGGCAGGCAAATGTTGAACAGCGTAAGCGGATGGGAGAATAACGTTGTTGGCGGATGGATTCTCAACAGCATCGTCACCATCCAATCCGGTTTCCCGTTCACACCGCAGCTAAGCTTTAACCCGTCAAATGACGGCGATTCCAAGAATCCCGTGCGGCCTTCCTGGAATCCGTCGTTCACTGGCCCCGTGATCCTGGGTGGCACGACGCAATGGTTTAATCCGGCAGCGTTCATCGTCCCGCCATCTGGAACATTTGGCAATGTCGGCAGAAATGTGCTGACTGGTCCCGGGCTTGGCGAATGGGATTTTTCCGTGCTGAAAGATACGCATCTCTTTGAACGGATGAATCTGCAGTTTCGCGCGGAGATTTTCAATCTGCTGAACCGCACGAATCTGAACACGCCGAACCTGATCACGTTCACTTCCGCAACCGTTGGCACGCCTCCGACTCCCGCGCCTCCATCTCCCGTTGCCGGAACTTTCACGCAAACGTCGACAACGTCACGGCAGGTGCAATTCAGTCTGAAGCTACTTTGGTAGAGTGGCGAATACGCTTACAGAAAAAGATTTAACACAGGGGACACAGAGCAAAGAGGAGAAATGCGGAGAGAGGGCGCCCGGCATTCATTTCGGGTAGAGAGATTCAATTGCAAATTTCTCTTCTCGGAATCCTTTCTCCTGTTTTCTCCTCTTTTCTCTGTGTTCTCTGTTTTAAAGCCTTTGTCTTTGACTTTGCCTTTCGCCGCCGCCGCTCAATCCCTCACGTAACAATCGTCGGATAGAGCCGAGTCGCGACGGCCACCATCACCGCGAACGCCACAAACATCATCAGAAAGTCGGTCCCTAGGCCGAAAGACGTGCTGCTGCCCACGATCATCAGTGTCCGCAACGCATCCACCTCATACGATAGCGGGTTCCCCCTGGCCACAACGCGCAGCCACGCTGGCATGAGCGTCAGCGGATAGATAGCATTGCTCGCAAAAAAAAGCGGCATCGTAAGCACCTGACCGATGCCCATAAATCGCTCGCGCGATTTCACGAGGCACGCGACAATGAGCGAGAACGTAGAAAAGATGGCCGAGCCCAGCATCACCGCCACCACGACCCCCGCCAGCGCAAAAATCTGAAACCGCAGCTGAACATGCAGCACATACGAAAGCCCGTAAACAAAAACCATCTGGCACAAGCTGCGCACGGTGGAAGAAATTGCCCGCCCGAGGACTAGCGTGCTGCGCGGCGCGGGACTCACCAGATATTTCTGGACGATGCCGAGGTCGCGCTCCCAGATCAGCGAAATGCCGTAGAAAATCGCACCAAACAAAACGCTCTGCGCCAGAATTCCGGGCGCCATGAAATCCAGATAGCTGATGCCGCCGGTGGGAATGGCGCGCGTGCGATTAAACACCTGGCCGAAAATCAGCAGCCACAGGACGGGCTGAACCATGCGCGTGAAAAGCTCGACAGGATCGTGAATAAGTTTACGGATGTCGGCTTCCGCCACTGCCAGGGTCTGCCGCAGATAATTCGCGCCGGGAAAAGGCTCAGCCCAGGCGTTGAGATGTGATTCTTGTGCGAGCGGCATCTTTCAGTTCGCCTCCCTCGGAAATCGTGGCACCCGTGAAATGAATGAAAACATCGTCGAGCGAGGCATCGGCCGCGACTTGCGCTTTGAGCGCAGCTGGCGTGTCCATCGCAGCAAGCACGCCGCGATGCATCACAGCGACCATGTCGCACAAGTGATCCGCCTCTTCCATGTCATGCGTGGTCATCAAAATCGTTGTGCCAAATTCGCGGCGCAATTCGCGAATCCGTTCCCATACTGAGCGCTTGGCAGAGGGATCGAGGCCCACAGAGGGCTCATCCATAAACAAAACGGTGGGATGGTGCAGCATGGATTGAGCAATTTCCAGACGCCGAATCATTCCGCCGGAATATTGCCGCACGAGTTTTCCGCTCACGTGTGCGAGGTCCATGAATTCGAGGCCTTGCATAATGCGCGGCGACCGCTCCGCGCGCGGCATGCCGTAGAGTTTCGCGGAGATTAAAAGATTTTCGTAGCCCGTCAGATCGCCGTCCGCGGAAAGCATTTGCGAAACGTAGCCGATCTTTTTTCGCACGAGCTCGGGATGCTTGACTAAATCATACCCGGCAATTGTCGCGGTGCCTTCCGAGGGAGGAAGCAGCGTCGTGAGCATTTTGATAAGAGTGCTTTTGCCCGCGCCGTTCGGCCCGAGAAGGCCGAAAGTCGCGCCGGAGGAAACGGAAAATTTAAGGTGGTCTACGGCAACGAGAGCGCCATATCGCCGAGTCAGGGATTGGACATCAATGACATTCTGTTCGGGAACAGATTCCATGGAGTCTAGAGTTTACCTCGCCTAGAGGTTTGATGCGATATGGTGATTTCACGTCGCTCATTGAAAACCGCGAGGAAACTAATGCTGCACTCAGACGTCTATTAAACGTAGGATAGAGTGTCTGCTCGAAATATGTTTGGCCGGAGTACAACATGAAGCGTCTCAGAATTTTTTCGATACCGGGGCTCGCCCTTGCGCTGGGAATTGCCGGTGTGACGGTCACCGCAACACCGCGTTACGCACCTGCGGCGGAAACCACCGCGTCTCGGGGCGTAAGCATTCCTGTCGAGCAATACACGCTGAAAAATGGATTGCGCGTGGTGCTGTCGGAAGATCACGCCGCTCCCACCGTTTCACTCTGCATCACGTATGACGTGGGATCGCGCAACGAACTACGGGGCCACACCGGTTTCGCGCATCTCTTTGAACACATGATGTTCCAAGGCTCTGAAAATGTGGGCAAGGGCGAACACCTGATTATGGTTCGCGTAAATGGCGGCGACGTGAACGGCACGACCACGGACGACTCCACAAATTATTACGAGCGCGTTCCGGCCAATCAGCTCGACATGGCGCTGTTCCTCGAATCCGACCGCATGAAGGCCCTCCGCATCACGCAGGCAAATCTCGACAACCAGCGCAGCACCGTTCAGGAAGAGCGTCGCCTCCGCATGGACAATCAGGCATACGGAAAAACGGGCGAAATTATCGAGGCCCTCACATACGATAATTTTGCATATAAACATTCCACCATGGGCTCGATGGAAGATCTGAATGCGGCAAGCCTGGGCGAGGTAGCACAATTTTTCAAAACCTACTACGCACCCAACAATGCGGTGTTGACGCTGGTCGGCGATTTCCAATCGCCGGAAGCTCTCGCAAAGATTAAAAAGTATTTTGAAGATATCCCACAGCAGCCCGCTCCTCCGCCCGTGGACATGACGGAGCCCGCGCAGACGGCCGAGCGTCGCACCGCGGTGGAAGATTCTTTCGCGCGCCTACCGCGGCTCGATATCGTTTACAAAACCGTTCCGGCAAACACGCCGGATTTTTACGCGCTGGATATGCTCGGCGATATTTTGTTCAGTGGCCAATCTTCACGGATGTACCAAAAGCTGGTGAAAGAAAAAATGCTGGCTCTGCAAGTAAACGGAGGAATAGATTTGCGCCGCGGGCCGGCTTTGTTTCAGGCGTTCGCATTACTCAAGCCGGGACAGGACTCGAGCGACGTCGAGAAAATGATTTACGAAGAATTCGAGCGCGTGAAGAAGGATGGCGTCACTCCGGAAGAAATGCGCAAAGTTCTGATTCAGGATCGATTGCAGCAGGCGGAATCCATGACCGGCACGATGGGCCGGGCACGGACTCTCGGCCAGTACGCCGTCTATTTTCATGACCCGGATTTGATCAACACGATTCTCGCAAAATACAGCGAGGTCACACCCGCCGATATTCAACGCGTGGCTCGCGAGTACCTGGGCGCAGCGCAGCGCACGGTAGTTTTGACGACTCCGAAAGCGCAAGCGGCGCCTGCCCGATGATTAGAGCATTTTCGATTAAAGTGTTTGCGGCACGTTGGTCCGATGGTCCGAAGTCCCTATCGGGGCTGTCCTGAATATGAAGCGCCATTTCTTGCAGGAGAGCGTTTTCTGTTTACGCACATTCTTGGGACTGCATTTTTTCAGGCCTGCGCCCAAAAACAAGCACGGTCAAATGTAGATACTTAACTTGAAAACGCCCTGAGCAGCGTGACGAAAATGACGAGGAAACCGATGAGAAGGAACTTACGTTTCAAGATTTCAATGCGCGCGGCGTGGATTTTAACTTTCTCCGCCAGCATGGCATTGCCTGGCTGGACCCAGGCGCCAGCCGCCGATGACAAATCCATTCCCACCAGCAAAGTGGAACGGATGAATCGTGCTCCCGTCTCAAAAGAAATTTTGAAGGTCAAGCTGCCGCGGCCCGTCGAGACCACTTTGCCGAATGGCATCAGCGTCATGATTCTCGAAGACCACAGGTTTCCGCTGGTTACCGTGATGTTCGACGTCAGCGGCGCGGGCCCGATGTATGAGCCCGCAGCGCAGCCCGGCCTGGCGGGAGCTACGGCGCGCTTGCTTTCCGAAGGAACAAAAACGCGCACGAGCAAACAGATTGCCGAACAAATTGATTCGCTGGGCGCATCGCTTTCTGCTTCGGCCGGATTCGGTTCTTCCTCCGCAGTCGTTTCTGCTTCAGGTTTGTCGGACAAATTTGACGACTGGTTTGCGCTGACCACGGATGTCCTGCTTCATCCAAATTTTCCCGCCGATGAAGTGGCGCAATATCAACAGCGCGCGAAGTCCGCGCTCATGCAGCAGCGTTCGCAACCCGCTTTTTTGGTCAATCAAACGATGAGCCGCGTGTTGTACGGAACTTATCCGGCCTCCGTCGTGTCTGCGACGCCAGAATTCCTGGATTCGCTGACACCAGCGATGCTTGCTGGTTGGCATGACAAGCACTACGCGCCGCAAAACACAATTCTCGCAATTTCGGGCGACGTGCATGCGGAAACCCTGATTCCCAAGTTGCGGCAGTGGCTGGCTGAATGGCAACGGACGAAAGAGGTTGTGAAATTTCCTCCAGGCCCGCCGCCTGCGCAAAAGGAAAAGGTTTATTTAATTGACCGGCCTGGATCAGTACAAACGAATCTGTTGATGGGCAATCTGGCCATCGACAGAAACAATCCCGATTACCCGGCGCTGGTCGTATTGAATGAAGTGTTGGGCGCGGGAACGGCGAGCCGGCTGTTTTTAAATTTGCGCGAAGAAAAAGGCTACACCTACGGCGTCTACAGCAGCGTGATCGCGCGAAAATATGCCGGCCCGTGGACAGCGGGAGGGGAGGTACGCACAGAAGTGACGGACGGAGCAATGACGGAATTTGTTCGCGAGCTGACCCGCATTCGCGACGAGAAGGTGCCGGAAGCTGAGCTCGACGCGGCGCGGCGTTCCGTAGTCGCGCGATTTGCGCTTTCGCTCGAATCGCCGCAACAACTGATTGGCTATGCCATCACGCGCAAGGCCTACGGTTTCCCAGCCGATTACTGGGACAAATATCCCGCGCAAATTGCAGCGATCAGTTCGGATGACGTTCAGCGCGTCGCGAAAAAATATATCGATCCGGGAACCATGCAGGTGGTTGCGGTGGGAGACGCGCGAAAAATCAAAACCGTTCTCGATAAGTATGGGCCGGTGGAAATCGTGGCCCCGCCCGACAAACCCGCAGAGAGCCCGGGCAAGGCCGCGGGAGCACAGCTGTAATTTTCAAATTGCACTAAGCGTGGAACGCTACTTTGGTAGAGGATCGCAGCATATACCAGAGTGCAAGCAAATCCACTGCGAGAATGGATACGTTCCAGAGCAAGCCGGCGTGGCTATAGCTCACGAGTGTTGCCACCAATCCAAGGCATGCTCCTGCCGCATTCAATAAAAACAAAAAAATGGTTATGACTCGCGCGATGTTTCGCAACTGGAAAATGGCAATTGCGAGGACCACGTGCAGCGCACCGAAAAGCAGAAAGATAGCTCCGGCGGCGGCACCGAGCGCGGCAAGCAACGTGGCCATCGCGCCGCTTGTAGGAGCCGTCGCCGTAGCACCCGTCGATCCCATAAAAAAGAAAAAGAAACCCGCAATCGCGAATCCCAGCCCCGCGAGAATCATTCCCGCGCCAAGAATCGTGACTCCGAGTGGACGTTCCATCGCTCTCCTGCCCGAAAGCTGCTATCTAGACAATTGAAACCTGGCCGACGGTATGCGACTGGAAAGACTCCATCAAGCGCGGACCTTCGCCGCGGGCGCTTTGCTGCAGTAAAAAAATAATGCAATTCCAGCGAGGACGGAAACCACGCTGGCCGCTTGCGCATTGGTCATTCCAAAAAACGAGCGCGGATTGATGCGTATGATTTCCACAAGAAAACGTGCGATCCCCGTGAGCACCAAATAGGCCGC